>Ga0208103_1000187_pt1 | contig 30265 bp, 35 predicted proteins | sample CryBogmetaGMA75M_FD_184550 | JGI IMG/M metagenome (GOLD analysis project Ga0208103, IMG submission 184550) | Freshwater microbial communities from Crystal Bog, Wisconsin, USA - MA7.5M (SPAdes) | ecosystem: Environmental > Aquatic > Freshwater > Lake | place: Crystal Bog, Wisconsin, USA... | reverse complement strand
GACCTCGTCAGGACCTACTCCCCCAACGGGATAATGGTAAAGGATACAGGGCTCGCGTATCTCCAGGAGGGGCGAAACAAGTACCATGTAACGCTGAACTTGGAGACGGAAGAAGGGAGAGACATACTGAAATCTCTTGCCGCCCAGGCGGACGTACTTATCGAGACCTATCCGGCAGGAACTATGGACAAGTGGGGAATCGGCTACGAGGCGCTCTCAGAGATCAATCCCCGCCTCATCTTTGCATCGATTTCCACTTTCGGCCAGTTTGGTCCGGAGAGCAAAAGAAAGCAGTATGATTATGACAACGTTTCCCAGGCACGCTCCAGCATACAGTATGCGACAGGAGAGGTCCTGCCTGAAGGAAAGACTGTAAAGGATGTGCCATACGCCGTTCCCACAAAGGCCGGGCCATGGATAGCGTGGGCCGTCTCCGGCACTTTCGCAGCCATGGGCATTCTGGCGGCCCTTTATTATAGAGACCTTACGGGCGAGGGCCAGGCAATTGACGTATCCACGCCCGAAGCTTACGGCCGCCTGAATGATTATCAACTCATGTGGTATGGCGAGGCCGGCGTAATCAATGAACGCTTCGGCAGCCTTGACACAGCTTTATGGCTGTATGGATTCTATCCGACCAAGGACGGCGGCGTCTTCCTCGGAGGTCTCCGCTTGGAGATGTGGAAGGCCTTCGTGGATATAATTGGAAAATACGACGAGTGGAAAGCTGAAGAATGGACGACTCTGGCGCCTTTCATGAAAAAAGACTGGCAGCTCAAGTATCAGTCCATGATCGATCCGCTGACGGCACAGTACACAAGCGAAGAACTCACAAAAAAATCTGTTGAATATGCGAAAAGCGGCAGGCTGGCGCCCATTACTCCCGTCGTAGCGGAGATCGTGTCGCCATGGAAAGCCATGCAAGATGAAAACTGGCTGGACCGGGGCATGTTCACACCGGTTCAGGATCCCGTTTACGGCTCTGTTCTTTGTGCCCAGGCTCAATGGAAGGCAACAGAGACTCCGCCGAGAACAAAATGGGTCTGTCGACCCGTTGGCTACGACAATGGATTTATATACCTCAAGTATTTTGGATATGGCCCGGTAAAGCTCAAGGAACTGGGGGGCAAGGGTATTATCTAAAGGATGACACACCCCAGACTGGCTACCGCCATGTTCCGGCCGGAATTCTATCCCCACCGGCCGGAACATGTCGCATTTATCCAGACCCGCATCTCCTATATTTTCATCTCCGGAGATTTCGTATATAAGGTCAAGAAGGCCGTTGATTTCGGCGCTTCGCAAAAAGTTTAATTTTCACTCAATTGATTTTTTAGGAAGGCATGAAAAGCGGGAAAGTTATTTTGTGTCTTTTGATTCTTTTTTGCTCGCCTCTTCCTGGGCAAGTCGCTTCTTTGTTTCACCGATGAAGTAAGATACCTTGTAGTCCAAGCCAAGGTTTGCATAATCCTTCGCAATTGTCTCAAATCTCTTCAGGGCGGACTTATACTGTTTTTTCTTGAAGTAGAAGTGACCTACGTAGAATTCGTGTTCTGCAAGATTCTTCTTACATTCCCGAAGCGTCTTCTCCGCCATCAAGGAAAATTTACTGTTAGGAAAGCGTGCAATCAGTCTTTCAAATTCTTTTCTGGCTTTGTTTGCCTCTGTCTGATCACGGTCTATGCTATACATCTGTTTATAGTGGCACATGCCAAGCTGATAAATCGCGTAAGGCACATTCTCATGCGTTGGATGGAGGTTTATGAAGTCATTGTAGGCCAGCTCGGCCTCACCATACTCCTCATCGCTGAAATGCGAATCGGCTATCCCCAGCTCCGCAAGGAGGGCAAGCTTACTGAGAGGATACTGATCCCTCACCTTCTGGAAATATTCAACTGCCCTCTTGTACGCGCCATCCTGATACGCGTCATATCCTTTCTGATAAAGCTGCTCCGGTGTGCCTCTTGCCCTGTCGGGCTTCTCCCACAGATGCGTAACATAAGTCCACAAGCCACATCCGGAAAGAGAAAATACGGCGATAATGATAAAAATTAAAAATGTATTTTTCCTGCGCACTTTTTCAGCCATCGATCACAAAGCCTTCTTGATCAACCCTTCGAGACGTTCCTTTGGAGAGAGGCCTATGAGCTTATCCATGATGTCGCCTTTATTGAACAGGATAATAGTAGGTATGCTCATCACACCATAGGCCGTAGCTGTTTTGGGATTGTCATCAATATTTATCTTTCCCACTTTGACGCGTCCTTTATATGCCTCTGCGAGGTCTTCCACAACAGGCCCGACGGCCCTGCAGGGACCGCACCATGGTGCCCAGAAATCTACGAGAACGGGCTGTTCCGATTTGAGCACTTCCTGTTCGAAATTAGCGTCTGTAAATTGAACCAGGAATTCATCTTTAGCCATGCTGCATCCTCCTCGATAACTTCATGTGATTTTATTACTATACTGCCACAATGGATGTCAACGCAATTTATCATCCCACATTTTGACAGACACAAATGAATCTGGTATAAGGACTCATCATCAATGACAGGAGTCTCTTGGAGAATCAAATGGCACCTCTGGGCATCATATCCGGCATAGTTCTTCTGCAAGGCAAGGGTATCTTCGATAATCTGGAAGAAAGGGAAATGGCAACTGAATTTGGCAAGGCCCTCGTTTTCTCTTCGGATGCCATCGCATTTATACCCAGACACGGTAAAGACCGGCGGCACCATATCCTTCCTCACTTAATTAATCACCGGGCCAATCTCAAGGCGATGAAGGATCTCGGCGTCAAAGAGGTCATGAGCGTCAATTCTACGGGATCTCTCAAGAGAAATCTGGCGCCCGGTACGTTTGTCGTACCGGACGACTTCCTCGTGTTTGCAGAGACACCCACCACAGTAGGCGGAAAGGCATTCCATATCACGCCAAGACTGGATGAAGAAGTCCGGCAAAAGTGGATGGCCGCAGCAAGAGATTGCGGAATTGATGTCGTAAACGGAGGAGTATACTGGCAAACGAAAGGCCCCAGATTTGAGACGAAGGCGGAAATTCGGATGATGTCCCAGTTTGCTGATCTCGTCGGTATGACTATGGCGAGTGAGGCGGTAGTTGCGCAGGAACTGGGGCTATCATATGCATCCTTATGCTCCGTTGACAACTACGCGAATGGCCTCGGAGAAAGAGAATTGACGGTGGATGAAATACTTCAGCATGCCCGGAGAAATGCTGATGTAGTATTAAAAATAGTCACGAGATACATGGAAAGGAGAAAGTGATGAAATTTTCGACAAGAGGGGACGGAGGGGAAACAAGCTTATTAGGCGGGCAGAGGGTCCCTAAATACGATCCCAGGCCGGAGACCTACGGTGTACTGGACGAAGCAAGCTCCGCACTTGGGGTAGCCAGAGCCACAACAAAAAACCAAAAGATCAAAGACATTATATTGAGCGTGCAGAAAGACCTGCTCATCATGGGGGCGGAGCTTTCCAGCATTCCGGAAGATATCCAGAAGCTAACGCGCAGGATTGGGGAAGAAGACGTTAAGCGCCTGGAACAAATTATTGACGAACTGCAGAAAAATATCACCTTGAAAAACGAATTTATCTACCCTGGGGAAACGCCGGTATCGGCCGAGATAGATGTGGGAAGAACCATCATAAGAAGGGCCGAGAGAAAAGCTGCCAGCCTCAAGAATGAAGGACTCCTTCAAAGCGCCGAAATCAACAGATACCTCAACAGATTGGCAGATATGCTATTTGTGCTCGCGCGGTACGAAGAGCAGAGAGGTTAATGTTAAAACGCCCCCAGTTGGCATGGCTTAACCTTAATTTTTAGGGACTCACATGCCGAAGTAACCGCCATTTTCGGAATGCCGAATGTTTTGGCAATACTCCAGGCAGCGGCGCAGGGAAGACGGTCGTTCACAAGGGCGCCGCGTATGGCCTTATCCAGATCAGCCTGAACGGCTTCCGCAGGTTTAACGACCATTTTTTGCGGGCTGTAACCGAAAAGTCCCAGTTGACATTTGCTTAGTTCGATCTCCATAAGATCAATAGCGACACCGACTTCCTTCATAGTCACGCCCAGCTCTGCCGCAGTATTGCTTGCATCGGCACAGGTAATTTTGCCGTCGGCAGTTTTTTTATCCAGAGCCCGGGCAATGTTCTGATCCAATCTGCTTGCCGACGAATGCTTAGCCTTGTAGTTTCCTTTGTCTCCGTGTGTCATTTTTATATTCTCCGATTTGGTTATCCCTGCGGAAATGGCCCCTTCTCTATCTATTCTTTTCTGTTGTCGATGACCCGAATTGCCTTCCCTTCAGTGGCAGGAATGCTGCCAGGTTCCACTAACTTTACTCTCGGCGTGATCAGAATATCAGCCTTCAATTCATCAACAACTCTTTTTCTCAGATGTTCAAGGGGCCTTAAATCACCGGTAAAGACCTCATTTTGCACCTCCACTTTTACGGTCATGTAATCGTCATAACCCTCCCTTTCCAGTATGATCACAAAATTATTTCCGACACCCGGTATTTCCATCAGCTTCTTTTCAATCTGGATAGGGAATATATTGACCCCCTTGATAATCATCATATCATCTGTCCGACCTTTGATACGCTCAATCCTCCGGTGAGTTCTCCCGCATGCGCATGATCCGGGGATAACGCGCGTCAGGTCCTTTGTCCGATACCTGATGATAGGCATACCCTCCCTCATCAGTGTAGTCATCACAAGTTCCCCCTCTTCGCCGTCGGAAACGGGCTTCAATGTTTTCGGATTTACAATTTCCACGAAATAATGGTCTTCCCAGATGTGCATTCCGTTCTGATGTGGACATTCAAAGGACACTCCCGGTCCGTTCATTTCCGAAAGTCCATAGGAATTGTAAGCCTTGAAACCATAAAACTCTTCGATTTTTTTTCTCATCATTTCCGAATGCGGTTCTGCACCGATAAAGGCGATCCTGAGTTTTGTATCCCTTACAGGATCGACCTTCAACTCCTCAAAAACCTTGGAGAGATGAAGGGCGTAGCTCGGAATTATATGGATGGCTGTTGTACCGAAATCGCGCATCAATTGAATCTGACGTTTACTGTTGCCCGCCCCTGCCGGTATTACCAGGGCTCCCACCTTTTCGGCGGCATAGTGAAATCCGAGCCCCCCGGTGAAAAGGCCGTAGGTCATCATGTTCTGGAAGACATCCGTCTTTCTCATGCCCGCCATATATACGCAGCGGGCAAGGACGTCAGTCCATGCCTGGACGTCAGCGGCTGTATGAAATACGACAATGGCCCGGCCGGTGGTCCCGGAGGATACGTGCATCCTGATCAGATCATCCTTTGGAACAGCGATAAAGCCATAAGGCCAGTGATCTCTCAAGTCGTCCTTCGTGGTAAAAGGAATATTTCTGATATCGTCGAGAGATTTAACAAGATCAGCACCCAGGCCAATTACTTTGAATATCCTGTCATAATATGCGGATTTCTGTGCCTTTTTGACTGTCTTTCTAAATCTTTCGAGCTGTAAGGCCTCCAGCCTTTCTCGATCCATAATCTCAATATCTTTGTCCCAATACATTGAGCGCCTCCCATCCTTACTCTTATTGTCACTCCTACAATTCGCTGCAAATTTTATCAAGATATTTTTACGGATTGTATCCCCTCATAATTATAAAATGAATCGCCATGCAGCTAAAAACCGGCAAGTTTGCAAACGAAAAAAGTCTTGCTTTAAGAGGTGCAGTCAAGTAGAAAAAATACACCATATTTATAGTACAAGAAATAGATCAGGGGAGGAATTAGAGGACTATGGGAAAGTCAATTAAAGGATCGAGGACGGAAAAAAACCTGCTGGCAGCCTTCGCCGGTGAGTCGCAGGCAAGAAACAGATATACCTATTTCGCCAGCGCCGCCAGAAAAGAGTGTTTTGAACAAATTGCGCATATTTTTTTGGAAACGGCGGAAAACGAAAAGGAACACGCCAAGGTATTTTTCAAGTATCTGGAGGGAGGCGATGTGGAGATCACTGCTTCCTATCCTGCAGGCGTCATAGCAGACACCAAGAGCAATCTCATGGAGGCGGCATCCGGTGAGAAACTGGAGTGGTCCACTCTGTACCGGGACTTTGAGCGGATCGCCAGGGAAGAGGACTTCCCCGAAATTGCGAACTCCTTTGCTCAAATTGCGAAAGTGGAAATGTTTCATGAAGGGAGATACAGAAAACTTATAAAGAACATCGAGAATAAAGAAGTATTTAAGAAGAAAACACCCGCAAAATGGCACTGTATAAACTGCGGCTACATCTTCGAGGGAACAGAAGCGCCGGCTGAATGTCCTGCGTGCAAACATCCGCAATCATACTACGAAGTATTAGCGGAAAATTATTAGACTGGAATGTATAATCTCTATGACAGGCGTTATTTTGTCCGGCGGGAAAAGCACGAGAATGGGAACGAACAAGGCTTTCCTCGAGATAGAAGGCAAACGGCTAATCGATAGAATCACGTTGATGTTCAGGGATATGTTCCGGGAAGTGATTCTTGTGACCAATTCCCCTCTGGATTATCTTGATCAGGACTGTATTATTGTCTCCGATATTTTCAAGAATAAGGGCGCACTGGGAGGTATCTATACGGGACTTTTCTATGCCTCTAACGACCATGTCTTTGTTTCCGCCTGCGATATGCCCTTCTTAAACAGGCCTTTCATAGAGCATATGATTAAATGCGCAGACAGATATGACATTGTGGTGCCGGAGTCTCCTGACGGTCTCCAACCGCTCCATGCCATTTACTCGAAGAGGTGCCTTAGTCCTATCAAGAAGCTTATCGATACGGGCAACCTGAAAATCACGGGTTTTTACAAGGGATTAAAAACTACGGTGATCCCCGAAGAGGACATCAAAACCTTCGATCCGGAAGGAAAGCTGTTCATTAATGTGAACACCAAAAAGGATCTTGAACAGATTTCATCATTCTAAAACCTCGCGCAAGGATTTCTGAGAAAATATTAGAACGATCTGAGACATAACCTTTATAGAATCCAAGATCAATACCTATGCGTGAAATTATAATTATTATACCAATCACCAATTATTTTCAAATTTCCTCTCAACAATGTTACTAAAATACAAAGGAGGTTTATGATGGATTTTACATTTACCGAGGAACAAGAAATGTTTAGAAAAGCGGCCAGAGAATTTGCCGAAGTGAAACTAACCCCCTGGGTGGCTGAGATGGAAGCCACCGGCAAAGTTTGTGGCGCGGTTGTGAAGGCCTTGGCAGAAGCCGAGATGATGGCAGTGACCATACCGGATGAATATGGCGGCCTGGGGCTGGGCTATACGGAGCGAATGATAGCACTTGAGGAAATCAGCCGCGTTTCCGTGGCGACGGCCATGATGCTTCAAGTATTTGCCCTGGGAATCGAACCGATCATAAAATTTGGAAGCGAAAAGCAGAAGCGTAAATATCTTCCCGACCTGGCCACCGGGAAGCGCCTCTCTACCACAGCCGTCACAGAACCCACCGGCGGGTCCGATCCCACCGGAGCCAAGACAACGTATCGCAAAGATGGAGACCATTACATCATCAATGGCCGTAAGTGCTTTATCACCAACTCTCACATCGCCGATACCCTCACGATCCTGGCCAAGGATGATACTGATCCGAAAGCGTTTTCCACATTTATCATCGAAAAAGACATGCCGGGTTTTAAGGCAACCCATGAAGAGAACAAAATCGGCATGCGGGGATGCAATACGGGCGAGCTTTCTTTTGAGGATCTGCGGGTTTCCAAAGAGCAATTAGTGGGGCCTGAAGGCAAGGGTCTGCGGGTAGCCATGGCGGCAATCGGCGATGTCGGCAGGGGGGGCATGGTGGGCTGTGCCCTGGGGCTACAGAACGCCTGCCTCGAGGCTTCAGTGAAATTTGCGAACCAGCGAATCTTGTACGGAAAGCCGATCAGCCAGCTGCAGTCCATTCAAAATAAGATTGCCGAGATGAAAATTGATCTTGATGCCGGACGTCTTCTAGCCTATCGAGCGGCTGCTCTTCAGGATAAAGGGCAAAATGCCAGCAACGAGTTCGCCGTGGCCAAATATTTTACCACGGAAGCCGCGCAAAGAGCAGCAAAAATGGCCGTGGATATTCACGGCGGATACGGGTGCATGGTGGAATATCCGGTGACCCGGTACTTGAGAGATGCTTTTGTTCTGGGACCGTCAGCGGGCACATCGGACATCATGAAAGTTATCATCGCCCGATGGGTGCTGTCATCGTAATACGCTATGTGCGTGATAAAAACCTTTGTCCCGCACAAGTGAAAACCAAAACGAGTACAGACACATCATGTATCACATTGTCGTATGCATTAAAGCCGTACCCGATCCTAAGCAGGCCGATCAAATACGGATCGATCCGGTTTCAAAAACCCTGAACCGCGGTGATGTGCCCCTGGTATTAAATCCTTTGGATAAATATGCCATGGAAGCGGCACTTCAAATCAAGGAAACATCGGGGGCTTTTTTGACCGTGATCAGTATGGGACCTCCAGAGGCAGGCAATCTCGTCAAGGAATGCCTCGCGCTTGGCGCGGATCAGGGTATTTTGCTTTCAGATAAAGCTTTTGCCGGTGCGGACACTTATGCCACGGCGCTTACCCTGGCCAAGGGCATTGAGAAGATCGGCCGGAATGATCTGATCTTTTGCGGGATGGCCAGCAGTGATGGCGGAACAGAATGGGTAGGCCCACAGATTGCCACCTTCCTCGGGATACCGGTGGTGACCATGGTCGAAGAACTCACCGAAGCCGACCAAGACACCTGGAAGGTCAAAGCTTGCATCGGGAACGGATACCGCCTGATGCAGGTAAAGCTTCCGGCCATTTTTACGGTCACCCGCAAGCTCAATTCTCCCCGGGTCCTTTCATTTTCGGGCATCATCAAGGCCAGGAAGAAACAGATTCTGTGCTGGTCCGCAAGAGATCTTGGTGTCGCTGAAAATACGGTGGGACTTTCTGGTTCTCCGACCATGGTTTCGGCCATGACCACCCGATCCAGCCGGCGACAGGTCGAAATCATCAACGGCACACGTGAGGAAAAAGCTGAAATACTGGTACAAAAGTTGGCAGATGCCGGCCTAATCTGACGGGTTTACAGGATAGAACGCGGAATACCCGGGGTCCGGCCGGGGCTTTAATCCGGGTCGATGACCGGCGGATGCAGGTGCTTCGCAAAAGGAAGGATCAGAAAATGACAACAGAAAACACTTGCGGCGCCATATGGGTATTTGCCGAGCAGGCGGAAGGACGGATTCAGGACGTTTCCCTGCAGCTCGTCGGGAAGGCCCGCGAGCTTGCCGGTGCGCTGAATACGAGCGTTGAAGCCATTCTGCTGGGCAACGGAATGAAAGATCAAGTTCAATTTTTGTTCGCTGCCGGTGCAGACAGGGTTTATCTGGGGGATGCGCCGGTTTTGGCATGGTATGAACCCGAGATTTACACTGAAATGATCGTATCCCTTGCCAAAGTAAAAAAGCCGGAGATCATGCTGATAGGCTCAACGTTCACGGGACGGGAACTGGCCCCGATGGCGGCGGCCCGTTTGAAAACCGGCCTGACCGCTCACTGCATCGATTTAATCGTCAATGAAGACCGAATACTGGAACAGTGGATTCCGGCCTATGGAGGGCTGATATCGATTGTCTGTCCGAATAATCGCCCCCAAATGGCAACAGTGGCAAGAGGTGTTTTCCCAAGGCCCCATATGGATGAAAACCGCCAGGGCGAGATTGTCCTGCTGGATGTCCCTGCCAAGATTTCGGGACTGATTCAAACTTTGCAGGTCGTCTGCCGGGAACCGGAAACCGTACCTCTGGAATCCGCAGCCATTGTGGTTGCCGGCGGGGTCGGTGCAGGAAATGAAGAGGGGTGGCAACAGATTGCCGAGTTGGCCCAAGCGCTTAATGCGGCCCTTGGATGCACGCGACCGGTAGTTGACGAAGGCTGGGCCCAACATGAGGCCATGATCGGTCAAAGTGGAAAAATGGTATCCCCTGAACTGTACATCGGTATCGGTCTTTCCGGTGAGTTGCAGCATTTAATCGGTGTCGTGGGCGCCAAGGTGATGGTTGCCGTCAATAAAGATGCCAGGTCTCCCGTATTTGAACAGGTAGATTACGGTATCGTGGAGGATTGCCGGACCTTTGTTCCCCTGTTGATTGAAAAGATCAAAGCCTACCGGACAAGCTGTGCGGGAGCGTAAATCTCACCTTTACGAGTGGGTTTGAAACCCATCCTAAGGCATTCAACGTCATATCGAAAAACTTTTGTTTGATGTTGCACTTCGCCGGGAAACAATGTATTTTTGCAACGATTTTTATAATAACAAGAAGGCACATCAGATAAATGGATAAGTTCGATGTCATCATTGTGGGAGCAGGACTGGCTGGCCTTGGGGCGGCGTATACGCTCGCAGGGAACGGTTTTGAGGTGCTGGTTCTGGAGCGGGGGGACTATCCCGGCGCGAAGAACATGACTGGCGGCCGTCTTTACTTGAACCCCGTTCGCAATCTGTTTCCCGACCTCTTCGAAAATGCCCCCCTTGAGCGCTTCATAACCAATGAAGGAATATCCATCATGGCAAAGGACCGCTCGGTGACACTCAATTATTCCGGAAATGAACTGCGGGATGAACCCCATCAGAGCTACAGCATCCTGCGATCGAAGTTCGACAGATGGCTCTCGGAGCGGGTGGAAGAAAAAGGGGTCGCAATCTTATCTAAGATCAGGGTTGACGACGTCATCAAAGATAATGGGAAGATCGTCGGTGTCCTTGCAGGCGCTGACGAACTGCGGGCCGACGTTGTGCTTGCCTGTGACGGCGTATTATCACTCGTCTCCGAAAAAGCCGGCCTGCGATCGCCCGAGGGGCCCGGCAGCTTCGCACTTGGCATCAAGGAAGTCATCTCCCTGGAGTCAGGGGTCATCAATGAACGTTTCAATCTGGACGGCGACGAGGGCGCGGCGCGCCTCTTTGTGGGAGAGGTAACCCGTGGAAAATTTGGAGGTGGTTTTCTCTACACAAACAAGGATAGTGTCAGTCTGGGCATCGTTGTCGGCATCGAGGATGCTGCGGAAGACAGGCTTCCCATCGAAGTTCCTGCCCTCGTGGACGCATTCAAGGAGCGGCTGGAGATCGCCCCGCTAATCAGGGGAGGAATTACAGCAGAGTATTCGGCGCATATAATACCGGAGGGCGGCTTCAGGACAATGCGTAACCTGTACGGAAACGGCATCCTCGTCGCGGGTGACGCTGCCGGGCTCGCACTGAACATCGGTTTCACGGTAAGGGGCATGGAATTTGCGCTGGCTTCAGGCCACTTCGCCGCCCAGACCATCATGAAGGCTAAGCAAACCAGAAATTTTGATGTACCGACTCTCAGCATGTACAGGAGGCTTCTCGAAGACAGTTTCGTTCTTAAGGATTTGAGAAACTTCCAGGAAACGCCTGCTGTGATCGGAAATCCGCGGTTCTTCAGCCATTACCCGGAGCTGATCGGAGCAATCATGAAAGATGTCTACTCCGTTCCCGCAGGTCCCAAGGAAAGACTGTACCCGACCATCAGGAAGCACCTGACTCTCAGCGAATTGTGGGCCCTGTTCATAGATATGAAAGGGGTAATGAAGATATGAGCGAGAGGCTGGACTTGAAGGCTAAACTGGGGCTCGATGTGTTCAAGCCTGCCCTAGAACCCCACATCAAGATTAAACAGGGGATGGAAAAAGACCCGCGCCTGAAACCGGCTATCCGTGCATGTCCGGCCGGCCTCTACAGCGAGAATGACAAAGGCGAGGTCGTCATCACTACAGACGGATGTCTGGAGTGCGGCACCTGCCGACTCGTCTGCGGCACGGAGATTCTGGATTGGAATTATCCACCCGGCGGAACCGGTGTGCAGTACCGTTTCGGTTAGGCACGAGACATTCTTCATAGCGGCAACATAAGCTGCAAATTTTAAGTTTTTTAAATTCCATGTCGTTGCGGCTGAAAGACTCTGCCATAATGTCAATGCGGCGGGGCATCTTGGCCGAAATAACGGTCAGGACAATAAAATCGAGGGGATGAATTTTATGGATTTCAAATTTACTGAGGAACAAGAACTGATTCGTAAGAATGTGAGAGAGTTTTGTGTGAAGAACGTGGAACCCATCGCCGCGGAAATCGATGAGAACAGCCGCCACCCCGCCGAGTTGTTTAAAAAACTCTCTGATGGGGGATGGATGGGCATACCCATTCCGCAGGAATACGGGGGCGCCGGGGCAGACTTTTTAACCAGTATCATTGTAGTGGAAGAACTTTCCCGGTCATGCTCCTCCACGGGGTTCACCGTGTCGACTCATGCCAGTATCATGTGCATGATGATACTTCTATTCGGTACGGAAGAGCAAAAGAAGATTTACCTGATCCCCATGGCAGAAGGCAAGCGTTTGGGGGCTTTCTGCCTGACCGAGCCCGGTGCAGGCACGGACGTAATGGCCGTCACTACCACCGCAGTTTTAGACGGCAATGATTATGTCATCAGTGGAACCAAGACCTTCACGTCCAACGGCCCCATTGCGGGGACATTCATTGTCTTCGCATGGACAGACAAATCTGCCGGTCGCAAAGGCATGAGCACATTCATAGTCCCCAGAGAAACCCCCGGTCTCAGAGTGGGTGAGCACTTCAAGAAGATGGGTCTCCGGTCTTCACAGACATCAGAGATCATCTTCAAGGACTGCCGCGTACCGAAGAACAATCTTCTTGGGAAGGAAGGGGCAGGTCTCCCGATGGCAATGGCCGGCTTCGATGGCGGCCGGGTGGGAATTGCCGCGCAATGCATCGGCATTCTCCAGGCAGCACTGGACGAATCTATCCGGTATTCCAAGGAGAGGATTCAATTCGGTTCCCCCATAGCCCGTAACCAGGCCATCGCCTGGATGATAGCGGACATGGCCACGGAGCTGTCCGCTGCCCGCTTCCTCACCTACCACGCAGCCTGGCTCAAAGACCAAAAGCTGCCATTCAGTAAGGAAGCCGCCATGGCTAAACTCTATGCATCGGAGGCAGCCATGCGTCATACCGTGAAGGCTGTCCAGATACATGGCGGATACGGCTACTGCAAAGGCGCCAAGGTGGAGCGGTTGATGCGCGACGCTAAGATTACAGAGATCTACGAGGGAACCTCAGAGGCACAGCGGATGGTAATCTCCGGAAATGTGCTTCGCTGAGCACCCGCTCAACGAAGCCTAGCTTTTTTTAGATGAGGTGCAGATTTGTGCCCACTGTCATAGCCTGTTTCAAATGGGTCGTTGATGAGGCCTATATACGGCTAAGGCCATCGGGGGATTTGGACTTCTCCTCCGTGGATTACAAGATTGGCGAGTATGACCGCAATGCCATTGAAGCGGCGGTCCGGTCGAAAGAGGCCCTTGGGGGAAAAGCAATCGCCGTCACTGTAAGCATGCCTGAAGCAACGAAGGGTGTCAAGGATGCCCTCTCCCGTGGAACTGATGAGGCCTATTTCGTCGCCGATAGTTCATTCGGCAATCTGGAATCTTCCCAGACTGCCTTCATCCTGGCTGAGGTCGTCCGCACCAGGATTCAGCAGTACGACCTGATCATCTGCGGCGAGGGTTCAAGCGACCTCTATGCTCAGCAGGTCGGCCCTCGCCTGGCGGAAAAACTGGGCATACCCTGTATTTCCTTCGTGCAGAAGTTCTCCATCACCAAGGGCCAACTTGTAGCGGAGCGTCGTGTCGAAGAAGGTGTTGAAGTAATTACAGCACCCTTGCCTGCCCTGGTAACGGTTCTACCCGACATCAACGTCCCCAGGATCCCCGGGGTTAAGGATACCCTGATGGCGGGAAGAAAGCCTACGGTGAAGATTACAAAGGATGAACTTCCACCCATGGGTCAGCCCCTGCTTCGAACTGTCAGCATCACAGCTTCACGGATGGAAAGGAGTTGCGAGATGTTCGGAACAGACGCGCAAGAGATTGCCAGGTTTGTGGGGTCATTACGCAAGAGAGGCGTCGTAGGATAAAGGAGCTTATATGGCCGGAGTTTGGATTATTTCAGAAAACCGCGAGCGGGTCCTGGAGCTTTTAAACATCGGCAGGCAATTAGCCGCAAAGATGGGAACGCGCGTTTCTGCGCTTCTCTACCAGGACAGCAAAGAAGTTCAGGACTGTATCAATCATGGAGCGGACGAGGTCATGCTCCTTCCCCCTCTGAGTAGAGACCAGTCCCCAGAGATCTATATCCCTGTTATCATCGAAGAAGCGAAAAAAGGAGACCCCGATCTGATCCTCCTTCCTGCAACGGCGAGAGGGAAAGATATGGCGGCCCGCATTGCGGCACAACTGGATGTGGGACTCTGCAGCAATTGCATTGCTTTGAATTTTGATGACGGCAGTAAATCGCTGGTGATGGAACGCCTGGCATACGGAGGGGTGGCCGTGCAAACGGTGATCTGCGCCACCCGTCCTGCCATGGCCACCATCCCGCCGAGAACTTATGATACGGCAATGCCGGAGACAGGACGGCAAGGGCATGTCCGGGAGCTCCCGGCGCCTGCACCTTCGGCTGTAAAGACACTCGAAAGAAAAGTGAAAGAACGGGCAGCGAAAGACATTTCTGAAGCACGAACCGTTGTCTGCGTAGGGAGAGGTATCGATAAGAAGGATGATCTAGCGCTTGCCCGGCAGTTAGCCGACATTCTGGATGGTGAAATTGCCTGCACGCGGCCTATTGCTGAGGAGTTCCACTGGCTCCCAGAAGAAGTCTGTATAGGCCTTTCCGGCGTGCAGGTGAAACCTGATCTTTATTTAGGTCTAGGCGTTTCCGGACAGGTCCAACATCTCACCGGTATCCGTAATGCGAAGGTGATCGCCGCCGTGAATAAGGATGAGAACGCCCCCATTTTTAAAGCCGCCGACTTCGGTATTGTCGGTGATCTCTACGACATAGTTCCGAAACTCGTCAACGAATTAAAGAAGTGAAGCAAAGCAAGATCACTTTTTGTATTCCGCATCTATAGTAATGGAAATGCCGCCGCGAACTGAGAAATCCGCCGTCACTTTGCACCACCGGGGCTTGAGCGCGGAGACGAGGTCATCTAAAATCACATTGGCCACATGCTCGTGAAAGACCCCTTCATCTCGGTAAGACCAGAGATACAATTTCAGAGACTTGGATTCGACAATCCTTTTGTCCGGTATGTACTGAATGGTCAGCCTGGCAAAGTCCGGCTGCCCCGTCGCCGGACAGACGCAAGTAAACTCATCCGTCTTTAGTGTTACGACGTAATCCCTTTTCGGATGATGGTTAGGAAAGGTCTCTAACTTCTTCGTAGGTTTGGCATCCCCTCTAAGTAAAGTCAGCCCATCAAGGTCGGATTTTTGCGTTTTCTTAGTCATTCAGGTTTTTCTCCTCTTTCAATCTCTCAAGCAATTATCTTCTGCACACCGGCATAGAAAAAATAGCATGCAAAGAGTATTAATACAACTGCGCATGTTCCAATGACCCATCTATAAAAACCATCAGTGAAAAGATGCCTGCCCTTCCCCACTGCCGCGGAAACCGCAGAATACCAGACAAAGTCTGCCAGAATATGTCCCGTGAAAAAAAATATTAGGCCCGCTATGCCGAAACTCCAGCTATAAATGACGTAACCAAACCCTATTGTTGCCCACCAGACAATCCAGTAGGGATTAGCTATGCTCAGAATCGCCCCATTCATGACCAAAGAGCCGCCTCTCGTCGAACCCGGATTCAGTGACATGGTTAACGTGGGGAGTGTACGGAACATGCCGAAAGCCAGCCAGAGCAAAATAACACCGCCCGCTACGGCAACGGCGGCAAAGACGTCGTTACGCTGAAGAAACGGAGCCAATCCTAACACAAGGGCGGCAAGCAGCATGATCTCCAGAATGCCATGACCCACGATAAGCAACGGTCCGGCGATGAAGCCCCTTTGCGAGCTTTCGCTGATTGTCGCCGTGAGCAGCGGCCCCGGCATCATGGCGCCGGAAAAGGCGATGATAAAAGAGGAAACGAAGATTGTAATAAATTCCCACACTGTTTATATATGTCCCATATCAAGAAAGATTGAGGGCTTTGAAACATGTCCACTTTGTCGATTCAAACATTATCAAGCTAACTCGCAGCTGTTCGCATCGAGCTGGCATTCCTTTTCCTTTGATTTTTCTCTAAGACGCATCTCCCGCCTGGCTTTTGCTTCGCGGTTCCTTCTTTTCTCTTCATCTGTTTCCAGGATTAGAGGAGGCACTGGCGTGGGATGTCCATCTGTATCAAGCGCCACATATGTCATATAGGCAGAAGCCATATGATGTCTCTCACCGGTGATGAGATTTTCAGTCTCCACCCGGATGCCCACTTCCATGGAGGTTCTCCCTACAAGATTGAGACTGGCTCGCAGGGTTACAAAGTCTCCGATGAAGGCGGGACAGTGAAGGTCCATCCGGTCAAACGAGGCAGTAACCGCATTGGCCCTTGCGTGTCGGACTGCAACGGTTCCCGCGACGGTATCAATGAGCTTCATGATAACTCCACCATGAACGTTCCCGGCAGGATTTGCATCCTGAGGGTTCATTACCTGGGCCATGACGCTGCTGCTATCTCTAACTCGTTTCCCTTCCATTTTCCCCTCCTCCATAACATTCCGAATTAAGGTGTCATATCGACCGACGGGAGATATCTTTTAGTTTTACCGCCCTACTTCTTGCAATGATATCAAGCGCAGATCTTCACAGTTCTTATATTATCGACATCCGCTGCATAAAATGCAAGAGTCAAAATCGACGTGGCAGATAATACCCAATTAGCGTTTGTTACAGGTTTATACCTGCAAAGTGAAGAAATAAATTGGGTGTAAGGCTTTACGGTTTTCAATAGAAAGTTAGTATTATGGCGATTATGATTAGATCGAAAATAGAGGATGATGTCCTTTAGTCAGGACATTAAATTTCTCTTTCGCGTAAAGACAATTCACGCATTGCTAACGTTTCCATGAGACTCTCCTCTGTTCCAAATAAGGAGAAGGCGTTTAAGTTATATTCTTCCAATTTCTTTAGAACCTTTATACGTTCCGTCACTGGGACATTGAACTTCCATAAAACATCTTGTTCACTGTTTCCGCGATTGAAAGCTTCTTCATGTGAAACAAATTTCCATTCGTTATCTTTTTCGTGCATAGCACAGATCGTATATTCACTTTGTTGATAAAAATGCCTTTGATGGCTTCGGACATATGGACCAAGACTGCAAAGAAAAGGTGTTGCAGTCGACCATACCTTGCCGCGCCCTGTAAATTCCCAAAAGACATATATTGAAACTTTTTCCTCTAAATCCATTGCATGCCTGAATGCGAAGTATGCTGCTACGTATAAAGAGCGAGTCCAATCAAGTAAAGGAGATGGAAACCCAAGATGTCGCAAATATACTGTATAGTCATAAGCTGGGAAACTATTAGGCAAATAATGTTTTTTCTCATTGATCCATTTATCATACCCTTTCGGGTAAGCTGGTATTTCCCAAGTCACTTTTGTAAATGTTTCTGTTTGGTGCTTCACAACGGATATCAACCGATAATATTGCCTTAATGGCATATTTCTTCTTCCATACCGCTCAAGAGTGGTTTCAAGTGTCCAAGTATGCTTCCTTTGACCACGATACAAGAATGGAGACCACTGTACGACAACTTCTCATTCTTACGTTGCATCCGGGTGTTATGGAGTTCCTGTAATTTCTCTTCTAAATGCTCCCAAGTTTCTACATCAATACCTAAATTCATATAATTAACCCAAGTCTCGAGATATCTAGCTCAATCAAAGCAATATCTCTCCGCCTTCTTTTTAAGGAGAGATATTCAACAATCTCCCTATACACTTATCAATATTTCGAGATTATCAATTGAAATCTACAATTTTCTATCGTGTATGTCAAATGAGGACTACATGAAGAAAGCTATAGCCCGTCAGACGGGGTGTTCCATAGACATAATATTTTAATATGCACGGCAGGACAACAGTGTTTGACTTACTTCTTTACTGATAAATATCCTTTGGCAAGGGATTTATTGACGTGAACGACTCCCTTGTTCAAATCTTTGAATGGGTAATCTTCCGTAACTGCCGGAAGCTGATCGGCCTTGCCCTGCTCTTTAATAACGGACCCTGCAGGAACATAGCGGCCATCGGGCACTGTGACGCCCATTAGAATAACGCCGGGCTCAATCACACATTTTTTCCCCACGAAGGACTTGAATACGAGGGACTTCATGCCGACAAAGGTGTCATCCAGGACAACGGCCGGTCCGTGGATCTGCACCTGGTGGGCGAGGGAAACGCGATTCCCCACGTACACAGCGTACTTCCTGCCGCTGACATCATACAGGTTTTTTTCGACGGGTTTACCGTTCATCTCCGTTTCCAGGGCGTGGATTACGACGCCGTCCTGAACATTCGAATCGTCGCCGATGGAGAGCGGCTGCCCCTCATCGCCACGGATGGATGCCATGGGAGAAACCATGATATTCCTGCCCAGAATCACATTGCCAATGACAGCGGCCAGTGGATGCACATAAGTGGATTGATCAATAACCGGTTCCGAAACCTTCTTGCAAAAATCCGCAGTGACATTTTTTTCTATCATCTTTGCCTCCGTATTTCATGAGAGCTTTGAAAGGCCTCCGCAGCATATGGCGAAAATCCAGCAAGTTCTCTTTTATTGCTCCGGCAATTAAACACATGGATGCCGGATCAAGTCCGGCATGACAATTGGATATCTTAGCTGGATTCCCGATCCCCGATCAGGTCGAGGACAAGCTTCTCGGGAATGACAGAATTGATATAATTGTGTGCCGGCGTAATAATGTTATATGAGATTTTTCTTTTCCCGTACGAGAAGTTCTTCCCATACAGCATTGACGACAGACCGGGTGGTTTCAATTGGACCTTTGTTGTCGATGACGTAGTCGGCATGGGGAATCTTTTCGTCGATGGGCATCTGTTTGTCAAGCCTGCTCTCGGCCTCTTTGCGGCTGTATTCGTTTCTCTCCGTCAAACGTCTTATCTGATCTTCAGGAGAAACATGGACTAAGATTACAACGTCAAACAGATGCTGCAACTTTGCCTCTATGAGGAGAGGGATATCGGATACAACAATGGCGCGCGGATCTATTGTTCGAATATCTTCTATCCTCCGCCGCCACAGATCGAAAACGGCTGGGTGGACGATGCTGTTAAGCCTGGAGAGTTTCTCCTGGTCTGCAAAGACGATCATGCCAAGCTTTGCCCTGTTTATTGTTCCGTCCTCGTTTAGAATTTCTCTTCCGAAAAACTCTACGATAGCCTTCCATGCCGGTTTATCCGGCTCCTCCGCGAAATGAGCCAGCGCATCGAAGTCGATGAGATAGGCGCCCTTATCCTCAAACATCTTTGCTACGGTTGATTTTCCTGAGGCGATGCCGCCTGTCAAGCCCACGTTCAACATATGCTTGTGCCGCCGAGAATCAAGTCGAAATGAAACCTTAATAATGAAATGATGTACACTTAGTGCTCGCTATTTCGCTTATGGAGAATCCGGAGCCCTTCCAGCGTCAGCATTTCATCGACGATATTTATGCTTTTCGTTTCAGGAGAGATGACATTCGCGAGTCCGCCCGTTGCTATAACCTTCGCCTCTGACATGACTTCCGCTTTGATACGGCTAACAAGGCCGTCCACGAGGGCCGCGTAGCCGAACAGTATGCCCGCCTGCATGCTGCTTACGGTGTCCTTGCCGATGACAGACCTGGGTCTCGCAATTTCCACCCTCGGAAGTTTTGCTGCTTTGCTGAAGAGGGCCTCGCTCGCTATCATGATACCCGGCGCTATGCATCCGCCCATGTACTCCCCCTTTTTTGAAACATAGTCAAAGGTAGTAGCAGTGCCGAAATCGACGATTATGATATCCCCTCCATACTTTTCGTATGCGGCAACGGCGTTGACGATCCTGTCTGCCCCTACTTCTTTCGGATTGTCATACAGAATAGGCATTCCCGTTTTGATGCCCGGTCCGACAATAAGAGGCTTGACATTGAAATATTTTTCGCAGAGAGGCTCCAGTATGTTGAGCATCGTGGGAACAACGCATGAAATGATGATGTCCTTGATTTCCCTCGGTCTGACCTTGCTGTTCTTGTAAAGATTGTAGATCAGCATACCGTATTCATCAACGGTATGATCAACAACCGTCCTTACCCGCCAGTCATGGACCAGTTCATCTCCGTCGTAGAGACCTAAAACGGTATTGGTATTTCCAACATCTATAACCAGAAGCATATGTCAAACCCTCACAGCGAAGCATTGCATGCTATAACCCGGTTTCCCGACTCTCCATCACCTGTGGAGATTAGCCCTTCACCACCGACGCATCGCCGGCAATGACCCTTTTTATCTTTCCTTTTTCATCTGAAATAACAAGAGCGCCAAAATCATCAATGCCGAGTACCTTCCCCGACTCTATGTCATTATTGAATATCACCCGCGCCTGCTTTCCGACCATATCGCAGTATGAGAGCCACGCATCCTTTATGGAACCAAATCCCGACTCCAGGAGCCGGATATATAGATCATCAAACCTATCGAACAATTTTACCGTCAAATCAAGACGTGAGATATCATGTCCCGCTTCTTCCGCAAGGGACGTCGCCATATTACGGATCGATTCATCAAAATCTTTTTTTCTAATATTAACATTGATGCCGATTCCTACGACGATAAAATCCACACCATGCCTGGCAGAAGCGCTCATCTCCGCCAGTATACCGCAAACCTTTTTGCCTCTGATCTGAACGTCATTGGGCCATTTAAGAGTTATATCTCCGGGGAAATAAATTGACAAGAGATCGGCAACGGCAACACCCGTCATGAGTGTTATCTGGGGGGCATAGACAGGCTCCATGGGGGGCCTCAGGGCTATGGAGGCATAAATATTACAGCCCGTTGGAGACTGCCATTGCCTGTTCAGACGTCCCTTCCCCTTAGTCTGATATTCCGCGATAACCACAGTCCCGTGAGGAGCGCCGCCACGGGCGAGTTTGAAGAGAACGTCGTTGGTTGACTCGACCTCCGTAAAAAAGTGGATATTATTTCCTATCCGCTTCCCCGAAAGACGGATAGCCAGGTTTTTCTCATTAAAATCCATCGTGTCGATTAAAGCGCCGGCGACCTATTCGATCTTCAAGGATATATCGGATGCCGGTACGGAATGAGTGAGGGCCCCCACGGAAATGAAATCAACTCCGGTTTCGGCGATTTTTCGCACATTAGCGATGGTAACATTGCCGGACGCCTCCAGGGGCACTCTGCCGCCCGTCACTGCGACGGCCTTCCTAATATCTTCGAGAGACATGTTATCCAGCATTATCACGTCTGCCCCGGAGCTTATGGCTTCCTCAAGTTCCTGAAGATTTTTTACTTCAATTTCCACCTTCAGCGTATGGGGCAGGCGTCCGCGAACTCTGGCGAGCGCCTGGGATATGCCGCCCGCCGCGGCAATGTGGTTGTCTTTTATCAGCACGCCGTCATAGAGGCCAAATCGATGGTTATGACCGCCGCCAATCCTCACGGCATACTTGTCAAGATAGCGTAGCCCCGGCGCCGTTTTTCTCGTGTCGAGGATCTTTGCCCTTGTTCCTTTTACCTCATCGACATATCGTCTTGTGAGCGTCGCAATACCGCACATCCTCTGGAGAAAATTGAGGGCCACCCTCTCGGCAGTAAGCATTCTGCTGAGATTCCCTGATATCTCCGCGAGACATCCGCCCTTCTCCACGAATTCTCCATCTCTACAGCAGCCTTTAAATTGCATGCCTGCATCGAGGAGAAGAAAGGTCTCGGCAAATACATCAATGCCTGCCACAATAACAGCAGATTTGACAAGAGCCACGGCCTTGCCGATCTCTTCACCTGTCAGTGCCGCCGTCGTCGTTATATCCGTCGCACCGACGTCTTCTTCTATTGCCGACTGTACTATATTGCGTATGATATGCTTTTGTAACATGATGATAAAGATGCTTAGAGGTTCTTGGCGTGCAGGTACATGAACACCCGGAAGACCTGAGTAATTAAAGTTTTTCTAACCCATCTTCTGAAGTCTTTTCAGGGCTGCCGCCAGGACAGAATGCTTCTCTCTTACTTCCCTGAACTTGTCTTCTTCTTTTTCCACGACTGCCTTCGAGGCCTTCGCCAGGAAATCGCTATTGGCGAGCTTTTTCGAAATCGCCGCGAGGTCTTTATCCACCTTGGCCATTTCTTTCTCGAGTCTCTTCCTCTCCCCGGCAAAATCCACCACGCCTTCCAGGAGCACATATATCCGCATGGAGCCGACAACGCCGATAGCAGCATTCTTGGGCTCCTCTCCACTTGCGGTCATGGTCAATGCCTCAAGATTGGCCAGATTGGTAATGTAGCCGCTGCCAGTTTCCACGATGGCCCGCGATTCCTCATCGGACGCGGAAATTGCGACTTTTAATTTTTTCGATGGCCCTATATTCATCTCACCTCTAATGTTTCTGATGGATGTGATCACGTCCATAATGGCGCGCATCTGCCCATCCGCGACCGGGTCATGGGAAGTGTCCTCCCGTGTGGGAAATTCACTTACCATGATCGAAGTCCCGTCGCCTACGAGGGTCTGCCATATCTCCTCCGTAACAAAAGGCATGATGGGATGAAGCATCTTCAGAGAAGACATCAGGACAGTAAGGAGGGTGTGCTGTGCCGCGCGCCTCTTCTCTGGGTTGCCTTTCCCATAAAGCTCCGGCTTGACGAGCTCAAGGTACCAGTCACAGAGTTCATGCCAGATAAACTGATAGATACCTGATGCAGCATCATTGAAACGATACTCATCCAGAGATTTGATGACTTCCGAAACAGTTATATTCAGGCGATGCTTAATCCATCTGTCGGGAAGGGATTCATCGTCCTTGCTGATATAAGCCCCGGAAGATGAGTAAGCATCGAGGTTCATGAGGGCAAAGCGCGTCGCATTCCAGATCTTGTTTACGAAATGCTTGTAGCCAGCAATGCGCTCCCCCGACATCCTGATATCCCTGCCCTGGGCTGTCAGGGCCACCAGGGTAAATCTGAACGCATCGCAGCCGAATTTATCGATCATCTCGAGAGGATCAATAATATTCCCCTTGGATTTGCTCATCTTCTCTCCCATCTCATCGCGCACGAGGGCGTGGAGATAGACGTCTCTAAAAGGAACATCATTCATCGCATAGAGCCCCATCATCATCATCCTCGCCACCCAGAAGAAGAGTATGTCAAATCCTGTAATGAGGAGCGATGTGGGATAAAATGTCTTTAGGGACTCTGTCTTTTCGGGCCACCCAAGGGTTGAGAAGGGCCAGAGGGCGGAGCTGAACCACGTATCAAGAACGTCTTCTTCCTGCCTGAGGCTGCTGCCGCCGCAGTTCGGACATTCAACTGGATCTATGGTGGAGACGATTTCTTTTTCGCAGTCCCCGCAATACCAAACGGGTATCCTGTGGCCCCACCAGATCTGTCGAGATATGCACCAGTCCCTGATGTTGTTCATCCACTCAAAGTATGTGCTTTCCCACATGGAGGGCAGGATTCTCGTCTTCCCTTTTATCACCGCCGCAGTCGCCACCTTTGCCAGGGGTTTTATCTTCACGAACCACTGTGCGGAAATCATGGGCTCGATGTCCGTCTTGCATCGATAGCATTGGCCGACATTGTGGATGTAAGGCTTTTTCCCTAAGAGATATCCTCCTTTTTCGAGGTCACGGAGAATATTCTCCCTGGCCTCGTAACGGTCCTGCCCCTGATAGATGCCGCCATTTTCATTGATGACCCCATTGCCATCAATGATGTTTACAATTTCCAGATGATGCCGCTCGGCCATGGCAAAATCATTGGGATCAGAGGAGGGCGTAATTTTCACTGCTCCTGAACCAAACTCCACACTCACATGGCTGTCGGCAATGACCGGTATTATTCTGTTGATGAGAGGCAGGATCACTTTTTTCCCAATCTTGTCCTTGTACCTCTTATCATCAGGGTTAACGGCAACTGCTGTATCCCCCAGCATGGTCTCCGGGCGCGTGGTGGCAACCACGATGTCGCCCTTGCCGTCTTCGTAAGGGTACCTGATATCCCAAAGTGCGCCTTCCTTCTCTTCATATTCCACTTCGAGATCCGATATGGCTGTATGGCACCGGGGACACCAGTTGACGATATAGTCACCCCGATAGATGAGTCCGTCATTATAGAGCCGCACAAAGACTTCCCTTACGGCTTTGGATAATTTCTCGTCCATGGTAAAGGCTTCTCTGTGCCAGTCGCATGAACACCCCAGCCTTTTTAACTGATTAATGATAACCCCGCCGTATTTCTCCTTCCATTCCCACACGCGCTCAATGAATTTTTCTCTGCCTAAATCATGCCTGGTGATGCCTTCTTTCGCGAGTTCCTGTTCAACGACATTCTGCGTCGCGATCCCCGCATGATCGGTTCCCGGCATCCAGAGTGCGTTATAACCCTGCATCCTTCTGTACCTGGTCATGACGTCTTGCAGCGTGTTATTCAAGGCATGCCCCATGTGGAGCATGCCCGTCACATTTGGAGGAGGAATAACGATGGAAAACTGAGGCTTGGCGCTTGAATCCTCTGCCTTGAAGAAATCGTGATCAAGCCAGTACTGGTACCACCTGGCCTCCGATTCCTGGGGTTCATAAGCCTTGCCCAATGACTTTTCAGCCATGAAACTTCTCCGTTAGAATATTTTTAATTCTTCTTTGAGTTTCCTGATAACCAAGAGGGCATCAACACCCGCGACAGGACCGAGGGGCGCAAACTCACCAGTTAAAAGGTCCTTGGCCTCCATGATCCCTCTTGATGTCACAACCATGACCGAGTTAAAGTACGGCAGGTCGGACCTCAAATCGGGGAACGGCGACGTACTGCCGATAAACTTTGTCGCAAGCGAATTGTCTCCCGATATTTTGATCAAGATGTCTTCGAGCATCATGGCATATGTTGCGCGATCTACCATATCATTCGGGTGGAATGAGCCATCGGGATAAGCCTCCAATCCGCGAACGCCTATCCTGAGAATCCCTTCAATATCTGCCTTCAGGGGATGACTGGCAATATCTGTTGCCGTCACCGGAGCAGCGCTCGCCTGAGCCTTCGCCTTTTCCGGGTCTTTAAAGGCCGTGTCGAAGCTCTTCACTGTTCTCTTTTTATAAAGGACATCAATCTTTAATTCCTGCATAAAGAGGGCGGCGGCATCCGCTCTATTGATCCGTTCAAGAATCGCAATCTTCTTTCCTGCGATCGTACCCGGCATGGCCCTCTCTATCTTCTGGATCAGATTCCATTCAGCATCCGCCTCCTTGACGTAGTCACGATTGATATCAATTACCTGCTTGAATATCTGTCCCGCATTAGCGAAATCCAGCGCGGTCTTGTAGGCAATTCCCATAAAATAATAGGCGGCAGGATACTTGGGATCGATTGCTATGGCTTTTTCAAACTCGCTCCTGGCGTCTTTGATCCAATCCTTTTCGGCTTTGCCCAATGTATAGAGCCTTATCCTGCTTACATGGACGAAGATCTTCTCATCATCATTCTTTGCAAATTTCCAAGCCTGCTTCATGGGTTCATTCGCAGCCTTGAATTCTCCCTGATAGGCTGCAGCCAGGCCATTTCCCGCATAGGCCTTTGAGTACTTGGGGTCGAGTGCAATCGCCCGATCAAATTCTCCTTTGGCATCAGCATATTTCCCCTGATCGAGGAATTTCATGCCTGTATAAAAATGATGCTCGGGTGTGTCCATTTCGCTTACAGGCTTCACCGCTTTGGGCCCGCAGGAGACAATGAAAAATCCCAGAGCGATAACAACAAAGAACATCAATAAACTCCGATAATTCAACCGTTGAATCATAACGCTCTCCTTTCATCAAAAAAGTGTTTAATGTAACTGTCCGGGATTAAGCTATTCCCGGTTTAATATTAGCCGTTTTCGCAACTCACATTCCCAAATTCTCAACATCTGAGAAATCACGCAATTAATTATATTCATACCATATCGAAGTCAAGATATTTAACAAAATCTGCTTAAATTATAAGAGGAAACCAAGACTTGCAATATCGCGCATGCAAAGATGCTCATGGAGAGAGAAATTGGTCGATTTTTCGCCTCATAGCGTCAATATCTGATGGGGCAAACCATTCAATTTCTCTATCTCCACCAAACCAGGTCATCTGCCTCTTGGCAAAATGACGCGTGTCACGTTTAATCACCCTTATGGCATCTGCGAGATTGAATGACCCCTTTATCAGCCTGGCAATATGTTTATATCCGAGTGCCTGCATGGGCTTCAGGGCCTCATGGTAACCCATAGAGAGAAGCCCCTCCACTTCATCAACCAGTCCGTCCTTTATCATTTTCTCCGTTCTTTGATCTATTCTCTTATAAAGCTCTGTGCGCTCCATCATGAGGCCTATCTTGATGAAGTCATAAAGGTTGTCGCCGAAGTGATGGGCCTTCTGTTTCTCGACGATTGAAAGACCGCATAGCTCCAGAACCTCCAGGGCGCGGATGATCCGGGGAATGTCATTTCTATCAATCTGGGCAGCGGCCTGTTCATCTCTTTCTTTCAACTTCTCATATAGATAAGTATTGCCGAACTGTTTGAGCTCCTGCCTGTATAATTTTCTCAGATCCTCGTCAGCATCTGGTCCTTCAAAAAGTCCGCCCAGGAGTGCTTTTATATAAAGGCCGGTCCCGCCGACCACAAAGATGGGCTCCCCCGTATCATTGAGTTTCCCGATAGTTCCTTCGGCCAGCCTGATGAACATGGCCGCGTTAAACTGTTCATCGGGATTGACGACATCAATAAGGTGGTGTTTCACTAGAGACTGTTCTTCAAGTGTCGGCTTCGCAGTGCCTATATCCAAGAGCCTATAGACCTGCATCGAATCGGCGCTGATTATCTCGCCGCCTGACTCACGAGCGAGCGAAATAGCCGCAGCGGTTTTGCCGACGGCCGTAGGACCAACGATAACGATCAGGCGGGGTTTCTTAACATTCGCGCACATGCATTTATTTTCGTTTAAACATCCTTTCTATATCCCTCAGGTTAAACGAGATATGAACAGGTCTTCCATGGGGACAAGTGGACGAAAACTGTGTAGCATCCAAATCCCTGCAAAGCCGCGTCACCTCAGCTTCCGACAGTTTCTGATTCGCCTTGACCGCCCCTTTGCAGGCTAACAGGGCAAAAATCTTTTCCTGCCGCTCTTCCAAGCCCAGGGGCCGTTCCGCATTTGATAACTCCTCGAGGATCTCAAAAAACAATTCCTTAGGTTCAACATGAGACAGCATGGCAGGCACGGATTTCAGAATTACCGTCTTTCCCCCGAAAGGTTCCACCTCTATGCCCATGTCCTCAAGGACTTTCATAGATTCCATAATTACGGCAAACTCCCCCGGGGACAGGCTCGCGACCTCCGGAATCAGGAGCCGCTGGCTTATTATTTTCTCACCGCGCAGGGCCGTTTCCATCTTGAGTTTATCAAAAAGAACCCTCTCGTGAGCCGCATGCTGATCCACGACGATGAGACCGTCAGATGAAGAAAAAACGAGGTACGTACCCGCAAACTGTCCAATATATTCAAGGTCACTAAATTTTAAGCCTCTATCCTGCATCTCCTGTTCAACGCGGATTTCCTCCGGAGATATCTGTGATTGTTCCTTTTCCCGAATCTGCTCCATAGCAGGGCCGGGCTTGGGGTAATCTGTGAAAGTCTTGTTGAAAAAAAGCTTCCCGCTTCCCGATGTTACGGTGTATCGCTTCAACGCTTCTCGAACCCTCTCTCCATAGCCCTCGGGCATCGTCCTGCTCTTCTCTCCTAATGAGACAGGCGCGACATTGGCAAGGGCATGGACCAGGCTCTCAGCAACAATATCGTAAATTTCCCTCGGGTTTCTGAAACGAACCTCCATTTTCGCAGGATGGACATTAACGTCTACATCCCCGGGAGGCAGATCTATAAACAAGACTGCCGCGGGATACTTTTTTGCCTCAATCAAGCGTCTGTAGGCCGTCATTACGGCATGATTCAAAAGATAATCCCTGATAAATCTCTTGTTCACAAAATAGTATAATTGTTTCGAACTTGATCTCGTGAAATCGGGTTTAGAGGCAAATCCGAGAACGGTCATACTGCCCCTGGCGCCTTTAACGGGCAACATGTGGTTAGCGAAATCCGTCCCCAAGACAAGAGAGACCCTCTCGGAAATATCTCCGGTGGCCGGTATATTCAAAATCTCCCTCCCGTGAACCACGACTTTTATTCTGACCTCCGGACGGGAAAGTGCCGTCCTCGTAATCACATCCATGCAATATCCCTGCTCCGTCGCCTCTGTCTTCAGGAACTTCTTGCGTACAGGAACGGGATCAAATATATGATTCACCCAAACGGAAGTGCCTACGGGACATCCAGTGTCTGTTATGCTCTCCAGTCGTCCTGCCTCTACAATCACCCTTGTGCCCGATAAAGAAGACTCCTTCCTCGTGACCATCTCAACACGGGAAATGGCGCCAATACTCGGCAGTGCCTCTCCCCGAAATCCATATGACCTAACCTTATAAATATCATCGAACTCATATATCTTGCTCGTCGCAAAACGCTCAAAGGCAAGAGGAACCTCCGCACTCTCAATGCCCTCACCATTGTCGATGACCTTGATCGATCCCCGCCCACCTTTTTCAAGTTCAACGGTTATGTCCGTAGCGCCGGCGTCGAGGGCATTTTCCAGGAGTTCTTTCAGAATGGATGCGGGCCTCTCGACGACCTCTCCCGCGGCAATCTTGCTCGACAGACTTTCCGGCAGAACAACAATTTTCGCAGCCACGATTAATCACCTATCAAAAAAATGGATTCTCATACGTCATTACATCTATGACACGGATGGCATGGACAGAAACACTTTTTCAAAGCATACAATAAAAGGTTCATCCGGCTGATGCGTACTTATATCTGATAATATTGAATCTACCATTGACTGACTTTCATCCACCAAGTCAATATGGGGAATCATCGTGAAGATGTGAATATTATCGACTGAAAGCATTACCGCCATGATCACCGGCGCGAGGAACGAACGTCCGGTGGATTGAATACTTGTCCCGCTCTTAATAAATACCAAGTTGTATCTTAACGGCTTCTTCAACCTTGCGCATATCTTCCTCAGAAAGAACGCCAGCGCGATTAAAAAGCCTTGACTTGCTTACAGTGGCCAATTGATCCGCCATGGCCTTGCTCTCTTTACCTTTAAAATCCACTACTGCTTCACTGGGATAGAGGCGATCGGTCTTGCTGGTCAGAGGGACAACCTGAACTCGATTGAGGAACTTATTTGATGCATCGTTACTGACGATGACGGCGGGGCGCTTCATCTTTATTTCCCCGCCAACAGAAGGATCGAAATTGACCCACCAGACTTCACATCGTTTCATTGGCTACGTCCTTGAAGGTAATCTCAGCCCACTCCATGGCCTCCTTCTCCCGCTTCCTGTCTTTTGCCATTTCGGCGTAGGCAGCTTCGAGATTAGGGCGCATAACGTGCGGCCTAACTATTTCCTGTACAAATCTGCTGATTTTGCGGGGTCCTATGATTTTATGGAGACCGTTATATACTTCTTCATCAACTGTTATGGTTAATTTCTTCTGCATGACACACCTCCCTTACACGTGTAATATACGTGTAGATATGGGGCGTGTCAATAGAAAAAAAGACGCTTTAAATGAAAAGCATGTTTCATTATGTCAAATGTGGACAAGGAAGTAACAATTTTCGCAGCCACCATTAATCACTTTCTATAAAAAATGGACTCTTACACGTCATTCCATGCTTGACACGGATGGCATCCGTCTTCTTCCGAATGGCAGACAGGAACACTTCTTCAAAGCATATAATAAAAGGTTCATCCGGCTGATGCCTACTTTATCTGATAATATTGAATCTAACCTTGACTGACTTTCACCTACAAGTCCTCAATGATGCCTTATAGAAGAAGTTGCAGATTACCAGTTGAAAGCAGCGACACTTGCAAGGGATGTCCAGTAGATATTCATGGCCGCAGTCTTTGCATTTCACACGGATAAAGC
>Ga0208103_1000177_pt1 | contig 32012 bp, 30 predicted proteins | sample CryBogmetaGMA75M_FD_184550 | JGI IMG/M metagenome (GOLD analysis project Ga0208103, IMG submission 184550) | Freshwater microbial communities from Crystal Bog, Wisconsin, USA - MA7.5M (SPAdes) | ecosystem: Environmental > Aquatic > Freshwater > Lake | place: Crystal Bog, Wisconsin, USA... | reverse complement strand
GTTGTGGATGCCAATCAAATGGTCAGTGACGTTTTCATACTGAAGGGCGGTCATCCGCTTTATTTCGATGGCCGTCTGCAGAGCGAGTGTACCGACAAATAGTATTAAAACGGCGCCGAGAAAGAAGACAGCCGGTACAACGAGATTAAAGGCGTCATTGTATTCCATCCAATAGAGGAAAGTGAAACACACATAGCCCATGATGAAAAAGAGGATCAGCGCCCTTAGGTCATTCCATCTTCTTCTCAGCGCCCCCTCAGGCAGTTGTCCAACGAGACGCTGTATTGGGAAAAAGGAAATGCAAAGTAGACATGCGCCCAGCAACAATACCCCATTTATGATATAAATAGTTATACCTTGCATATAGATTTCCTCAATGGCTCCGGTTTTTCAGCCATAGTTAAACAAGACCAGATAAGACAGCCACAAAGACGCCTGGAGGTCTGAAATCCCTTGTTGAACATGAGGATATACAACGACGTATCGACGTCCTGTCGAACCGCAAGTTGCATTCCATTAATATCGTTGCCTTCCTTTATCATATTATCGGTGATCTGCCCAGCTAACTTTATGACAAATTTAAAGTTTTATTATTTTACATATGAGATATCACGATGGCTGCGAAAACTTTTCTGCCGGGTTTTAGCTCAAAATGGCGAAATAGAGATTTCAGCTCGTAGTCTCTTCACTTATACGCAGTGATTTAAATCTCTGTTTCGCACTTGATTCGGAATACAAATATTGATATAAGAAAATCTCGCCTTATCCCTGAAAAAGTCTCTTCTCCCGTTCGCCGGCAGTAAAAGGCGGTAGTCATAATTCGTAATCAAGGGGAAAACCACTGCAGCAAGAAAGTCTGTGCCGTCATAGAAATAATCGCTCCGGATCGTTTCAGTAGATATCTGAAAAGTAATTAAATAACTATAAAGGCAGGTAAGTGATAAATGCATTTCAAGAAACCCTTCGTTTTCTGTGTGATGATATTGATTCTTTTGATGTTCGTCTCCTGCTCCAGGTCAGGTGAAGATGCAAAAAAGAGAGCTGCATTGGAGGTAAAAAGCCCGGCCTTCGGTCACGCGCAGTCGATGTCAGACAAGTATACCTGTGACGACGTGGATATATCGCCTCCCTTAGAGTGGAAAAATGCCCCGGCAGGTACAAAGTCTTTTGCCATCATCTGTGAAACACCTGACGCCCCTGCGGGCAACTGGGTACAGTGGGTAGTCTATGATATTCCTGCCGATATGACGAATCTGCCCCAATCCGTAGCCAAAACGGGGCAACTCGATTTCGGTGCCAGGCAGGGCAAGAATGACTTCGATCAGGTGGGCTATTCCGGCCCGTGCTTGCCTGCGGGCCAGCATCGCTTCTTCTTCAGGGTTTATGCCTTAGACGGGCCGACAAATCTGAAGGCAGGTGCAAAAAAAGAGGAGCTCGTTGAGGCCATGAAAGGTCACATTCTGGCAGAAGGCGCATTGATGGGTGTGTATGCGCGGGAATAGAGGTCGGGAGAGCTGATACTGGAATTCTCCGTATAAAGCCTGTCCTCGCGGAGGCGGGGATACGGGGCATGGTTATCGAGTTCGGAATGAAGATAAGAGATTTATTATCATAGGAGAGGCAAAGTCGAAGCAAGTTTCGAGGAATAAGGCCTTATAGATCAAAGCTAATCTGACTAAGGGGGTGTGGTTATGGATTTTATGACGGGAATGGGTTACTGGGGGATCATCCTTCTTGCTGTCATCAATGCGATCATCGTTTCACGAATGAAGGTAGTGTTTCATGGCGAAGAAGAAGGTGATGACGAAAAGGGAGGCTCGTGCAGTGTGGGCTGATCCGCAATGCTACTGAATTGCGGCTGCCTGCTCCACAGGGGGGGTTATACCTGCGTTGTTTTTTGTTTAAAAGGAGAACAATCATATGGAATACTTAGCAAAATATTGGGCCATATTAGTCATCATGATTATCTATACCGGGTTCTGCTTGGGTATAGGCCAGTGGTTTAAGAAGAGGGCGGCTGAAGGTGTCGACGCCTTTTATGTCGCAAAGAGGTCAATACCTGGCTGGGCCATTTCGCTTGCCTTTTTCTCGACTTTTATCAGTACGAATACATACGTCGGGCAGGCGGGCTTTTCGTTTCAGGCGGGTCTCTCGTGGGTGTGGGTCGGCTTCTACTGGACGGTTTTCTGCATGATCTCCTGGCTCCTGCTGGGTCCGAGGATGAGGGTACAGACGGCCAAGCTGAGCTCCGTCACAATTCCGGATTATTTTGACTTCCGTTACAAGAGCTCATACTCCAAGGCCATAAGGATTTTTTCCGCTGTCATCATCCTCTTCGCTACCCTGTGGTACATGACGGCGATTGCCAAGGGCTGCGCCCATCTGTTGCGCTCCACGCTCGATATACCTTATGCGTGGGGTGCATTCCTGGTTATTTTTATTACGACCCTCTACTCAGTCATGGGCGGCATGTACAGCGTCCTCTGGACTGATGCCATCCAGGGTATCATCATGTTCTTTGTGGCTATTCTCATGGTCATGATACCGGTCATGTACGTGGGCGGCTGGGAACCTCTCATGTCCAGCGTTGCCAACACGGCGCACCTGACGGCAAAAGGACAACCCATGGGAAACGGCCTCATGACTTTTTGCACCCTCGTTTCTTTCGCATACATCACCAGTATCGGCCTTGCCGTGGGCATGAAACAGATAGCCGAACCACGTTGCCTGATCCGGTTTTACTCCATTGACAACGCGAAAAGCATGAAGTTCGCCATGATCGCTACCCCGATCTTCCTGGGCATTTCACTGGCCTGCGTATTCGCCGTGGGCGCCCTCGTCCATGGGATGGCTACGGACCAGGAAGCCGCCTATCTCGTCAAGCATACGGACGAAGTTGTCGGATTCATGCTGGCGAAATTCGGAAATCCCTGGGTAACGGGAATCGTCATGGCGGGTCTATTCGCGGCCGGCATGTCTTCCTTCGCAGCCGTATCGATCATCGTCGGCACAGCCTTCGTTGGCGACATCTGGGCAGTTGTAAAGCCCATGTCTCCGCAGAAGCAGGTTAGTTATACGAAACGGTTAATGTGGATCTACAGTGCCATCATTTTCGTTATCACGCTCTATCCGCCGGCGGGGATTGTGGAGCTGACGGCCTTTTCGGGGGCCGTGTTTACGGCAGGCTTCTTCCCTGCCGTGTTTGGCGGCCTTTTCCTGCGGTGGGGAACAGGGAAGGGCGCCTTCTATTCCATGATCATCGGTATCGCCACTACCGTGGTCTGGCGGTTCGGCCTGCGATTCTACCTTCCCGGCATGAAGGACATCCATGAAATTATACCGGGCTTCATCATATCCCTCATCGCCTATTTCATCATCTGCAAGTTGACGGCAAGCGATATGCCGGACAAGGAACATCTCGATCACGTCTTCCACACAAAGACGAGCTAATCATTCGTTGTTAATGAAAATGGTGTCCCGCACATCGAAAGCGGGGCACCATTTTTTTCACATCCCCGGAGGTGAACTTATGGGAGCACAGATTATACATGCGAGAGAAGACTGGGAATGTCGCAAGAAGGAATACAAGACGCGGATGGCCGGTGCGAAGGCACTGACGGAAGGGGGCAAAGGCAAGATTGTAGAGCCCGCCCGCGCCGTTGCCCTCCTGGAGACAATTATCCGTCCCGGAGACCGTGTGGCCCTGGAAGGGAACAATCAGAAACAGGCCGAGTTTCTGGCCGATTGTCTCTGTAATGTCAATCCTGCGAAGGTGAACGGACTTCATATGGTCCAGTCGGTTATAGCCCTGCCTGCCCACTGCGAGATATTCGTCCGGGGGATCGCCAAGAAAGTTGATTTCTCATTTTCCGGTCCCCAGGCTGCGCAGGTAACAAGGCTTGTGAATGAATCGAAGATGCAGATCGGGGAGATTCATACCTACCTCGAGCTTTTCGCCCGCTATTTTCTCGATCTCACACCGCAAGTCGCCCTGGTAGTCGGTGTCTTGGCGGACAAGGACGGCAACCTCTACACAGGCCCCAACACGGAGGATACGCCCGCCATCGTGGAGGCTACGCGGTTCAAACAGGGCATAGTTGTGGCACAGGTGGAGAAGGTTACAAGTAAGCTGCCCCGGATCGACATTCCGGGCGGATGGGTTGACTTCATCATCCCTACGGGAAAGCCGTGCTACGTCGAGCCCCTCTTCACCCGGGACCCGGCCCAGATCAGGGATATGCATGTCCTCACGGCCATGATGGTGATCAAGGGGATTTATGCGGAATACGGACTGCGTTCCCTCAACCACGGGATCGGCTATGCAACCGCGGCCATCGAGCTGCTTCTTCCCACCTATGCCGCGCGGCTCGGTCTGAAGGGTAAGATATGCACCCACTGGGCCCTCAATCCTCATCCCACCATGATCCCCGCCATTGAAGCGGGATTCGTGGAATCAATCCATTCCTTTGGTTCCGAAGTGGGAACAGAGGACTACGTGTCAGCCCGGTCGGATATCTTCTTCGTGGGACCAGACGGGAACCTCAGGTCGAACCGGGCCTTCTGCCAGGCTGTCGGGCACTATGCCGTGGATGCCTTCGTGGGCTCCACACTTCAGATCGACCGGTATGGAAACAGCTCCACTGCCGTAGCCGACCGTATCGCCGGTTTCGGGGGCGCACCCAACATGGGCTGCGACTCGCCCGGCAGGCGCCATTCCAGCGACGCCTGGGTCAAGGTAGGGCAGGAGAGCGGTATGCGGGCAGGCCTTATTGGCGATATGCCCCGTGGCCGCAAACTCGTCGTCCAGATCCTGGAGACCCGTGGGCCGAAGGGTATCCAGTGCTTCGTTGACAAACTTGACGCCTGGGAGCTGATGAAGCGGGCCGGTCTTAAGGTGCCGCCCGTCATGATTTACGGCGACGCAGTCACGCAGATTGTCTCCGAGAAAGGAATCGCCCATCTCCACAAGTGCGCGACACTCGCGGAGAGAGAGGCTGGCATAAAGGCCGTTGCCGGCGACACGGACCTCGGCAAGAAGGCCAAAGCTGACGAGACGGCAGATTTAAGAAGGCGTAAGGTCGTTCAGTTGCCGGAGGACCTGGGGATCGATGTAGGTCAGGCGAACACTTCTCTCCTTGCGGCCCGATCCATGGACGATCTTGTGGCTTGGTCAGGCGGCCTTTATAAGGTGCCGGAGCAGTTCCGATAAGTCAGTTATACGGACAGTTTGCAGGGTGGATTCAGATTTTGAAAGGAATTCTTAAAGTCGCCATGAGCAATATCGAGGAACTCAGCGGAGGAGGGGTTGCCAACCTAAAATTACTAACAAAATAAAGAAGCCGACAATATAAGCTACTGCTACATGTGACCTGCCCCCAGAACATGTACCACATTCAGAGTTAGAGTTCTGCCATTTTGAGGGTACCCCAATGTCTGAGCCGTTTGTGGCGATAAATGCGAGAAGTGAAGGGTGCTGGCGGGACAGGATGACGGATACTCTTCCATGGTTGCGGTATCGACTGCACCGAGGGTTACATGGGTTTCAAAATAAATATTAGGATAGATACGATTTAATGTTGCTTTTTTCGCGCTCAAACTTTATATATACCTCCATAAAAGGTGTTATCGATCCCGAAGGATCGATGTTGCCGCCAACGGCGGGTTGAGAATAATACTAAAAAAGGGAGGATGAAGAATGAACAAAGAAGATCTCGTCAATGTAGTTGCAAAAAGTACATGCAGCAAGGCAGAGGCAGTAAATGTAGTAAATGCCGTCCTTGATGCAATCAAGAAAGGGCTGAAAAAGGGAGGCAAGGTAACTCTCGTCGGTTTCGGTACCTTCTCTGTTGCTAAAAGAGCTGCCAGAACAGGAAGAAATCCTCAGACCGGCAAACCGATCAAGATTGCCGCCAAGAAGGTCCCCAAGTTTACGGCGGGTAAGGCATTGAAAGCTGCCGTGAAGTGATTTATTATTATGGTGAAAAAAGCTACAAATATTTAGTCATAGTTTATGAGACATGAGAGGGTGGGAGCGGTTCCCCACCCTTTCCTGTTTATAGTGGAGCTGTATTGTTCTTGTCTCAAAAACAGCCCGGAACTGGCAGACAATGACGCAAGAGGTATGAGTCATGGATTATTCTGACATCGTAGCTTTTCACGGTCATGAATGTCCCGGCCTCACAATAGGATATCGCATGGCTGGCACTGCCATGAGGGCTTTGAATGCTGATCGCTCATCTGATGAGGAATTGGTCGCGATAGTCGAAAACAATGCCTGTGGAGTGGATGCCCTCCAGTGCGTGAGTGGTTGCACTTTCGGAAAAGGGAACCTCATCTTCAGGGACTACGGAAAGCAGATATATACCCTTTATTCCCGTAGGTCAAAAAAGGCGGTACGTGTTGTTTTCCACGGTAAGGGTGTTCCCGATCACTTGCGCGGGGACCGACCGGCGCGTGCCAGGTTCATCCTGGAGGCGCCTGAAGAGTATCTCTTATCATGGTCAGAGGCTGTTATCGATGAGCCAGAAGCAGCCAGGATTAGCAAATCGATTGCATGCGCCATTTGCGGGGAATACGTGTATGGAGACTCGCCTTCGTCAGGTGAATGGGAACCTTATCTGTATTCCATGCGCAGAGAAGCGCAGCGAGTGAAATGACCGCATTATGTCTTTCCGCCCCTGATGTTTAAACTCCTGTTCGTCCATTTCTTAAGAAACTACGATCGAAAATAGTCAAAGAATGCTGCGGAAGTCTTACTTAGAATGTGGTACAAGTGCTATGTTTAGGTCATCTTATTGTCACAAGAACGTGTGGGAAGGGAGCCCGACAAAATGATAGTGCCTGCGAAAGATTCGTTGGATCTCGGTATAATCGTCAGCGACATCAAGGCCAGTCTTAACTTCTATCAGAATATCCTGGGATTGGAGTTTGTGGGAATCACGCCGGTATGGTTTGGAACCATGCACCGGCTGAGATTCGGCGCCAGCGACTTCAAATTGATCGAACCCAAGACCGTTCCTCCCCAGGGAATCATCGGCCTGGAAAATCAATTGGGATTTCGCTACGTGACTTTCGTCATAAAGAATATCTCCCAAGTATGTTCTCTTCTCAAAAATAAGGGTATTGAATTTACGTTGCCGGAAACGGAGATTCGGCCGGGCGTGCGCATTGCCATGGTTAAGGACCCTGACGGAAATATCGTGGAGTTTGTCGAGCGGAGCTGAAAGACCCTATTGAATCGCATTTCTTATTGTTATAAAAGTGCCGGCGGTCGAAAGATTACTGGTAATCGGAAACAAAGGAACGCGTTGGAAGGTCTCGTGGTGCTTCATCCTCACTGAATTCTATCCATCACTTCAAGTCAGCAACACAAGGAGATTAAAATGAAATCGCTCATCTGGAAATCTATCCTGCCGCTGCTCTTGGGTATCACTATCGCACTACTCCCGGTGCCCCAGGGGCTGACTATGACCGCTTGGTATTATTTTGCCATTTTCACTGCTGTCATACTTGCTCTGATCCTGGAGCCTATCCCGGCTGCCGCCATAGGGTTTATAGGCGTTTTCCTGGTCGCCGTTCTGGGTCTCGCAGGACAGAAGCCCTCTGATTCAATCAGGTGGGCATTATCCGGTTTTTCCAATACGACGGTCTGGCTCATATTCGGGGCGTTCATGTTCGCCCTGGGCTATGAAAAGACAGGGCTTGGCAAACGCATCGCCCTGGTACTGGTGGAGTTTTTGGGCAAGAGGACCTTGGGCTTAGGGTATGCGATAGCTTTTTCTGATCTGATTATCGCCCCCTTCACTCCCTCCAACACCGCCCGGAGTGCCGGCACTATTTTCCCCATCATCCGCAACATCCCGGGCATTTACGGTTCTGCTCCGGGGGAGACGAGCCGCAAGATCGGGGCGTATATCATGTGGACTGCCTTTGCAACTACCTGCGTCACAAGTTCGATGTTCATCACCTCTCTGGCCCCGAACCTGCTGGCCCTTGAGCTGGTTAATAAGACGGCGAAAATAAGCATTTCCTGGACTGAATGGTTTGTCGGATTCCTCCCCGTAGGTATCATTCTCATTTCTGTTCTGCCGTACCTCATTTATAAGATTTACCCGCCGGAAATCAAATCGAGCGGAGAGGTCCAATCCTGGGCGACTCAGGAGCTGGGCAAGATGGGCAAGTTCACCCGCAAGGAACTGGTGATGGCTCTGCTGGCTATTCTCGCACTGACTCTGTGGATATTCGGAGGAAGCATCGTGGATGCCACGACTGTCGCAGGAGTGGTCATATCTTTGATGGTGATTACAGGAATTGTCACGTGGGACGATATCCTGAGCAACAAAGCCGCTTGGAATGTGCTGGTCTGGTTTGCCACGCTCGTGGCGATGGCAGACGGCCTCAATAAGGTAGGCTTTGTAACCTGGTTCGCTAAGAGCGCATCAGCCCTCCTGACGGGGATGTCGCCCATAGTCATCATGGTCAGTCTGGTAGTGATATTTTTTGTAGTTCATTACATGTTTGCGAGCATCACCGCGCACGTCACGGCGGTTCTGCCTGTAATTCTGGCCGCCGGTGCCCTTGTGCCGGGCATTCCTGTCAAGGTTTTTGCGCTTCTTCTCTGTTACAGCTTGGGGATAATGGGTGTCATATCCCCGTATGCCACCGGTCCTGGCCCTGTCTATTTCGGAAGCGGATACGTCAACCGCAAAGATTTCTGGACTTTGGGACTCATTTTCGGGCTGATCTTTCTTGCTGTCCTCTTAGCAGTCGGCACACCGTATCTCCTCTCTATCTATCCATGATATTGATGGGGAGAATAGGCGCAGTATCTCAAGGCCGTATGAAATGATGGAACCTGCCCGAGAAGGGAAGGAATAATCTAGATTGAAAGGGGATCATATGTCGTCCTATCGAGTCGCAATCATCCCGGGGGATGGGGTTGGAATCGAGGTGGCAACAGAAGCCGCCAAGACCCTACAGACAGTTGCCGATAAACATGGCTTCAGAGTGGAGATGGAAAATTTTAACTGGGGGTGCGACTATTACTTGAAGAATGGTGTCATAATGCCCGCAAGAGCCCTCGATAAATTGCAGGAATTTAATGCAATTTTTTTGGGATGTATCGGTGATGCCAATAAAGTGCCAGACCATATATCGCTTACGCTGCTTCTTGCAATTCGCAAAGGGTTTGATCAATACATAAATCTGCGTCCGATCAAACTTTATCCCGGGGTTGAATCGCCGGTGAAGACTGCCACACCTGAGACTGTCGATATGGTGGTAATCCGCGAGAATACGGAAGGAGAATATTCGGCGGCAGGGGGCTTTTTCAAGCTGGGAAGTCCCGATGCCTTTGCGATTCAGACCGGTATTTTTACACAAAAAGGGTGTGAAAGGGCGATACGCTACGCTTTTGAGCTTGCCCGAAAGAGGAAAAAGTTTGGCGATAAAGCTCCCGTCGGAATGGTTACCAACTGTACGAAGTCCAATGCACTCAACTATTCCATGGTCTTTTGGGACTCGGTGTATAAGAAAGTGGCGGCAGAATACCCAGACGTAAAGACCGACGTGGCATTGGTCGATGCCTTGACTATGTGGTTTGTGAAGAACCCCGAATACTTCGATGTGATCGTGGCCTCCAATCTCTTTGGTGACATCATTACTGACCTCGGGGCCATGCTTCAGGGGGGGATGGGGTTTGCAGCCGGTGGCAACATCAATCCGGAAAACATCTATCCATCCATGTTTGAACCTATTCATGGCTCAGCCCCAAAATATGCAGGAAAAGCAATTGTCAATCCTATTGCAGCGATTGAATCGATTCGAATGATGCTGGATCATCTGGGAGAGGAACAGGCAGCGCTGGATATACAAAAAGCAGTAGTGAAAACCCTGACCCAAGGAAAGGTGAAGACCGCTGACATGGGGGGGACAAGCAAAACCCATGAAATGGGTGATGTAATCAGGAAGGCCATTCTAAAAAAGTAAGTCAATCCAAAGACACTTCTGACAACTTCCATGCGGGGCGGACGATCGGTGGATTCCAGTAATGTTGTTTCAACGATTTGGCCAGTCTAAACAAACTGTCGCAGTAAGCAACTGAAGAAGGCAAATGCATTTGCTGCCGTACCTCTATAAGATCAGTCATGCCCTTGGTGGGCTCAGCATATTATGCCATCTTGCAGCTGATTGGGAAAAGAAAATCATTTGTAAGCTTGGAGCAGGTCTTCGCCCGCGGCATAATGGGTGGCCGCCTCTGCCTTCCTGTAATCGTAAACGGACCGGATATAATTTGCCTCTGCCGTCGTCAACAGGGTAACGGCATCAAGGACCTCCGTTGCCGTTCCCACACCCTCATCATAACGCGCTTTGTTTATGCGCAGATTTTCCTGTGCCTGGCTCGCGGCATCCCGTGTCACCTGGATGCGCTCATATGCATCTTGCATGTCTAGAATGTACCTCTGGACCTCAATCTTGATTTCATCCACGAGTTTGGCTCTCTGTTCGACAAGACGCGATTTCCGATATCTTGTCTTCTTAAGTTCTGCCAGGGAACTTCCGCCTTCGAAAAGGTTAATGTTGATACCGAGGATTAATGACCAGTTGTCGTCATGAAGCTGGTATGCGTTTTCCATATAGTCATAAGAACCTCTTGCAAATAGCTTTGGCAGAAACTCCGATTTTTTCGAAACACTCTCGAGGTCGAGGGATTGCAGTGTCCTGTCGACAATCTGGATCTCGGGACGTCCCGCAAGTGCCGTCTGCCACGCCTTATCGATATCGAGGCTTCCCGGTGCCGATATCTCCCGCTGCTGTTCAATGGCATTGACCTGCCAGTACAAAGGCCTCAGAAGAAGGTTATTCAGGCGTGAGGCCCGTACAGATTTTATGTTCTTGGCTGAAAGGAGCCTCTGGCGGGCATCGGACAGCCTGACCTGGGCCTGAAGCAGGTCGTTCTTCGTAATGACTCCTGCGTCGTAAAGGTTTTGCGCATTCTTGAGGTGGGATTCAACGCTTTCGACCTCTTTCCCGGCGACCTCTACCAAACGCTGCGATTCGAGGAAATCATAAAACCCGATGGTGAATTCGAGGGCAATGGCGTTCCTGACACTTGCAGTGTTCAGCTTCTGAGCCTCCAAGAGCATGCGGCTCGCTTCGTAATGTGAAAGATTTCCCCGGAAGTCGAAAAGTATCTGCTGGATGTTTATGCCATAGGAGTTATAGTACCGGTCAGATGTCGGGATCGTCTGTCCCAGATATACGGAAGCAGGCTGGTTTGCGAGGGATATATGAGAGGCTGATGCGTTAACGCTGGGAAGTAGTCTGGCTCGTGCAAGCAGTGAGTCCGCTTCGGCGATGGCCTCATCCTGTTGGGCAACCTTGACGACATGGCTTTCGGCAGTCACGATCTTCAGTCCTTCCGCAAGTGTGACTTTAGTTGAGTCCTCCATCATTTTGACATCTGCAACGGCATTGTTTTTCTGAATCCACCCGGATGGTGTTTCCGACACAGCAGGGGCGATAGAGGCGACCCATAAGAGCCCCGCGGCAAACAGAACAAGCACACATTTCTTATCCATATTACTCATCCTCGCCAATGTTGCGTTCTTTCTTAGACTATAATTACACAATATATCAGGTTGACCGGAACGGCGAGTACATCAAAAACCAGATGATCTTGACATATTCCTTTCCCATGCGCTTATAATCGGACAGAGTCAGATCTTGATGCGCCTGGTCAACTCGAATTGGTACAAAGACGATTATCACGGGTTCTTCATAAAAGATTCTCTCTGTGATGATCTTTATGCGGCGCATGTGATCAGGCGAGCTGACGAAGATGGCAGACTTTAATCCGTACTGCTCCATCATGCGCTTTGCCTCGAGTACCTCGACATGGGTATTTTCAAAATAGGGTTTGGGCTTTCGACCGGAAATAATCAGTTTCGGGTTTGCTTTTTTTGTGCCTGCCGTCGATGACAAAGATGAGGCCTCTGTGATTCTTCCGTAGGCGGGGATGAAGAGGTAGCGTGCATAACCTTCACTCATGAGACGGTTCGCGTCTTCCTGCCTGGCTTTGTTATCCAGCCCCACAAAGAGTACTACAGCGTCTGACCTTAGAGGCTTATCGGCGTAGGTCAGATATCGGGGGCCATAATAAAGCAGGACAAGAACATTGGCCAGCAATAGGAGAACAAGAAAGTATGTCAGCATCTTTTTTTTTGAAGGCATTGGCATTAAATAAATAAACTGATTATGGCTGTCTCTTCAGTTGCTTGAGTTTCAATTCCCACTTCCATGCTGTCCTGATGATAAACTCCAGGTCGTCATAGCGTGGCTGCCAACCTGTGATGCTGCGCAGCTTGGTGCTGTCCGCCACTAACTGGGGCGGATCGCCTGCTCGCCTTGGCGCTTCTTCGACGGTAAAGTTGATGCCCGTGACTTTTTTTGCCGCTGCCACCACCTCCCTGACAGAGAATCCGCGGCCATATCCGCAGTTCATGATATCGGATTTTTTTGTTTCCATCAGGTAATCAAGGGCCAGAAGATGGGCATTGGCAAGATCGACCACGTGAATGTAGTCCCGGATACAGGTCCCGTCCGGAGTCGGGTAGTCCGTCCCGAAAATGTACAACTTGGCAAAGTTACCCTGCGCGGTTTTCAATGCCCGGGTTATGAGATGGGTTGCGTCCAGATAGGCCTGCCCGACTCTGGCCTGCGGATCAGCCCCGGCCACGTTGAAATAGCGGAGCGCTATGTAGCGAAGATCCCCGGTCTTGGTCATATCTCCAAGGACTGTCTCGACCATGGCTTTGGAGGCGCCGTAAGGGTTGATCGGGTGGAGAGGCACAGCCTCGTCCAAGAGTAATGTGTCTGGGATTCCGTATACGGCAGCGCTAGAGGAGTAAATGAAATTGCGAACGGCATTACGGTCCATGGCGTCGAGGAGGTTCAGGGTATTGGCGACATTGTTGCGATAGTATTTGAGAGGCTTCCGCACAGATTCCTCAACCTGGATCGAGGCTGCAAAATGCATGACTGCATCCGGACGGAATGCGTTCATAACATCGTAGAGGTGAGAGCTGTCTTCAAGATCTCCTACTTCCAGCTTGCCGCAAAGGACGGCCCATTTATGACCTGTCGACAGATTATCAAATACAATTATGTCATGACCACATTCACCAAGGGCATTTACGACGTGGCTGCCGATATAGCCGGCTCCACCGGTTACAAGGATCTTCATGTATCCTCCTTTCCCTCCTCACCAAAAATACAACCAGACAGGGCTTAAGCATCTCCTCAATTGAGGCAGCGAAAAAACTTTAAGCCTATTTTTCTTTCAGGATTGCCCCGGCCTGAAGGGATTTAAATTCGGTAGCGAGCGCACTCCCCGTAGCTTGCTGCGGGGTAAGCGAGCGAATGCCGAACGATACTGTTCCATGAGAATCGAAGATTCTCCGCAGCTTGCTGCGGAGAGCTTCAATTATTAACGCATAACAACCTAAAAATCAACAATAGATGCCATCCCTTTTATGCAATTTAGTTTTTTCGAGATAAAGGCGAACGTTTACGATTATGCCGGAAACCGATGCATCTTGACTATTCCCTTTCTAAACGGGTAGATTAAGATTCAATTTCACTGCAAGATGTGATATTTTCTTTACAAGAACTGAAAAGGAAAGATTACTTTCGGGCGAGTAATATTTTTGAAAACTATAAAAATTGCAGCAACCGGTGATATCCATTATGATCTGATACGAAACCCTGCAGAGCATGATAAATTCCTGAATTTTATAAGAAGACTGCAGAAGGAAGAACCTGACGTGCTCGTATTGGCGGGCGATACAGTGGGGCTTGGTTCCTCAAGGCTGGAAGAATGTTTGAATCTTTTCAGAGAAGTAGCGCCCATTAGGCTCAAGGTTTTCGGAAACCATGACTACTGGAGCGCTGATGGCGATACGCTGAGTCATCTCGAAATTCTGAAGTCAAGGATCAAAGGTTGCGGATTTAAGCTCCTGGAGGAAGAGCCCGTAATTGTCGACGGTATCGGCATTGCGGGCAATTGCCTATGGTATGATTATTCCTTTTCTCCCGCAGAACTGCCTCGGCGATCATCATATGAGAAGAAGATATTCGGCGGTCACATTATCTGGAATGATGTCAATTTCGTTAGGCTCGGCAAAACGGATTTGGACTATACCTGTGAACTTAAGGAAAAGCTGGAAGCGGATATACGGACGCTGGAAGCCAGGACAGACCAGATCGTCGCCGTTACCCATCACGTCGGATTTATCGAAATGCTGACCATAAGGGAAGAGTTTCCCGGATGGAATTTCTGTAATGCCTTCATGGGAAGCAAGAGCCTTGGAGAGATGCTCCTCAATCATGCAAAGGTCAGGCACCATATATGTGGCCACACGCACGACCAGAAAGTATTTAGAAAAGGATCTCTGATATCAATCAACCCAGGTTCTACTTATGATGAAAAGAAGTTCATCTCTCTGGTGATTCCTGAAGACGGTTCCACTGCGTCGATAGAGTTCGGTGGTGAAGAGGTCTAATTGTGATTTATCAGCCTGACGATCGCGCGATTTATGATGATCTTGTCCGCTCCTTTCGTAACTATGGGGAAAGAACGAGACCCATAGGCGAACTGATGCTGGACGTGGGAAAGTATTTTCTGGGCTTTCCCTATGTGAGCCATACACTGGAGAGGGAAGGCAGGGAGACCCTCGTCATAAATTTAAGGGAATTTGACTGCTTTAGCTTTGTGGAAAATGTCGTCGCCCTGGCAGGGCTGATACAAAAAGGCGAAGCCCATTTCAGGGGCTACGCCGCGCAACTGAAAGATATCCGTTACCGCCACGGCATATCAAAGGGATATTCCTCGCGACTACACTATTTTTCCGACTGGCTCTACGACAACGAGAAAAAAGGGATTGTGAAAGATGTTACCTGCAGGGCCGGGGGCGAGCCATTCCGCAAATATTTCAGTTTTATGACAAGGCATCGGGAAGAATATCCCGCCTTAAACATGGATAAGTCTTACCGAGATATGTTGGCTATTGAAAAGCGCCTGTCCCGGCGATTGCTGCATCATATCCCGAAAGCTGCTTTAGGAAAACTGGGAGCCGCGGTCGAGAACGGCGATTTGATCGCGATTAGCACAGGCATCGAGGGATTGGACATTGTACACGTCGGTCTCGCGGTCCGCCTCAGGAAAGGGCTTCATCTCTTGCATGCATCGGAGATCGAGAAGAAGGTGGTTATTTCGGATGTCACCCTGCATCAGTACCTTTCCAGAAAAAAGATGATGACGGGAATTATGGTCGGGCGTGCTATCCCGGCTTATCAAAATGATGGTAATCCTTCTTCGGTCTGAAATGTCCTCCCCAGCGCCATCCCCGATTCAGGAATTCTCGCACTACGGGGTGTGAATCGTCAAGAGTTCCTGCCCTCCCGGGGACATAGCTGGCACCCGGAGGATCTATCCGGCCCTCCTCATCTATTACGGGGTTCAAATAAGGGTTAATATCCACGGCCATTCCAAATGCATGGTTTGATAACCTATCGGTGCCCAGAACCAACCGGTAGTTGAAGGCGGATGTATTATTGTCTGCCATTGACAGGTCATCAGACCAGTCGTACTTCACGATCGGCACAACCTGAAAGACAGAAAATTCCGTCCGCTCCATGAGCCCAAAGATTTCCACAATGTCCGTTTTCACCTCTTGGTGAATGATGAGTTGTCCCTGGTGAAATCGGCCGCCCAATGCCCGGTAGCGCACGTCGACGAGGCATAGTTTGGCAATTACCTCCCGGGGCGCCCTTGTGCCGGCAGTGGCCTCCTCAAACGTCATCGTGCTGTCAACAATGGCTGTCATGTTCATAAGCATCAAAGGGATAGAGCTTCCAGTATCTTCTGGATGGTTTCTTCGTCAACTGAGACTTCTGTGTAAATTTTCCTAATCAGTTCCTCATTGACTATGTCAAAATCTTTTCCTATGGGCGTTATGATGATACCCCCCATCTCCACCAGTCCCGGTGAGATCAAAATCCTTTCGTTGCTGGGCAAAAAATAGACAGAGGGGCGATGCTTCTGGCGCGGGAATATTACGATTCGCCATATATTTCCCTCATATGAGCCGAGCAGATTCATCTGCGGTTCTGCCGGTGACGACAGGACACTTTTCATGGCCGAGACGATGCTTGTCAAGGCGTTGCCGATGGCAGTGCAATCCGTTCCCTCCATAATAATTACTTCCCTTCCCACATTTTTCGCCCTGAAAAGAGGAATGGCATGAACGTCTTTGACGAAGGCGAGTCTTGTCCTATCTTCTATTTCCTTCTCAATTGGCAGTATTCCCCGGGCTGTCGCCTGAAAGTGCAGGTGATCCGGAGCGGATGCGCCGCTTGCCGGGCCGTTATAAAATACGTTAAAATCTGGACTGAAGTCCCTTGCCATTTTCAGAAACGTTGAAACAGTTCCTTCAAATGACTGGGGAACGTGATTGATGTGGGCTATGGTATAGTGATCCGGACAGATAGGAAAGGGATTGCAGAGAACAATAAAATCCTCCCTGCATAAGATGCCGCGCTGCGGCTCGGGGAGATTTTCGAGACAGAGAAAGCAAGGTCTCTTATCGATGGATTTTTGATCAACCGGGGCGGCAGTGCTCTTGATCCTTCCGGGATTATGATGGAGCCTCACGGAAAAGCCGTTGCAATGGAGTTCCTTTACACGCACACTTCCCAGAGCCTCATATCCCAGAGAAAGATCGGGCCATGAGGCCTTTTGCTCTTCGAGGAGATTGCGGCAGAGCGCGGAGAGGGATGGTCCGGGAGTATTCCCGTCGAATGACGCTGATATTCTCTCTTGCACGAGGGCGTCCATATTTAGATTCTCACTTCGCCGTCAGCTTCCGGCGCGCCATGATTTCAACAGTTCGAATTTTGTCTTTGAACGAATCATAGCGATTACTCTTCTCAATGGAGATGCGGGCGTCCGTATTTCCCTCCCACCGCCGGCATAGATAGAGGCTCTCATAAATTCTGCCTATCCGATATTCTCTTGATAATCTGAGGGCCATTGCGTAGTCTTCTCCATAGCCCACATTAAGGAAACCGATTCTGCGGAGAAGTGCCGTATCAAAGGCGCGCGGCGCTCCTAATCCGTTGACGCGCAGAGCGTTGTTGCGTCCGTTGTCATCCGTCCATTCCCTGTGGTCGATTATACCGGGCGGAATTTCCTGCATGGATTCATTGACAAGTGTGTAAGATCCGATGACCATGGCAAAGTCACCGCTTCTCATTACGTCGATGATCTTTTGCAATGTCCCGGGGTTCTCATAAATATCGTCTGAGTCCAATTGAACTGCATAGCGGCCGCAGAATTCCGAGAAGACTGCCTCGTTCCAGCACCCGCCGATAGTGAGATCAAATCTTGAAGGAATAATATGTTTTACAGCCGGATTACGTCTGGCAAGTTCAGTCAGGATCGGAGTGGTTCCGTCAGTGGAATAATTGTCCACAACAATCACGTTGAACAGAAAGTTCGTCTCCTGCGTCAAGGCGCTATGCACGGCGTCTGTGATTGTCCTCACACGGTTACGCACCGGGATTATCACACTTGCCTCGACAGGAAAATTGTACTCCGATTGAGGTATATTCTTAAAGCGCGGTTCCAGGAAGGCGCCGATATTTCTTAAATGTTCTGTGGCAACCAGTTCCAATTCCTTTTGTACGGCCTGGTTCTCGGGATCGACGTAATTGAACTGGTCATCATGCTGCGACCTTACTTTGACGTCTGATTCTTTCTTCGTGTAGAGAAACTCCTGAATATGGAAAAAACCATGGTCGACAGAAACCTTTAATCTTAGATCGTAAATCCCCGCATGAACGACGGCAGGTATGGGGCCGTATTTTTTTAATGCGCGTCTGATTGCAGGGATAGAGAAAAGGATTACGTATCCGAAATCAAATTCGTCGCGGATGCTTCCCAGTTGATAGTCATTGACGGGATGTTCAGCGAGGTCGCCCTGTTTCTTTTCCAGGTAGTCGGAATAGACCATGCCTGAATCCGTAGATTCCGCTACGTCAATGAAACGTTCAAGCGTGGCGGGTGGAATCTCAATATCTTCTGGCTTTGTAATTATGAGGAGAAACTCTGTCCTGATTCTTTCTATTAGATCGTTCAATACCTCCCCGGAAGCAAGGGAGGCGGCTCTTATAACTTTGCACTTTGGAGATGTTGGCCTGAAACCGTCCTCATGGAGGACAATCACTTCCTCAGTGAGCGGTGATTGAATGAAAAGCCGGAGCGTCCTCTCAAAACCTGACTGCAAACTGAACGGCATAACGACGGTCAGCTTGTTCATAGATTACCCCCTAAAGATATCTATCCTGATTATCCTCACGCACGCTATCCTAACTGTCTTGTATCTGAATAGAGCAACAAGACCGAATTTGTGACTCCGCGAGCGAGTTGCAAATCTGCCCTAACGACAGACAAGAAACATATATCCCGCATCAGCCCTTGTTGCAAGTACAGACACTGATGGCAAAAGGAACCAAAGGGCTGCACTTTTTTCACGGCTCAGATTTTTTAGCATAGATGAGGGCACAAAACTATCGAAAAGGTAAAAACGACACGGAGACATCAAAAGACAAATTCACGGCTATCGTGAAAACGGCCTAAGATTATCTGAATATCTAATCATTCAAGTTTACAGCGTTTCCAGGAGCGCAATAACGACATTGACAGCCAGCCTCCCGTGTTCTATATTACTTATATAGATTGACTAAAAGGCAAACTACCGATGTGCAGTTTGAGGGTTTGGTATGTCGAAATATCGTGATCCTGATTCAATGGATGACAGAGATGTCAAGTTAGATCCCGATACGGTCCTTCAAGAACCAAAGATGTATCGGGTTATACTTCATAATGATCATTATACGACAATGGAGTTTGTCGTCGAAGTTCTGATACTTGTGTTCCATAAGCCGGCGGCAGAAGCCACCAAAATCATGCTCGACGTCCACAAGAAAGGGGCCGGTGCATGTGGTGTGTATACTTACGATATTGCCGCAACGAAGGCAGCCCAGGTGCATACGATGGCGAAGTTAAGAGAATTCCCTCTGAAATGTTCATTGGAAGAGGCCTGATCGACGGGGGGAAGGCAATGAAGATAAGTGAAAGTCTGAATCAAATCATCATGGGTGCGTATGCCGAGGCCAATACGCGGTCTCACGAGTTTGTAACGCCGGAACACCTTCTGTATGCCTCGCTTTTTTTTGATGATGGATCTGACATCATCCAAAGATGCGGCGGCGATCCGGAGCATTTAAAAAGGGTGTTGGCAAAGCATCTCCGCGAGGGCAATCCGGTTGTGGACGAAGCTCAATCCGTCCAGTCACTGGGTTTTCAAAATGTCCTGGAGCGGGCCGTATGGCATACGACCTCTGCGCAGAAGGATATTGTCGAATTGGGAGATGTTCTGGTTTCAATTCTTGATGAAAAGGGGTCCTATGCCTCATTTTTCCTCAAGAAAGAGGGCATCACGCGACTTTCCTTGCTTAATTATATCTCTCACGGAGTCTCCGTTATTCCCGAAACTACGGAAGTGCAAAGGCTGGGCAAGAAGCGGGATGAAGGTGCGCCTGCGCACGAGTCCAGGGAAAAGGATTCTGATCAAAGCAAAATACTGAGGTCGTTCACGACAGAACTGACGGCCAAGGCGAAAGCGGGAGAGATGGATCCCTTGATAGGCAGGGAGGATGTTCTCGAACGGACCATTCAGGTCCTTTGCCGGCGACTTAAGAACAACCCCGTCCATGTTGGCGAGCCCGGTGTGGGAAAAACGGCCATAACGGAAGGGCTGGCGCAGCTCATTGCGGACGGGAAGGTCCCAAAACGCCTGAAGGATTCGAAGATTTACGCCCTGGATATGGGCGCCATAATTGCCGGCACCAGATTCAGGGGTGATTTCGAAGAGCGCATGAAGCGCGTAATAGCTGAACTTCAGAGACAGGAAAAAACAATCCTCTTCATCGACGAGATTCATAATATCGTTGGCGCCGGGGCTGTTTCAGGGGGGTCCCTGGATGCGTCGAATATCCTGAAGCCGGCGCTCGCTTCAGGCAAACTCCGGTGTATCGGCTCCACCACATATGACGAATACCGTAAATATTTTGACAAGGACGGGGCTCTTTCCCGCAGGTTCCAAAAGATCGAGGTAACGGAGCCTTCAACAGACGATACAGTGAAGATTCTTGAGGGCATCAAGAAGAGGTACGAAGAATACCATCGCGTGTCATATACTGAAGAGGCCCTTCGCGCCGCCGCGGAATTATCCGATAAATATATCAATGACCGAAGGCTACCCGATAAGGCTATCGATGTGATCGATGAAGCCGGCGCTCTGGCTAATATGAAGGATGCCGATGAGGGTGTAGAGAAGGTGGTTGATCTTCATAATATCGAAGCGGTGATTGCAAAGATAGCGAGAATTCCGGAAAAGAGTGTTTCTTCGTCTGAGTTGGACAAGCTTAAGGATCTGGAGACAAGCCTCAAAAGCAGGATCTTCGGGCAGGACAAGGCAATTGAGTTGGTCGTGGAGGCCATCAAGCGTTCACGCGTAGGGTTCCGCGAACCCCACAAACCCATAGCCTCCCTCTTGTTTGTGGGACCAACGGGCGTGGGAAAGACCGAACTGGCGCGCCAGCTGGCACTGACTCTCGGCGTGCCCCTGAACCGTTACGATATGAGTGAATATCAGGAAAAGCACACCGTTGCAAAGTTTGTGGGGGCGCCCCCGGGCTATGTGGGTTACGAAGAGGGTGGACTGCTTACTGAGGCCATCAGGAAGAATCCCCATTCCGTCCTGCTCCTTGATGAGATCGAAAAGGCTCATGCCGATATTTTCAATACGTTGCTGCAGGTCATGGACTACGCAACACTGACGGACAACAACGGAAAGAAAGCCGATTTTCGTAACGTCGCCATCCTCATGACATCGAATGCCGGCGCGCGGGAGATGGGCAGGCAGATCATCGGATTCGAGGCCAAGAGTGTGAACAGGGACGCCGTATTTGCGGAGGTGGAGCGGATCTTTTCCCCAGAGTTCAGGAACCGTCTCGATGGGGTTGTCAACTTCAACGGCCTTAACCATGAGGTGGTGCTCATGATCGTAAAAAAGGCGATCGGCGAATTCGCCGTTCAATTGCAGGAGAAGAACGTAAACCTCCAGGTTACAGACCAGTGTTACGAATGGCTTGCCCGTAAAGGCTACTCCGAGGAGTTCGGAGCAAGAGAGATTGCCCGTCTGATCCAGGACAAGTTGAAGCGGTTCTTTGTGGATGAGGTGCTTTTCGGGAAGCTGCAAAAGGGCGGCATTGCCCTTGCGGATATCGAAGGCGATGATGTCACTGTCCGCGTCCTTGAAGAGTCCGAGGTCACTTAGCTATTGCTCCGAGCACAGATTTTCTTTTGTCAAAACCTCAGCGTCATGGCTTAATGTCTCATGGGGCCCAACGGGCTATGGGAGTTTGGTACTAAATATCTCATGCCGATTTTTCGACTGGGTGACGAAATAATCTTTCCTCCCGTGCATCTGACATCGGGAAAAGGTATCCTTGCCATCGGTGGTGACCTTTCGCCGGGCAGGCTTCTCACGGCCTACCGCCAGGGCATTTTCCCATGGTATGGAGAAGGTGATCCCATCATCTGGTGGTCTCCCGACCCGCGATTCATATTATTCCTGGAAGAACTCAGGGTCTCGCGAAGCATGATGAAGGTGCTACGGCAGGGGACCTTTCGGATTACGTACGATCATAAATTTCGTGAAGTAGTTCTATCTTGTCAGAAATCGCGGAGGAAACAGAATGGCACCTGGATTACGGATGACATGCTTGAGGCATATTGCACACTGCATGATCTTGGAGTTGCCCATTCCGCAGAGGCCTGGCATGAGGGAAAACTTGTCGGTGGCATCTACGGTGTATCGCTCGGGCGATGCTTTTTCGGCGAGTCTATGTTTTCGCTTATGAGCAACGCATCAAAGGCGGCGTTGATCAATCTGGTTTATAAATTAAGAGAACTCAAGTTTGAGTTCCTGGATTGCCAGGTTTATACGCCCCATCTGGAAAGCCTGGGGGCTCGCTTCATTTCCCGCGATGAGTTTATCGGTCTTGTAAAATCAGGATTGCGACATGAGACCCTGCGGGGCAACTGGGAGTTCATGCCGGAGTTCAGCTAACAATGCAGCTTCGTAAAAATCGAAGTCTCTCCTTGAAACTCACGTTTCCTGCGAAGCCCTCCATTATTAATGTTGTTTTTGGATTTTTGCTGCTTCCTTCGAGGGCACGGAACTGCCACGATCATCCTTCAGCCAATTTTCGATTATTCTCCGGCAGTCGTCGCCAGCATCATCATAGAAGCCGATGATTTTTCTCTCACGAACGGCGTTTTCTATGGAGTCGGATGCATGTGCGGCATTCTGCACAATGTTCTGGCCGAAATCAGAACGGATAGTGCCTTCTGCGGCTATTGCGGGATCGGTCACGCCCAGGCGCTCGCGGATTGTGTCAACTGCGTTAGGGCCGCGGTAAAGAAGCGCCAACGCGCGGTGTTTTCCAGGCTTATCGCGGTCGGAAGGCGATACAGTTTTCGGATCAAGACCGGTCATATATTTTACGATCTGGGAAAACTCGTATAGAGAATTCTTTTCGTTTATGATTTCAGACATGGAGTTGTATTCCTCATCCGTTACCTGGAAATTGAACAGGCCCTCCATTCCTTGCTTGAGCTGGGCCACGATCCGCGGCTTCAGTTTCTCCTTGAAGACTTCGCGCAGGAATCCATAGAACTCCTCACCCTGGGCGGCACTCATCCGGATCATCCGGGCTCCAACAATCCGGAGGCCCGTCTTGGAAAACATGTCGATTATATTTCCCGGGCGGACGGAATGCTTAAAGAAATTGTCGGGCTTCACGATGACCAGCGTCGTTTCTCCTTCCGCGCATTCATCGTAGATGCCGGAGTCGTTAAATCCAAACTCAGCGAAAAACTCTAGATTATTCTTCGCATATTCAAGATTCGTCGGCAACAGGACTGCCGGCTCGAAGTACCGGACAGCCGCGTCAGGAGTGGTGATGTAGTCGCTGTAGGTTCCACGAATGGTTCCGCGATTGGCCTCTGATTCTGTCACGGTCGTGAGTTTACCGACTAAGTCGTAGATTCTCGCGACAGCATCCGTGCCCTCGAAGAGAAGAAACAAACAGCGATTCTGTTGTTTCAGGATATTTTCACGCCGAAGATTCTGATCGATATAATCGACGAGCGCCTTGCCAACCTTGGGGATGTTCAAACTTTTTACACGCCTTATATATTCATCTACGAACTCGTCAGACGGCCGCATCATGCGAATGGCGACGAGGTCGCAGCCGGAGAGAGACATGAGCCGCGCTATGATATTGCCGGTCCTCGACTTAATGAGGCTGTATGGTGTGATAACTACGTATGTCAATTCCGTTGTCATATATTAATTCCCGTATACTGCTGAGGGTATCCTTTTACCTTCTCTTTTTTATAGAACGATTGCAATTGGATGTCAACGGCAAAGAATTAGAAACGGAGCCGATGTGTGATTAGACAGCCTATATCAGGAGGCCTGTCTGCCGGTCTCTCTGAGAAGACTGTTCAGGATATTCTCATGATTTGCGGCCGAGAGACTGCTGACATTTCAGGGCCAGATTTTTCAGCAATGGCAGCCGTTTTGCGCGGGCAGCGCTGTCAACAAGATTTACAATGCCGCTGGGGATATGGGGGAGAAATTCCGAAAGACCGCTCTTCAGCCCCAGGAATCCATAAGCGCCGAGGGCCTGCATGAGGCGCTGTGCCGACGCGTCCCGAAATCTCTCCTGAAATACCGTCCAGTCTGTTTGGAGAATATCAGCCTTCACCTGCGAGACCTTAATGACTTTATCGCCTGAAGATTTATCATTTTGTAACGTGTCTGTACCGTCGTAAGCGGGAAGCTTGTAGTAATAAAAGAGTAGCTCCATCCGTTCATCCTCCGTCAGGGAGACATAAGGATCATAGAGCAGTGATCCCAGGTCGTAAAATAAATTGCCGAAGCGCATGCCCTGAAAGTCTATGAATACCGGCTGGTCCTTGCATATCATCACGTTCTGCGACTGAAGATCCCTGTGCACAAGGCTGGGTTTTGCATCCTCAAGCCGCCCCGATAAGCTCTTCAATTCGTCCTCTAAGTCTCTTGCATCCCGTGGATTGAGTTTGATGCCGCAGACGGCATGAACAAAATTCTCCAGGAAGTAATCGCGCTCCCATAGGTAAAGGTCGAGATTGAATCCTTCCATTAAGGGGACTTTATCCAAAGGGAAATCTTCGACCGGGAAGGTATGGAGTCTATATGCAATGGAGAGGGTCGCGCGGTAATACGCACTTCTTCTTATCCACGATTCATCCCTGTAGGACCACAGGTCTCTATCTCCCAGGTCTTCCATGAGAATGAAGCCTCTCAGATGATCGTGAGCCAGAATCCGGGGAACAGGGACATGGATATTCAGGAGGAAGTCGGCAATCGCTGCGTAGTAGTTGTTCTCTTCGCGAACGTGGTCGTAACACATGAAGACGACGGAGCCTTGATTTTCATATCTGATTCGATGAAAAGACCGGCTTGATCCGCGTTTGGCCAGGGGCATGATGGTCAGGGCCTCTGATCTTCCCAGCCCAAGTGCCTCGCGCACAAATTGGAGCTTTTCATCATCTTGATGCGTCATTTTCCCCTGCCAAATACCTTACGAGATATCATTTGTCTATCTTCTGTCCCGCGAGCAACGCATTTATTTTTTCATATTCCGCCACAGAGCCGATATCGTACCAAAGGCCTTCATCGATGATTATCCCAGCCACCGATCCAGGTTGTTCCAGGATCATGGTAACGAAGACGGGGATGACAGATTCTTTACAGCCTGCTCTCAGGCGTCGGAGAAAGGTTTTTTCCACGATATAGATGCCCGTAAAAAGAGAGCTCTTAACACCGCTGTCACCCAGTATATGCCGCAGGTCACATATTTCGCCTCGGCCATTTAGATTGACGTTCAAAGGAGAGCCGCTGCTTCTGAGAGCGAGGGTAACTTCCTTCCCCTTCGCGTAGTGCGTATTGATGAGATGGGCAAGCGGCAGGTCAGTAAAGGTGTCGCCATTGTAAACCAGTGTCGTTTCGTCGCCATCAAGGAGATCTTCGATGTTCTTTATGCCCCCCGCTGTATCCAGAAGCACAGGTTCATACCGGAAGATTATGGGGGTCCCCCGCCATTGCCGATCCGGGAATGCCTTATGGTATGCCTCTGCAAAGTAATGGGTATTGATGATAAAGCGTTCTATACCGGCAGATATAAGATGATCCATTGCATAGGTAATCAGCGGGCGTCCGCCGGCTGGCAGGAGCGGTTTTGGACAGTTATCGGTCAAAGGGCGCAGGCGCGTTCCCAGCCCGGCGCCGAGAATGAAAGAGGTTCTGATAGATGATTTTCGCATAGCCTTTCTTCAGTACAGTTTCTGAAGCTCCGCACCACGAAAGTAATGTTTCAAAATAGATTCTGCCGTAAAGCCTTTTAGAGCCATTACGGCTGCCCCTATCTGGCATAAGCCGACGCCATGTCCCCATCCGGCGCCCTGCAGGACGAAACTGACGGGGAGCCCTGACGCGTCGTTTTCCACAGAAACGACAAAAGCGCTGCTATACAGATGGCTCCGGGATAGCCAGCGGCGGATCTCAAGTTCCCTGCCTATGGTCAGGGTTCTTTTCGATCCGGCTATTTGCAGCCTCACTATGCGGCCGGAGGGGCCCCGCTCAATGGGAGTGAGACTGAGGAGATTGCCGAAGTCCATTCCCGATTTTTCCCGGATAATCTCCTCCAGTTCTATGCGTGTATACGTCACCTTCCAGCGGAAAAAATCCGTCGTTTCCTGATCGAAGGACGGGAGAATCCGGCGCAGGGTATTACTGTCTTTAGTATTGCAGTGTGCCTCTGCATCTCCCAGAATCCATTGCCTGGCTTCGTCTTCCGTGCGGATCGGATCGTACGGGATGGCAGAGTCCGAAACGGACGTAAGATAAGGGACGGTAACATTCTCCCACGTATTTGCAAAATTATCCGTCAGACCGCCGCAGGCTTTATGATAGCGGGCATCGCAGATATCATTATTGTAGACGAGGAACAGGCCGCGTGTTCTCTCAACGGCTTGCTGGGCGTTTTCTGAAATTAGCCCGGTGATGCCCTGATACCGCTGACAATGATCGTCCGCACAGACATCGAAAAGCGTGTGGTCAACCCGATGGTAATATCTGATAAACTCTTTAGTTTGCAGGGCTGGGCCGGGCGATGCATTTTCAGCATGTCTTGACTTGCCAGCCATTCCCAGCATGGACATAAGCCAGCTACGTGACGCAATTGCGTGGGCCTTGAGGAATTCCAGCGCCGCTTCAGCGCTCATTTCTGAGGAAACGACGCTCGACAGATAATCTTCCAAAGGAATTATATTGACGGCAGTCAGCGTATCATTTTCGTCTACGATGAGCCTCAGTTCTCCCCGGAATGTTTGCTCCTGTTTTCTTTCCCAGTGGAAATGTATACCAATCGTCACATCAAGGAGGGTGAGGGTTGAATTATCGAGGGGGGTGCAGCGGACCTCCTTCTCATGGATTATCTCTTGTCCCGCAGCATCGGCAAGAACGATGCGGCCTTCCCGCACATGCGCACTGAACCTCCCGCTCAGACTGCGGGCATCATTAATCAGGAATGTGCCATTTAATCTCCCTGCCACTTCCCTGTATCCCTGCAGGATGCCTACTCTGAGTGTCGGTTCTTTCTTCATAGCGCGATAAATGGCAGGACAGGTGTCAGCCTGTCCAAAGTATTGATATCTATCCATCTCAATCCTGTCCACGCGAAAGGCGGAAAGCAGGAAAATGAAATAAAGTTAGTATAACATGCACGCCCATATCAGAAACACGGCGATTATTCAATATCTAACACTTGCGCCGCCTCTTGAAATGGACAGGCTTCAACCAAAATGTGAGTAATACGAAAGCAAGAAATATGATTGTCGCGTAGGTAATCTTCTCAAGGGTCAGATCTTCAACATAGATCAGCTTTTCAATTGCATCTATGGTGAACTGGCCGGGATAGACCCGATTCGATTCACCCTTAGATTTGAGATAAGCTTCCAGATAGGTCAGGGGACAGATAGTTCTGGTCAATTGCATGACGACCATGGCGATCAAGGCGACCAGATGAAGAACCCTCCACTTTGGGAGATTAAAATAGAGGAATACCGGAAATCCCAGGATGACAAAGGCAATCCACAGGAAATGGACGAAGATCACTAAATCGGCTGCTATCCTGTAAAACATATGGGCTCCACCACAAGTAACTCACATGGAGAAACGGGTCTACTTCTTTAGGGTCATTTCCATGCAGACGCGAATCAAGAATTCAGCGAATGCTTCCCGGGTATAATTCGGAGAATCTCCGCAGAGTGACTAAATTAATCTATAGCATATCAAAATATTCCAAGATATTTAAGAGAATCTATATTATCCGGGCAATGTCCGGTAATGAGTGAAAAAACCGCAGAACTCAAAATGAAAACGTGGTAAACGTTCTGCCGGGAGTCAATGGGTCTAAGCAGGATTAGAAAATCTACCTAAAGAAATGCAAAAATGTTCAGAGTTAGATTAAATGCAGCATGAAGCCAAAATAGGCAAGTTTCGCCCTTGGATTGTTTTAGGAGCCGCGGCTGCCATAAACATGACCATGGGCGTCACCTATTCATGGAGCTTAATCAAAAAGGCATTGGTTACGGATTGGCAATGGACCAATGTGGAGGCATCTTTTCCTTTGACGACTTATACGGTCGTCTTTGCTTTGGCGATGGTTTTGGCCGGCAGAATGCAGGACAAGTTAGGTCCACGCCTGATCGCCAGCCTCGGTGCTGTATTACTGGGGACAGGCTTGATATCTTGCAGTTTCGCTGATACACCCCTCTCTATGGTGCTGACTTACGGGATAGCCGGTATGGGCAATGGTCTGTGTTACGCCTCAACTATACCGGCCAGCATCAAGTGGTTCCCGCCGGAAAGAAAAGGACTCGCCACAGGCATTGTAGTCAGCGGCATAGGACTGGCTTCCGTTTATATTTCACCCATTGCCAACTGGCTGCTGGGCAACTGGGGCATTTCCAGGACATTCCTGGTCTTGGGTACAGGGGCCTTTTTTGTGATGATTACATCGGCTCAATTCCTTCGCAATCCTCCTCTCAATTATAAGCCAAAATCAAAGATCGGCGGAATGGCCGTGCCGGGAAATATGACGGGACATGCTTCCTGTGATATTGACTGGCCCGAGATGATAAGAACGAAACTGTTTTATAAGTTGTGGTTTATGTACTTATTCGCAGCGTCGGCGGGATTGATGATTATCGGACATATTGCAACTATAGCCAAAACGCAGGCCAATTGGGAAAATGGATTTTATCTCGTCATCATATTTGCCATATTTAACACCGGGGGGAGATTCATGGCGGGCTTCTTTTCCGACAAATACGGACGCCGCAATGTGATGTTGCTGGTTTTCCTCCTGCAGGCGGTTAATCTGACATTCTTTGCCAGCTATATAACTCCCGCATTACTGGCTTTAGGTACAATGATGACAGGCCTTTGTTACGGCTCTTGCTTTGCGCTCTTTCCGTTGGCGACAGCGGATTTTTTCGGCATGAGAAATTTTGGGGTCAATTATGGCCTCATATTTCTTGCGTGGGGATTCGCGGGCATTCTTGGCCCCATACTGGCGGGCTGTACTGTTGACATAACCGGGAATTATTTCATCGCTTATGCCATATCCGCAGGCCTCTCGTTTGTCGTGTTTTTTCTGGCCCCGACTATCCATCCGCTGGCCAAACATCAATAGAACTGTTCAACCCGCCTTGGCGCCGCTCAATTTATGTTTTCAACCCGATAAATATCTCAGACGGATTTGAGCCAGACTTGAACTGATATCCTGTCTCTGCCGATACACAGCAAAAACAATATAAGTGGCAGTGAAATAAACTGCAATATAAAAAAATGATGCCAGTTCTTTGCCCGGTCAGGAAATGTTCTGGGAGTGATACCTCTAATTTTTCCCCTCAGGCGTTCTGCTTTTCATATTGAAACTATTCCTTCTAATTTTTTTCCTATATATAATTAAGGAATTTCGACAGCGGGAAGCGGGGTTATCGGTATTGCAAATTGCCGGTGGGTCTGATAAAATCTGTCGAACCGGAGTAGCGTTCCCAATTGCAATAAAAACGACAGGTTTTTTGGCTAATAATAATCCCGGAAAGATTCATAATTGGGGATCGCAAGCACCTTAGGAGATTATGGAGGTACTTCCATGAAGAAACTGACATTAACGATACTTATTGCTATCTGTATTATCATGACTTCGATGCCCGCTTTCGGTGAGGATCGGGCTCTGGACGTCACTATGGATATCCTTCTTGTTAGACCGGTGAGTCTGGCCGCTACTGTAGCCGGTACAGCAGTATTCATCGTCTCATTACCGTTTTCGATCCCGAGCAAAAGCGTCGGTGCTACGGCACAGATACTTGTCGTAGAACCCTTCAATTATACCTTTACGAGACCCATCGGAGAGTTCAGTGGAGAACGTATGCGGGGTAAAGCCCCAAGCAGGGGACTGCAATCACCGGCTACGGAAAAAGGTCCTGATACCGACGGATCATCCCATCAGTGAAAGAAATTGAGTATACCGAAAGTTGCTGTCTGCTTGAGCGCTTATTTATCGATGACCGCCGATGAGAAAGATGATCTTTGCAATAAACCGATCTTTTGATCAGGCCCGCGGATTTTCCGGTCCTGTAGACTTAGGGGAGGCTGTGGACCTGACCAATCTTCTTGTTACTGGAACATTGAATCTTTGAGATTCATCCGGTTAATGCGTACAACTTCCTGTAAGTCTTAGACATCCGGTTTTTCCTTTCATAGTAGATTTCTAATGCAAATCGTGATATTTGAAAACGCATATGTAATATACGCAGATTAATATTCATAAACCCTTTTACATTGCGTGAGGGTGCCATGGACTGATTACTGAAACCCCGTTTCTCAAAAGAGGCGGGGTTTTGTGTTTAATAAGAACGGTACAGAGAATATGGAAGAAAAATCGATAGAAAAGTGGAAATGTTGAGTTAACTGAAAGGGGCAGAGCTTTTGTTCTTATCTCAGGAAAAATTACGGATATACTTAATATTGATAAAAAATTCATTGAGCCGAAGGACTGAAGTGTCAAATGCGCCTAACTCAGAAACCTCTCTGAAAAATAATCTTGCTAATGACCAATGTAATGCTGGATATTGGTACTCGAAGCAATCAATCATGGTTCTGGTTGCCATCTTATTTTTGATTGTTCAATCAATTTCTTATCTAACCCCACCTTTTCAGTCTCCAGATGAATTTCATCATTTAGATAGGGCCTATTTGTTATCTAAGGGTGAGGTTTTCTTAGAAAGCTCAAATAAAGTAACTGGTGGCGATATAGATACCGGCCTACTTGATTACATGAACAATTTTGGCGGATTGCGATTTAAGTATGAAAAAAAAATTACTGCTCAAGCATATCAATTATCTGAAAATATTCAATGGAGCGGACAAAGAAAGTTTATCGGACTGCCGAACACAGCAGCCTACTTTCCCATTTCTTATATACCTCAGGCTCTGGCTCTTTCGATCGGAGGCCACGCCGGTTTAAGTGTGCGGCATTCTTATTATCTGGCAAGACTTTTTTCATTAATGGCCACTCTTGGGATATTGTGGGCTGCTTTTTTGCTATACCCAGTTCCATTAATTGTCGTCGCGTTTTTTGTCACCCCTATGACCTTATTTCAACTGGGCTCAGCTAGTCTGGATGCAGTTTCGTTTGCCGTAACCGTTTTGTTTGCCTCCTTGTATATGAGGGGCACTAATAATGCCTATAAATTCGACAGTAAGATGCATATTGCATTCGCTATTTGTTTGTTTGCATTAGTCACAACAAGAATTAATCTCATTCCATTAACACTGTTACCTATTGTTTTGTACGCAACCCGTAAAAACAGAATTTATTTAGTCTCAACTTTCGTCTTAATTTCATTATCGTTTGCATGGATCGGATTTGTTTTAAAAACAGTGCAAGGGTTATCTGTTCGGACACTAACTACAACCGAGATAATAAAATTTTACCTAGAGCATCCAGTAGATTTTTATCACGTTTTTATTGCCACTATCACAGACAGCGGCATTTTGAAACACTACTGGTCTATGTTTATAGGAATTTTGGGTTGGCTCGATACCCCACTTCCTCAAAGCGCTTATATCATTTATGGTGTTCTGTTAACTGCACTTGCATTCATTTCGTTTCAACGCAATCGATTTTGTCTGCAAAATGGCAACTGCCTGTCTCTAGCAATCGCTACAGCCCCATCTATCTTCTTGATTTTTGTTATTCAACTCGCATGTTGGACAAATCATCCCGCTAAAGTCATAGAGGGGATTCAGGGTAGGTACTTTACGCCGATCTTCATTCTATTAAGCTTTGCAGTATTTAACAGACGCCTGTCCCAGCTTGAAATAAAAATTGGTCTATCGGTGGTATTTATCATGGCTCTATTATCTGTTTCGATTATGGGTCCAACACTGCGTGATAGATATTGGCTTAGTTCTAACTACTCCGGTTATCTTGACTTAGATAAAGAAAATGGTACTTACAAGATGCAGCCTAGTGCTCAGTTAAGCTCATCCATGCCCTTGCAGTTGATGGTAACAGAGGTGGTCGGGATTGTTTGGACAGGCAACAGGGGTTTATAAGTGGGAAAGTGCTCTTGGTTCATGATCATGCCGCAGCCTGTTTCTGCGATTGTGTGTCGAAGTAAACCATAGCCGGTGTCTTCC
>Ga0208103_1000170_pt1 | contig 33247 bp, 26 predicted proteins | sample CryBogmetaGMA75M_FD_184550 | JGI IMG/M metagenome (GOLD analysis project Ga0208103, IMG submission 184550) | Freshwater microbial communities from Crystal Bog, Wisconsin, USA - MA7.5M (SPAdes) | ecosystem: Environmental > Aquatic > Freshwater > Lake | place: Crystal Bog, Wisconsin, USA... | reverse complement strand
TATTATTACTTTAGCATTTTCAGTATAATATTCATGGTAACTTCATAAAAAGCCGTAACTTTAGGACTTGCGACATCATGGCTGGCCGGGTATGTTAGAGACAATTCTTTTATTTTCTTGGATAAGGCTTTGTTGATGATGCAGGTGAAGCCGGACGCCAAAAATTCAGAGGTCTATTTATGAAAAAGATATCCAGGATAATCATTCTTCTTTCCCTTCTCATCTTTTCCTTTCCACCGGCCTTTCTCGCAAAAGAATCTGCGACTGTTGATTTAACGATCCTCCATATCAACGATATGCATGGCCGCATTCTGCCTTACATTGAGGCATCTTCAGGTGAAAGGCATATGGTCGGAGGCGCCGCCTATCTTGCCCATATGATCCAGGAAGAACGGTCAAAAAATCCTGATGGCACCTTGCTGCTTTCCGCCGGTGATATGTTCCAGGGGACACCCGTTTCCAATCTCTTCAAAGGCCGCTCCGTGACAGATGTGATGAACTATTTGAAGTTCGATGCCATGGCCATCGGGAATCACGAATTCGATTGGGGAATGGATGTTCTCCAGCATCTTATTGCTTATTCCGGATTTCCTTATCTCTCCGCAAATATAAAGGATGACCGGGACAGATATCTCCCGGGGGTTAAACCATATATCATCGTCGATAGAAAAAAAGTGAAAATTGCAATTATAGGCATTACCACGCCTGAAGTTCCCCGCATTACAACACCTGGCCGCTTTAAACACATGACCGTTGACAGGCCCGAAGACACTCTTCCCCTGTTCATAAAAAAGGCAAAGGACGAACGAGCAGTGATCATCATCGTTCTTTCCCACCTGGGATTAGACGCCGATAAAGACCTGGCTCAGCGCATTCCCGGCATCCATGTAATTGTGGGAGGACACAGCCATACGGTATTGGAGAATCCCGTGGTGGTAGGGAACACAATAATCGTCCAAGCAGGCGCCTACGGTTTATATCTGGGCGTCTTGAAACTCAAGATCGATCCCGACACTGGCAGGATCATCGGGTATACGAAAGTGAAAGAGCTTGAAAAAGTTATGGCCGGCAAGGACAGGCCATATGACAAGGAGTTGGCAAGGATCATCCACGCTTACTACGGCCGTATACAAAAGGAATACAGCAGGGTTGTCGGTGAGACTTCCGTTGCTCTGGTAAGGTATCACCAGCGCGAATCAAACATAGGAAATTTTATATGTGACACCATGCGGAAGAAAACAGGCGCGGATATAGCCTTCATCAACAGTGGCGCTATAAGGAACAATATCCCCAAAGGGAGAATTACCCTGGAGCAGGTCTTCACCCTTCTTCCATTCGATAACATCCTTGTCACCATGAAACTCACAGGGAAACAGATCCTGGAAATCCTGGAGCAGAACGCAAAGCTGGAGCATGGCATCCTGCAGGTGTCGGGCATGGAAATAAGATATGATATATCTGAACCGGCGGGCTCCAGGGTTCGGGAAGTATATATAGGAAGACGATCTTTAGATCCTAAAAAAACTTATACGCTAACGACAATCGATTTTCTTGCCACAGGCGGAGATGCATTTTCCCCATTCAAGGAAGGGAAGAATATAATGTACGGGACGGCTCTGAGAGATGTCTTCGTTTCCTATCTCGAAAAGCATTCTCCCATCTCCCCCCGAATAGAGGGGAGGATTATCATGACCACACCATTGAAGAGTCTAAAATTTCATGATGAGGGGATAGCTTTTTCCCGTATCAGCCTCTTTGATCTGCAATCGCAGCTCGACGGCCTTTTTCGACTCGCCGGGGAAGAATATGAAGCCCTGGGCAATGTCGCCAGGCATGACGGAACGACGTTCGAGGGACCTCTTTTCCAGATCCGATCTGATTTGTGCCTGAACATCGCCATCACTCATTCCCTTTAAACCGCCCCCGGTGATCCCTCCTGCCGCGCCCAAAGCCGCCCCTTTCATTGCCGCATCAGCAACATTGTGGCCCGATACAATGCCGATTGCCGCGCCTATGACGCCGCCGGCAATGCCGCCAAGCACTCCGTACTTACCTCCCTCCGGCGCTACCTTTCCGAACTCCGTTTTCTTTTGTATGCGATCGTAGGCCATCCTTTCTTCGAGCACCGGCCAGAGGTTGTTATTTGCATCAACCAGGAACGTTTGATTGGCTACAATATCAATCGGGTGCTTCCCTTTGTTATCAAAAATGACTCTGACAGGAAGCAAGCCTGCACCAATTATATCAAATCCGAAAGCGTCCTCTGCTTCTTTCTTGTCTCCGTATGCCTGAGCAGCGATGGTCGCACCGGCAACCTCCTTTGCATTGGGATAAGCGGCAGGCATTTTGAAAGGCACTACCTTCGATTCATAGCCTGCACATCCCAGGACAAAGGCAATGGCAGTGATCACTGAAATAATCCCGATGGCTCTTTTAATCAACATTGTTGCGCCTCCTAAATTCAAATACGTATTGATATCTTATAAAAAAGGTGGTCTCTTTGTCAACAGATGAGAGTTACAATGATTTTCATGTTGACAGGGTGCAGCCACTCTTTGATAATTGATTAATCAAGAATCTGATATGAAAGATGAATACCAAGTTATCACACTCTCTTTTCACTGAACGCCGGAGGCTGACCATGAAAAAGCCATGTGTAGGAATAAGCCCCTGCCTCTTGGGGAAGAAAGTCAGATACGATGGAGGACACCGGCGCAATCGCTATATAACAGATATCCTCGGAAAATATTTTGGATGGATACCTGTCTGTCCAGAGGTTGAATACGGACTCGGAATACCGAGAGAACCTATGCACCTCGTTGGTGACCCGGCAAAGCCGCGCATTGTAACGATTTCCACGGGCATCGACCACACCGATGGAATGATGAAGTGGGCAGAAAAGAAACTTGTGGAACTCGAAAAAGAAGACCTCTGCGGATTTATTTTCAAGAGTAAATCTCCCAGCTCGGCGATACGGGGCGTTACAATTCTTTCGCCATCCGGCGTAGAGTGCGGTGTAGGAGCCGGTATATTCGGAGGAGCCTTCATCAAACACTTTTCTATGATACCCGTAATAGATGATGAGCAGCTTGGCGACCCTGTCTTGAGAAAAGATTTCCTTGAGAAGGTCTTTGCTTTTGAGAGATCACGGGACTCAAAGGAGAAAAAGCGATAAGACATGTCATCCTTTGAGAAATTCCCTTTTCAAGACCTCGCCGGTTCTTCCGATGACTACTTTTTCCAGGGGGATATTTTTGCCAGCCATATTTATGCCATCCCTGATAATTACTGGAAGCCCCTGACAGCATGGCACTTCCATGACGAGCACAGTTATGCTCCTGATATCTGCCTCCTTAAATATCTGCGCAAATCTATGCACGTACATATCTGTTTCATCGAATTTCGGGCAGCCCATGAGAACTACTTTGCCTTTCATAAAATCATCGTGCAGCCGCGGATAGGCAACAGGCGTACAATCCGCCACAACCAGAAGGTCTGCTTTCTTTAGAAACGGGGCAGTCGGCGGTACGAGCCGGATCTGAACCGGCCAGTGCGACAGAGCCGAAGCGATACCTTTCTGCGCAATTGGTTTACTTGTGCCTCGGCTTGGTTGTAGAGATGCAAAACTCACGATTTGTGAAGATGGGCATCCGCAGGCCATGGGCGACGCTTCCGAAACCGGCCCTGTTTCTTGAGATTTTATGTGCTCCTCCACGGCCGCCTCGTCAAACTCATCCGCCTCACGTTCAATAATTTTAAGGGCACCCACGGGACACTCACCCAGACAGGCCCCCAGGCCATCGCAATATATCTCCGCCACTAATTTAGCCTTGCCGTCCCTTACCTGGATAGCGCCCTCGGCGCAGGCAGGAACGCATAAACCGCAACCGTCACATTTCTTCTCATCAATCTGGATAATTTTTCTCTTTGCCTTCATAAATCCCCCCTACATTCTCCAATATTGTGGGCGGCAACTTTTCTAATATCCGCTAAATTTTCTTTAGTATATCCATCATCAGGTCTTTACGCATTGACAAAAGTCAATTTTTTAACTTTATTTTCTATTTTTTCCTTTTGGGCAACAATTTATTACATTATAATGAAACCAAATCTGAAAAAGTCTCAAGAAAGAAAAGTCCTGTAAGTTTGTAAGGAGAATTCCCGTGAATCTGCTCGATCATATTGTCGCCATCCCCCTTTTCGAAGGTCTATCAAGAGGACAGCATGAAGCGCTGGCCAGAATCTCTGTAAGCCGTTCTTACAAGAAAGGCCAGACAATCTTCTCGGAAGGTGATGAAGGCGTGGGGTTTTATGCCATCATTTCCGGCCGAGTGAAGATATTCAAACTTTCACCGGAAGGGAAAGAGCAGATCCTCCACATGATGGGGACTGGAGAGGTCTTTGGAGAGGTGCCCGTTTTTACCGGCCAGGAATATCCGGCATACGCGGAGTCCCATGTCAATTCTTCACTCCTATTCTTTCCCAGGAACTCATTTATCGAGCTCATTAAAAAGGACCCGTCACTGTCTCTGAACATGCTGGCCCTGCTGTCGTGGCGTCTTCGAAGATTCGCGGCACTGATTGAGGATCTTTCCTTGAAGGAGGTACCCGGGCGCCTGGCAGCTTATCTTCTCTACGCGAGCAAAAAATCGTCCAACAAAGACGAATTCGAGCTCGATATATCGAAAGGGCAGCTGGCCTCTATCTTAGGTACGATCCCGGAAACGCTGTCCCGCATCCTTGGCAAAATGGGCAGGCAGGGGTTGATTAGATCGGAAGGTTCACGCATCATGATACTGGATCGCACAACCTTGGAGGACATCGCCACAAAAGGGAGAAAGCTGGAAAATGTCTGACGCCAGAGGAAAACGCAGGGACGCAAACATAAGTGTGCTTGACAGAAAGGCCTTTAAGACATTAAGCTAACAGAATGATAGCATAAGAACTGCAAACGAAAATAACGATTCTCTCACAGAAGGACTCTGTATGTTGTCTTCCAAGGAAAAAATCAAAGAAGAAGTATCCTGTGATGAAAAAGGCCAGATAAGGGAAAAGAAGTTCACCCTCAATGGAAAATATGAAGGCGAATACACCTCCTATTATGGCAACGGGAAGGTTATGGCCCATCTTTACTTCCTTAACGGCGGGAGAGATGGTGATGCCGTTTCCTATTACAGGGACGGTCAGATCAGGGAAAAATGTACATTCAAAAATGACAAGCCGCATGGAGAATATGTCTCTTATCATGAGAACGGCCAGATCAGAGAGAAGGAAAACTACAAAGACGGTAAATTAGACGGGAGATACACGCTTTTTTTTACAACAGGCCAGACGAGAGAAATAGAAAATTACAAAGACGGCAAGCTTGACGGTGACTACATATGTTATTACAAGAATGGTCAGGTCAAAGAAAAGGGGCGCTTCGTAAATGATAAACGGGACGGGGAATACATTGCCTATTATAAAAACGGCAGGACCAGGGAAAAGGCAACATTCAAGAATGGAAAGCCGGAAGGAAAGTTTCTGTCTTTCGACATAGATGATGCGGGAAATCGGGAAAACAGCCGGGAAGAAGAACCATCTACATTCGAGGATGAAGACAATTTGAGAGGGAACGAAAAAATGGTCGATGATCTCTTCAGGAACCTGGCGAACTTCGAGAAGGAGCAGAAGGGTAAATGATCGCAGAAAAGATCCTGATCCCGACAGATGGTTCCGATTACGGAAAGACTGCCATTGAATACGGCATATATATAGCCACGCGCCTTAACGCGCAATTGATCGGTCTCCATGTGGTTGATATCAGATTGATGCAGGGGCCAGTATTTACCGATATTTCGGGTTCTGTCGGCCTTCCGCCTTACCAGGAATTTCTCCCGGTATTGCAGGGCGGTTTTGATGAAAGGGCAGAGACTGTTTTACAAGCCTTCAAGACAAGGTGCGAACAGGCAGGATTGCATCCTGAGATAAAGAAAGCCGTCGGCGTCATCGATCAAATGATTATTGAAGAGGGCGGTAGTGCCGACTGGATACTCATAGCCCAGAGAGGCGAACATTTTCACTCAGGCGGGCGCAGTATACTGGGCTCTGTTGCGGAATCAGTCGTGCGGAATTCCGGGAAGCCCGTCGTGGTGACACCGGCGACCTTCCAGGAAATCGAAAGCATGGGCCTGGCTTACGATGGCAGTGCACCGGCAGACAAGGCCTTGAAGCTTGCGGCAGAATTATCCGAACAGACCTCCTGGCCTCTCACTGTCATTATCATCACGGATAATCATCACCTGGGCGCAAGCCTTACAAAAAAGATAGAGGACTTTCTCGAACCCTTAAAGATCGACAGCGCCATCATCATTCTCCGGGGCAAAGAGGACCGTGAAATAATCAAGTTCATCAAGGAAGGCTCTGTCGAATTAATGGTCATGGGGGCCTACGGCCACAACAGGCTGAGGGAGTTGATTCTCGGCAGCACCACTTCATCTGTAATCCGCAAGAGCACAATCCCCGTTTTACTCACGCGATAACCGGAAAGCGCTAAAATACAAGACCTGACCCCGATACAATCAAAACTTCTGTTTGATTTTTTCGCTCAACGCCGCCAGAACGTCATGCCGGGTTAAATCATAATAGATAGGTGTTATGGAAATCATGCGATGGCGAAGAGCGCAGGCATCGGAATCCACCTCTTCTTCATCGGAAAGTTTCGTCTCTCCGGCCAGCCAGTAATAGATGTTTTCTCTTGGATCCACCCTTTTTTCAAAACTTTCTATCAGGCGCGCCCTGCCCTGCTTTGCCACAACAACCCCCCTGATCTCTTCTTCGGGAATGGCCGGGATATTTATATTCATGGCGACGTTTTTTATGGGATTGTCCTCTAACATGAATGCCGCCATCTTTCGGGCAAATCGGGCTGCGAATGAAAAATCGGCATTTCTGTGAGTGTCCAAAGAAATAGCCATGGACGGAATTCCCATGATGATCCCCTCGGTCGCTGCCGACACGGTTCCCGAATAAATCACATTGGTCCCCACGTTGGCGCCCAAGTTGATTCCCGATACAACCAGGTCAACCGGCTTGTCTGATAATTCCTTGATCCCGATTTTGACACAATCCGCCGGTGTCCCTTTCACGGCGTATCCGACAAAGCTGCCTTCTTTTTTTACGGCCCGTACCATGAGGGGTCGGAAAATCGTGATCGCATGTCCCACCGCGCTCTGTTCAACCTCGGGGGCGACGATGAGGCAATCTGCGTCCTTGGAAAGCTCCTGATAGAGAGCACCCAACCCCCTTGCATATATGCCGTCATCATTTGTAAGAAGAAACCTCATAAAACTTCTCCTACACCTATTTGATCTGGATGATTTTACCATCCTTTATAGTCAAGACAAAGACATCCTTCCGGGTGTCTCGCATCCCTGAAAATGACGTTTTCCCCGTCACGCCCCGGTAATCCCTCACATCCAGAAGGTTCTCCCTGAATTGATCCCTCGTCTTGATGCCATCTTCCCTGATAATTTTTACAATGATGCCCGCCGCATCGTACGCGAGTGCCTCCGCCGCTCCCGGTTCCCGGCTGTAGTTTGTATAGTAGACGTCAGTAAAGTCATTGACCTCGGGATAAAAACTATTTGGAGAAAAAGCGTCTACGAAAATGGCCTCTTCCAGCAAGTCACTGCCTGCCTTCAAAATATCCGGCGTATTCCAGGCGCTTGTGCCAAGCAGCTTAACGCCTCTGGCATTATGAAAGGCCAATTGCGGAACTATCATGCTTATCCTCGCAGGGGAATCCGCAATAAAAAGAGCGTCAAAGCCGATGTCGGGCTTGTCCTCGTCTCCGGGGCTTTCGCCTTCTTTATCAGCCGGCGGGCGTTGCTTTAAATCGCTTATTGATTTGATCTCGTCGGCAAAATCCGTCTTACTGATCTTTTCTCCCATATAGTTACCACAAGAATTCGAGGATTCGATGGCTCAGTATATTCTATATGAAAGGAGATCGTCCGTCGACAAAAAAATGCCCGGGAATCCATGGTGATGAATCCCGGGCATGGAGAACCACAGTGAATCATTTCACGTCTTCAAAGTCAGCGTCGACCACATCCTCATCCTTCTTGCCGGCACCCGGCTGTTCCCCGGATGGGCCTCCGTGTGCCCCTGCGCCTGCGCCTGCACCTGCGCCAGCCCCTGCCTGTGAGGCCGAAGCTTTTGCATACATGGCCTCAGCAAGTTTGTGTGATGCATTGGTCAGTTCTTCCTGGGCGCTCTTGATGGCATTAATGTCATCCCCTTCAATGGCCTTCCTTACTCTGGCAATGGCATCTTCGATGCGTGCCTTTTCTGCGGCATCTATCTTGTCTCCGAATTCTTTGACATTCTTCTCTGCGCTGTATGCCATGGAATCTGCCTGATTTCTGGCCTCTATAAGTTCCCTCTTCTTCTTATCTTCCTCTCCATGAGCTTCCGCTTCTCTGACCAGTTTCTGTATCTCTGCTTCAGTCAAACCGCTTGATGCAGTAATCTTGATGCTCTGCTCTTTGCCTGTCCCAAGGTCTTTAGCCGACACATGAACTATGCCATTGGCATCGATATCAAAGGTCACCTCAATCTGCGGCATACCTCTCGGCGCGGACGGTATTCCCACCAGTTCAAATCTTCCCAGGGTTCTGTTGTCAGGCGCCATAGACCTCTCACCCTGCAAGACGTGAATGCTAACGGCAGGCTGATTATCCGCTGCTGTCGAAAAGATCTGGCTCTTCCGGGTAGGAATAGTTGTATTCTTCTCGATTAGCTTCGTCATCACGCCACCCAGCGTCTCAATTCCGAGAGACAGAGGTGTCACATCCAAAAGGAGGACGTCCTTAACATCACCGGCGAGAACACCCGCCTGGATGGCAGCACCAATAGCAACTACTTCATCAGGGTTCACCCCCTTATGGGGTTCCTTCCCAAATATCTCTTTAACCTTCTGCTGAACCTTGGGCATACGGGTCATACCACCAACGAGAATGACCTCGTCGATGTCTTTTGGTGTCAGATTTGCGTCCTTAAGCGCGGTTCTGCATGGCTCGACTGTTTTTTCAATCAGGTCCTCAACCAGAGATTCCAGCTTGGCCCTCGTCAATTTCATTGTCAAATGTTTAGGCCCTGACGCATCAGCGGTTATGAAGGGAAGGTTTATATCTGTTTCCATAACAGTGGAAAGTTCCATCTTCGCCTTCTCTGCCGCTTCCTTAATCCTCTGGAGGGCCATCCTGTCATTACGCAGATCAATACCGTAATCATTCTTGAATTCCGTGGCAATATATTCAATCATTCGCTGGTCAAAGTCTTCACCACCTAAATGGGTATCTCCGTTCGTTGATTTGACTTCAAAAACACCTTCTCCTAACTCGAGGATAGAAATATCAAACGTCCCACCGCCGAGGTCAAACACGGCAATCTTTTCATCTTTTTTCTTATCAAGACCGTAGGCAAGGGCTGCCGCCGTAGGTTCATTGATGATTCTAAGAACATTCAATCCGGCAACTCTTCCTGCGTCTTTCGTAGCCTGTCTCTGAGAGTCATTAAAATAAGCAGGAGTCGTTATAACGGCATCGGTTATCTTCTCTCCAAGGTAATCCTCGGCCGTCTGTTTCATCTTCATAAGAACAAAAGCTGATATTTCCGCCGGGCTGTAGTTCCGTCCCTTTATGGTTACCTGGCCATCACCATTGGGCGCCTCCGTGATCCTATAAGGACAGACCTTCTTATCGTACTGAACCTCTTTGGTGGAAAACTTTCTCCCGATGAGTCTCTTTATGGCATAAACAGTATTTTCCGGATTGGTTACAGCCTGCCGCTTGGCAACCTGACCGACCAGCCTCTCACCGCTATCCGTAAACGCCACCATGGAAGGCGTGGTCCTGCTTCCTTCCTGATTTGCTATTACAACGGGATCTCCTCCTTCCATAATAGCGACACATGAATTTGTCGTCCCTAAATCAATCCCTATAATCTTTCCCATGTCTAATAATCCTCCTTAATGTCTAACAATCCTCCTTAATATCTAATTTCCCCTTTTCTTATTCCTTGCTATCTTCTTTCTTCGGTCGTTTAAAAATAGACACTTTGGCCGGTCTCAACAGCCTCTCATGCAGACGATACCCTTTTTCCAGTTCCTCGACGACTTTGTTATCATCGTGGGCGCCAGTATCAACCTGAAATACGGCTTCATGGATATTAGGATCAAAAGTTTTATCACCACACTCGATTTGCTGGACGCCGTGTTTTCCCAGGCAACCCAGGAGCTGATCCTGGAGGAGCTTCAATCCCTTTTTAAACGAATCGGAATAGCCATAGCTGTCGGCATGCTGTAATGCTCTGTCCATGCTGTCTACCAGGGGCAAGATATCCTTAATAATATTTTCATTGCCATATTTTATCGAATCAGCCTTCTCCCTGACTGCGCGTTTTCTGTAATTTTCAAGTTCCGCAACCGCACGAACATATTTGTCGTAGTTGTCGGCTGCCTCCTTTTCCTTTTCCTGAAGCTTTAACATTATATCCTCTTCACCGGAGGTCTTTTGTTCTTCCCCTTCATTTTCGAGAACATCCGGTGTCTCTTTCATATCTTGTTTTTTCGCTTTATGACGCATATAGTATCAATCTGCCTTTTCAAACTGCCTTATCGCCTACTGCTGATCAGATGCCTTTATTTCGCATCCGGTTTCTGAAAGAGCTTATAGTCAACCATCTCACAGATCACATGCCCCACGGTAATGTGGACTTCCTGTATGCGAGGCGTGCTGTTGGAAGAAACATTGAGGGAATAGTCCACCATCTTAGCTATCTCGCCGCCATCTTTACCAGTGAGACCGATTGTGACCATCCCTATCTTCTTCGCCACTTCCATGGCTTTTATGATGTTTGGGGAAGAACCGCTCGTGCTTATGCCCCATGCCACGTCGCCTGCCTGACCTATCGCCCTGATCTGCTTGCTGAATATTTCAGAAAAGCCATAATCGTTACCGATGCTCGTAATTACGGATGTATCGGTACTCAAAGCAATCGCCGGAAGCGGCGGACGTTCTATGACGAAGCGGTTCACAAATTCTGCTGCCAGATGCTGGGCATCCGCTGCGGAGCCGCCGTTTCCAAACAGCAGTATTTTGTTTCCTGCTTTCAATGCCGCCGTAATTACCTCAATGACACTGACAATACCGTCAAGATTTTCTCCAACGAAAACATCCGTCAGATTACTGCTTTCCTTAAATATCTTTATGATATGATCTTCCATGTCAACTACCCGGTCTTGCGTTTAAAACGTCCAATTTTCTGCAATAATATATTTATCGGTCTATCCCATGTCAAGGGCAGGGCCTTGATGATCTACTAAAAAAGTCTTAAACAGGATTGATAAACAGACGGCCGCGCAAAAAGCGCAAACCTTAAGGCGTGCAAATCATATGGTATGAGGCATACTTAGAGGCATGCGGAGTCAAATGACCCCATCGTGCCTCTTCCTGTTTCTAAGTTCAGCCAGTTTACCTCTATTCCAGCCGGATATCCTGCTGAAATACTGTGTTATTCTCGCTATCCCTTCAACATCCTTAGAACCGCAGAATTGACACTCGTCTTTGAGACACCTGAATGTCTGGCCGCATTCTCTACAGGTGGTGAATTCAGGACAGAAGAGAACCTGGTCGTTCTCAGTATCTCTAAATGCCTTGGTGATAAACCCAGCAAGCTCCTCGCTCGAAGGCCGAATATCTTCGAGCCACACCTGCGTAACGCCTCCTCCCCTTATAAAAGGATGAAAGCGACCTTCCTGTCTTACACGTTCTACAGGATCCACGGAGGCAGATGCACTAAGGTGGGTTGAATTTGTATAATACACCTCCCCTTTCGAAATATCACCTCTCACATGGTGACCCGACTTGGGAGAATAATATCGCAGATCGAGCCGTGCAAAACGGTAGGATGTCGTCTCCGCAGGCGTTTGTTCCAGAATAAAATTCAAGCCATATTTCTGGCTGAGTTTTTCGGCCTCATCCTTCATATGGCCTATCAGGTTCAAACCAAACATCAGGGCCTCTTCCGATTCATGCAACTGGCTTCCCGTATGAATCTGGACAAGCTCATTGAGCCCCACAATGCCGATGAGAAAACATGCATGATCCATCCTCAGATACGGGTAGCCATCTCTTTTCATGGCGAGCATAGAGAGAGGTCCTTCATCACCGTAGGAGAGTAGTTTCTCAATAAAATCTTTCTTCTCTACATGGGCTTTTACTGCCACTTCCATAATAGCCGATAGCATAGACAATAATCTGCTCTCATCCCCAAGAGCTTTGTAACCCAGCCTGGGAAGGTTAAGAGTTACGTTCTGTAAGGCCGGACATCTCATCCGCCAGGGCATCCGCGCTTCGAGAGACAGATTGCCCGTTTCCGCGGCAACCGGAAGACAACACGAGTAAGCCTTAATCACCTCTTCGCGATCGAAAAGGAAGCAGGTGTTCCCCTTTTCAACGGCCACATCACAGATATGATTCAGAAAGTCTTCATGACCCGGCGTTTGAAAAAAAGCACCCGTGATGTGAACAAGGGGCCTGGGGAAGATAAATGGCTTCCCCGTACCGTCCCCCTTCATAAAGACTTCGAAAATGGCCCAGGCAAATCTCCTGGCATCAGCGGTGAAATCTTCGTAATTACTGCCCGTCAATTCTCCTCCCGGGCCTATAATCGGAACATTCCGAAGATGTTCCGGAACGTCCCAGTAGAGGTGTATGTCAGTAAACATGGCCTGCCCGCCCCTGGCCGATGTTAACTGGGAAAATTCATAAATGAGCATCTGGGCGAATTGCCTTACTTCCTTTTCACTCATCCCAGTGAGATAGGGCGCAAAGGAAAAATTAACGGCATCCCAGCCGATGACACCGGCAAAATGCCCCTGCAGAATGGCGCCAAATCTGACCATATGGGCGAGGAGTACCTCTGCATGTTTGGCAGGTTTGGCAACTGTAAGAGAATGAGGAAGATTCAAACCGAATTTTTTTATATATTCAAGAGACTGAAATGAACTGTAAGGCCTGTCGATATATCCCAGTGAGTGAAGATGGATATCCCCCATCACATGCGCATCCCCGACTTCCGGAGAGAAGACCTCATAAAGTGAGTATTCCTTCTTTATCCCTTCGGCAAGGATCAGGTTCGTACCTTCCGGACTGTGTGGTATATTAGCGTTCTCCTTATTCTGGAGAAGGATCAACTGCCTTACATCATAAATGGGAAACCCAAGAAGGGCGTGCATCTTCCTTGCCTGTTCGAGGCCCCTCTCGATGAGTTTTGCGTCCACCAGTTCCCTTATCAGGGGCGTGGTAAGCAACCCGATGCCGGATGCAATGATCTGTTTTTCAACATCTCTGCTGATTGCCTCTGCCGTATCTACGTCGACGTTCGTTTCACGGATCAGGGCATCAACAATTTTCTGCCGGTTCCATCTGGCAATATCCTCGCCAGACGTCTTCACGAACAGGGTAAGATCCGTAGTCTCGTCATTTGCCATCTGTGATTTTCCAACCGTATCTTCCTTGTAGCACGGGACTTTAGTCCCGTCTTTAAAGCAGAGCTAAATGTCCGCGCTGCATCTTATAGCAAAGCCAATAACAGCTACATATTGGTCTTGTCAGTCCCCTCCAAGGCGCTGAGCATTTTTTCAGCGGCCTCAGAAATCTCTGCATCATTATCGTGGGAAAGAGCAAAGACCCGTAGATGGACGATCCGGGCCGGTATAAAGCGGTAGATATCTTTCAGTGGCTCCGGGGATGTCATACCCGTTGTCGGGTTGAAGATATTAACCCTCTTTTCCGTCTCTGCCATGGGGTTAATGGGGCGCGGGTCCTGGGTTGCCAAATCGACGCGAAATGAAATGCCTTTTAGTTTCTGAGGAAGAAATCTTCTGAGCTGCCTTTCATAATCAGCGGCATGGGCAAACCGTGTACCCTTCTGAATCTGGTCAATGGATATCTCCGTGGAAAAAGACATCTTCCATTTTACTTCTCTCTCATAAAGCTTCGCCCATTCCTGACTCAGTCTCATTTTCTTTCGATCCTTTTCCCTGAGCCAGCCCAAAACGGTATTGTACAGATGCCATTCATCGCAGTTCAGATACTCGTCCAGCGCTTCCAATGGATTCCACGGAAAGATTATGCGCATCGTGTCCCTGAATATCTCCTGCAGGTGCAGGTCCAGAGCTCTTGTTGTCCTGTGGAAATAAACATTGGTATAGAGATTCAACCTTGCATTTATGAAGCGGCTGAGGGCCGAGATGCCTGCCTGATGAAGGGTGAGGCCGTCTTTTGTAAAAAAAGTATAAAAGCGAAGTCTTGTAATATCCACAATATCGAGGGAGAATCCCGTCATGTAGGCATCCCTCTGAACATAGTCGAGATTATCCACAGTGTAAATGCCGGAAAAGAGCTGCCTCAATAGCTGCAGCCACCTTGGCATCTTGACGTCATACCCTTCCGGCATCTTGATTAGTATTGCCACGTGATTCGGATCGAGGCATTCCCCACCGGCAAAAGGGCCATTAGGACTTCTCCGGATCTGACGGATGATTTTTCCCAACTTCTTCGTGATAATCGCTTTCCCGATGTCCTCATGGGTAATGTTATACTGGCCGAGAAAGTGGTCATCAAAAAAATGCCCGTACGGGCCATGCCCGACATCGTGCAACAGTCCCGCAACACGGAGGAGTTCCTCGACATAGTTTAGCGAAGGGGCATCTTTGCACACCTTTTTCAGACTCGGATAGAGATACCTTCCGAACTCGCCCGCGACGTGCATGGTCCCGAGGCAGTGTTGAAATCGGCTATGCTCGGCGGCCGGATACACCCAGCGCGCGGACTGAAGCTGATAAATCCTCCGCAGCCTTTGAACCCAGGGAGAATCGATGAGGTCCTTTTCCGTTTTTTCGTCCGGGAAATCAGGCGTTGGTACCGTAAAGGAGGCATACTGGTATATAGGATCGGCAATCAGCGCCTTCCCCCGATAAGCCTCGGCATAGTCCTCTTCTTTGCGTTTCATGGCCAATCTTTACAATATTCCCCCGTAAATATCAAACCCAGTTTTACAAATCGGTGGAAACAGGGAGAAAAAGAAATAGAGGCTTTCAGACATGCTGTGCTGAGTACGACGGAAGAAAAAATCCCGATGATGGATGAGCGCTAACGTAAAGTCTCGCGGCAATATAATTTCTGATCGGAGAGGTTTAAGTTACTGATGAAAATACGTTTCATCGATACCTCCCGTCAATCCCCTCCCGCGGGGGGAGGGGAAGTTCCACGGGAACGGGGAGGCATGATACAGTTTATTATACTTATTATTAAGGTGTCATATCGACCGAAGGGAGATATCTTTTAGTTTTACCCCTCCTACTAAGATTTCTCGCTACACTCGAAATGACAATAGTACATGGAAATTTCAGAACTGTGGCATAAAATACGTAACCGAATTTATGAACCAGTATAGTTAGTCTCTTATTTAGCCGGCGCTCTGTAGCGCTCCTCCAGCATCCTGGCCAGATCCAGGCCTGTCATGGTCTTCATCTGTTCAAAAAAGGAATTTACAGAACCTGCCAGGTTACCCACCAGGTGAGGGAGACCGCCGCCGCTTCCGCCTCCATCAACTACAGTCAGTCTTTCCACACTGAGATTGGATGCGATAACCTTCGATACATGACCCACCAGTTCCGGCATAAGCTGGATCATGAACAGGTCCTTGCTGTTCGGGTGTTCCCACTGCTCACGGAGAAGCCGCAGGGCCTCCGCCTTCGCCTTCCCTTCCTCAAAAGTGCATGCCGCCTCTCCCGCCGCTTTCATCAACATGGCTTCTTTTTCCGCCGCCGCAGGGATTACCACGTCCGCCTGATACTTCAGCTTGTTCGTCTCCACACGCCTCGCCTCGAGGGTCTTCGTCTCCTCCATGCGGGAGATGTCTCCGGCTACCTTCGCCTTCTCCTCCGCACGATTAGCGTCAGCCTTCCATTGCGCCTGCTGAACCCTGAAATTCATCTCCGTCTCCACAACGGAACGCCGGGACTCGATCTCTGCTATCTCCGCAACTTTCTTGCCCTCAGACTCCTTCTTGCTTGCCTCCGCATTCGACTCGGCCTCCACGATCCGCGCATCACGATGGACCTCTGCGCTCTTCTTCCGTGCGATAGCCTCTAAATAGCCCTTGTCATCCTTGATCTCCTGGATCTTGAACGTATCCAGAACCAAACCCAGCCGCTGCATATCCTCCCTGGCATCCCTGGCAACCTGCTGTGCCAGAGCGATCCGGTTCGTGTTGGCCTCTTCCGGCTCCATGGTCGCCAGGATGCCACGGAGCGTGCCTTCAAGGATCTCCCTTGCCGTTGTGGCTATCGCCGTCGCGCTCTTCCCCAGGAACCTCTCGATGGCATTCCCCAAACCGTCTTCCATGGTCCCCGCAATCTTGATATTCGCCATGGCCTTCACATTCACGGGGATCGTGCCTCTCGTGAGAGCCCCCGTTACATCCATCTCGATGGGCATCGTATTTAACGATATGGTCCGCACCGTTTCGATGAGGGGGATCTTCAAGCCTCTTCCGCCTTTGATAACACGGTATCCCACCATCTTCTTGTCTTTGTCCTTGATCTGCCTGCCAGAAAAAATCATCACCTCATTGGGCTCACAGATCTTCATATTAGCCTTGATATAAATAATGACCGCCATGATGACCAGTACTGCAATAAAAATGCTCACCATTCCTATGTCCATGTCCTTAACCTCCTGATTTATATTAATCGTTTTCTTCCTGTTATTTTTTTTGGTTCTTCCTTATATTTTTTAGTTGCGAAAAGGATTCGAGGATTCCAGGGTTCAAGTGATCGAGGTTCTTGTCTATGCATTTCACTCGAATCCTAGATCCCTCGACCCCCCTGAATCCTTATTATTTAAATATCGTAGTACAGCGCAAACTCGTAAGGATGGGGACGAAGCCTGATCATGTCGTCCTCCCTCTTCCGCTTGTATTCGATCCACGTCTGGATCAAGTCCTCCGTGAAGACATCCCCTTTCAGAAGATAGGAGTGCTCCTTCTCTAACGCATCCAGCACCTCCGAAAGGGAGCCGGGCGTTGCCTTGATATGCTTCTTCTCCTCATGGCTGAGCTCATAGATATCCTCATCGATGGGCGGCGGCGGCTCGATCTCGTTCTCGATGCCGTCCAGACCTGCCATGAGCATCGCCGCAAGGGCCAGGTACGGATTGCAGGAACAATCGGGACAACGGAACTCGATACGCTTCGCCTTCTCGCTCGGTGAATACATGGGTATCCTCACACAGGCGCTCCGGTTCCGCTGCGAGTACACCAGGTTGATCGGCGCCTCATACCCGGGAACAAGTCTTCTGTACGAATTCGTCGTGGGTGATGTAAAGGCCAGTAGCGACGGCGCATGATGGAGCAAGCCCCCGATGTAATGCCGGCAGAGCTTGCTGATGCCTCCGTACCCGCCGGGCTCATAAAAAAGGTTCCTCCCGTTCTTCCAGAGGCTCTGATGCACATGCATGCCCGAACCGTTATCCATGAAGAGAGGCTTCGGCATGAACGTCACCGTCTTCCCGTGTGCCAGGGCGACGTTCTTCACCACATACTTGTACTTCATGAGCATGTCCCCCGTGTCCACAAGGTTATTTATACGCACACCGATCTCGCACTGACCCGCTGTGGCAACCTCATGGTGATGGAGAATCACAGGTATGCCCACTTCCGTCATCACCTTGCATATCTTTGCCCGGAGATTATGCAGGCTGTCCGTGGGCGGCACCGGAAAGTAGCCCTCCTTGTAGCGCGGTTTATATCCCAGATTCGGTCCCTCGTCCCTTGCCGTATTCCAGAAACCTTCCTTCGAATCGACCCGGTAAAAACCGGTGTTGTAGCTCTGCTCGAAACGGACATCATCAAAAATGTAAAACTCGGGCTCCGGACCGAAAAAAACCTGATCCGCGATCCCGCAGACCGAAAGGTACCTCTCCGCCTTCTGTCCCACGTTACGCGGGTCCCGCGAATACGGTATCTGCGTCAGGGGATCCTTCACGTTACAGATCATGCTCAGCGTGGGATCCGCCATGAAAGGATCGATGAATGCCGTCTCAGTGTCGGGCTTGATCAGCATGTCACTCTCGTGGATGGGCTGAAAACCGCGGATGCTCGAACCGTCGAAACCGATGCCGTGGATGACAAGATCCTCGTCCAGTTGCTGGATCGGAATCGTGATATGCTGCCACAACCCCGGAATATCCGTGAATTTCAAATCAATGAACTCCAGATGCCTGTCCTTGGAATACTTTATTAACTCTTTAAGATTCATATCTCTTGCACACCTCCCCTTATCCTATGGCCTTGCCGCCCCGCTCGCCCGTGCGGATCCGGATAACCTCGTAGAGGTCCAGCACGAATATCTTCCCGTCTCCGATCTCGCCTGTCCGGGCCCCCTTGATAATCGCCTGAATCGTCGGCTCCACAAAATCCTCGTTACAGGCTATTTCCAGCTTTATCTTCTTCAACAAGCTCCCCACCTCCTTCGCCCCGCGATAGATCTCCGTCAACCCCTTCTGCCTGCCCCGTCCGAGTACATTCGATACGGTCACTAAATTTACCTCCACGTCCTCCAGCGTCTTCATCACTTCGTCCAGCTTGTGGGGCTGTATAATGGCGACTATATATTTCATATTCGTTAACCTCCTTATTCTACAACGGTATAGGCGGATTCATGATGCTGGGTCAGGTCAAGGCCGACGATTTCATTTTTTTCCTCAACTCTCATTCCCATAAAGGCATCAACAAATTTGTACAGAATCCAGGTTATCACTACTGCATAAGAAATGACGACAATGACATAAAGCCCCTGTACGAGGAGCAGTTTGAGATTGCCGAAAAGAAAACCATTTGCTCCGGCGGCATTAATTGCCTTTTCCGCAAAGAGTCCTGTTGCGATTGAGCCCCATACTCCACATATTCCATGAACCCCGAAAACATCCAGCGAATCATCATAACCAAGCCTGGCTTTCAGTTTTGTCACGGCGAGGAAAGAGAAAACGCCTGCCAAAATTCCAATGGGTATGGCCGCGAGAGGACGCACATAACCGCAGGCCGGAGTAATTGCCCCGAGTCCGGCTATAATACCCGTAACCAAACCGAGTATGGTCGGCGCACCGTCTTTCTGCCACTCCCAAATTGCCCACGTCAGAGCCGCCACAGCAGCCGCAATATTGGTGCTTACAAAGGCATTAACTGCCAGCCCGCTCGCTTCCAGGGCGCTCCCACCATTAAATCCGAACCATCCAAACCAGAGCATGCCAGCCCCCAATACGGTAAAGGGAAGATTGTGCGGCCGGAAGGGCTGTTCCCGATAGCCAATCCTCTTGCCAATCAGAACACAAACGACAAGCGCGGCAAAACCTGAACTTCCATGAACAACCATGCCGCCGGCAAAATCGAGACCTCCCAATTCTTTCAACCAGCCGCCTGCTCCCCAAATCCAGTGTGCGATGGGGTCATAGACAAGAGTTGCCCACAACAGTGAAAAAATACAAAAAGACGAAAATTTGATGCGCTCTGCAAATGCGCCGATGACCAATGCGGGTGTAATAACGGCAAACATGCACTGAAAAATCATGAACGCAAGATGAGGAATTGTTTTTGAATATTCATTAAAGGGATTGAAATCCACATTCCGCAGACATATGAAGTCGAGGTTGCCAAGTATGCCGAAACCTGAATCGGGTCCGAATGCCAGTGTATAGCCAAATAATACCCACTGGACACTGATCAGACACACGACGATGATGCATTGCATCAGAGTGGAAAGGACATTCTTCCTACGTGTCATGCCCCCATAAAAAAGCGCCAAGCCAGGAACCATAAAAAAAACAAGTGCTGTCGATACCAGTACCCACGCAGTATCACCTGAATTCATATACACACCCCCCATATGATTTGATTAAATCTATCAAAAGATAGGCAATTTCAATGCCAGGCGGGACAAGTCTTACAACTACTTGTTTTTAAGAGGATTTCCCGGTTAGCTCTCAGAAAGCATCTGTTCGTCTGTAACATTTTTGCTCATTTGTATTTGAATGTAACGAAATTGTAACTAGAGCAATTTCGCAACCAGAATATTTACATCCGATTTTTTTGGTTTAAAAATATTCTCACTTGACGACTATAGGTCAACAAAAGTTACTATATTTAAACTTCCCCTATACTTTAGTTTAAACGTGACAATTTAATCTCCTACAACTTACATATTCCCGTTTTGTCCTTGACATCCCATCGGCGCTTGCCTATCATACGTCGAGTTTAAAAGCAGGCCTCATCAGCTTGTCATGAGAGGCTTTAAGGGTTAATAAACATACTGGCAAGATGAGAGAAACTCTTAAAGGACCACATATATGGGAACCAACAATTTAATATTTTTGGAAGTTATCGAATGGTTTGACCAGTTGGGAAAAGAGCTGGTTCACAGAATCCCCGAAGGTGGGTCCGGCGAAATCAAGTACGGCGCCCAGATGACCGTTCGGGAAAGCCAGGCCGCTGTCTTTTTTTATAACGGCAAGGCCTACGACGCCTTCGGCCCCGGCAGACACACACTGAAAACGGCCAATATTCCCATCTTGACAAAGGTACTCAGCCTGCCCTGGGGAATGACCAGTCCCCTTCGGGCAGAAGTTTACTTCGTCAACATGAAAGTCTTCCCCAACCTGAAATGGGGGACACGTGATCCTGTAGCCTTCAGAGATTCCGAGCTCGGTCTCATCCGTCTCAGGGCCTTCGGGGTTTTTAACATCCAGGTTCTTCAGCCGATTCTCCTCATAAATAGCCTTGTCGGAACCCAGGGAGTCTTTACTGCTGATGCCATCGAAGAATACCTTAACCGTGTAATCGTTTCCCGATTCAACGACTTCATGGGAAATCATATCGATACAATTTTTAACCTTCCTGCAAAGTACGATGAGCTCGCTCTTGGCCTGAAAAAGGCCCTCGAAGAGGATTTTTCCCACTTTGGTCTGGGACTGTCCCAGCTCTACATCAATTCGATCACACCACCTCCGGAAGTCCAGAAGGCCATAGACGATAAGAGTCGGCTCGGGATTTTTGATGATCTCAATAAACTCTTGAAGATGAAGGCGGCCATGGCCATGGAAACAGCGTCCCAATCCCAGGGACAGGCGGGAGCCGGATTGGGCATGGGCATGGGCTTCATGATGCCGGCCATGTTCGCCGAGGCATTTAAGAGCTCCCCGACCCCGCAGACCTCGACACCGGAAACTTTCAACTGTCCCGACTGCCAGCAAAATGTTTCTAAAGACGCCAAATTCTGCCCCCACTGCGGACACCAGATCGTTGTCTTTCAGCAATGTTCACAGTGCGGCAAGAATCTTCCTCCCAATGCGAAATTTTGCGTGCAGTGCGGCCACGCCATAGAACAGAAACCTCAGTCCCTAAAATGCCCGAAGTGCGGCACTGAAAACCTGCCAAAATCCATGTTCTGTAATCAGTGCGGGGAACGAATATAACCGACACTTCCAGTGTCTCATCTTTTGGTGAAGAAGCATCTTTGAGGTAAGTGGAGCTCTTCCTGGAGCGCAATGATTACCGTAGAAGACATCCGCAAATTCACTCTTTTCAAGGATTTCCCAACGGAAACCCTTGCCGCTATTACACCGCGCCTGATTAGCAACACCTTCCCTGCAAATACAACCATCATCTATCGAGGCGATCCGGGCCACTCTTTGTTTATGATCTTGAGTGGAAGAGCGGCGGCCATCTCGACCAATGATGAGGGTGTTGAATATACCCTTTCAACCATGACGGAGGGAGATATCTTTGGAGAGATCGCCCTTCTGACCGGTGAACCGCGCACTGCCAACGTCAAAGCAATTACGGATGTGCGCGTAATCGAGTTGAGTCGTGACATTTTTGATGAGTTGAGAATGCGTTATCAGGAATTGAATAGCGCCTTCTTCCGCTTGCTGGCGCAACGGCTGGTGAAAAAGGACATCCTTCAGCAGGTTAAAGATGTTGAGAGCAAGGATGTTATTGCCAGTCTTCTCAGCGTGCCGCGACCTTCGGACGTCAGCCAATTTCTCGGAACCACCAAGTGGGTCAAAGATATAAATGGGACAATCGCAGAGCTGGCGAAGAGCGACGCGAATGTTTTGATTCTCGGAGAAAGAGGTAGTGGCAGGTTTCTGGCGGCAAGGCTGATACATTATCACAACGGAGACACAGCCCGGCCGCTCCTTCACCTGGAGTGCGACAATCCGCCGCCGATACAGCGGGAAGGCCCGGAAGGCCGCCTCGCGACAAGGGACGAAGTGCACCTGGAAATCGCTCAGGAGTCGGCGCTATTCGGACACGGGCCCGGAGTTGCCAGCTATGCCAGTGGAATTCGTCGGGGCTACCTGGAGATTGCCGACGGCGGAACTCTGATTCTGGAAAACGTTGAGAATCTCGCTCCCAGGATTCAGAGACTGCTGGCGCACTATCTTATAGAATATCGATTCACGAGGAAAGGCGAAACCGACAGCCTCACGAGCAGGGTACGCATCATTGCGACTACGGGTGATGATCGGAATCAGGGGCAGGAGGCAGGCCTCATCCCGGAATTCCTTAACCTATTAAGCAGCGCGGTCGTCCGATTGAAGCCGCTGCGGGACAGAAAAAAAGATGTTCCCCTTATAGCTGAAAGCCTTCTTGGAGGGTTCAACAGAAAGTTCAACAAGAATGTCAAGAGATTTTCCAACGATGCGTTAAACGCCCTGGTCGATCACGATTGGCCCCTGAACATCGATGAACTGCACCAGGTAATCGAGCGGGCAGTTGCCATCACGGATGGCAAGCAAATCACGGACCGGCAGATTTTTGTTAATTTCCCGGCCTTTTCCACCACCGGAAAAATAAATCTCCTGAGACTCCCCTTCCTCGACACCCTTGTCCATCATCCCCTCGTTCCTTCTGCGCTCCAGTTCCTCACCGTCCCGTTCATGATAGGTATAATCCTCTACACGCTCCTGGGGCCGGAAGAGCACAACCTGGCAAACCTTGTCGTCTGGTCTGTATGGTGGCCTTTTATAATTTTCTCCATCGCAGTGAGCGCGCGGAGTTGGTGTGGCTACTGTCCCTTGCCGGTGATTGCCAACGGCATTAATTTCAATCGGACAACATTCCTGGCGATCCCCGCATTTCTGATCCGACATGGTATATGGATTGGGATTGCCGGCTTCGTCGTCATATTTCTGATGGAACATGCAAGCCACATGTTCACCGAAGCGCGGGCGACCAGCGGCCTTCTTCTCACAATCCTCGGCGGATCAGTCATCACCACTTCTCTCTTCGGCAGGCGTTCCTGGTGCAAGCACATCTGTCCCCTCGGGAGAGTGGTCGGTCATTTTGCCGCCCTTTCCCTGGTGGAGTTGGGAAGCAACAGCAATGTCTGTTCGAGTCAGTGCACTACACAGGATTGTGTGAAAGACAAGAACTGCCCCATGGGCATCCATCCGTCAGCCGCTAAGGCTACCAAAGACTGTGTGCTCTGCCTCTCCTGCCTCAAGAGCTGCACCCATAAATCCGTACGCATCGACGCGCGTCTTCCCTGGCAGGAAATGATGGCGAGAGAAAAATGGGAAGTGCCGGGCGCCATGTTTACAATCCTGATCGTCGGCTCAGTTCTTGCCGTAAAGCTGCCTTCCTTAATTCCTCTCGACAGGTACGCGATGGATTATCCAACGCTCTTCCAGGGGGCGGGAACATTTATAAGGGACGCCCTGCTTCCCTGCCTTATTCTCACTTTGTTCACAGTACTGGCTTTAGTGGCTTCGGGATTTCCAAGAGACAAAGGATGGCGGGAGCATTTTGTTCACGTGGGGCACGTCTACCTGTTTCTCGCTTTCGCAGGATTTCTGAACATCTATTTCCATGAACTCGTTTACAACGGGCACAACCTGCTTCCGTGGCTGATTGATATGGCAGGTCTCGGCGGCGTCATCCCCGCTGAAAGAGTTACACCGAACCTGGGGACGCTGAAGGCGCTTATTCCTTTGATCACCTTGTCAGGCGCTATCCTTTCTCTTTTCATGTTGAAGTCCATAGCCGCCAAATATTCACTGCCCAAAATAATCTACAGAGGGCACCTGGTGATTCTGTCTCTCACGTCACTGATATTTCTATTTGTCTTTTAGGGATCTGCAAGAAGAATCTACCCTGACTCAATCTTCGATGGCACGCCTTCCTTCGTGATCTTAACTTTTTTCAGTGATGAAGCAGGCCCGGCGGTAAAAAAAGATCAGAACCAGGGCCATGAGACCATCGCCCACGGCCGCGGCGTATATGATGGGCGGCCACGCAGCTAAGTGTGCGTGGGAGATAAGAAAGAAAAAGGCCAGGGATTTTACAGCTATTATAACCTTAACGAAGTAATAGTACCTCTTCATTTCCACGATAATAGCAAGATTAAAGAGGCCGAGACAGAAAAGGAAGAGCCCCGCCTGCCGGACAAAGAAAAAATTCTCTATTTCTGCCGAGAAAAACAAATCGTAGAAAAGTTCCGTAAAAAAGAAAATGAAAATCCCCAAGAACAAACTGTGCAACCCTATAAGCAAGACGAGTACAGAGAGATGCTGTACCTTTGTGGGTGCGGAACGTATTTCCTTAAAGATATTCCTTATCAACTCGAATGTCACTACTCTCTACCTCCTGAAGGAAGAACCAATATCTTTTGAATGTTGATCCCTGAATATATCATTTCATTATTAAGGTGTCATATCGACCGAAGGGAGATATCTTTTAGTTTTACCCATCCTACTAAGATTTCTCGCGTTGCTCGAAATGACAAGCCTAACAAGTAAGAAATTTATCCCAGAGATGCCAGAGTTTTTTCCGTTCTCGTAACCCAGCCATCGGCGCCGCATTCTTTGAAGATGTCAATGGCCTTGGTGAGTTGATCCTTCGCTCCTTGAATGTCGCCCTTATTCTTGAACCAGTCGGCGTAAAAGGCATGGTCGTTGGCTACCTGCCACCTCAATCCGTTTCTCGTGTCTGCTTCGATTGCCTTCTGAAACCAGATCTCAGCATCTGAAAGGTGATCATCGTCCATATTTAGCAGGATATCTCCTATATTTCTGGCCATCCAGCCTTCACAATACGTGAGTTTATTGTTTTGATAGCCTGCAAATAATTCACTTACTTCGATATCCTGATCATGCCTTAACACTTTAGCTCTCACCAGGCATGATTGAGTAAGTTTGATTATGGAAGGCGCAGAACTGACGTCTTCCATGATTGAAATTATTTTCTTATAACAATTCACCGCATCGTCATATTCTCTCAAATCAATATGCAATAATCCCAAGTTTCCATAAGCCCATCCAATCCAATTAATAGAAGCCGATTTTTCATATGAAGAAGTAAATTCTAAAATATGATTTTTCGCCTCATCAAATAATCCTTTGTAATAACAAGACGCACCATAGATGGAGTAAGCCATCCCTTTGATAAAGGCATCACCTGTTTCTTTGGCCAGATCCAATGTTTCCTGAGCAAATTGATGAGCAGGATTCATCTTTCCCTCAATCTGATAGCAAAGAGAAATAGCACCTTTTGAAAATGCTATTCCCATTGGATTGTTTGCCATCAGACTGAAATCGAGACATTGTTTAAGACGTTTGTGGGCGTCCTTAAATTCCGAATAGAAAATCAGTAAAGAACCTGAATGATAGAGTGCAAGCCACAATGAAGGATAGTCTGCAACCTCTTCTGCAATTGTCGTTGCCTTGTCAATAAATTGAAGTCCTTTGTGCCTGTCCTCTTCAACCCAGAGATAATAAAGCCCGATTGATGTGTATATTGCCGGAAGCCTTTTTCGATAATTTAATGTCAAAGCCAAATCAAGAATCGGTTCTACGGCCTCTCTTGCATGAGAATGGAAATTCATACTCAGATAATAATTCGCAAGCGTTGTCCTGGCATCAATGCGTTTTTTCTGGTTGGCTTCCGTCTGGGGCAGCTTTTCCCAACTGTTCACGCTCTTCTTCGCATACTCAATGGCATCTCTGAATGAAGCAGCCTTCTGGAATCTCTTTGCCTCCAGCCTTGCATACTCTGCTCCCTTCTCGTAATTTTCACTGGCAATACAATGATCGGAGAGAACTCCGTAGTGGTAACAGATATCGTCTTTATAGATGTCTTCCATGGTGCCGGCGATTTTTTTATGAATCTGTTTTTTCTTCTTTGTCAGTATGGAATCATAGACCACCTCTCTTGTGAGAGCATGTTTGAAGATATAGGCAGAGTCCGGATAGATGCCTCTTTCAAAAAGGAGTTCGGAATCTCTTAATGTGGATAGATGGGAAAGCAGCTCCTTTTCGGGAAGGCCTGTTACTCTTCTAATCAGATCATGGCTGAACTCCCTCTCTATGACTGAACCTGTTCTCAGAACTTCTCTTGCTCCCTCGGGGAGGTTGTCCACCCGTGCCATGATCACATCCTGGATCGTGGAAGGGATAGAAACAGACTTGATGTCACGGGTGATTTCTACTTTTCCATCTCTGCACTCGATAATTTTCATGTCCTTCAGGGATTTTATAAACTCCTCAATGAAGAAAGGAATCCCCTCTGCCTTCTGAAGGATCAGATCTTCTAAGTTCCGATCTACGTTCCTGGTAGCAAGGACATGCTCGATCATGGCAAGGCTCTCACGGTTGGAGAGTTTGTTCAGTGTTACCTGGCTATGATAGCTGCGGCTCCCCCAGGTATGGATGAACTCAGGCCTGTAGGTGAAGATGAGGAATACCTTCGCTGCCGAGATGCTCTCCAGTAGATCTTTGAAGGCATCCTCAGAACTCCGGTCCATCCAGTGGAGGTCCTCGATGGCCATGATGACATGTCTCAGCTCCGCACCCCTGAGCGTGATCCGTTTCAGCGCCTCCAGGGTTCTGTCCTTTCTGGCCTCTGGGCTCATGGGAATCTTGTCAATGCCGCTCTCTTTTACAGAGAGGAGCTCCAGGAGATAGGGAAGTGTGGTTGCTTCATCTACACGGATAGCTTTTAAGAATCTCGTGACCTTTTCTCTTATCTCTTGGTCAGTATCGTTATCCTGAATCTCAAAGTTCGCCTTCAGGATATCAACGATGGGATGATAGGCAATGTTTCTGCTGTAGGAGAGGCATCTACCTTCCAAGAAGGTCACATCCTCATTCGTGACGGCTTTTCGGAATTCATAGAGAAGCCGTGATTTACCGATGCCTGCCTCGGAGATGATGGAGATTGCCTGGCCTCGCCCCTCCTTGGATCGTTCGAAGCCATCCAACAGAAGCTCAAGCTCCCGCTCTCTTCCCACAAATGGGGTAAGCCCTCTTTCCGCACTCACATCGAATCTGGTTCTTCTGCTGCTGGGGGCGATGACCTGGTAGACTTTAAGGGCTTTCTCCTTCCCCTTGATCTCTTTCTCACCCAGAGCCTCAAAGCGGAAGTATCCTTCCGTGAGCTTGAAGGTATCATCAGAGACATAGGTGGTTCCGGGTTCGGCAAGGGATTCCATGCGTGAGGCCAGATTGACTGTATCTCCGACTGCCTTGAACTCCACACGGAGATCATTTCCAAGTGTGCCCACTACCACAGGGCCGGTATGGATACCTACTCTCATCTTGAGGGGTGGAATATCTCCCTTTTCCTGCCTTACTTTCTCGTTGAACCTTGTCATCTCCCGATGGATGGCCATGGCAGAACGGATGGCTCTCTGCGGGGCATCTTCCAGGGCAATGGGGGCTCCAAATAAGGCCATGACCCCATCACCAGTCATCTCGTTGACAGTCCCTTCATAGTCGTGGACCTTGTGGATGAGAATCTCGTACACCTGATCCATCATGCCATACACTTCTTCAGGGCCGAGTTTATCAGATAAGGGAGTAAATCCTTTCATGTCGCAGAACATGACTGTGACCTGCTTGTGTTCACCTTCAATCTTGTCACGTTGGGAGAGGATCTTCTCGGTAATGCCAGCGGGAAGGTACTTTTGAATTTTTTCAATCTTCTCGTCAAAGGAGAGTTCTTTGCGGGTGGGTTCGGAGGGAAGCGTGAGGTTGTGACCGCAGTCGCCACAAAATTTAAATTGAGGCGGATTGGAATAGTTACACTTCGGACAGACTTTTTCTAATTTGGTCCCGCACTCTCCACAGAACTTTGTTCCGTTGGTATTTTCATATTGGCATTTTAGACATCTCATCATGTGCCCCCACTTCCTATGACAACAAATCGCGAATTATAGACGCCGGGAAAGGTTTTCCATGAGACGGGTATACAGTCTTAGCGCCCTGATCAAGAAGCGTTCGCCAACTCTCTTTAAGTTTATTAAAATCTTCAGCGAAGATTGGAAATCCCGGACGAAGCGTTAAGGGAAATTTATTCATCGCCATATCCCCGACAAATACATCTCCGGTGTCCAGCAATACACTGATCGAACCTGAAGAATGGCCGGGGGTATGTATGATTCTGCCCGAAATTCCATACTCATCGAGGGGAAACCCTTCATTGCCGATAACAATATCAGACTGGGTGGCTGGGACGTCTATGAGCGGCAGACACATGGTAATGGCCTTACCTAAGAATCTTCCCCATAGATTTACTCCCGGAGGCATGGGCTTCAAACCCTTTTCGAGCCATTCTCTCTCTTTCTCGTGAATGGCAATCTTAGCTCCTGTCTTTTCCTTAATGTCTTTCACCGAGGCTATATGGTCCCAATGGCCATGGGTAATGACAACGAGCTTTATCTGTTCTGGCTTTATCGATAGCTTCCCAATACCTTTTATAAATGCCTTTATCTTTCCCGGAGCCCCGCCATCGATCATAATGATTTTTTTATCCTGAACGAGGTAACAGCAGTCAATGCCTAACTGTATCGGATAAATGCTGACTCCCATATTTTATCCTCCTGATGCATTTTATTTGTTTCAAAGGGAAGCAAGTGCCTCTTTAGCCTATTTCAGGAAGACATCCGCCTCGCAATATTTAATGATGTGAAATAAACCGTTTGGTCTCGTATCGTCAATGATAAGCATAATGATTGTCAAGTATTTTTTGTCTTTTAGAACACCCCTGACCGGATTTCAGACCAAATACAGGATGCGACAGATCGTTACATTGCAAAACATGGAAGAGCGTTGTATAGTTTCAAAAAATTGAAGCTCTCTTGGATGACTATGATTTCTACTGGCAACTGGCAAATTGAACACAACTGCCCTCAGTGCGGAGCCCCCGTGACGCTTGATGAGGCGGATCGCCTCCTTTTATGCACCTTCTGCCGGACGAAACTCTACCTCTCCACGGAAGGCCACTTCACGTACTTCATACCGCCGCCGAATCCGGCACCACGGGAAACGATCTATGTACCTTACTGGCGCATGAAAGGACTCTCTTATGCCATGCAGGAAAGCGGACTATCTCAGCGCTTTGTTGACACCAATATTCTGGCTCTAAAATCGTGGGGCATCCCTCCATCGTTAGGTCTCAGGCCGCAGGTATTAAAACTGAAATTTGTATCTCCGGAAATCGAAGGCCGGTTCATTGATCCAGAGCTGCCTGTTCAAGATGTCCTGAAGAACGCTGCCGTATGCATCCCACAGGTATTAGAAAAGCAATTCGGCATTGCAGGGCCGCCCGCTTCTCCCATCTTTCACAACGTCTTTGTCGGAGAAACGACCAGCTTGATTTATTCCCCCATGTACCTGGAAAACAATAACCTGTGCGACGCTCTTCTCAAGCGGCCCGTGTGCACCATAAAGACAGAAGCCATGGAGGGCATGCTCGCTTCAAGCAAGCCGCAGAGCTGGCACATAGCATTCATATCCACTCTGTGTCCGCAGTGCGGATGGGATCTCCAGGGTGAGAAAGAGGCCTTGATTCTCATATGCAAAAATTGCAGCACTGCCTGGGGATGCGCGGGCAAGGAATTTAGAAAGGTGGATTTTGCCGTAATGGAAGGTCCGGGTGAAATATCACACTACCTGCCATTCTGGAGAATTAAAGCCCGGATAGAAGGCATCAAACTTGATACCTATGCAGACCTCATCCACATAGGAAACCTCCCCAAGGCAATTACTCCGGCCTTCGAGGAGACGCCTCTTTATTTCTGGAGCCCGGCTTTCAAAATTAACCCGGCCCTATTTCTCAGGTGGGCGCGGCAGATGACGATTTCTCAGCCCGGAGAAAAAACGGGCGATTCGCTTCCGAATGCGTCCCTCTATCCTGTTACTCTCCAGCTCAGCGAAGTGGCAGGAAGCATCACAATTACCATAGCCGATATCGTTACGGATAAGCGGAAGGTGTTTCCTCTCCTTCCTCAAATTCGCATTTCGCTGGATGAATGCCTCCTGGTTTATCATCCTTTCATTGAGAGCCACAATGAGCTCATCCATGCGAATATGCGCTTCAGCTTCGACAAGCAATCCCTTGCCTTCGGTACGAGTCTTTAGCAGCGACGCATGATTCAAGCGCTGCCCTGCGGCTTGAAGCGCAAGAGAGCCCCTTTCAGACCTTGCTCATCCAGCGTCCTTTCCTTTTTTTGTCAAGACTACACCGTCTTTAATGATTTTGATCATCCGATGCGTCATGGTAGAAACGTCGCATAAAAAAGACCAGGGGCACAGTTAAGACCAGCATGACTGACAGGAGATAGAATACATCATTAAAGGACATCATGGATGCTTCCCTGATGACCTGATCGTATATCGCGGCAAGCCCCCCCTGACCGGAAATGGCCGGTTCCATGCCCCTCTGTTGCAGGGCCTCTGAGGCCCGACTGCTGCCCATGGCATATGGCATATCAAATGGAGTAAGGTGGTCGATAAGGCGGGCCTGATGGAATTGGGCCCTCCGTGTCAGGATCGTTGTGGAAATAGCAACACCGAAGCTCCCCCCGATATTTCTTACGAGATTAAAGATTGATGTGGCATTCCCCATTTGCTCTTTTTTCATGCGGGAAAGAGTGAGCGTGGTGAGCGGGATTATTATTAATCCCACGCCAATACCCATAAGAATCCTTGGCCACAAAATTGTGTCAAAGTCTGCCAGTCTGTTGAACATGGACATGAGATATGTCGAGTAGGCAGTCACAACGATACCGGCGATAACAATACCCTTCGAATTTATCCTGGTTATAAGCAGTCCGACAATGGGCATGACCACAAGAGTCGCAACTCCTCCGGGCGCAAGCACAAGGCCGGCGAGGGTTGCCGTATAGCCCATCAGACTCTGCAGATACATCGGCAGAAGGACAATACTGCCAAAGAGATTAACAAAAACAAAAAATATGATGATATTTCCGAGACTGAAGGAAAAGTTTCTCAATATCCTCAGATCAACAATGGGATGCTTTACAAACAGTTCCACAATTACAAAAATGACGAGCGATATTACGGATGCAACGCATAGCCACATAATGAAGTCTGAAGAAAACCAGTCCTCCCTCTGCCCCTGATCCAGCATGATCTGAAGGCAGCCGATTCCGACACTAAGAAATACGAGGCCCCAGTAATCGATTTTCATCTTTGTGCCCCGTATGTACGCGGGGTCCACAATAAAGAGCATGGACATCATGATAGAGATGATGCCCGCGGGGATATTTATGAAGAAGATCCAGTTCCAGGACCAATTGTCGGTGATCCACCCTCCCAGGAAGGGCCCTATGATCGGCCCGAACATGATGCCTATTCCGAAAATGGCCATTGCCGTACCATGCTGCGACGGCGGAAAGGTTTCCAGAAGTATGGACTGGGATATGGGTTGAAGGGAGCCGCCGGAAAGACCCTGGAGAATCCGGAAGACCACGAGGCTTTGTATGCTCCAGGCGAGACCGCACAGCAGCGAACTCAAGGTAAAAAGCGTAACGGAAAGGATGAGAAGGCGTTTCCTGCCTAAGAGCCTGCTTAGCCAACCGGTTATGGGGATCACAATGGCGTTGGCCGCAAGATAAGATGTGATAGACCACGTGGATTCGTCGATGCCGGCGGAAAGGCTGCCGCGAATGTGATCCAGAGAAACGTTGACAACCGACGTATCCATAATAACCATGAGCGTCGGAAGCATCACGGTTAGGGCAACCATCCACTTGTTTACATGTGAATCCACCAGGAAGCTATTCCTTCGTGATGATCGTAGGTACGACAGACATGCCGACCCTGAGAATATGGTTGGGATCCGCCCCTTCGTTGAGGACAATCTTTATCGGCACCCGCTGAACAACTTTCACATAATTCCCTGTTGCATTCTCAGGCGGAAACAGGGAGAAAATAGAGCCAGTTCCAGCCATGATGCTCTGCACCGTGCCCTCAAAATCACGGTCCGGATACGTATCGACTCTGATCTTCGCCTTTTGACCGGGCTTCACATTCTCGATCTGCGTTTCCTTGTAATTTGCAATTACCCAGATATCATTGAGCGGAACAACAGCCATCAGCGGTTGTCCTGACTGTATCTGGTTGCCGGTTTCCACGGACTTTCTTGTGATGTATCCATCCGAAGGCGCATAAATTTTTGTATAACTCTTCTTCAAATCTTCCGCTTTACGGGTCTCTTCTCTCTGTTTCACCACAGAATTCTGGGATTTAAAAGCCGACCCCGTCTGCTGTATGATGGCCTTTTGTGTTTCCAGGGCAGCCTCAATCTGTTTTAGCTGCTCTCTCGATGCTTCAACCTGTGCCGTAGCAACGTCATAATTCGTCTTGGCCTTTTCCAGCCTTTCTTCCGGCACAACCTCTTTCGCGCGAAGCGCCTGAGCCCGTTTGTAATCCAGTTCCGCCTGCTTGAGATTTGCCTCCTGGAGCTTCAGATTTGCCCGCGCTGACTTCACGCTGAATTGCAATTCCAACAACTGCTTCTTTGTCACGTCCACCTTCGTTGAAATCTCTTCGAGTTTTGCATGCTCCGCATTTCGCGCCGATTCAGCCTCTCTAACCCTGACATCATAGTCTCTGTCGTCGATCTCAAGGAGGACATCATCCTTCTTTACAAACTGATTGTCTTCAGCATAAACGGCCCTCACTGTACCGGGAACCTTCGATGCGATGATATGAATCCTGCCCGTAACAAAGGCGTCATCTGTGGTAACATACTTCTTTCTGTACTCGCGGTAATAATAAACGCCTGCCACACAGGCTATCAGAAGAGCAAAAACCAAAAACAGTGCAAATCTCTT
>Ga0208103_1000169_pt1 | contig 33248 bp, 23 predicted proteins | sample CryBogmetaGMA75M_FD_184550 | JGI IMG/M metagenome (GOLD analysis project Ga0208103, IMG submission 184550) | Freshwater microbial communities from Crystal Bog, Wisconsin, USA - MA7.5M (SPAdes) | ecosystem: Environmental > Aquatic > Freshwater > Lake | place: Crystal Bog, Wisconsin, USA... | reverse complement strand
GCGGTTACTCGATGAATATTCAACTTCGTAGTTGGGACGGTTGAATTTACCTACCCATAACGAGAACATCTTCAGCCATGGGTCGTTGGCCTGGGCGTAGGCATCTTTAATGGTAATATTGCCGGGCTGGAAATCGGGCTGCAGTACAAATACGATCCCGTCTATCGGTTCGTATGTGAATTTTATTCTTGCCCTGCGCACCATGAAATAATTGTTCGGATATACATTGGAAGCTTCGTAATTTATCCACTGTGACTGGATATAACCCGATAACTTGATCTTGGTCAGCTTGGCCAGGTCGCCTTCGGCTGTTGCAAGTCTTTCTTCAACACCGGCTACCTTATCGTTGATGGTCATTACCTTCTGCTTTAAAGTATCCACATCGTGCTGGTTGCTCATTTGTGCTTTCAGCGTGAGAGAAAGAAACAGGAACGGCAGCACAAAACCGCTCATCATGATAATTCTTGTAAATTTCTTCATAAACGTTAGTTTTTTGTTTGCGGCAAAATTAGATCACGCACCATCCCTGTATGTTAAACCAATGAGATATTAAGGTTAAATAATTGTTAAATGAAATGAATCAACAAAGATCAGGTGACCAAACAGGTATCTCGCTATTTTGTAATTACTTAAGGATTTAAGTGTTTTTTCAAAGCATACTCAAAGAGCTCGTAATCAGGCAATTTCTTCAAAGTATCATAAACCATAAATTAAATTTGAAAAATGTGTACTTTTGTGAATCGGTTCACATACTCTAATATAAAACAAATCAAACTCTTATGGCAAAAAGAACAATCGTAGCCATGCCTGGCGACGGCATAGGTAAAGTAGTGCTGGATGAGGCCATCCGCGTTTTGGATGCTGCCGGTTTTGAAGCTGAATATGTTCACGGTGACATCGGATGGGAATTCTGGTGCAAGGAAGGCGATCCCTTTCCTGAACGCACCCAGAAGCTCCTCGAGAAGCATAAGATCGGCCTGTTTGGAGCAATTACTTCCAAGCCCAAGGACAAAGCCGAAGCCGAGATATCACCTGAATTGAAAGGCAAAGGCCATGTATATTACAGTCCTATAGTCAGCATGCGCCAGAAATATGATCTCGATATCTGCATGCGTCCCTGCAAAACCTTCAAAGGGAACCCCCTGAATTTTATCCGCCGTGGTTTCGGAGGTGTTATTGAAGAACCTGTTGTCGACACCATGATCTTCAGGCAGAATACCGAGGGCCTTTACGGGGGCGTGGAATGGACCAATCCTCCCGACCAGGTGTATGATGCCCTGATGACCCATAAAAAGTTCAAGGAAAATTTTGGCTGGTGCCCAAGGCCTGAACTTGCCGTATCCACCCGCATCCTGACAAAAAAATATTCAACCCGTATTGTAAAAGCTGCATTCGAGTATGCCAAATCCAGGGGTTTCGACACTGTCACAGTTTGTGAAAAACCCAATGTGATCCGTGAAACCTCGGGAATGGTACTGAAGATTGCACAGGAAATGTCCAAAACCGAATACCCCGGCATCAAGGTGCAGGATACCAATATCGACGCCCAGATGATGTGGCTCACCAAGAATCCTGAAACCTACCACGTGCTGGTTGCAACCAATATGTTCGGCGATATAATTTCTGATGGTTTTGCAGGTCTCATAGGCGGGCTTGGATTTGCCTGCAGCGCAAATATAGGCCCGGAGATCGCAGTCTTCGAACCAACACATGGTTCGGCTCCCAAATACGCCGAATTCAACCCTTCGATCGTCAACCCCATCGCCATGATCATGAGCGCCGTTATGATGCTAGATCATATAGGTGAAAATGCAATTGCCTCGAAAATTTCCAAAGCCATTGCAGATGTGGTGGAAGAAGGAAAGGTTATGACCTATGACATGATGAAACTCCCGGGGAAACCTGATGTTTTCAGCAAAGGAGCCATCTCAACCAGCCAGATGGCAGACGCCATTATTGCGAAATTAAAGTAAGTAATTTGTTAAACAAAAAGCGAAATGGCGAAATAGCGAAATAGCGAAACTAAAATTTCGCTTTTCACTTTTCGCTTTTCGCTATTTATCTTTTAAATATGACTGACAGAGTTAACAACCTTTGGCCCGAACTGATGTGGATCAGCGATATTGACCTGCGTGATAAAACGGCCGCGACCTGGGAACTGGCTTTGGAGAAAAGCGTTCTCACACCAGAAGACCTCAATAAAATTCCATTCACCCTCCTTGCAGGACCCGATCTGAAAGTATCATTCATGTCTCATAAACGCTGCGTGGTGCATGTTGCCCGCGATGCCGGGAATAAGATGAACGAATTCTTCAAGGATGATCTTCCCGTGAATATGGATGTGCTGATTGCCGGGGCCATACTTGCCGACGTCGGCAAGTTGCTGGAATACGAAATGAAGGACGGCAGATCGGTACAGGGAATTTACGGGAAGTATCTGCGTCATCCTTTCTCTGGCGTTTCCCTGGCCGAGCAATGCGGGGTCCCCCCTGATGTTTGCCACATCATAGCCACCCATGCCGGTGAAGGCGATATGGTAAAACGGACTACAGAGGCCTTTATCGTGCATCACGCCGACTTTATGACATTTGAACCCTTTCGTGAAAGATTGAAGTAAAAGCGAAAAGCGAAAAGTGAAAAGCGAAATTAAATTTTCGCTATTTCGCTATTTCGCCATTTTGATTTACAAAAAACAAAATCTATGACCATTATAGAACAGATTATAAGCGCCCACTCAGGTGGCAAACCGGTAAAACCAGGAGATATAGTTGACGTGTTCATCGACACCAGGGCTGCCCGCGATTTCGGGGGAGCCAACGTGGTAAAGAATTTACTCGACAACGGGCTGAGTGTTGCCGATGCTTCAAGGACCATTTTTACCTTCGACTGCAATCCCGGGGGATCGGATCAGAAATACGCACAGAACCAGCATTACTGCAGGCAGTATGCCCGTGAAAAAGGCATACGCATCTATGACGTCAATTTGGGAGTTGGAACCCATCTTGCCATTGACGGCGGACTGGCATGGCCCGGAAGTACCTTTGTTTCCACCGATTCCCACGCGAACATCATGGGTGCCATTGCTTCCTTCGGGCAGGGTATGGGTGACCAGGACATTGCAGCGGCATGGGCAAAAGGCGCAGTTTGGTTCAAAGTCCCGGCATCGGTGAGGATCAACCTCGACGGGCCAAGGCCTGCTAACGTCTCGGCCAAAGACGTCGTACTGAACCTTCTGAGCATTTTCGGGGCGAACAGCCTGCTGGGTTATTCTGTGGAGATCTATGGAGCTGAAACCGAAAAATTCACATTGTCGGAAAGGATCACTATTTCCTCAATGGGTACCGAGATGGGAGCCATACTGATCATATTCCCCACGAGCAAAGGAGTTCTCGATGAATTAAAGAAAATCACCGGGAAAGATTATCCAATGGTGTCTGCCGGTGCTGACGCAGTATATGAGAAGACGTTCGACATAGACCTGTCGAAATTTGTCCCCATGGTGGCAAGGCCCGGCCATCCTGAAGATGATACGGCAATTGACAATGTAAGGAACCAGAAGATAGATTCAGGGTTTATAGGAAGCTGTACCAACGGCCGCCTAGAAGACCTCAGGGCTGCTGCATCCGTCCTCAAAGGCAAGAAAGTTGCCCCGGGGGTGGTCCTGAAAATAGTCCCTGCAACCGATGCCATCTGGAACCAGGCACTTGACGAAGGGCTGATCAAAATATTCAAGGAAGCCGGAGCCATGGTCTCGAATGCAGGCTGCGCGGGTTGTGCCGCAGGACAGGTTGGCCAGAACGGCCCCGGCGAAGTGACCATCAGCACAGGTAACCGTAACTTCGAAGGAAAGCAGGGCAAAGGCTTTGTTTACCTTGCATCTCCTGCAGTGGTAGCAGCCAGTGCTGTTGCCGGTTTCATTACGACTCCCGACCGGCTGCCCGCAAAACCTGCCGAATTCCAGAATACCGCCATTCTCAAGTCCACGGTCAAAGAAAAAATAAAAACCGACAAACCTGTGATAGCCGAAGGAAAGGTCTGGATCATCAGCAGGGATAATATTGACACCGACATGATCTTTCACAACCGTTACCTTACCATCACAGATATCAAAGAGATGGGGCAGTACAGTTTTGACAACCTTAAGGGATACGAGGATTTTGCAAAAAAAGCGAAACCAGGAGATATTGTCATGGTTGGCAAGAATTTCGGTGCAGGCAGTTCGAGGCAGCAGGCAGTGGATTGTTTTTTGTCGCTCGGCATCAGCTGCATCCTTGCCGAATCGTACGGCGCCATCTATGAACGTAACGCCATCAATGCTGCCATGCCTATCCTTATATACAGGCCCGGGATCATTACTGAACTTGAGTTAAGAGACGGGGACAGCGTACGGGTGAATTTCGAAACCGGCATGATCGTTAACCTCAGGAATAATACGGAAGGGAAAATCGACAAGTTCTATGATGCCCAGATGGCAATCTATAAGAACGGGGGATTGCTGTAGAGTCGGCAGTCTTTTTATTTCGCTATTTCGCTTTTCGCTATTTCGCTATTTATTTTTTTTCCGGCTTCTGAATTTTCCAGCGTCGGTGCGACCAGAGGTAATACCGGGGATCTTCTGTGATCTGGTCTTCGAGTATTTTCATAAACTTTTCCGAAATTTCCCCTGTTTTGGTATCCCTGGGTTCCATGCTGAGCGGAATAAAATCGACGGTGTAATAACCTCTTTTTACCGGTTTGATCCAGGCATAGAACACAGGCAGGTTCATCACCCTGGCATACTTTTCAGGTCCGTGCAGCACCGCAGTCTCCTGGTTAAGGAAAGTAACCCAATGGGCCAGCCTGTGGGTTGTGGGACTCTGGTCGGCAATCATGTAAAAAGCAGCAGGTTCACCCCAATCGGTCTCAAACACGGCCCTTGTATCGGTAATAGAAACCAATACCGACCTTCCCTGGACCCTGGTGTGCTGCATATACCGGTCAATGTGTTTGTTCGAGAGTGGTTTATAAAACCCAACAGGTTTATGTAACATCTGTATACCGCTTGCGATGCCCGCCCATTCCCAGTTTCCATAATGGCCCGCAACACATATAGTTTGCCTGCCCTCCTGGTAACAAGCATTTATTTCCATGGTCCTTTCGAACCTGTATCGTTCGGCAACCTGGACTTCGGTCATCGTAAATGATTTCAGGCTTTCGACAAGCATATCGCCAAGGTGATGGTAGAAGCCTTTGGCAATTCTATGATATTCGGCTTCTGTTTTACCCGGAAAGGAATTCCTCAGGTTGGTAAAGACAACTTTTTTGCGGTAGCCTAAAATGTGGTAAGTGATAACATAGGTAAGATCGGAAAAGAAATATGCCAGCCCGAAAGGCATCAGGCTAAAGAGAGCGACAAAAGCCCTGAACAAGAGGTATACCAAATAGTCCAAAATCCAAAAGATTTAATCCGGCAAAGATAAAAGTAATTTACCTGAAAGGCTTTATCTCAATGTTTTAAAACCACCTTTGCTTTATCCTGCCTGTTGATCTGCTGCAGGAATGTCACGAAATCATTGAATGCGGCCGCAGGGTATGTCCCTTTTTCCATCTCCAGTTTCCTGTATAATTTCAATGTTGACCCATCTGCCTTCATTTCAGAAATCAACTGGCCGAACTGGTTTTTTATATTACATGACTGCGGAAGGGATTCCATGGTAAAGCCGGCAGGGACATGCAGCACAAGGGTATCATAATCGATATAGGGCATGGTGAGGATCATTACGGTTTTCCTTGCCGTGTCTTTCTTCAACATTTGGGGAACGTCGATAAAACGGCTCAGGGGAATGAACATCCGTTTACCATTCACTGACGCATAATTAACAACTTTGACAGTTAAGGATTCGCGGGCTTGCGGGATATAGTCCCCCGAGGACTCCATCTTGATTGAATGCAGGGTCAGTCCTGTCATATCATAGAGGTCCTTGACTTTTTCCTTTAAATGCTCCGGATTCAGGGCCAGCAGTTCTTCAACCTCTTCATATTGCAAGCCCCTGTAAACGGAAGTCTTCGCAATTTCAGCATTCCCGTTCGTATCGAGCGTTATATCGATAACGGTCCTTAGAATATTTACGTCTTTACTGTAGGATGGAGTCCGCACCAATACTCCTCCCCCGGCTGTGAGCAGGAGAACTTCACGGCCGCCGCAAAAGCTCCCGAGGAACCCGAACGTTTGCAAGGGGTTTGTACATTCAAGCCATATTGTGTCTTTTGCCATTGGCACGGTAAGGATCACATGATCGAACTGGTTACAGGGAAAATCCCTTAGTATCCCACCTTTGTCAGCCCCTGAGGAAACCAGGGCACAGCTTGATTTAATGCCAAACCATTTCAGCAGGGCCCTGGTATAATTCACAAGGCCTTTGCAGTCACCATAACCGAGTCGTGCGACATCGTTTGCTTCAACAGGCTGCCAGCCGCCGATACCTACATTAGTGCTCACATAACGGCATTTTTTCTGCATATACCGGTAGATCAGCTTGACTTTTAGAATGGTATCTTTTTCGGAATCCACTGCCCCCTGGATTTCAGCGGCATATTCAGGGGCAAGCGTATCCCTTCCTTCATAAAGCGACCACATCCATAAGCCATAGCTTTTCCACGAACTGAAGTCGCCTTTATAGCCCTTCACATTGTATACTGTTGGTGCGGTAAGGATTACAGGGGAAATGTTTTTAATGCCGGGCCCAAGGGGTTCATATTCCAATGCTTTCAGATCGCTTATTTCCCAGGATTCTTCATCAGTCCCCTTACCTGTATTGATGAAGTTATCGGGTAAACGCATTGTTTTCACCCTGGGGAACAGGCCTTCCGCAGCTTTTATAACCAGCCGGGCCGACTGAACACTTTCCCTGTAACTGTCGCGGGGGACCCAGCTGGGGTAATCTAAAATTCTCTTGCTGGAATATTCTACAAAATACTCAACGGTATAAGGGTATTTGGCAACCTTGGGTACGATGATCTTAACCCTGTCATCAGAGTACAATGCCCCGTCGGAGACAGCGCTGTGGTCGTAGATATCATCGGATTTGAAATTTTTAACCAGGTTGCCTTCGGCATCAAACATGGCGCCGTCAACCGATTTGATGGTGGTGTAACTGTCATAGTATTCTTCAAGTATCCCGTGAACCGCTGCGCTTTCTTTTAAGATTGTCACCACAAGATGTTCTGTCCATACCGCATGGTTCAACGATTTTACTTCAAACTGCATTTCCGACAGCCTGACCACAAAGTCGGCATTTGCAAGCATCTCCCTGGGAATATCCGAAACGGGGTATTTAACGGTGCCTGCCCGGCACAGAAGCCCCGACAACAGGAATGCTGCAACGATTATTTTAAACGCATGGTTCATATCTTTTTCAGTACAATCTGCTGGGCATGTTTTGCTACAATCCTCGTAAAAAATTCCCTCAGGATCTCGTACTCCGAAGTTAAAAATAAGGTCTTGGTAATAGTCATCATACTGCTGACCATGATCTTGTTATCCTTTGCAGCAATGATGAACTTAAACGAACCGGCCTGGTCGGGAAGGGAAAGCTTAACGGGTTCGGGCAGGGATTCCACTTTATATCCGGCGGGGATCTCAAAATTAAATACATAGGTGTCTTTCTGCGGACACCTGAAATCAACAGGATAAGTGCGTTTCTCAAGACTGAAAGGATTTGAGTTCTGCCCCATGCCGGCCAGTACGTTAAGATAGATCATATCGCCGCTGACCTGGCATATTTCGGCCGAATTCAATGAATAGATGATCTTCATGACAAGGTCGGGTTTTTCCATGTTTTCATACTTAATATCGCCGACCTCCCACGATTTGATTCCCTGTTTAAGAGATTTCGTGAACGCCTCTTCTCCCGAACTCAGAAAATCTTCTCTGGATTCTATAGCCGAATATCCCGTTTTAGAAGTTTCCAGCTTTCCCTGGATGTTGCCTGCCGAATCGATTTTCAAATCTGCAAACGTCAGGTCGTTCTCTTTTTCACCGGCAAGCAGCTTCACCCATCGGGTAATTCCGGGGGAAATGACTATCCCGCTTCCGTTCAGGCAACGCTTTGGGATCATGTGATAGGGTGCTGAAGCGCTTGTCGCATCAAGGAGGTATTCGGTCGAATCAATTTTAACCAGGGCGAGTACATAATTCAAACCGTTCAATGTAGGATTGGATTCAAGGACAATGCCGTTATTCCAGGTACTCAAAACGACAGGCACTGCATCGAGGTTCAATTCACGCAAAAGAAGAATTAACGACAGGTTGATATCCGCCGAATTTCCAAGCTGCTCATTAAATGCTTTCTTCAGGTTATCCGTCGGATACAACGAGTTCCTTCCATTCCATTTAAAATGCTTTCGTATATAACTGTGGGCATCCACCATTTTATCAAACGGTTTCTCATCCGCTGAGTTGATTTCGCTGACAATTGTCTTTACCAGGCCGCTCTTTTTAACCTGCTTCCCGAAATCATCATCCTCCACCAGGTCCTTAATGATCACATCCCAGGTGGTAGTCAGTTCATGAAACTGGTAAGCAGAATACTTATACGACCTGAGCTCATACCTGATCTTTGTTGCGTAATTACCTGTAGACCGTGCAAATGATTCCTCTTTCATTGAAGGGACATCCCGGGTTGCATACTTTTCAACGTTTACGTCGAAATTCCCGACCTCGCTTTCGACAGACCTTGTATTCACGACAAAGGGATAATACCCTGTAGCCTGCCTTCCGAACTGCAACACATACGGTATCCTCACTTCATATTCGCTCCGGCGAATGGGAAGGTCCCCCTGGAAATACCATGTGCGGACATGCCCCACAAAAGGCGACCTTACGGTATATTTCAGCTCGATTATTGATCCTTCCCTGATCGCGGGAAAACTGATCTTTTTTGATTTCGACCTTACATCCAGAACTTCTTCATGGATGGATTCATCACTGAGTTTGGTTTCGGATACGTTGTCTGATTCAAGGTTATAGGTGGCCCCTTTCAGGGTTTCAATCACTTCGTTGGTGCTTCCCGAATAATAATATTCAATTTCCTGGTTTGCTTCGGAATAGCCTTTTTTCGTAAATATTTTTATCCTCAAAAGCCGGTCGAACAACAATTCATAACCATGAATATCGGAGTACTCGTAATGAGAACTACCTATATCGCAAAGGATCATCGCATCGGCCGCCGAATCAAAAGGGCATCGGGTCATCTTAAGGTCATCAATATTGATTTTGCCGAACTTGATTTTTTCCTGGGCGGAAAGATTACCGTGAAAACTGCAGATCAAAACAGCAGCAAGGACAAGAGCGAAAAAGTGCAGAGGAGATTTCATAGGCGGAGGGATATCGCGTAAAATTATATACATATTTTTTGATCACAAGGCTTATGTTAATAAATCCGGACAATTTTAGCGGAATGCTTTATTTTTGTTGAAAAATACTGATCATGCTCATCATCAAACGACATAATACCGACCCCTGGTTTAATCTGGCTACCGAGGAATATGTGATGAAAGAGATAGCGGACGATTCGTTCATGCTATGGAGAAATGCACCTTCAATCATTGTCGGGAAACATCAGAACACTCTTGCAGAGATCAATGTGGAATATGTTAAGAAAAACAACATCCCTGTTGTAAGGAGGCTTTCGGGCGGAGGAGCAGTATTTCACGACCTGGGGAATGTTAATTTCACTTTCATACAAACGGGAAAGTCGGAAATGCTGGTGGATTTCAGGAAATTCACCCAACCCATTCTCGATGTACTTCTGAAGCTCGGGATTGATGCAAGGTTTGAAGGCAGGAATGACCTTACCATAGGCGGGAAAAAGTTTTCGGGCAATGCCGAGCATATATGGAAACACAGGGTGCTTCATCACGGGACACTGCTTTTTTCGTCAAAGATGGCCGACCTCAGCCAGGCTTTGAATGTCGACCCTCTGAAATTCCAGGACAAAGCGGTAAAATCCATCCGCAGCAGGGTCACCAACATCAGTGAACACCTGAAAGAGCCCATGGATGTCATGAAATTCGCCGACCTTATCAATGATCATGTAGCTTCCATGTATCCCGAGGCAAAGCTGTACGATCTGAGCGATGAAGACCATAAGAAAATTAACGAACTTGTAAGGTCAAAATACAATACCTGGGACTGGAACTTCGGGTATTCACCCAATTACAACTTTAAAAAGATCCTCAGGACGGAAAAGAGTGGAACCATTGAATTTGACCTTGATGTGAAAAACGGAATCATCATTCATATCAAGATTTTCGGGGATTATTTTTCTAAATTTGACACTGAGGAAATCGAGGAAGCCCTGGTGGGTGTTTCGCACGAGGAATCTGCCATCAGTAAAGCGCTGGAGAGGTTTGACCTGGGAGATTACTTTGCGAACCTGGAGATGGAAGAATTTTTAAGGGGGATATTTTAAATGGAATGAAGAAGTGAATAATCGAATAATCGATTAACGAATTCTGAATTGCGAATTGATAAGGTTTATCAAAACTGTATGAAATACCAGGAAATATTCGATAGGCTGTGGCAGGTGTATACTGCGCAGAACCCGGGGGTGAAAAAGGTCTACGATCTCTTGTCCGCCGAAGGCGAAAGTATTATAAACGACCATGTTGCTTTCCGCACTTTCGATCATCCGCTTATCAGCATCGATGTGTTATCGCGGCCTTTCCTTGAGATCGGGTATATCCATAAAGGCGATTACAGCTTTACTGAGAAAAAACTCTTTGCCCGGCATTTTGAACATCGTGATGACGTGAAAGCTCCAAGGGTTTTCATCAGCCAGCTGATCACTTCTGAATTCAGTCCTTTCGTTCAGAAAGTGGTTGATGAATGGGCAGGCGCCATTCCTTCGGATAAGCTTGCCTCGGATGAACTGATACGTTCGGGCAACCTTTCCGGACTTCCTTCATTCGAAGTGTTCGAAAAGCTCAGGAAAGAATCGGAATATGCCGCATGGCTTTACGTGAACGGCTTTTGCGCAAACCATTTCACGGTAAGTGTGAACAGCCTTAAAAAGTACGACACCATATTCAAAGTTAATGCCTTCGTGAAGCAGCATGGGTTCATGATGAATGATGCAGGTGGGGAGATACAGGGCAGTCCCGCTGAACTTCTTGAGCAATCGAGCATTAAAGCAGGGATGGTAAAAACAGCTTTCGTCGAAGGGACTTACGAGGTCCCAGGATGCTATTATGAATTTGCAAAACGTTACCCCGATAAGGACGGCAGGCTTTACAGCGGGTTCATTGCAAAATCGGCAGATAAGATATTCCAGTCTACAGATTATTACAGTAAATGATCATCACATGATTTCAGCGAAGTCAAAACCCCTGTTGGTGATTGCCATGATGCTGCAGGTTCTCGCCTGTTCTTCGGGAAGCAGCAGTAAGAAGTCAGCCGAAATAATCCTGCCACAGGCAGGCAAAGTGCATGAGCATATCAGCTGCAAAGCCAACACCCTCCTGAACTATGCCCTATACCTGCCTTCGGGGTGCAGCAACCGTTTCAACACTGCGGCTAAACAGAAACGCTACCCGGTGATCATTGCATTTGACCCTCATGGCGACGGCAGCCTGCCTGTCAAGCGGTTCAGCAGCCTGGCCGAAAAATACGGTTTTATCATTATAGGCTCTAATGATTCGAAAAATATGCAATCGCCTCCCGAAAGCGAAGCGATTGTTGCAGCCATGCTCGAGGAAGCGGAAACCCGTTTGCCGATCGACACCCTGGCGATTTATGTGATGGGTTTCTCAGGAGGATCAAGGGTTGCCACTGCCACCGCGATGTACCGGCCGTATATCAAGGGCGTCATCGGCTGCGGTGCTGGTTTCCCGTCAGGGGTGCAGCCCCCGAACTATAAATTCGATTATTTCGGGATTGTAGGACTAGGCGATTTCAACCTCAGTGAGATGGTGTCGCTTGACAAATCCCTGGGGCAGATGAATTTCAGGCATTTCATCCTCGAATTCGACGGGATCCACGGCTGGCCGGGCGTTAAGGAAATCGAAAAAGCCCTGGCCTGGCATAATTTTAATGCCATGAAAGACGGCAGGATCAAAAAGAATGACAGCGTGATGAATTTATTTTCTGCGTCAATGACTGCGGATTACGACTCACTGGTAAAACAAAAGCGAATGCTGTATGCAAGGCAGAACCTGGCTTTCAGGATCAGCTGTCTTGACGGGCTGAGAGATGTGGCCCCTCTGAAGTCAGAACTTGAGGCCCTTGAAGTTTCCCCGGGTTACAAGCTTTCCCTGAAACAATTCAATGACGTTCTGGCGAAAGAACAGAAAGAGCAGCAGATGCTCATGGAGGCCTTATATAGCAAGGATATTAAATGGTGGAAGGCCAGGCTCGAGAAGTACAGGGACAACAGCAAACCGGGCCTGAACCCCGATGACACCCTGATGAACCACCGCCTGCTGGCTTTCCTTGGCCTGTTCTGCTATTCCAATGCCAACGCCCTTTTGGCCCAGAATCATCCCGAACAAACGAAGCTTGTGATCAGCATATATAATATGGTCGAACCGGATAATCCCGAGCCTTATTATATGATGGCCATTCTTGCTGCCCGCCAGAACGATACCGTGCAGGCAGTTACAAACCTGAAGAAAGCCTGTGACAATGGTTTCAGGAGCAAAGCAAGAGTACAGGCCCAGCCTGAGTTTGAGATCCTCAAAGAGAATAACGCATATTTTGACCTCATAAAACGAATGAAATGAGTGTTACGCCCCTGACCCCTGCAAAACTCGAAGAACTGCGACTGCTGCTCCAAGGAGAAGTATTTACCGATGATGCATGGAAGCTGATGTATGCCACCGACGCTTCGGCATACAGGGAGGTCCCTGCCGGGGTGGTAAGGCCCCGGAATGATGAAGATTTACGAAAACTCATTCTTTTTGCCGGCAAAAACGGTATTCCCCTTATCCCCCGCACCGCCGGCACTTCGCTGGCAGGGCAGGTTGTTGGATCAGGACTGGTAGTGGATGTTTCCAAACATATGACGTCCATTCTCGAGATCAATGCAACTGAGCACTGGGTGAGGGTGCAACCCGGGGTTATCCTGGACGAACTGAATAAATTGGTCGGGGAACAAGGCCTTTTCTTTGGTCCCGAAACATCCACTTCAAGCCGCTGCATGATAGGCGGAATGGTGGGGAACAATTCCTGCGGAGCCCATTCCATTTTATATGGCAGCACCCGCGATCACGTGCTTTCGGTCAAAGGCTTTCTGAGCGACGGTTCTGATGTTGAATTCACCGACCTGGACGTTGAGGAATTCAAATTAAAATGTACAGGCGATCGCCTTGAAAATAAAATATACCGGCAGATACGTGATATGCTTTCCAATCCGGCCAACCAGGCTGAAATCCGCCGCGAATACCCCGACCCTGCCCTGCATCGTCGCAATACAGGCTATGCAATCGATCTGCTGCTTGAAACAGAGCCGTTTAACGAAGATCGTGAGGAAGAACGTAATGAAGATCGTGAGGAAGATCGTGAGGAAGAACGTAATGAAGATCGTGAGGAAGATCGTGAGGAAGGGCGTGACGAATTCGATATTCAAAATTCGTTGTTCAATATTCGAAATTCGTCTTCATTTAACTTCTGCAAGCTTATTGCCGGCTCCGAAGGCACCCTGATGTTCATGACCGAGATCAGGCTGAACCTTGTGCCGCTTCCTCCCAAACAAAAAGCCCTGGTGTGCGTGCATTGCCATACGGTACCCGAAGCTTTGCTTGCCAACCTTGTTGCGCTTAAATATGAACCGGGATCGGTTGAACTGATGGATAAAGCCATCATGGACTGCACAAAGGATAATATCACCCAGAGGCAGAACCGTTTTTTTATTGAAGGGGATCCCGGCGCCATTCTCATCGTGGAATTCGCCAGGGAGAGCAGAGATGAGATCAGCGAGATCTGCAAATTGATGGAAAAAGAGATGCGGGATGCAGGATTGGGTTATCATTTCCCGGTAATAAATCCCCCTGAAGTAAAAAGAGTATGGGACCTCAGGAAAGCCGGGCTGGGCGTGCTTTCAAACTACCCCGGCGACAGGAAACCAGTTCCTGTTACCGAAGATACGGCAGTAAACCCTGCAGCCCTTCCTGCATACATTGGAGATTTTGATGCCATGCTGAAAGAGCATGGGCTGAACTGTGTTTACTATGCCCACGTAGGTTCGGGCGAACTCCATCTAAGGCCTGTTCTTAATCTGAAAGACCCCGGGGATGTGGAGCTTTTTCATACCGTTGCTCTTGAAACAGCCAAAATAGTCAAGAAATACAGGGGATCACTCAGTGGTGAACACGGGGACGGAAGGCTCAGAGGAGAGTTCATCCCCCTGATGATAGGTGAACAAAATTACGCCCTGCTTAAAGAGATCAAGAAATGCTGGGATCCTCTGAATATTTTCAACCCGAACAAGATCGTCGATACGCCAAAGATGAACAGCAGCCTGAGGTATGAACCGGGGATCAAGGCGAGGCAAATCGAGACCTGGTTTGATTTCAGTTCAAGCCATGGCATACTCAGGGCAGCAGAACAATGCAATGGTTCGGCCGACTGCAGGAATAACGTAGTGACAGGAAAATGGATGTGCCCGTCGTACATGGCCCTTGGTGATGAGAACACCACGACCAGGGCAAGGGCAAATATTCTCAGGGAATTCATCACCAATTCAGGCAAAACCAATCCGTTCGACCATCGTGAGATTTACGAAGTGATGGACCTTTGCCTGAGCTGCAAAGCCTGCAAGAGTGAATGCCCTTCAAATGTAGACATCGCAAAGCTGAAAGCCGAATTCCTGCAGCATTACTATGATGCCAACGGAATTCCCATGCGCTCACGGCTTATCGCATACATCAGCAGCATCAATAAGATTGGAAGTATAGCCCCTGGTATATTTAATTTTTTCCAGAAGAACAAGGCCATTTCTGGTATTTCAAAGAAGATGCTTGGATTTGCACCTGAACGCAGCATCCCGCTTTTATACAGGACCACATTCAGAAAATGGCTGGGTAAAAAGCTCCCGGGGCTGAACCGCTCATTGCATGATAAAAAAGGTAGTTTTTACCTCTTTGTTGATGAATTCACCAATTACAATGATGTTGAGACCGGCATTAAAACGGTAATGCTTTTCAACAGGCTTGGATATGAAGTACTGACTGTGCCTCATGACCTCAGCGCAAGGACTTTCCTCTCAAAGGGCCTGATCGGAAAAGCAAAAGCAATCGCTGTAAATAACATAAAAACATTTTCGGGACTTGTCTCAGGGGAGATCCCCCTGGTTGGCATAGAGCCCTCGGCAATACTGGGTTTCAGGGATGAGTACCCCGATCTTGCAGGAGAGGGATTAAAAGAGCAGGCAATAAAGCTTTCAGCCAATTGCCTGATGTATGATGAGTTTATCATGAGAGAAGTGTCGGCGGGCAGGATTACTTCCGGACAGTTCACTTCGGAGCCTGCAAAGATAATGCTGCACGGGCATTGCCATCAGAAAGCACTTGCCTCAACAGAGACAACACGAAAAATGTTGTCGTTGCCTGCAAATTATTCTGTTGAAGAAGTAAAATCGGGCTGCTGCGGAATGGCAGGTGCGTTTGGCTATGAAAAAGAGCATTACCCTGTGTCGATGAAAGTCGGAGAACTGGTACTGTTCCCTGAGGTAAGGAAAACCTCATCCGAAGTCATTATTGCAGCTCCGGGAACGAGCTGCCGCCACCAGATAAAAGACGGAACGGGGCGAAAAGCTCTTCATCCGGCGGAAGTCCTTTTCGATGCTCTTGCAAACGGGGTTTTATGATCCCTCCTGCTCTCCAAGATAATATTTCAGCACACGCCAGAACATAGGTTCATCTATGGGTTTCGAGATATAATCGTCGAACCCGTATTCGAGGATATCTTCGCGGCTTCCTTTCATTGCACTTGCGGTCAGCGCCACAATAGGAGTATGTTTGTGATCTTCCGATTTTCGAATTGCATCGAAGGCTTCGAAACCGTCCATGACAGGAAGCGACATATCCATCAGGATCAGGTCGGGATTATGGGCAAGGGCCTGCTGCACTCCTTCGAAACCGTCACATGCTTCAAGCACCAGGTATTCCTGGCTTAAAATAGCCTTTGCCGTTTTCATATTGTCAGGATTGTCTTCAACCACCAGGATAAGGGGTTTGCCCTTGCGCTGAGCCAGACGATGGCCTGTCTTTTCATTCCTTGCCATTTCGGGTCTGGGACTAACCATATTATCCACGGTAGCGAGAAGTTCAATCCTTCCCACATCGCCTTTCTGGATAAACTGGTAAATATTATTGCCTTTCAGAAAACTCAGCTCCTCTTTCGTAATATGCTTGGCAGTGAGGATAAGTACGGGTACTTTTGATGTTTCAGGGGTTTCACGTATCATTTTGAGCACCTGGAATCCATCGACTTCGGGCATCATCAGGTCAAGTATAACGGCATCGGGATGGAACAGTTGTATCTGTTCCACAGCTTCCTTTCCGTTCCTGGCAACCTGAACTGTAAAGGATTGTTCGGTGAGGATATCGGTGATCTGTATAATTGCAGCCTCGCTGTCTTCAAACAGGAGTATGGTTTTCCCGCTCCCTGATGCTGAAGCATGGAATTCGGAAGGCCTGGGGGTTCTCCTGTATGCCTTCAGGTTCACCTCCGACATCGATGTTTTATAGGAATCAAGCTTCATCGGGAGGATCAGGGTAAACGTTGAGCCCACGCCTGGCTGGCTTTCAACCCTGATCTCCCCGTGAAGGAGGTTTGCATATTTTTTTGCAATAGCCAGCCCGAGACCGGTTCCCCCGAATTTCTTCGATGAACTTCCGTCAACCTGGCGGAACTCGTCAAAAATAAAAGGCAGTTCCTCAGCGGGAATGCCGATTCCGGTATCGGTAACGGTGACGATCATCTCATTTTCGATCTGTTCGGCTTTAATTACAACACTCCCCTGTTCGGTAAACTTGACAGCATTAGAAACAAGGTTCTGGATGATATGGCGGCATTTACCGTAATCCGACCTGATCTCAGGAAGATCCTGCCCGACCGAGTTTTCGAGGGAAATCTTCTTGTCTTTCGCCAGTTGGTCTAACATTCCCACAATCTCATCAGCAAGCTCAAAAACAGTAAAAGTCGCTGCAGCGACTTCCTCATGCCCCGCTTCAACACGGGAAAGATCGAGTACATCGTTGATCAGAGTCAGAAGGTTCCTGCCATTCCTTTCGATGATCTCTATATAGCTGTATTCATCCTCCGGTATTTTGTTCTGTAGCCGGCGGCTTAGAACTCCTGAAAGCGCGATAACCGAATTCAAAGGGGTTCTCAGTTCATGGCTCATATTGGAAAGGAAAGTGCTCTTGAGCTTGCTGGCCTCGTCAAGCTGGCTTTTCTGCATTTCCAGTTCCAGGTTCTGTTCACTAAGTTCCTGGCTCTGTATGCTCAGCTCCTTAGCCCTTTCGTCCAGTTCGCGGTTCTGCGATTCCAGTTTCTCGGCAAATTCAAGGATCTTCTGATGTGCAATCACCCCGTTGAAGCGGGCCATAAGCATGACCTGGATATCAGTAATCATTCGTAAAGCCTCCGGTGGATAACAATGTAAACTTGCCAGGGATATCATTGCCACGACCTCATCACCTGAGAAAATCGGTATAGAGATAATTTCCCTGGGCCTGAAATCGCCAGCTGTTGTGCTGAACAGCAACGCGGTATCGGTTGGAATATTCCTGATCACCTGCACTTGGCGGCTTGAAAGAGCCAGGCCAAATTCTCCTTCAAAATTTAATGCAGAGAAAGATGCAATCGTTTCAGAATTGTGCCCCATGGATTCAAACGGCTCAAAATCGGTTTTTTGTTCATTAAGCAGGTATACCGACCCGATCTGGGAATTTGTTGCTTCCATAAGTCTCATGATAAGCGAATGGCAGAACGAATGCATCTCCTCTTCTTTTAGCATAACATCCGCAACCTTCCCCACCAGATCCTTGTTTCTTAGATCTGATTGGTTAACTTCGGCAAGCAAGTTTATGGACGATGTCAGCCTTCCTAATTCATTATTTGAGGAATATGCGATGCGGGCATCCAGATTGCCTTTCCTAAAGTCGTCGGTGACCCTGGTCATCTCATCCAGGGGAGTTTTTATTATTCTTAGCAAGGCCAGCAGGATCAGGAAGGAAACTGCGAAACTGAGGCCAAACAAGGTTAACAGGAACCATGCAATGCTTTGTTTATGCCTTTCCGCATCCGAAAAGAATTTGTCGGCCCGGTTGAAGGCAAATACACTGACATCATTAATCTCCTTCAAAACTTTATCGACCGCTTGTTCATCAGGTCCATCGGTTTGTAATATTTTAAATGCTTCAGCCATTCTTCCTGCATTGACCAGGGCGATGACCTCCTGGCGGATGTCTCTATATTTGTTCATTTCATAGGATATCTCAGTCAGATCGGTTTTAGGACCCAGGTATGACAAAGAAAGGCTGTCTACCTGCTTGTAAGCGCTTAATTCCAGTTTCTCCATTCTGGAGATCAGTGCAGACTTTTCAGAGGCAGAACCAAAATGCGCATAATCATTGATCAACCTGTCGATAAGTAAAAGGTTGGGTTTAAGGACAGCGATATTCCTTCTTACCTGGAGCGGATGGTGATATATTCCATCGGTATCCTCCCAGAGCTTAGAAGTCTCGTACCATGAAAAAACTCCGCCAAGGACAATAAAAAAAAGTACCATCCCGAATCCCACCCTCAACAGGGTCCCGATTTTTAAATTTTGTATGTTCATCCTTGTTTTTTTTATGGCCGGCTACCTGATTTTCTGGAATATACAAGTGGATGGGTGTACCGCACGGAATTTATGCTTTGCTATGATATCTCTTTCCGCTTCACCTGTTAAAAGGTATCCTCCCGGTGAAAGTGAAAGGTAAAGCCTGTCGAGTATCTGTTGCCTTATCTCAGGGTTATAATAAAACAGCAGGTTGCTGCAGCAAACCAGGTTAAAATCCCCGAAAATGCTGGAGGCCGGACTGGTATAATCGGGGTCTGTAAGATCATGAAAGGAGAAATCAACATGGCCTTTCATCTTTGCGGAGATAATATAATTGTCACCTTTCTGCGAAAAATATTTCCTGAGCAAACCGGTACTTACATTTTGAATATCTGATAAATTATACATTCCTTTCCTGGCACGTTCAAGTTCTTTCTCCGAAACATCGGTCCCGATTATCCTGAACCTTGATTTTTTTTCTTTCCTGCGGATGAGATCGTCGAGCAGCATTGCGATCGAATATGGCTCCTGGCCGGCAGCGCATGCAGCTGACCATATCCTGATCTCTGAACCCTCATATTTTTCCTCTATGATCCCCGGCAGTATCATCTGCTCAAGCAGGGCAAATGTCATGGAGTTCCTGAAGAACTCACTGTAACAAATGTTCAGGCTTTCGAGAAGAGCAATTGCATTTTTCCTGTCGGCTGTAATAAGCCCGGTATACTCTCCGGGTCTTGTTGCAAGGGCAGCCGCCGATATCTTTTCAATCGATTTAATTAAGAAAGAGTGGTCATAAGCAGAGATATCGAGGCCATGAACCCTTTTCATGATATCGATTATTTCAGGGATGTCGGTCAATTGAGAAAACTTTTAAGTACCTGAAGTAATTCATTCATACGTATAGGTTTTGCCAGATAACCGGAACAACCAGCGTCCATGGCTCTTTCCTTGTCGCCGTGCATCGCGTATGCCGTGGTAGCTATAACCGGCAGATGAGGGCGCAGCTTCAGCATCATTTTTGTTATTTCCTGTCCGGGGACATCAGGCAATTTGAAGTCCATCAGAACCAGCTCGGTTTCGGGATGGTCATCAAAAATCCGCATCGCTTCATTTCCATCCCAGGCATGCAGTATAACAAGGTTTAGCCTGCCCAGGATAATATTCAGGAGGTCGAAATTATCGGGTTCATCTTCAACGATCAGTATTGTTTTGCCTGTAAAATCATTTACATCCTGCGATGTTTTTGCCTGAGGTGCCACATTGGGGCCCGATTGAACATATGGGATGCTGAAACTGAAGCATGAACCCAGGCCGGGTGTGGATTCTACATGGATCTCCCCTCCCATTTTGTTAACATACGCGCTTGAAATTGCAAGCCCGAGTCCATTCCCACCGTATTTCCTTGCCAGTCCCAATTCAACCTGCCAGAAACGGGTAAAAATAATTTTCCGGTGTTCTTCCGATATTCCTATTCCTGTATCTTGTACATAGAAATCAAGCCTGTTGTTAATGAGCTTGTAACCGAGTTCAACACTACCCTTTTCTGTGAATTTCAGGGCATTGGTGAGCAGGTTCTCTATGACCTGCCTTAATTTGCCCTGATCGGCAGTTACCCTCGATCTTTTGCAGTCAGGATCTTTGTCAAGGACAAGCTGCAGTCCTTTACCGGATGCATGCTTCATGTAATTCTCGGCCATGGAATCCATCAGATCGTCGAGAGAGAATTCAACGGGATCAAGTTCTATAAGACCAGCTTCTATTTTTGAAATATCTATAATATCATTGATAATATGAAGCAGCTGCTGACAATTACCATTGATGATCCTTATAAAACGATCCCTTTCATCAACTTCTATATCCTTTTCTTTCAATAATTCCGAAAAACCAATGATGCCGTTCATCGGGGTCCTGATCTCATGGGACATATTGGCCAGGAAGGCTGATTTCAGAAGATCGCTTTCCTCAGCTTTGTTCTTGGCAATAATAAGTTCAGCTTCAGTTTTTCGGCGCTCAATAAGTTCTTTTTCAAGGGCCATGGTGCGTTCTGAAACAAGGGAGGCAAGGTGTGATTTTTCAAGGCGCTGCAGGTCGGCAGCTTCCTTGATCTTGGCCATAGCTTTTACCTGCGCGATCAGTTCCACCTCATCAAGCGGTTTGGAAAGAAAAGATTCCGCCCCTGCCTCCAGGGCTTTTACCCTGGTCTGACGATCAGTTTTCAAAGCCGTCAGCATGATCACGGGGATATGACTGATCCTTTGATCCTGCTTCAGTTTCCTGCAAACCTCCAGGCCGTCGATTACCGGCATGACAATATCAAGGAGAATTACATCCGGATTTTCGGAAAGTGCAAGAATTATGCCGGAATTACCATCCTGTGTAGTAATCACTTTGGCCAGGGGGATTGCATCTGAAACTACCGCACGAAGGGTAACCAGGTTATCCTGGTTGTCATCAATAGCCAGAATTTTAATTTCTTTCTGTAAAAAACTTTCCATAGGCGTTAATTGACGAAAAGTAAGCTTGTTAACCGATAAACAAACTTAAACAAATGTACGACAATAAACAGGGAAAGACAAGGTAAAAGGGAAATAAAACCCCGGGGTAATGGTTATTTCAGTCCGCGGTTTTCAAGCAGCGGATTTATCGAAGGATCCCTTCCGCGGAAATCACGATACATCTCCATAGCATCTTTTGAACCGCCTTTCTCCAGGATATCCTTTCTGAAACGGGCAGCGGTTTCCTGGTCGAATATGTTCCCTCTCTCCTTGAAGGCCTGGAATGCATCTGCATCGAGGACCTCCGCCCAGATGTAACTGTAGTATCCTGCAGTGTATCCCCCGGTCATGGAGTGCTGGAAATAGGTCGACCTGTAGCGGGGCGGGATCTGGGCTATCAATCCTATTTTTTTCATTGATCCCGTTTCGAATTTCACGACATCAACGGTGTTGACCACTTCGGGTGAGGTATGATAATCCATATCGAGGAATGAGGCAGCCAGGTATTCGGTGGTTTTAAATCCCTGGCCGTATTTACCGCTTCTGATGATTTTATCTATCAGCAGTTGGGGGATGACTTCTCCCGTCTGATAATGTTTTGCGTAAACTTTCAGCACTTCGGGTTCAAAAGCCCAGTGTTCGTTGATCTGGGAAGGAAGTTCAACAAAATCGCGGGGAACGCCTCCTATACCCTGGTATCTGACATCCCTGAAAAGCCCTGCCAGGTTATGACCGAATTCATGAAAGAAAGTCCTCACCTCATCTGCTGTAAGCAAAGCCGGCTTTCCCCCGGTAGGTGCTGTGAAATTCATGACTATGGTCATTACCGGCGGCACCCTTTTCCCGTCTTTATATGATTGTGAGCGGTAGCTTCCGCACCAGGCGCCGCCACGTTTGCCTGCACGGGGATGGAAATCCATATACACAACACCTAACAGGCTTCCGTCTTTATCGTGGCAGGCATAAAGGGTAACTCCCTTGCAATATACCGGGGCATCATTCACTTCGGTAAATGTGATCCCGTAGAGTTTTTTAGCTACATAAAAGATCCCCTCACGCACATTCTCAAGCTTGAAATACGGCTTTACTGTTTCTTCATCAAGGTTGAAGTTCGCTTTTCTTACTTTTTCGGCATAATAGCGCCAATCCCAGCTCTGAAGCTCAAAATTGCCTCCGTTTTTTTTGATGAGCTTTTGCATTCCGTCCCTTTCAGTTTTTGCCATTTCAAGGGCCGGGGTCCATACCTGGTTCAGCAGACCGTAAACAGCTGCAGGTGTTTTGGCCATGCGGTCATCCAGGGCAAACGCTGCGAAACTATCGAAGCCCATCAGTTTCGCTTTCTGATAACGCAGGGAGACCAGTTTGGAAATAATGGTTTTATTGTCTTTTGTGTTATTGTTGTTGCACCTGCCAAGGTAAGCGTTGAAGATTTTCTCTCTCAATTCCCGCTTATCGGCAAACTGCAGGAATGGCATGATGCTGGGATTCTGCAATGTGAATACCCATTTGCCTTTTGTCGTGCTGTCGGCAATGGCGGTTTCGGCAGCCGCGGAGACCAGGTCGGCAGGCAGGCCTGCAAGATCTTCCTTCTTCTCGATCACCAGCTTAAATGAATTTGTTTCGGCAAGAAGATTCTGACCGAAATTCAGCTGGAGCAGGCTTATCTGCATATTGAGTTCACGCAGCCTGACCTTCCCTGCTGAATCCAGGGCAGCACCTCCCCTGATAAAGTTTTTATAGGTCTCCTCGATCAGGCGAAGCTGATCGGGATCATACTGCATTGCCAGACGGTTGTCATATACGGCCTTGATACGGCTGAAAAGGATTGGGTTCAGGTTGATATCGTCGCTGTGTTTGCTCAGCAGAGGGGAGAGCTTTTTTGCAATGTCCTGCATTTCAGTATTCGTGTTGGCCCCGTTAAGGCCAAAAAATACCGAACTGACCTTTTCCAGGAGTTTTCCGCTGTTATCCAGTGCTACCATGGTATTTTCGAAAGTCGCAGTTTGCGGGTTAGCTGTTATTCCCTTTATCTCATCAGTATGTGCCTGCATCCCCTTTTCAAATGCAGGAAGAAAATGCTGGTTCATTATTTTGTCAAATGGAGGAACGCCAAACGGAGTCTTCCATTCAACAAAGAATGGGTTTGTATTGTCGGGTGGAGGGGGCGTAGATCCTCCAAGGGATGCATCCTGGGCTTTGGTAATGGCTGCTGTCATGAGCATTAAAATTGATAGTAGGAAAACTTTTTTCATATCAGGTATTTTAGGCATGGCACAAAAGTAAAAATTAAATTATCGGTAAAGCCTCGTTTCTGAGTCGAAGTGGTTTATTTTCCGATGTCAATCCTGTCTCCATCGGTGGCAAGTATGGTCTCAGGGAATACCGACCTGGCTTCATCCAGGAGGGGCTGAAGATCGTCGTAACGGGCCGAGAAATGCCCTATCATCAGTTTTTTCACCTGGGCTTTAGCTGCGATGGTTGCAGCTTCAAGAGCCGTACTGTGCATCTTTTCCCTGGCAACGGCAGCCATATCATTCAGGAAGGTGGCCTCATGGTACAACAGGTCCACCCCATGAATGAAAGGTATAATGTCTTCGGAACAGGCCGTATCACTGCAGTAGGCGTATGATCTTGGCTGGCGGACCCTCATCGTTGAATGATGCTGTTCGAGGAAGAGGAATCCATGGGTGGGGATGCTGTGCCGCAGGGGAAAAGCATATACCTTTAGCCGTTCCGAATCATAGATCAGCTCTTTGTCGTCAGAAACGAGGGGATGAAATATAAGCGGGTAGATAAGGGTTGTGCGGGATGCAGCCATCTGGAGTTCCAGGATCTGCTGCAGGTCAGGGTTTGCATAGAGATGCAGTTCATCTTTGCGGCCCAGCAGGTGCAGGCTGTTGAGGAAGCCGATAAGTCCGAAAAAATGGTCACCGTGCAGGTGGCTGATCATGACATGCCGTATCCTCTGGAAATGGATCTTGAACCGTCTCAGCTGAAGCTGGGTCCCTTCGGCGCAGTCTATTAAAAACAAGCGCTCATTTGCATTGAGCAAATGAGCGCTTGGGTTACGTTGCAAAGTCGGAATTGCCGAATTGCTTCCCAGTATGGTCACTGAGAAAGTCATAAGGCTTATTCTTCCTTGGGTTCTTCGGTCTCTCCTTCTTCTGCTTCAGGTTCGTCCAAAGGAAGTTCAGCCTGTGCCTCGTCAGCACTGGCAGTTGCCTTGGGAGCACGTGACTTCTCTTCGGCTTTCACCATATCGTCCCTGAGGTTTGCAAGGGATTCAATGTCGCCAAGTGTTGTCTTCTCCAGGTTATCCTTCAGCTTTTTAACAGCTTTCTTGGTATCCTTTTCCTTCTTCTGCCCAACTTTTGCTTCCTTGTTCTTTTCAGCATAAGCAGCGTCCTGATGGATCTTGGTATGAGAAAGGATGATCTTCTTGTTCTCTTTCGAGAATTCGATCACCTTGAAGTCAAGGATTTCTTCTTCCCTTGCCGAGGTATTGTCTTCCTTATGAAGATGGCGTGTGGGGGCAAAACCTTCAACACCGTACGGCAGGGCAACGATACCGCCCTTGTCGTTCATGCTGACAATTGTTCCCTTGTGCACCGAACCTACAGAGAATACGCTTTCAAACACATCCCAGGGGTTCTCTTCGAGCTGTTTGTGGCCCAGGCTGAGCCTGCGGTTCTCAACATCCACATCCAGTACCATCACTTCGATATTCTCGCCGATCTTGGTAAACTCGGCGGGATGCTTGATCTTTTTCGACCAGCTGAGGTCTGAGATATGGATCAGGCCGTCAACACCTTCTTCAAGTTCGACAAAGATGCCGAAGTTGGTGAAGTTGCGGACGATGGCTGTATGTTTCGACTTCAGCGGATATTTTTCCTTGATGTTGTTCCATGGATCGGGGATGAGCTGCTTGATACCCATCGACATCTTGCGCTCCTCGCGATCGAGTGTGAGGATAACTGCTTCAACTTCCTGCCCTACTTTGAGGAAATCATGGGCTGTGCGAAGATGCTGCGACCATGACATCTCTGAAACATGGATTAGGCTTTCAACTCCGGATGCAATTTCGACAAAAGCACCGTAATCAGCAATCACAACTACGCGGCCTTTGACTTTGTCGCCAACCTTGAGGTTAGTGTCAAGCGAATCCCATGGATGGGGAGTAAGCTGCTTGAGGCCAAGTGCAATCCTCTTTTTATTATCATCAAAATCAAGGATAACGACCTTGATCTTCTGGTCAAGTTTAACGATCTCTTCGGGATGGTTGATGCGTCCCCAGCTGAGGTCGGTGATATGGATAAGTCCGTCAACGCCGCCAAGGTCAATGAATACACCGTAAGAGGTGATGTTCTTGACAGTACCTTCGAGGATCTGTCCTTTTTCAAGTTTCTTGATGATCTCTGCCTTCTGGGCTTCGAGTTCGTCTTCGATAAGAGCTTTGTGTGAAACAACAACGTTCTTGTATTCGTGGTTGATCTTTACAACCTTGAACTCCATTACCTTGTCAACAAACACATCGTAATCGCGGATGGGCTTCACATCGATCTGTGAACCGGGAAGGAATGCTTCGATACCGAATACATCCACGATAAGTCCGCCTTTGGTGCGCGATTTAACATGACCCTTGATGATCTCCTGGTTGTCATAGGCTGAATTGATTCGTTCCCAGGATTTCAGGATACGGGCTTTCTTATGCGAAAGGAGAAGCTGTCCGGTAGTGTCTTCCTGGTTCTCGATGTAGACTTCCACCTTATCTCCGATCTTAAGGTCGGGGTTATAGCGGAATTCATTGGCCATCAGAACGCCATCGCTCTTGAAGCCGATGTTCACTACGATCTCACGATTGGTCATCGATACAACAGTACCTTCGATAAGTTCATGGTCCTGTATGGCTTTCAGCGTCTGGTCGTAGGCATCTTCCAACCTTTTACGTTCCTCGGCTGTATACAATTCATGTTTCTTTCCGATTGAATCCCAGTCGAATTCTTCCTGTGGTTCTGCCGGGGCCGGTTTCTTTTTTCTTTCTTTTTTCTCAGGTGCTTCAGCAGCAACTTCAGGGGTTGCCTCGGGGGCTGCTTCAGCGGTTACCTCGGGGGCTACCTCAGGAGTTACCTCGGGAGTTACTTCAGCGGTTACCTCGGGGGTTACTTCGGTGAGTGGTGCTTCTGCAGCGGTGTTTTCTGGTTCAACATTAACATTCTGCTCCATGTTGACATTGGTTTCTTCAGGAGTCATCTAATAAATTTGGCTAAGTGGAAGCGCGGGGTGCGCATTCCGGGTTTGACAAAAAATTTGTTTTCCGTGGATTTAAGATAAAGAACGTGAGGCCATTCCACCCCGGATAAAATGGGGTGCAAAGGTAGTAAGAATCTTTGAATCCACCAATAAAAGACGTACTTTTGCCGCAAAATTCAGTCTATGCCTTTGAAATGCGGGATTATAGGACTTTCCGGCTCCGGAAAGACCACTCTTTTTAACTGTATCTCTTCGAACCGGGCCGAAACCCATAAAGCGGCCTTTACAGCAACAAAATCCAACCTCGGAACCATGAACGTTCCCGATCCCAGGCTGTACGTGATCGACAATATCATCCGTTCCGCAAAGATCGTTCCCACGACCATCGAAATGGTCGACATCCCCGGCCTTTCAAAAGGCGGCAGCAATTCGTTCCTTGCCGATATACGCAATGTTGACGCATTGATCCATGTCATCCGCTGTTTTGACGATCCGTCAATGCCCCATGTCGAAGGTTCGGTCGATCCCGTCAGGGACAAGGAGATCGTTGACCTTGAGTTGCAGATCCGCGACCTGGAACTGGTTGACAGAAAGATCCAGAGGTTCGAAAAAGTTGCCAAAGGTGGTGACAAGGATGCAAAAAAATGTGTTGAGGTGCTGGAAGTATATAAGAAACATCTCGAAAATTTCCAGAGCGCCCGTACTGCGGATGTCTATGAGGAGGATAAAAAATATATTGCCGATATCGCCCTGCTAACCGAAAAACCTGTTATGTATGTTTGTAATGTGGACGACGGAGCGGCGGTGAACGGGAATGATTACTCGGCAAGGTTTATCCAATCGGTTAAGCCTGAAAACGCTGAAGTAATTATAGTAGCGGGAAGGCTGGAATCAGAGATAGCCGAACTCGAGGAGGCTGAAGACCGCAAGGTGTTCCTTGCCGACGCCGGCCTGTCGGAACCGGGTGTTGACCGCCTGGTGAGGGCGGCTTTCCACCTTCTTGACCTTCAGAATTTCTTCACCGCCGGCCCCAAGGAAGTAAGGGCATGGACAATTCGCAAAGGGATGACCGCACCCCAGGCTGCCGGCGTGATCCACAGCGACCTGGAAAGGGGGTTTATCAGGGCTGAAGTCATGAAATATGACGACTTTATAGCCTTAGGCACCGAGCATGCTTGCAGGGAAAAAGGGAAACTCTTTATTGAAGGTAAAAATTATATCGTTGGCGACGGCGATATCCTGCACATCCGTTTCAATGTTTAAATGCGAAATGGCGAAAAGCGAAATCAATTAGCGATGTAGCGAAAAATAATAATGATTCGTTACCTGAGGATCAACGTTATACAAAACGGGCAAAAGACTTCAGCTTTTCAAGGAAATCAGCTTTCTTTCTGACTGAGACCTCCACTTCGGAATTATCTTCCATGATAACCGAACCGCCCTTCCCCTTCAGGTATCTTTTTACGTATACAAGATTGATCAGGTGCTTGCTGTGTATCCTTGAAAAAGGCAGATCCTCGAGGATCTTCTCATAATTGTTCATTGACTTGGATGCAACGAATTTCTGGCCGTTCGCAAGATAGAAAGTAGTATACACATCGTCGGCCTCAAGCCTCACAACGTCCCCCAGCTTGACCACATTCAAACCATCGGATGAAGGGATGATTATTTTTTCCTGGGCTCCTTTCAGGCTTTCTTTTAATACGGTAAGCCGGTCATCAATATCCTCATCTTTTTCACGGGTTTCCCTGAAACGTTCAAAGGCTGTTTGCAATCCGTCAAGAGTGGCAGGCTTTACAATATAATGAAGGGCTGAAAATTCGAAAGCACGAACTGCATATTTATCGAAGGCTGTGACAAAGATTACCTGGAAGCGGCGGTAGGTAACTCCTTCCATGACGTCGAAACCTTCCCCGTCGGGCAGGTTGACATCAAGGAATACCATTTCAGGCTTGGTTGAATCAATCAGGGATATTGCATCCTTAACTGTCATAGCCGTTCCGATGATAGTAACCTCGTGAAAATGCTTGACCAGCAATGACTGCAGAGTCAATAAACTGGTTTTATCATCATCAACAAGAACAGTTCTTATAGTTCCTTCCATAAAGAGGCTATTTTAGCTGCTGGTCTGTAACTCAATAAAAAGTACCTTTGCACCAGCAAGTAAATATATTAATATTTCCATAACAATGTCTCAAACTGTTGAAAATATTTTACAAAAAAAATATATAGACAAGAATGATATCCGGCTCCTGCTTTCACTTGCACCTGCAGTTTCTGCGAGACTTTTCCAACATTCCCACGAAGTTAAAACCTCACAGGTTGGCAGGAAAGTTTTTTTCAGGGGCTTGATAGAATATTCGAACATTTGCACCAAAAACTGTTTTTACTGCGGCATCAGGAAGGACAACCATCGTTACCAGAGATATACCCTTAGTGACGAAGAAGTGCTTGAAGCAGCCCTGTATGCTTACGAAAATAATTTTGCCTCTATTGTGATCCAGTCCGGAGAACAAAGCAGTAAAGCATTTACTCATACCATAGACGGTCTTCTCCGAAAGATACACCAGGAGACCAAAGGCCAGCTCCATGTCACTCTCTCCCTGGGAGAACAAACTGAAGACACCTATAAAAGATGGTATGATGCCGGGGCTCACCGTTACCTGCTCAGGATAGAGGTTTCAAACCCGGCCCTGTATGCAAAACTCCATCCCGGTGACAGTAGGCACACCCATAAAGCAAGACTGGAAGCCCTTTCATTATTAAGAAAATCAGGTTACCAGGTAGGTACCGGTGTGATGATAGGCCTTCCGTTCCAGACCATCTCTGATCTTGCAGAGGACCTTTGTTTTTTCAGGGATTTGGATGTCGACATGGTCGGCATGGGGCCTTACGTTGAGCATGAAGACACGCCATTATGGGAATACCGGGACCTTTTACCTTCAGTGGCAGAACGCGTAGATCTTTCAATCAAAATGGTTTCTATTTTAAGGATCATCATGCCCGATATCAATATCGCAGCCACCACTGCATTGCAGACCCTCGACAGCAAAGGCAGGGAGAAAGCCATCCATGCAGGGGCCAATGTGATCATGCCAAACCTTACTCCTGTAAAGTACCGCGACAATTACCTGCTTTATGAAAACAAACCCAATGTAAAAGACCAGCCCGATGAAACCAGGAAATCCCTCGAAAAGAACATCCGCGCAGCAGGGGATGAGATAGGGTACGGGGAGTGGGGAGACTCAAGGCACTTCAAAAAGCGAAAAGCGAAATAGCGAAAAGCGAAATAGCGAAATAGCGAAAAGCGAAATAGCGAAAAGCGAAATAGCGAAATAGCGAAATAGCGAAATAGCGAAATAAAAAATATTAAAAGTAAAATCTGATTTGAAAACACTATGGAAACAATAATTTTCTCTCATAAGAAATGTCGCCATTTCGCCATTTCGCTTTTCGCTTTTTATACATTATGAAACTCCTCGAAAAAATAGAAATCATCGACGCCGGCTCTGAGGGAAATGCAGTGGCAAGGCATGGCGACATGGTCGTGTTTGTTCCTTTTGGTGTTCCCGGGGATATCGTGGACATTGATATATTCAGGTCCAAAAAATCATATGCCGAAGGCAGGATTGTTAGGTTTCATCAGCATTCAAAGAACCGGGTTGAACCATTTTGCTCTCACTTTGGTCTTTGCGGAGGATGTAAATGGCAGCATATGGACTATGCCAGCCAGCTTCATTTCAAGCAAAAACAGGTTGAGGACAGTCTCAGGCGGATAGCTAAAATTGATGATCCCCTGGTTCGTCCTATCCTTGGATCCGGGCTTGAAAAAGGATACAGGAACAAGCTTGAATTCACTTTCTCATCTCACCGCTGGTTCACCAATCCGACCGACGGTGACTCCTCCCCTGCCCTTGGTTTCCATATCCCCAGAAGGTGGGACAAGGTTCTTGATATTGATCATTGCTTCCTGATGGAGGAACCCGTAAACGCCATCAGGCTGGAGGCAAGGCGTTACGCTATCGATAAAGGGATGAGCTTCTACGATGCAAGGAGCAATAAAGGGTTCCTCAGGAATATGATACTGAGGAGTACCACAGGGGGCGACCTTATGCTGATTATGGTTTTCGGGGCGGATGAACCTGACCGAATACTGCCTATGCTTTTTCACCTGCAGGCAGAATTCCCAAAGATCACATCATTGTTCTATGTGGTGAACGAAAAAAAGAATGACATTATCAACGACCTTGAATTAAGGCATTATTCAGGTTCAAAATTCATCACCGAGGTGGTACCGCCTTTCCGTGAGAATTTCAGTAAATCAAAATTCAGGATTGGGCCTGTCTCATTTTTCCAGACCAATCCCTTCCAGTCATTTAAACTTTTCAGTCAGGCTGCCACTTACCTCTCTCCCACCGGCAGTGAAGTGGTGTACGACCTTTATACCGGGGCCGGGGCAATTGCCAATTACATTTCCCCTTACGTTTCAAAAGTGATAGGGATTGAATCCGTAGCTTCGGCGGTTGCCGACGCAAAAGTAAATGCCGGGCTGAACGGCAACACTAACCTGGAGTTCTTCGCAGCCGAAGCGGAAAAACTTCTCAGCCCTGAATTTATTAGTACTAACGGGCATCCCGATGCAGTGATAACCGACCCTCCCCGTAACGGAATGCATGAAAAGGTAATTCGCACCCTTCTTACAGTGCTGCCCGCTAAAATAATCTATGTATCATGCAATCCTGCAACACAGGCCAGGGATATCCAGATTCTGAAAGAGAGCTACCGCCTTGCTGAATGCCAGCCGCTGGATATGTTCCCTCACACCCAGCATGTCGAGAATGTGGCCCTGCTTACTTTAATTTAAGGGCCAGGTCCCTGACATCTTCTTTAAAAGGATAAAAAATATGGTTTGCCTGGAGATAAAATGGCTCCCTCTTAAGAAGTTGTACGGATATCCATTCCTCAAGTCCTTCGGGAGCGAGCTCTTTTAGCAGGGGGCGTTTTTTCTTAACATTTTTCAACCGGCTTGCCAGTTCCCGTGATGTCATCCGCAGGTAAACAGAAATACCGTTATCCCTGATAAACTCCATATTATCGAAGAAACACGGGGTTCCCCCTCCTGTTGAAACAACAACGTTATCGAGACTGGCCGTTTCAAGAAGAAGATCCCTTTCGATCTTCCTGAAATTTTCTTCCCCGTACTTGTCGAAAAAATCATAGATCCTGAGATGGTACCTTTCCTCGAATACATCATCCAGGTCGGTATAATCCGAGCCGAGAAGCTTCGAAAGATGCTTCCCAAGGGATGATTTCCCCGAGCCCATAAAGCCGATAAGATAGGTTCTCAAGATTGCTGGTTCTGAATGTAAATGTACGAATTTGAGCAAAATTATTACTACCTTTGCAATCCGAATAAAATAAGGTTTATGAAGTTCCGGGGCTTGTACCTGATACTGCTGGTTATTACCGGTTTATATTTCACATCCTGCAATTCTACCGGCGGGAAGGAAGAAAAAATTTCAACCGACCTGGTCAAAAACCCTAACACTGCCGGCGGGGATAAGAATGCGGGGGCTTTACCCGCCTTTAAATTTGAAGAGATCGACCATGATTTCGGCAAGGTCATCCAGGGCGAATCGGTATCCTATGAATTCAAATTTTCAAACACAGGCAAATCAGACCTTATCATTGTTGACGTGAGCACTTCCTGCGGATGCACCGTACCTTCTTTCCCCAGGACTCCAATCCGTCCCGGTGAGACCGGAGCAATAAAGGTAAGCTTCAACAGCGCGGGAAAATTCGGTTTTCAGGCTAAAAATATTTTGGTAGTGGCTAACACACAGCCAAATACGACCCTTTTACGGATCAAGGCCCAGGTTACCGGTCCCAATTCAGAAAAATAATTACAATAATTTAAACCAATCATCAAGTATGAGTATTCTTAACATCCTTTTAATGGCTCCCCAGGCCCAGGGCGGCGCCCAGAATGGCTGGTATTCATTTTTACCGCTGTTACTGATCATTGTTGTATTCTATTTCTTTTTCATCCGTCCCCAGATGAAGAAAAGCAAAGACCAGAAAAAATTCAGGGAATCCCTTGACAAAGGGCAGAGAGTTGTCACCATCGGAGGAATCCATGGTAAGATCGTGGAGATGCAGGAAACTACCGTTTCCATTGAAGTCGATAACAACGTGAAATTACGCGTTGAGAAGTCTGCAATTGCCATCGACACAAGCCAGACTCTTGAGACGAATAAATAATCCATCCTAATTGAAAAGCGGGTTTATTGATCTCATCGGTAAAGCCAGGAACAACAGGGGTGAAAAATTCAGACACCAGTTGTATATTTTCCTGGTTTGCCTGATCCTCTCCGTTTTTATCTGGTCGCTGGTCAGGCTGTCGCGTGAATACTATTACACGATAAACTACCGTATCCATTATATCAACCTGCCTTCAAACTTAAGAATGACAGGTTCTTCCGACAGCATCCTTACTATTAGCATCAGGGTGCAGGGGTTTGATTATTTCACCGAAGAGTTTCTTCATGCCAGGTCACCAAGGTACAATGTAAGCCTCAGGAAGATCAAGGTGCATTCCGATGACGGACAAGTCAGCGGGTATCTTCCTACTACCGACATCGGAAGGGAAATCAGGGATAAAATGAATTTTCAGTCGGAAGTCTACATGGTCCTGCCC
>Ga0208103_1000159_pt1 | contig 35424 bp, 29 predicted proteins | sample CryBogmetaGMA75M_FD_184550 | JGI IMG/M metagenome (GOLD analysis project Ga0208103, IMG submission 184550) | Freshwater microbial communities from Crystal Bog, Wisconsin, USA - MA7.5M (SPAdes) | ecosystem: Environmental > Aquatic > Freshwater > Lake | place: Crystal Bog, Wisconsin, USA... | reverse complement strand
CAGTTGCGGGGCAGCGCCGGAGTGTGACCGGCTTCCTCCCTCTGATGGATGTGAACTCAAAAGGGTGACCCGTGGCTGACCGGTCACCGGATTTCTATCTACTGTTACGTTGGTTTCGTAAACTTCCCTGATATGTGATTCTGCTATTACTTCTTCAGGACTTCCCATGCAGTGAATATGACCGTCACGCAAGAGGATAATTCTGTCACAATAGAGTGATGCTAAATTAATATCGTGTGTGACTCCAATTACCGTGAGGGTCTGGTTTTTATTCAGCGTCTTTATCAAATCGAAAAAGTCGATCTGATGCCTGATGTCCAAAAAGGCCGTAGGCTCATCAAGCAGCATAATCTGCGGCTGCTGGGCAAGGGCCCGTGCAATGAGGACCCTTTGACGCTCACCAGCGCTTAAGGCGTTCATGCTGCGGTTCATCAAAGAAAGGGTATCAGTCATCTCCATGGCCTGGTGGGCAATTTTGAAGTCTGTTTCTCCTTCAAACCTCCATTTGCCTAAATGCGGCGCCCGTCCCATTAAAACGATTTCCTGAACAGTGAAGGGAAAGATCATCAGGGATTCCTGGGGAACGACAGCGATAATCTTCGCCAGATTTTCCCTTTTGAGCTTATTGCAGGATGTACCGTTTATCCATAGCTCTCCTTCCTGGGGTATGAGGATGCCATCGATAACATTCAACAGGGTTGTTTTGCCGGAGCCGTTGGGGCCGAGGATTCCCAGGAACTCGCCCCTTTTTACCTCAAAAGAGACATTCTTGAGAACCTGGTGCTCGTTGTATTTGAATCCTATCTGTTCAAGTTTGATTATGGACATAGATCAGACGGCCCTCCTGCGTAAGAGGTAAATGAAATAGGGAGCCCCGCACATTGCAGTAATTACGCCCACCGGTAGCTCTGCGGGGGCTGTGACTGTTCTGGCGAGGGTGTCGGCAACAATAAGAAATGAACCGCCGAAGAGGGCAGAAGCCGGCAAAAGAAGTCTGTGGTCTGAACCCAAAAGCATCCTCATCATGTGCGGAATAATCAGGCCGACAAACCCGATGGTGCCACTAACAGATACGGCTACTCCCGTAACAAGTGAGGCGGCAAGCAAGAGGATCTTCTTGGTTTGTTCCACATTCACACCAAGTTGCATGGCCGTCTCTTCTCCGGAGACGATGAGATTCAGGTGTCTTGAATAGACGTACATGACAATGAAACCGATCATTAAAAAAGAGCCTGTCAAAATAACCTCGTTCCATTCGGCGAGACTCAGATCTCCCATTAACCAGAATATAGCGCTTCGCAGTTCTTTACTGCTGGTTGTGGAAATCAGAAACATAATGACTGCAGAAAAAAAGGCATTGACGATAACGCCTGCCAGGAGAAGCGTGGTGGAGTGGAGTTCTTTCTTTGTTCGGGCGATTCCGTAAACCAGGGCGATTGTAAGCAGCGCCCCTGAAACGGCCAGACCGGGAATTCCAAAAGGAATGACACTTGCTCCCGCAATGATGCCTATGATTGCCCCGACTGCCGCTCCACCGGATATCCCCAGGATATAAGGGTCCGCAAGGGGGTTGCGGAGGAGTCCCTGAAATACGACACCGGCAGCCGAGAGGGAAGCGCCAACAATACCTGCGAAGATGATTCTGGGCAGACGAATGGAAAAAAGGATCGTTTTTTCCGTCGAAATGAGACTGAGGTCTCCACTGTATATACCTGAAAGCAAGCCTTTGAGAAGATATATCATACCCAGGTGACTGGGCCCCACGAGCAGTGAAATTACCGAAATGATGATCAAGACGGCAAAGAGAAAGAGACTCACTCGTATGACACGAGATAGAGTAACAACTTTATTGTTTACGTCTCTGGTTGTCGCAAAAACGAAAATAGAAGAAAATATAAAAATGGGTATGAAAAAATACTTAAGCATTGTTTCTCCCGCGAGAATATTCGCGATGCATTGGTCCTGGGTTGCATCCTTTTTGGGGATAAGCTTCAATTATGATCCGAGGTGGTGTCCGCATTAATACCCGCCAAGATAACCCGCTATCTCCTCGATGCCGGAAATAACCTTGGGTGTCAGTCTGTACAGTGATTCGCTCGTATAATAGACCCGTCCTGTCTTGACGGCCTCAAGACTGCCCAGCCTTCTTATGAGACCCTTTGAAATTTCTTTAGTCATCGGACCTTGTCCCATAAAGATTACATCGGGAGATTGCCGGATTACCTCCTCGATGGAATATTTTGGGTATGGTGAAGCAGTATGGGAGGCGATATTTTGTAATCCCAGGAGTTTAAGGGCATCATCAATGATAGTGTCAGGCCCTGCAACAATTAACGGTTCCGGTTGAATTATAAATATTGCCTTTTTTCCAAAATAGCGAGGCGGGGATTTCCGCGCCTGCCGTTCATACTTGTGAATCACATTCTCAACTCTTGCCGCACGCTTGAAAGCCCGATCTCTTATGCCAAGCGCTGTCCCTAAATCACGGATGCCCTGCGGAAGTTCCTTCAGGCGCTTTGCCCTGAAAACATACGTCTTAATATCGAGTTTCTTTAACCTGTCCTGGATTTCTATGGGGTTGCCATCATCTATCATAACGACCAGATCAGGCTTCATGGCGACGATGGACTCGATGGATGGATTCGAATAACCGCCGATTTTTGGTTTATCCATTGCCTCTGGCGGATAGTCGCAAAAGGTAGTAACTGCTATGATCTGGTCTCCGAGGCCGAGGTCGTAAAGGATCTCTGTGACAGAGGGCGCCAGGGAGACAATTCTTCCCGGCGGCGAGGCAAAAACGATACCGGAGAGTGAAATCCACAGCAAAATTATCAGATAACCAACCTTCCTCATCATGAAAAGTCGCTTCCCGCTACCATCCCGCTACGTCGGTTCGGTATCTTTAAGTACGAATTTTACAGGAACATCAACCCACATAATGGTAGGTTTGCCTATCTTTTTGCCGGGCTCAAACTTCCAGGTCTTCACTGCCTCAAGTGCGGATCTATCCAGCACAGTATATCCAGATGATTTCTTGATCTTTAAACTGCCAACACTTCCGTCGGTAAAAATCTCCACAGAAAGTATGACGATTCCTTCATGTCCCCTAATGCGTGCGATTAATGGATAGGCTGGATGGGTGTTTTCACGATACCGCGGTATAGCCAGAGATACCTCTCCAGACGATGAATTGACGGACATAACAGAACCACCTTGTCCTATACGGTCCTGTTGTGCTGGTGATGTATCTTTCTCTCCAGAACCAAACAGTTGAAGTCTTTGAGCAACGGGGGTATTGAGCGACTGCGTTGCAATCACATTATGGGCAACTAATGCTACAACCGACTCTTGCCTGTCCTGCTTATCGGCCGGTTTGACTATGGTTGCGGTTTCGACAATCTCTTTGCCAGACTCCTGATGTCCAGCGTCAGGCAACGACCTCGTAGATGATATCCCCTCTGTGTTCATGGAAACGAGCGATACATGTATAATGGAAAATTCCCTCAGCTTTAAGCTGGCAGACATGGCAGTGGCCGTCGTCAGGATCAAGGCCAAGCCTATGTGCATGGCCAGAGATGCAGAAACGGCATAGAAAGTGTCTCTATGAGTTTCTCTGTAGGCCAAATGCTTCAATCTGCGTGAAATTGAATAATCCCTCTTAAATAATCCCCGAAACTGCATTCGTAAACACCTTTTACATTCGCATCAGCTCACATGTTACGCTTATATCTTTCCTTGCTAATGACAAGATGACTTTGCAAAAATATCCCTGCTTCCCGTTCGCGTTAGAAACGTTTCATAATAACTCATGGCGCTTGCGAACTTTCTCAATCGCTCGGAGCTTCGGCTCAATCTCGCAATGAAATAATGGCAACGGGGTATGTGTCCAGAGATTCCGGCATGGCTAAACCGGCGGAAAGATGCAGCCGGACCGCTTGCATCCTTGCTGTCTGAAATGGCGGGCTGGTAGATTAGAATTAGAAAAGGTATGAAAAGTAATGTTAACGTAGCACGCCCCCCTCGAGGAACCGCGATGGATTGGTTTTCCGGCTTCGGGCTGCCTACTCACCCGCCTTCCCGTCATGCATTTTCACGACAGTGGCTTTTTGGGTTTTCGTTCCCTTCACGGCTGCGGGGCAGCGGGGGCATCTAACCCCTCTTCCACACATCCATCGGTATTCTTTTGTTATTTGATTAATCAGTAACAGAGGCGCATTTATTTGTCAAGAATAAATTGGCAGTTGTCAGGCGATGGTATCCAGGAGCGTTTTCCTCATCTCGTCTTCCGTTGTGATGGTCTTGATATTCGCGGCGAAGGCATGCCGCGTAGTAATCAGATTTACGAGTTCATCCGCCAGGTTAACGTTTGATGATTCCTGCTCTTTGCCCTTTTCATCGGGAGGCAATGCATCGCCCGGCGTATCGACGCGGCTGATGGAGACTTTGACGCCCGAAGGATAGACGTCTTGGAATTCTGCCAGGCTCTTCTTGAAGCTATTCGTATTTACGTTAGCGATATTGTTGGCTGTGACATCCATTTTACGGGAAAGGGAACCGAGGGCGGAGAGGGCTGCGTTAAATGCGTCTGACATGCTTTCACCTCCAAGCAACAATGGTATACTTATATCGGCTCTTTGGTGAAAAAACTTTAATACCGGATCTGCCCGCTATTTATCCGAACCAGCCTATTATAAACACACCTGAAATCATGATTATGGCTCCCGTAAGTCTCTCGGCGATTTTTTCTTCCTTAAACCATAGCGCACCATACAGTACCCCGAATAAGATGCTGGTGCGTTTCAGTGATATCATGTAGGCGACATTCGTCATCGATATGGCGAGCATATGGCTGAAGATAGTGGTGGCTACAAGTGCACCAAGGATCAGGCCTATTAGAGGCCTTCTGACAAGATTTTTCACAGGTTCGGCATTTGCTGCTGCAGGAAGAAAAAGGGTCATTAACATGACAAGAGCCATGTTGTAAGTGATGCCGAAAAAATAGGGGTTGGAGTGAATGATGGCGAGCTTGCCGATTGTTGAGGTGAAGGCATATATGAAAGATACCAGCAACATCAGACGGGACCCCGGTTCTCTGAAGATAGCCTTCAGGGGGTCGAGGAGCCCGTACCTGGTCTTGGAAAGATTTAGAAAATATGCCCCCACTATTATTAAAATTATTCCGCAGAAACCACCGGGACTGATTTCCTCACCTAAAATTATCCATCCCGTCAAGATGATGAATCCGGGTGTGAAGGCCAGGAATGGCACTGTGAGAGACAAAGGTGAAACCTTGAGAGCCTTCATGTAACAGTAAAACGCCAACGCCTCCATAGGCAAACCGATAGCGATGCAGAACCAGAATGTCGTGTCAGGGATAACCCAGGGTATAAAGAAGAGTGCCGCCAGCAGCCAGGGCAGGGCATAACCCAGCCTGGCAAGCCCCATCATAAGCGGCGAGAGATTGCTGAAAAATCTTTTTGTCAGGGCATCGGATGTGGCGAGACTGAGCGCGGCCAGCAAGGAAAGAAAAAACCATGACACGGGGCGACATCACTTTCTGTCATCCGCAGTTTGAAAGACCAGGGGCATGTTTTTTTACGAGGGCATCATCTCTGCATTTGCGAGGGTATCGGCTGCACCCATTTATTCGTATGCCCATCGTAAAACCACTTATCGGGGAATCCACGGCGCTTTGTGAAGGAGGGTCTCCTGGCCCATGAAGTCAGCTCTCTGTAGGCCTGGTGGAGTTTTCTGAACGTCGCCGCATCACCTCCGAGATCAGGATGATGTACCTTCGCCTGCCTGCGATATGCTTCTTTTACGCTTTTTTGCAGTTCCGCCGCGTTCAATTGGGATTTGTCGAGTTTAAGATGAGATAAGTGCGTCGCCTTAATGGATGGAACTTTTACCATCGGTGGTTTAACAGAAATTAACGGTGCGCCAGTTTTGACGGCTTTTCCGAGAAGATGGAATGACGCGAGGTATCTCTTGTTTGTCCGCTTTCTTTCATTCCACCAGATATTTCCCAGCATGTCGGCCATCCTGCTGAAGTCTTCCGCAGGTTTGCTTCCGGGAGAGCGCGGATAGAAGAAGCTGAATATCTGCTCAGATCCGTAGGGGAGCATGTCCATTATTATCATGACTTCGGAGAAATAGAATGTTGCATACTTTGCATTCAAGGCTCTTATCAGGCCCGTTCTTACATCCAACTTGTAAAGGAGACGTTTCCGGCATTCCATGGAGCAGTATTTGCGCCTGGCCGTATTCAGAATGGTACCGCAGGCAAGGCATCTGCCTTTCTTGCTGCCGTTGGGCTCAATTATATTTCTTACAATTAATTGTTTCATAATCAAATAGCGTAGACAGGAGATGCTATTACAGAAATCGGTCAATGTCAATGCCCTTCACAATTTGGTAGTGGGCCAGTTTAAAATGCAAGACAAGCACTTGTGCTCCACAAATGTTTGTGATAGTCTTGCGGTATATCTAACTATCTTGATCGCAACCTTACCTATGTTGCTCTGGCGGTGGGAATATTACATCTCTGTGAGCAGGCTGATCAACCGTTCCAGAGAATGCTAAAATACAAGACCTGACCCCAATGCCTTTTTGTGAATTCAAAATTGGAGGTGGATTATGAAAGACGGAATGGGCCGCAGAGAATTTTTAAAGTTTTCCATCGCAACGGGTGTGCTTATCGCGGCAGGAGATGAAATAATAGAAAGCGTGATGGCACAGGCTGCCACGGGAGTCACCGAAGTAGATAAGTTGACTGTTTGGGTGGTGACGGACAATTACTATGATACGAACGTACCGGACGCCAAAATCACGAAGCGGTATCGTGTGGGGGGGCCTGGCGCGTCCATCCACGCCGAACACGGCCTCTCTTTTTATGTAGAGACGGTGGTCAAGGGGAAGAAGAGCGCCTGCATGTTCGATTATGGACTCGACCCGGTGGGTGTGATGAATAACGTAGCACTGCTTGGTCTCGACATTGGAAAGGCAAATGCCTTCAGCCTGAGCCATGGCCATTATGATCACTATGATGCTGCAGTCAGGATGCTGAAGCAGAATCAGTCACGGATCGCTGGAGGAACGCCATTCTATGTAGGTGAGGCGGCTTTTGCGCAGAGATACAAGCTCAATCCCGGATCAACTGAACTCGCAGATATCGGACAGCTGAGGAAAGAAGATATCGAAGCTCTCGGGCTGAAGGTTGTGGAGGTGAAAACCCCGATAGAGATCATTTCTGGTGCATACTTTACCGGGAATATCGAGCGAGTTACAGCCTATGAGACAATGCCGACGAACTTAAAAGTAAAGCTCGGCGAAAAGATCGAGAACGATACTTTTCCGGGAGAACAAGGTCTCTTCTTCAATATAAAAGGAAAGGGCCTGGTGGTTCTCTCCGGTTGTGCGCATAGAGGGATCGTTAATACAGTAAAACAGGCGCAAAAAGTCGCTGGCATAGACAAGGTCCATACGGTAATGGGAGGTTTTCATCTCATTAGTGCGAAGCCTGAGGTCATCCAGAATACGGTGGCCGATATCAAAGCGATGAAGCCAGACTATATCGTACCGACTCATTGCACGGGTTTCGCGGCTATGTCGGCCTTTTCCAGGGAGATGCCCAAGGAATTCATTATTAATACGGCTGCAACCAAGTATACATTTGGGGCGTAAGCGTCAAAACGGGATGTAGGCGTAATGTCAGAATGTCATGGGGTCAAGTCTTTGCTTGGCTCATTAGCGATGTCAGATACCACAATGGTAATCTTCAATTTATTGTTCAAGTAGCATGTGTGGACTCGGTAGGTGAACGAGAAAGAAGTACGCATGAACCGGATGAATCTTAATTTAATTTGAAAACTCCGGGATTCCTCTTGCCAACGGCATCATGTGTGAGAGTGCCCATATTTTTACTGCGGTGAGACATTCTATGAGAATTCTCTTAGCTTTCATTTTATCTGTTTCTCTCTTCGGCATATGTCCGAGTCAGGCGGTATCCCGAGTATTTCTCTATGACACTGTGGCTCTGAAGGGACAAGAAGTCATGCTCAGAGCCGAGACGAAGGGAAAGTTTCTCAGCAAGAGCGGGGAGGTTGTGGAATTCATCGTTGATGGCAGGTCTATCGGTAAGAATCTCTCAGGCAGAGACGGCTTTGCCGTCAAAACATTTGTCCCGGCAAGAACAGGCATCTACAAAATAAACGTGAGATCCGGCGATGACAAGGATAGCGGCATACTCCTGGCATTGGAAAGAAAAACGCGGATAGTCTTTGTTGATGTTGCGGGCTCCTTGCTGGAGGGGCCCTTTGGAGAAAAAGAAAGACCGGAAAGCAGAAAGGCCATAACAAAAATCCAGAAGAGATTTCCCATCGTCTATCTCCTGAAAGGTCTTTTGAGTGTGGAAGCTGTGAGATCATGGCTGAAGAAAAACAATTTCCCTGTTGCGCCTATACTGCCCTGGGGTCAGGGTGAGGTATTCAGGGAAATCAAGGAAAGGGATTTGCAGATTAAGGCGATAATTGGAGGGCCGGACGTGATTGAATCCGCCCGGATGTATAAGCCCCCTGCCTTCAGTTTTGATTCCGTGGAGGACGCGGAAGTCGTCGAGAACTGGAGGGAGATAGAAAAAAAGTTAAAATAGGTCACCGTATCATATTCCCAGGTAGGCCCTTTTCACGTCCTCGTTATGGAGAAGGGTGTCGGCAGAACCTTCCAGGGTGATCCGGCCGTTTTCCATGACGTAGCCGCGGTGGGCGACCTTGAGGGCCATGTGGGCATTCTGTTCCACCAGGAAAATTGTCGTTCTGTTTTCCGCATTGATTTTCTTGATAATTTCAAAAATCAGTTTGACGAAAATAGGGCCGAGACCCAACGACGGCTCGTCGAGAAGGAGCAGGCGCGGTCTTGCCATAAGCGCCCGCGAGATGGCCAGCATTTGCTGTTCCCCACCGCTCAGGGTGCCGCCGTGTTGATGGCGCCTTTCCGCGAGGATGGGGAAGAGTTCAAAAATATGATTCACGTCTTTTTTTATGTCAGCCTTATCTCTGCGGAGAAAGGCCCCCATGTCCAGGTTTTCCATGACCGTCAGGCGGGGGAATATGCGGCGGCCCTCAGGCACGAGAGATATTCCCGATGCGACGATATCATCGGGACTCATGTTCTGGATCGGTTTGTCGTCAAACAAAATCTCACCGGCCCTCGGGGGCACAATCCCGGAGATGGACATGAGAGTCGTTGTCTTGCCGGCGCCGTTGGCGCCTATCAGGGTGATGATCTCTCCCTGGGATACTTCTATAGAGAGATTTTTTAATACCTGGACGTTGCCGTAAAAAGTTTGGACGTTGTAGAGCTTAAGCACTGACGTCTTCTCCCAAATATGCCTTTATCACTTCCGGGTTCTGTCTGATTTCCTGCGGTGTCCCCCGGGCGATCATCTCGCCGTAGTCCATGACGTAAACAGAGTCTGAAAGCCCCATGACCAGTCTCATGTCGTGCTCAATAAGAAAGACGGAAATCTCCCATTCGTCGCGGATGCTGATAATCAGAGCTTCCAGGTCTTTTGTTTCCTGGGGATTCATGCCCGCCGCGGGCTCATCGAGGAGGAGCAGAAAGGGATCGGTGGCTAAAGCTCTTGCGATCTCAAGGCGGCGTTGGGCGCCGTAAGGGAGGTTTCTGGCCAGCAGATTTACGTGCTCTGTGAGACCGATCTTTTTCAGTATCTCATAGCTTCTGGCAACAATGGCCTTTTCTTCTGCCATTGTGCCCTTGTCCCTGATGATGGCGCCAAGGACACCGGAATTCGTGCGGCAGTGGCGGCCGATCATTACATTTTCCAGAACAGTCATGTCAGGGAATATCCGTATATTCTGAAATGTCCTGGCAACGCCGCTTTCCGTCACCCTGTGAATATTGAAACCCGTGATCCTCTTCTGCCTGCCGCCCGGAGGGGTAATGAAGATATCGCCCTCCGTGGGAGAGTAAATGCCGGTAATGCAATTAAAGAAAGTCGTTTTGCCCGCACCGTTGGGACCGATAAGGGCGGTAATCTGTCCAGGCAGGACGTCGATGTCAACACGGTCCAATGCCCTCAAACCGCCGAAATTCATGCTGAGCTTTTTTGCTTCAAGGATGGGGTTCATAGAGACCTTTGCATAACTCCTCTATTAGTCATTCCGGGCTTGACCCGGAATCTAGGTGCTGTCCTCGCGCAAGCGGGGAACCATAAAATCAACAATAGATTCCCGCTTTCGCGGGAATGACATATTCATTTTTCCTCCGAGTGAAATTCATAGGTCTTGCGGACGCCCGTTACAATCCCCTGGGGACGGAAGGTCATCATAATGACCATGATGAGTCCGAAGAGGAGCATGCGATAATCGCTGAAGGCACGGAGGTATTCCGGCAGCAGGATTAGAAGGAGGGCGCCGATAATGATGCCTATGATAGAACCCGTTCCGCCCAACACAACAATGGAGAGGATCATGGCCGATTCAAGAAATGTGAAGCTTGCCGGGTTGACGAAGGTTGTCTTCGCCGCGAAGATGACACCGACGAGGCCGGCCCAGGTAGAACCTAAGGCAAAGGCAGTCAGTTTGACCATGGTTTTATCAATACCCATAGCCTGGCAGGCGATTTCGTCCTCCCGGAGGGCAAGGAGCGCCCGCCCTATCCGCGAATCCTGCAGACGGTTCACTACAAAAATTGTGACGCTGCAGAGCATTATCATGAGAAAATACAGATATACTGTAGCATCGTGCATGCCCATCTCCATGCCGAAAAGGCCGGGCCGCGGGATCCCCGAGATGCCGCTGGGGCCGAAGGAAAACTCATTCCAGTTTTCCAAGACCAATCTGGTGATTTCACCAAAGCCCAAAGTGACGATAGCCAGATAATCGCCCTGAAGCCGCAGCACCGGCAAAGCGAGGAGGACTCCCAGAATAGTGGCGGCAAGGGCACCCAGGGGCAAGGCCAGCCAGAAACCAACGCCGAAATGGTAATGCAGAAGGGCATACGTATAGGCGCCTGCTGCATAGAAGGCTACGTAGCCTAAATTCAAAAGTCCTGCTTGACCCACGACGATATTAAGACCTAGGCCCAGAACGACGTACATGAGGGCGGTGGTCATTATATTTGTCTGGTAGGTGGATGAGACAAAAGGGAAGATGAGAGCGATGCCGAATACTATTGCGAGGGCGGGGAGAGACAGCTTCTTTTCGCTCACGAGGCGTTGTAGGTAAGACCTGTGTCCTGCCCGTGCGTTGTTGTTATACTTCCTCTTGGTTATGCCCTTTCCCGACAGATAGCGCCAGAGAAAGGAAAGGATGAAACTACCGGCTCCGACATAAATCATGTTCATCCAGCGCCATTCGATGATGTTCTCAATGGTATTGACCCGGATTACCATGATAGGGAAGGTGAGGAACATGAACCACAACGAAACGGCGACGGATTGTTTCATGCCTTCCATGTATTTTATATTTTGCAACGTACTCATACCTTCTGCGCCGCTTTATGGCCTAAGAGCCCTGAGGGCTTGATTATCAAAATAAGGATAAGAAGGACGAAGGCGAAGACGTCTTCGTAATCACTGGATACGTAACCCGTGGCGAAGCTCTCCGTACAGCCCAGCACCAGGGCGCCCAGAACCGCTCCGGGGATGCTGCCGATCCCTCCCAGAACTGCGGCGGTGAAGGCCTTGATCCCTGCAATAAACCCGATGTAGAAGTTGATCCGTCCGATGTGAGACGCAATCAATACTCCTCCGACAGCGGCCAATGCCGAACCGATAATGAAGGTGTTGGAGATTACTCGGTTCACATTAACGCCTACAAGCATGGCCATGTCTCTGTCCTGTGCCGTAGCCCGCATGGCTTTCCCCATTTTTGTGAATTTGATGAGCAGGGTTAAGATGGCCATGATAACTGCCGTAGTCGCAATAATAATAAATTCTGTTGAGCCGATGAAACCGACGTAAGGCGCCATGAATGGGAGCTCGGGCAGAAGATTGGGGAAGGGGAGGAAGTCTGAGGTCTGCGCCAAGAGGACGTAATTCTGAAGAAAGATGGACATGCCGATCGCGCTGATCAGAGGCGAAAGACGGGGAGCCTGGCGTAGAGGCTTGTAGGCGATTTTCTCTACGGTGAAGCCGTAGGCGGCGGAATAAATTACAGCGACAACCGACGCAAGAATCAGAACGGAAAGACCGCTCATCCCCGCCATGGCGAGGACGCTCGCAATAATCAGGGCTGTGAAGGCGCCGATCATGTAGATCTCACCATGGGCAAAATTTATCAGCTCAATGATGCCGTAGACCATGGTGTAGCCCAGGGCAATGAGGGCATAGATGCTGCCGCGCGTGAGTCCGCCGACAAGAAGTTCAAAAAAATAATTCATCTCAATAAAACGCTGTAAATGACAATGTCTTCCAATGCCGAGATATACCGCGCGAATCCCGCTCGATGCAGCGGGCTGTCAGAGGTTACAAATAATCTGCCCTTGGAGGAGAGAAGAAGTCCAACACTTCGCCGGGTTCGATTATTTCTATCCTGTGTTCAATATTCTTAGGGATCGAATATGTATCTCCCTGTCCTATAATCTGATCGTGATTGCCAAATTGGATTCTGTATTTTCCTGATATTACGTATCCGCTTTGTTCGTTCGGATGCTTATGAAAGGGGACATGATCCTCCTTCTTGTACAGCATTTTAGTTATCATAGTATCCGTCCCATGGGATAGAACTAAAAAATCTACGCCCAGAAAACTTCTTCTCAGACCATTATCGGCTGTTACGATCATGCCTTCTCCTTTTTTATGTTTCACTGTTAGAGCGTTTCAGAGTTCAATTTCGTTCTCCGGCGGCGGGCAAGACTGTGGGCTTAAGCTTCCTGGACTTCGCACTCCTGGCGGGAGGGATTGAGGGAGGGACTTATTGCTATGATATCAGTAAAAAGCTTTGTGACAGTGTGGCTCCTGAGACAGACAAATCTATTTTACTTCCACATAAGCCCCGTTCTTGACCTGGTACACGGAAAATCCAACGCCTATGGCATCTCCTTTATTATCAAATTTAATTTTTCCGAGAGGTGTGTCCACATAATATGTGCGGAGGGCTTTTCTTATCTTTTCGTAATCTGTAGAACCCGCATTCTTGATAGCATAGAGAAGCGCCTGTGCGCCTGCGTAACCGTTCAGGAAGAAGGCGCCTGGTTCAGAGCCGTATGTTTTTTTATGCGCCTCTATGGCGGCAATAGCCAGATGGTTTTTCGATGTGTCTTTATGGCTCGTTGCATAGACCCCCTCGGCATACTTCCCGGCCACCTTGATAAAAGTGTTATCCTTGACGCCGTCATCGGAGATAAGGAGTGTCTTCAAACCTTTCTTGCGCATCTGCGTGACTATCGAGGCGGCCTCCGGGTGATAACCGCCATATATGACTGCTTCCGCACCGGATTGCTTGATTTTTTGAACTACGGCAGAGTAGTCAACAGCGCCCTGCGTTATTCCCTCAAAGAGGACGACGGCAGCTTTTTTCGAATCCTCGATATTCTTCTTCGCTTCTTCCGCGAATCCCTTGCCGTAGTCGCCTTTGTCATGCAGTACCGCTATCTTTTTCAGATTGAGATTCTTGACGGCAAAATCTACGGCCAGCTTTGCCTGGTTCCTGTCGTAACCGATTGTCCGGTAAAAGTTGGGATATTTGCCGCTTAATGTGAGCTCCGTATTTGTAGCCGAAGGAGACATCGCTATTACATGACCTTCTTTGTAAATGCCGAGGGCCGCCTTGGTGGCGCCGCTGCAGATATGTCCAAGAACTACATTAACGCCTTTGGAAACGAGTTTCGTTGCTGCGTTGGTGGCGACCTCAGGTTTGCAGACATCGTCCTCAGCGAGAACCTCAACCTTCCTGCCAAGGATGCCTCCTTTTTCGTTGATGTCTTTTGCCACCAGCTCTGCAGCCCTGACGCTGGGGATACCGTATGAAGCGATATCGCCGCTCAATGGGACGGCGACTCCCAGCTTGATGGTTTCAGCAGCCGGTATTGCGGCGGGCATTATAAAATTCAGGCAGGTGATTGCTATAATTGAGACAAGCAGGATCCTCGTGAAACGTGTTTTCATACAATCCCCCTCACTCGTCTTGAGATGTGATTGCGTTATTTAAATTATACCACTTGTTAATGCAAGCACTAATCGGCCAAGATGCTTTTGTCATACCCGAATGCGTTTATCGAGCGGGAATGACAGGTGTTACAAAAACCTTGACGATGATGGTTTTTGGTTTTCGCTTGCGATCACGCACCTTCGAGGCCACGGCAAGAGTAAAGCATCCGGCTTTGCCGGAGGATATTTGCTGAACAATCGCCCTGGATACTTTTTAATCTACTGGATACCGTAAGCCGGATAATTTTTATCCACTCTTGCCAAGATCGACCCGACGCCAATTACAGAAAGTTGTTTTAATTTGGCATATTTGTCGTTCGTCGCCCCCCCGGTATATTTCTTGCTTTGTTCACTGAAAGTGCGCCACACAAGAAGAGCGTAGTGCAGACCTTCAGGTCTGCTGTATCGGCAGGACTAAAGTCCTGCACTACATTAAAAAAGAATGCGGCGTATCTTTAATGAAACGTAGTGCAGACCTTCAGGTCTGCTGTATCAGCATGACTAACGTCCTGCACTACATTAAAGAGGGTGTAGCATGCAGACGGATGACGACGAAACAATCATCGCTAAGACAACATACAATTTTCCTTGATAATTTTGTCTTCAAGATGTTAATTGTTTTGGAACTCTTTGATTTTTCTCTTTCTTGTAACAAAGATGGATAGGATGGGGACAAGGGGGCGATTCACTGCCTCCCTTTCCCTAATTCCCTGCCGCCGGGTGAGCGGCATCTTCTCACCGTGAAATTGTTTGCAATGCCTTGATGAAAAAAAATACAGACACTTAGAGGTTATCGCGTGATGGTTGAAAAGGAACAGGAAAAGAGTGCCCCATTCAAGAAAATTCTCGAGGTGTTTTCCGGACGCAGGTGGGTCTGGCTGCCGGTGGCTTGTCTCCTCGCCAGCGGGGTTTACGCGTACTTCGCATACTCGGGCAGGATGACGCCTGTCGCACGCAAACAAGGGACTGCCCCGCAGGAGCGCACCGTACCGGTTGTCACGGCAACTGCGGGCAAGGGCGATATCAATATCTATCTCACCGGACTCGGCTCGGTCACGCCGCTCAATACCGTCACCGTGAAGAGTCGTGTCGACGGGCAGTTGATGAAGGTTCTGTTCAAGGAAGGACAGGTCGTGGACAAAGGCACTCTTTTGGCGGAGATCGACCCGCGCCCGTTTGAAGCACAACTTACCCAGACATTGGGGCAGATGGCCCGTGACCAGGCGCTCCTCGCAAATGCCAGGCTGGACCTTAAGCGCTACCATGATCTGGCCGCGGAGGATTCCATCGCCAAGCAGCAGTATGATACACAGAAGTCTTTAGTGAGGCAGCTGGAAGGAACCGTCAAGGTCGACCAGGGTCAGATCGACAATGCCAGACTGCAGATAGTTTACTCGCGCATCACCGCGCCCATCAGCGGCAGGATAGGATTGCGTATCGTTGACCCAGGCAACATCGTTCGCGCGACTGATACCAGCGGCCTCGCCGTCATCACGCAGCTGCAACCCATTACGGTCATTTTCTCGATTCCCGAAGATAATCTGCCCCCGGTGCTGGCCAAGCTCAAGACCGGGGAGCGCATGGCGGTTATCGCACTCAATCGCGAGCAGACGAAGGAAATCGCCAAGGGATACCTGCTAACGGTTGACAACCAGATCGATCCGACTACCGGCACAGTCCGGCTCAAGGCGCTGTTTCCCAATGAGAACCATGAACTCTTCGCGAACCAGTTTGTCAATGCACGCCTGCTTCTCGGTGTCAAGAAAGGAACTACCGTGGTGCCTGCGTCTGCCTTGCAACGGAGTACCCGTGGGACATTCGTTTATGTGGTGAGTCCGGAACTCACCGCGGCAGTGCGTCCGGTCAAAGTCGGCCCCACCGAGGGCGATAACGTCTCCGTCGACGAGGGACTGTCGCCGGGTGAACTCGTTGTGGTGGAAGGGGCGGACAAGCTGCGGGATGGCAACAAGGTCGAGTTGCAGGGTCAAGGCGCCAACAGCTCGGTCAAAGGTAAGTGATGAACCCTTCGCGCACTTTCATCCTGAGGCCTGTCGCGACCACACTGCTGATGATCGCTATTCTACTTGCCGGCTTCGTTGCATACCGCCAGTTGCCGGTCTCCGCTTTACCGCAGGTGGATTATCCGACCATCCAGGTACTCACCTTTTATCCCGGCGCGAGCCCCGATGTTATCGCTTCATCCATAACCTCCCCTCTTGAGCGTCAGTTCGGACAGATGCCCGGCCTCAGGCAGATGACGTCAACGAGTTCCGGTGGCAGTTCGGTGATTATACTCCAGTTCGGTCTCGACCTTAGTCTGGACGTTGCCGAGCAGCAAGTGCAGGCCTCTATCAACGCAGCAGCCACCTTCCTTCCGAGGGATCTTCCGAACCCGCCAGTTTACAGTAAAGTTAATCCCGCTGATGCGCCGATACTTACTCTGGCCCTGACTTCCGATACGCTGCCTCTCCCGCAGGTGGAGGACCTTGCAGATACACGTCTCGCTCAGAAGATCTCACAGCTTTCCGGTGTGGGGCTTGTCAGCATCAGCGGAGGGCAAAGACCGGCCGTCAGAATACAGGCAAACCCTACGGCTCTGGCGGCCTACGGCCTGACTTTAGAGGACCTGCGCACGGCGATAGCCTCAGCCAACGTAAATCAGGCAAAGGGGAGCTTCGACGGGCCGCGGCAGTCTTCCATCATCGGCGCGAACGACCAGCTCCTGTCGAGCAAAGAGTACAGGCCCCTGGTAGTTGCCTACCGCAACAATGCTCCTGTGGTACTTTCCGATGTTGCCGATGCCATCGACGATGCGGAAAACGTAAAGCTTGCGGCCTGGATGAATGATACGCCTGCGGTGATCGTCAATATACAGCGGCAGCCGGGCTCGAATGTCATCGAGGTCGTCGACCGCGTCAAGAAGCTGCTGCCGCAGTTACAGGGCTCGCTCCCTTCCACCATTCAGGTTTCCATACTTACAGACCGTACGACAACAATCCGGGCATCCGTAAAAGACGTGCAGTTCGAACTGATGATGGCAGTGGCCTTGGTGGTGATGGTCATCTTCCTGTTCCTCCGCACCCTATCCGCAACATCCATCCCGAGCGTTGCCGTTCCGCTTTCTTTGGTCGGCACCTTCGGGATCATGTATCTCTTGGGGTTCAGCCTGAATAACCTCACGTTGATGGCCCTCACAATTGCGACAGGCTTCGTAGTGGATGACGCCATCGTCATGATCGAAAACATTGCCCGGTACATAGAGCAGGGCGAATCCCCGCTTCAGGCGGCCCTCAAGGGGTCGGAGCAGATTGCTTTCACCATTGTGTCTCTGACCGTCTCCCTTGTCGCTGTCCTCATCCCGCTTCTCTTCATGAGTGATGTGGTGGGGAGGCTTTTCCGCGAGTTTGCCATCACCCTCGGCATTACGATCCTGATCTCCGCAGTCGTATCGCTTACGTTGACGCCGATGATGTGTGCGAAATTGCTGAAGCACAAACCGGAGGAACAGCAGAAGAGGCTCTACCGTGTATCGCAACATATGTTCGACCGAATAATCGCGGCTTACGGCAGGTCTCTGCAATGGGTGCTGCAGCGCCAGACGGCGACACTCGTCGTGGCAGCGGCAACCCTCGTCCTTACCGTGCTCTTGTATATTGTCATACCGAAAGGTTTCTTTCCCGTCCAGGATACCGGGCTTATCCTCGGCATTTCGGAAGGGCCGCAGTGGAGCTCGTTTGGGGCAATGGCAGAGAGGCAGCCGGCCCTCGCCCGGGCGATCCTCCGTGATCCCGCCGTGCAGAGCCTGTCCACGTTTATCGGGGTGGACGGAACCAATACGACCATGAACAGCGGACGCGTCCTCATCAACCTGAAACCCCTCTCTCAACGCGATGCGAGTGCAAGTGAGATTATTCGCCGCCTGCAACCTGAACTCGCAAAAATCGAAGGGATCAGCCTCTACATGCAGCCGGTTCAGGACCTCACGGTCGAGAGCCGCGTGAGCCGCACACAGTACCAGTATAGTCTCGAAGACCCGAATGCCGACGAACTCGGCTTCTGGGCTCCAAGACTTGTTGACGCATTGCGCGAACTGCCGGAACTTCGCGACGTGAGCAGCGATCAGCAGAGCCAGGGACTGCAGGCCTCGCTTGTGATCGACAGGAGTACGGCGTCACGCCTCGGAATTACCCCGCAGCTCATCGACGATACGCTCTACGACGCGTATGGCCAGAGGCTGGTATCAACGATGTTCACACAGTTGAACCAGTATCGTGTCATCCTTGAGGTCAAGCCGGAATTCAAGGTGCATCCTGAGAAACTGGGCGACCTCTATGTCCGAAGCGCCGGCGGCGGGCAGGTGCCCCTCGGCGCGTTTACCCAGTTCAAAGAAACTATGGGCCCGCTTATCATCAGCCATCAGGGGCAGTTTCCGGCAACAACCATCTCCTTCAATCTCGCGCCGGATGCATCCCTTGGGGATGCAGTGAAGGCAATCGATTCAGCCACGAAGAAGCTCGGAATGCCGGCGAGCATCCGGGGGAACTTCCAGGGCACTGCCCAGGCCTTCCAGTCATCGCTCGCTAATGAGCCCATCTTGATCCTCGCGGCGCTGATAACGGTTTACATCGTCCTCGGAGTGCTGTACGAGAGTTACATCCACCCCGTCACGATCCTTTCCACACTGCCTTCCGCAGGGGTGGGAGCGCTTCTTGCCCTGATGATATGCCGCACGGAGTTCAGCGTCATTGCCCTGATCGGTATCATCCTCCTCATCGGCATAGTGAAGAAGAACGGCATCATGATGGTGGACTTTGCCCTTGATGCCGAGCGCAAGGAAGGGAAAAGCCCGGAAGATGCCATCTATCAGGCATGCCTGCTCCGATTCCGGCCGATCATGATGACGACCATGGCGGCGCTCCTGGCAGCGCTGCCCCTGGCAATAAGCACCGGCGTGGGCGCCGAGCTTCGCCGCCCCCTCGGCATCTCCATCATCGGCGGCCTGGTTGTGAGCCAGATACTCACCCTGTACACGACGCCGGTCATCTATCTCTGGTTCGACCGGCTGGCAGGGCGCTTCGGCCAACCTCGCTCCGATGAAGCAAGTAACGAGGACGGAAAAACATGAGCGGCACAAATTTCTCAGCCCCTTTCATCAGGAGGCCGGTGGCGACAACCCTTTTGACCATAGGAATGGTTCTCGCCGGGCTGATCGCCGTTCGTTTGCTTCCGTTGTCCGCCTTGCCGCAAGTGGACTATCCGACGATCTCTGTATCTGCGTCCCTGCCGGGGGCGAGTCCGGAGACAATGGCAACGTCGGTCGCGGCGCCGCTGGAGCGGCAGTTTGCACACATTGCGGGCGTCACCGAGATGACGTCAACCAGCAACCTCGGCTCCACATCCATCGTCCTGCAGTTCGACCTGGACCGCAACATCAATGGAGCGGCCCGTGACGTTCAGGCTGCGATCAATGCCGCCCGTACCGACCTGCCGGCGGCGCTTCCTTCGAACCCGAACTATCGCAAGGTAAACCCGGCGGAAGCGCCTATCCTCATTTTGGCCCTCACCTCCGATACGGTCAGAAAGGAACAGATGTACGACGCGGCGTCGACCATCCTCCAGCAAAAACTCTCCCAGGTGGAGGGTGTCGGACAGGTAATAGTCGGGGGAGGCTCATTGCCTGCGGTGCGCGTGGAGTTGAACCCCCTGTCGCTGAGCAAGTATGGGATCGGCCTTGATGATCTGCGCACCGTGCTTGCGAAGACCAATGTGAACCGGCCCAAAGGGCAACTGGCAAACGGCGAGAAGACCTGGGAGATCAAAACAAATGATCAAATGTACAAGGCTGAAGAGTATCGACCGCTGGTTGTTGCCTACCAGTCGGGGGCAGCTGTAAGACTGTCTGATGTTGCCGACGTGCAGGACTCGGTGGAGGATATACGCAACGCGGGTCTGGTAAACGGCAAACCCTCCATTATGGTAATCGTGTACCGTCAGCCGGGGGCAAATATCATAGAGACTGTGGACCGAGTCGTTGAGCTCTTGCCGCAGCTTGAAGCGTCCGTCCCCGGAGCAATCAACCTCTCCGTCGTTCTCGACCGGACGACGACGATTCGCGCCTCATTGAGGGATGTCGAGCGCACCCTTGTCATCTCCGGTATACTCGTAATTCTGGTGGTGTTCGCGTTCCTGAGGCATTTTCGGAGCGCCCTCATTCCGAGCATTGCCGTGCCAGTATCGCTCATCACCACCTTCGGAGTCATGTACCTCTGCGACTACAGTCTGGACAATCTTTCCCTCATGGCTCTTACAATTGCCACGGGGTTTGTCGTCGATGACGCGATTGTCGTCCTCGAAAACATCACCCGTCACCTGGAAAAAGGAGTTCCTTCCCATCAAGCCGCTTTGCTTGGAGCGCGGGAGATCGGCTTCACCGTCCTTTCGATCAGCGTTTCCCTCGTGGCGGTGTTCATCCCCATCCTGCTCATGGGAGGGATGTTGGGGCGCCTCTTCCGCGAATTCGCCGTGACGCTCTCCGCCGCCATCATGGTGTCTCTCGTGGTCTCGCTGACTCTCACACCCATGATGTGCGCCTACCTTCTGAAAACGGAAAAAGTCCGAACCCACGGACGGCTGTTTAATATGAGCGCGCGTCTGTTTGACGGGATGCATCACAGATATGAGAAGAGCCTGTCCTGGGCTCTGAAACACCAGCGACTCATGCTTGCCCTGATGCTCTCCACAATTGTGCTCAGCGTCCTGCTGTTCATCATCGTCCCGAAAGGATTTTTTCCGCAGCAGGATACGGGCCGTCTGACCGGCACAATCCTGGCGGCACAGGATATATCGTTCCAATCGATGAGAGAGAAGATGACGGCCATCGTGGACATTATCGGAAACGACCCCGCAGTGGAAACGGTAGCCGCATTCACCGGCGGCGGCGGTGGGCGAGCGACAACGAATACGGGACGGATGTTCATCGCCCTGAAACCGTTAGAGGAGAGGAAGCTCAGCGCCGACCAGGTTATTGCGCGGCTTCGCAAGAAAATAAGCAGCGTTCCCGGGGCCCCTGCATACCTCCAGTCCGTACAGGACGTGCGCGCCGGGGGGAGGATGAGCGGGGGACAATACCAGTACACGCTCCAGGGGGAGAACCTGATGGATCTGATGACATGGTCCCCCCGTATAGAACAGCGATTGCGTGAGATTCCCGGTATCGTCGACGTAAACAGCGATCAGCAGGACAAAGGGCTCCAGGCATCGCTTGTTATCGATCGCAGCACGGCGTCACGCCTGGGCGTCAGCCCGCAGGTTATCGACGATACCCTTTACAGTGCCTTCGGCCAGCGGCAGGTCTCCATAATGTATACGCCGTTGAATCAGTACCATGTGGTAATGGAGGTGGAGCCCCGCTTCTGGCAACGTCCGGAAACACTGCGCCATATCTATGTGCGGTCATCGACGGGGGCGCTCGTTCCGCTCAGCGCGATCGCCCGTTACGAAATGACGCAGACGACACTCTCGGTAAGCCATCAGGGACAATTCCCGGCGGTGACGTTGTCGTTCAACCTCGCGCCGGGACTGGCCCTGGGCGACGCGGTGAAAGCGGTCGAGTCCGCCACCCGGAAGATGGGATTACCATCGAGCATTCGCGGCAGCTTTCAGGGGACAGCCCAGGTCTTTCAGGCATCCCTCGCCAATCAGCCTCTCCTGATCCTTGCCGCGCTGATAGCGGTCTACATCGTCCTTGGCGTATTGTACGAGAGTTACATCCATCCCCTCACCATCCTCTCCACGCTGCCGTCGGCGGGTGTCGGGGCATTCGTAGCCTTGCTGATCTGCCGCATGGAGCTTACCATCATTGCCCTGATCGGCCTCGTCCTGCTGATTGGCATCGTGAAGAAAAACGGCATCATGATGGTGGACTTTGCCCTGGAGGCGGAACGCAAGGAAGGGAAAAGCCCGGAAGAGGCCATCTACCAGGCCTGTCTGCTACGCTTCCGGCCGATCATGATGACGACCATGGCGGCCCTGCTCGGAGCAGTGCCGCTGGCCATTGGCTTTGGCGTCGGGTCGGAGCTCCGCCGTCCCCTCGGTATAGCTATTGTCGGCGGGTTGATCTTTAGCCAGATGCTCACGCTCTATACAACTCCGGTGGTATATCTCTATCTCGATCGTCTGCGGCTCCGACTGGAAGGAAGAAAGATGGAGCGAAAGCGGCTGGCTGCCCATAATGTGGCTGCGGGAGCGCCGGAAGTGCAGTGATGTGATTCGGAAGGCGGCAGGTTCAAAAAAATCGTTGTTTGCGTGAGTTCGTCTTGGTAAGATGAGCCGTCTAAAGGAATAATATATGATTCGCGCTAAATCAGGTTATCGAGAATGGATAAAGCCGCGCAGCCTTGCAATTGCTGCCATTGCAGGGGCGCTTGTCATTTTTATTGCCTGTGCAGTCGGACCTGACTATGTGAAACCAAAAGCCGAAGCGCCCGCTGCCTACAAGGAAGCAGCGGACTGGAAGGTGGCACAGCCGCAGGAGGCCGTAGTCCGCGGGGCCTGGTGGAAGATATTCAAGGATCCTCAGCTTGACGCCCTCGAAGAGCAGGTCAATATCTCTAACCAGAATGTTGCCGCGGCGGAAGCGCAATTCAGGCAGGCGCGCGCCCTCGTGCAGGCTGCGCGGGCCGGATATTTTCCCAATGTCGCAATCGGAGCCTCTGCCGCGCGTTCCCTCGGATCATCTAATGCCGGCAACGCTCTTGGTACGACGAACCAGGTTTCCGACTTGCTATTGACGGGAACCGCCTCGTGGGAACCGGATATCTGGGGCAAGGTCCGCCGCACCGTCGAAGCGAGCGAGGCCGGCGCCCAGGCCAGCGCAGCGGACCTCGAATTGATCCGCCTCAGCACTCAGGCCGCACTGGCACAGAGCTATTTCCAGCTTTGCGCCCTTGACGCCCAGAAGAAGCTTCTCGACGCAACGGTTGCCGCCTACAAGAAAGCTATGGAGCTGACCAATAGACGCTACGCGAGCGGTGTGTCATCCAGGGCGGACGCCCTTCAGGCGGAAACGCAGTTCAAAACCACACAGGCGCAGGCGATTGACGTGGGCGTGCAGCGCGCCCAACTGGAGCACGCAATCGCACTGCTCGTCGGCAAACCCGCGTCTGTTTTATCCATCCCTGTAACGCCCCTCGCTGCGACGCCAGTCGCCGTACCTTTCGGTATTCCGTCGGAGCTCCTCGAACGGAGGCCTGACATCGCCGCTGCGGAAAGGCGCTTAGCCGCAGCGAATGCCCAGATCGGGGTTGCCAAGGCGGCTTATTTCCCGAATATTGTCTTGAACGCAGCGGGCGGATTTGAATCGTCGCATCTGTCCGACTGGCTCTCCTGGCCGAGCCGCCTGTGGTCCGTTGGCCTGGGCCTGACGCAGAGCGTGTTCGATGCGGGACTGCGGAGCGCCCTCACGGACCAGGCACGGGCAGCCTATGACGCTACCGTGGCGTCTTATCGTCAAACTGTACTCGGGGGATTTCAGGAAGTGGAGGACAATCTCGCTGCCCTCCGGATACTGGAGGAGGAATCTCGCATCCAGGGCGAAGCGGTAAGCGCCGCGCGACGATCCGTGGACTTGAGCATGAACCAGTACAGAGCCGGAATCATCGGCTATCTCGAAGTGGTAACTGTTCAAACTATCTTGCTCGTAAACGAAAGAACCGCCATCGATATCCTCGGCCGCCGGATGGCCGCCAGCGTCCTCCTGATCAAAGCGATCGGCGGCGGCTGGAATTCCTCCGCGCTCCCGTCAAACAAGGATCTCAGCAGCAGCAAGAATGACAAGCGTGATTAGTCAAGTACAGGCTGGTCAGAATCGCAAAGAGATCTACTCACCAATGATTTTTACAAGAGCCCTTTTCCTTCTCCTGCCGTCAAATTCTCCGTAAAAGATTTGCTCCCAGGGGCCGAAATCGAGCCTGCCGTTTGTAATCGCAACGACCACTTCCCTTCCCATGATCTGACGTTTCAAATGGGCATCCCCGTTATCCTCACCGGTACGATTGTGACGGTACTGCGATACAGGTTCATGTGGAGCGAGCCTTTCCAACCATTCGTCGTAGTCCTGATGGAGGCCGGACTCATCATCGTTGATGAAAACGGAAGCCGTGATGTGCATCGCGTTTATAAGCGCAATGCCTTCGGTTATGCCGCTATCTCTAAGGCATTCTTCCACCTGCGGTGTAACGTTTACGAAAGCTCGACGGGTTGGAATATTGAACCAAAGTTCTTTCCTGTAACATTTCATTCTTTATTCTCCTTATGCGAAATGCAAAATTAAAATTAAATTTGTTTTTGGTTAAGCGAATGGGCGAACTCTTATTACTCAGGCAAATAATTATATCACTCCTGTCATTCCCGAGAAATCGGGAATCTATCTAAGATACTGGATGCCGGCTCAAGTCCGGCATGACAATTGGCGTGTTTAATTGCCGGAGTAATAAATATATTCTCTCAAAAAATACCGGGTTTTCTTCTTGAAAGCAACACGGAAAATCGAAGACAGGAGATATGCCAGGCTTCAAATACAAAGCAGTAAAGAGAAAAGGAAAGTGATATTGGGATTATTAGGTTGCGGCTTCTTCGTTTATTTCCGATTGTAATGGAGCATGGAGGGTCAAAATTTCAAAAACAACACTTCAGGAAGGCAGCCGTGGGCTGTATCGGAGATATTTCTGCACCGAGGGATACAAAATAGCAGAAATCTAATTTTGAATGTGGTACAACTCCTGTGGGCAGGTCAGGATGTACACTGAGTGGAAAAGATAAAAGATCATTTGGGAAGAGTCACTCTAAAATTAAAGTGTCAACTTCAAACTATAGGAAGGTAATCCATGAGGCTCAAAATACCCTACTACGCCCAGAGTTCCGAATTCAGCTGTGGTCCCGCTTGTGTGCTGATGATTTTCAAGTTTTTTAACACCCACCTTAAGCTGAATCGCACCCTGGAGTTTGAGGTATGGCGTCAATGCAACATGATTGGAGTAAGAGGCGCAGACCCTTTCGGGATGAGTGTCCCGTTGTTAGACGCCGGCTATGAGGTCCACCTGTTAACGGAACGCAGGAGTATGATCGACCCTGATTTGTGGAGGAGCAGGATGCAGGAACTCAGGTTGACCCCGGAAGACGAGGATTTAGCCGTTTTCGGTATTGCCGAGAACAAGAAGCGCGCTCTGGGTCGTGGCTTGACTGTGGTGTACAACCGATTGACGGTCGAGCGGGTCGCTAAGTCCTTCTATGAAGGGTTCATCCCGATAGCATTGGTACACATGGGAGTGGTACACCAGCTGGACATACCTCATTGGGTAGTAGTGACGGATGTCGGAGATGATCATGTAGCCTTCAATGACCCCTATCCTCCCAAAGGGGGAAAGAACATTTGCGTGAGCCGGGAGGAATTCCAGCAGATGCTTGGTGATGTTGGAACTCGGTTCGGTCTGAGCCCATCGGTTATCTTTATCAGAAACTGCAACCAGTGAAGAAACCGAACTTTGCAAATACTAAAGAGGTAAACCCGAGCCTTTAAGATTTTATCGTAAGGCAGTAAGACTTCAGCTTCTCAACGGGATGATAGGATTTTTTCGATTGGGCCAGGGTGGCAAGGCCCATATCGCTCTCTTTGTTCATAAACACATATCCATGGAAGAGTTCCTTAGCACACTCATTGTCCAGAAACTGGTAAAGACCTTTGATGTAGGGATAGGCCTTTTCAAAATTGAGGACGCCCATATCCTGCGTTAAATGGGACATGATGGCAAAGGCGCAGATCACACCGTCTACCCGGACACATAACCCTCGCCAGTCCAGCTCTTCTATGGTGTGGAGCGCCTCAATAACCGCCGACTTCTCACAGGCCATATTTTCCTTCTGCTCTTTGTCACATTCCTGCAGATCACACCATTTTTCAAGGAAGTCGAGACACTGGGAAACATCTTTTTCTGTGATCATCCCCGTGGCCACCCGCTTGTCATGAACATATACACGTGTAAACTGGTGAATCAGATTCCGTTTTTTTGCGTATCGATTTCCCCTGAGTTCGACAAGATCCTGGGTAAGATAGAGATAGTCCTCATACTCTTTCTGCTCAGTAATATCAAAATAAGGATGGAGGGCGCTGTCTCCCACCTCTTGCAGATAATCCCCGGGAACGAAACAGATCCGCCCGCATCCCGTTGCGATGACCAGCTCTTTCAGGGCAACGGGTGTAGGCCGACCATGGCCACCGACGGGCAGAATCATGTATCCGTTGTCGTCATTGTCCCTGATTTTTTTGGTCACGACGATCACCTCGCCATGGATAATCTCGTAATAAGATTCGAAGCAGTAGCCGTTCCAGGCAATGATCGAAGGCAGGGAATAGGTGCTGAGGCGGTGCGGCTGGCGTTCAAATAAGCCCTTCAACAAGGGATAGTCTTTTCTGGATAGCGGCTTCATCGCTTATGATCAATCTTTAGCAGCATCGGCAGAGAAAAGGGCATTTCCTCAAATCCTATTTTTCGATAGAAGGAATGGGTGCGATTTTGAGCGATCAAACCGATCCACCGCATGTTGTCACGATAGAGACGACCCACGATTTCTTCGACAATCTTTGTTCCGATCCCCTGACGTCGAAGTCGGGGGAAAACGATCACATCGTGAATATAGGCGTCATTCACACGATCGCTGATTGCCCGACCCATCCCCGCAATCTCGTTTCCGTCTCTGACGGTCAGAAAGCAGTGACTCCCCGAAACGATGCGACGGATCAACTCGTGATTTCCATTATCCCGCTCATCCCACCAGCCCGCTTCCCGGTATAAGACCGTGATCTGCTCGATTTCCCCAGGATTGGGGTCGGTTATGAACTGATATTTATACGATATCATATTGATAATGGTCGATGTACATCTTCCAGACGGCAAATGGCAGAGAGATGATAACTGGACATAGGACGATATGTGGCTACCACGGCGAAGCGCCATGACGAACGAAGCATTAATCCGCCTGCCTTTTGTAGAAAACTATCAAACATGAATTAATAAATCAAGGTTAACGTTTACGAAAGCGCGACGGGTTGGAATGTTGAACCAAAGTTCTTTCCTGTAACATTTCATTCTTTATTCTCCTTATGCGAAATGCAAAACTAAAATTGGATTCGATTTTGTTAAGCGAATTGTTGAACTCTTATTGCTCCGGCAAGTAATTATATCACTCCTGTCATTCCCGAGAAATCGGGAATCTATCTAAGATACTGGATGCCGGCACAAGTCCGGCATGACAATTGGCGTGTTTAATTGCCGGAGTAATAAATATATTTTCTCAAAAATTACCGGGTTTTCCTCTTGAAAGCAACACAGAAAGTCGAAGACAGGATATGCCAGGCTTAAATACAAAGGCGTCAATTTCGATTGGCGACCCTGATTGTTGATTGCGGGCTGAAACGTGCAAGGCTGAGCCGTTTATTTTTCCGCTTAAGAAAGAAGTGTATGTCTTCCTGTAACGTTGTTTTTCTTATTCAGTCCATCCATTCAACATTTCAAACAGTAGTCACTAAGAAATCTTGTGGTTTATTCATGGTTGATGTATAAAATGGCATCAATTTGTAAGAGGGGCGCCACTATGATGAAATCTTCTCTTATGCGAATGAATCTGATATTTATTCTTCTTCTTTTATTTATTCCCAATCTCGTATCTGCTGAAACACAAACCTTCATTAAAGAATACACATACCATGCTGGCGATGAGGACAGTAGAAATTCAAGCAGAACCATCGCCCTCAGGGAGGTGAAAAGGCTTCTTTTGGAGGAATTGGGCACCTATCTGGAAAGCCAAACAGAGGTAAAAAACTTTCAAATGACAAAAGACCAGATTACAACCCTGACTGCCGGAATAGTGAGCGCTGAGGTGATAGAAGACACATGGGATGGCAAAGTATATTGGCTTAAAGCGAAAATCGCCGTAAACCCGCAGGACGTGATAAAATCCATTGATAGTCTTCGCAAAGATCGTGCAAAGGTTAAAGAATTAGAGGAATTAAGAAAAAAGTCTGAAGAGCTTTTAGAGGAAAATGAGCGGCTAAGTAAAGAGTTAAAGATAGCAGAGGGCGGGAAGAAACAAAAAGTAGCACAAGCATATAAGCGAAATATCGATAATTTAAGTGCTACTGAATGGTTTGAAAAAGGCTATAAATTAGGTATATCCGGTGACAACACCGATGCAGTAAAGGCATATAACAAGGCCATAGAACTGAACCCGCAGTTGGCGGAGGCATACAGAGATCGAGCGTTTGTTTATGGCGCGCTTGGCAATTACCGGCAGGCGATTAAGGATTTCAGCAAGGCCATAAAACTGAACTCGCAGTTGGTGGGGGCATACGTCGGCAGAGGGCTTGCTTATGACAGTCTTGGCAATCATCAGCAAGCGATTAAGGATTTAAGTAAGGCTATAGAACTAAGCCCGCAGGATGCATTTGCATACCGTGTGAGAGGGGTTGCTTATGGCATGCTTGGCAATCATCAGCGGGCGATTGGGGATTACAGCAAGGTCATAGAACTGGACCCCCAGAATGCAGGTGTATACGCGCTCAGAGGAGCTACTTATTACATGCTTGGCAATTACCGGCAGGCGGTTAAGGATTCCAGTAGGGCCATAGAACTGAACCCGCAGGATGAAAAGCCTTACTATGGTAGAGCGCTTGCTTATGGCGCGCTTGGCGATTATCAGCAGGCGACTGCAGATATGAAAATTGCCGCCAGATTAGGTTATAAAGAGGCACAAGATTTTTTAAGGTCAAAGGGAATTAGCTGGGAATAAATATTTGCCATCTTTCGGTTTGCTGGCGACCATACCTGCCTTAGCAGTAAACTCTGCTTCTTGCTTAAAGTGTTAGGTTAGCAAAAATCTAACGAAATGGTAGAGTTTAAATGGAAATACTGATATTGAATCCTAGTCGAACCGCGAAAGACACAACTGGGACTCCTTGGACGTGAGAAGACACTGCCGACGACGTCTTATAAGCAACTTATAACGGCATTTGGGTTATTATATGAATCAATATAATCAACTTTTGGCCAGAAGGAGAAGTCGATGAAGTTACAACTCGTTTCACAATATGGTACGCTATGGGCTCGAAACCCGGAAAATCTAAAACAATTGCGAGACTTGGGAAAATTCAGTGGTGTCTATGTGCTTTGTGACGGATCCATGCCCGTCTACATTGGCCGAGGCAGATTATCCAAGAGGATTCAAGGCGCTACCCGGAGCAAGAAGCGAGGCCAGCATTGGGACCATTTCTCGTGGTTCGTCATGAAGGAACAAGACTTCAATCATGACGCGGAGGCTTTGCTCCTGCAACTACTCCCGCACTATCTCAGGAGCCTCAACCGGCTGAGGAATGATTTCGTGGATGCAACGGAAGTCGACCAAAGCAAATCGCAAGCAGTTCCGATCAAACGACCTAACTTTGCAGTAAAGAGCAAACGAGGGATCAGTCGGAAAACGTAGAGTCACAGGAAAGATCAGAACAAGGTGTTGGAGTGTAGGTGCTTACGCAAGCCACTTAACGCCAATGCTTATACTTTCAATCGATAATATTCACCCCTTCACGATGGTTCCCCATATTGCTTCGTAGGTGGCACCAATAACCGACCCCTTTGATATTTTCATTCATTGCTCTCACAAATTACGGAAGGAAAGCTGCTGCAGAAGGGCATCAACCGTAAATCTCAACTTCAATAAAAATCGGTAACCCCTCAGCAGATTAAAGAGAGTGGATTGGCGTATAAAAATCCCTCTCAATCTCCCTTTACAAAAGGGAGAAGCATGTTGGGGAATGACGACGAGGAATCAGGTATTGTCGCGAAACAGTTTGAGCCAAATCGGTCCGCTCATGGAAACCAATCCGAGTATGGCGAAGGCGAAGCCCCATCCGTATACGCTGTTGCCGGAGATATCGAGCACGAAACCGAAGGCGAGAGGTGCAAGAAATGCCATGCCGAATCCGACAAAGGCATACAGCGCCAGGGTCCTGCCACGTTCAGAGTCATGTGCCGCTGCGACTACACCGGCTGTCAGCGCAGCGCTGTCCAGCATCATGGCAATCCCATAGAGCAGGCAGAGTCCCGCGACCATAATAAAAGGCAGAGCGGCGGCAAAGCCTATGACACAGCCGATCAGGCCGGCGGCAAGCATAAAAATGGTGATGACGCGCCTGCGTTCCGAAATTAGCGCCAGTTCATTTCCCAGGATACTGGCAGGCACGCCCGCGAAAAGAACGATCGTTGCCAGGTTCTGCGGACTGATATAATCGCGCATAGTTTGCAGGCTTATGCTGAAAGCCAGAAACGCGACGAGCCATGTACGAAATCCAAAGAGCTCCCAGCAGTGAACCGCATATCCACACATGTAGCCTACGGCGGAACGGTTTCGGAGGGCTCCGCGAAAGTTGAATGATGAGAGAAGGGGTTCTCTCAAAGGCAGATCAGGCGTCTTTGGTTTAACGGCAAAAGCGAAGATCAATACGGCTCCGAGGCAGCCTGTGGCCAGCATCGCAGCCGCCCAGCGCCAGTCAAGCCAGGTCACCAGCCATCCTGACAGAAATACCGATATGGCCGTTCCAATGCCATACGAAGATGTGTAAAAGGCAATATACCTGCTCTGAGTTTTGCCCGTGATGTGATCGCTGAGCGCCTTCAGCCCCGGCATGTACGTCCCGGCGAGGCTGACACCAGCGCAGAATCTGAATAACATTGCCGTCAGGGTGCCCTGGGCAAGCCACCCGAAGCCTGCCATCGAGGCTGCGCCGAAAACGGCCGAATAAAGATAGATGCGGCGTGGATCAATCCTGTCCGTGAGACTCACAAGGATGGGCACAAAGGCCGCGTATCCCCCATAGAAGATACCATTGATCCAACCGGCCTCCGTATTGCTGAGACCCCATTCAGCCTGAAAACCGGGAAGGAGGGCAGGGAAGTACATCGTTCCCGCCATGGAGAATATCTCAGCAGTACAGAGGTAGATAATGAATGTAATCTGACTGTTCATGCAAATAAAAATATGAAGTTATTACTCCGGCAATTAAACACGCCAATTGTCATGCCGGACTTGATAAGCCTGCCCCGTACTTGATACGGGGGCATCCAGTATCTTAGATAGATTCCCGATTTCTCGGGAATGACATTATTGATATAATTATTTGCCGGAGTAATAAAAAAATTAATTGGCCTGTCTCGGATTTTTCTATCATTCTTTTCGGATTATTGTAATAATGAATTGCATTGAACTCAATAGATTTTTTAACTTTATCATATGGAAAATACATTTCGAGCAACCGGCGGCATTGAAGCGGTACTGTTTGATTTCGGAGGAGTTCTCTCTGAAGAAGGCTTCAATAACGGCCTCCAGGCAATTGCGAGGCTAAACGGACTCGACGAAGAGACCTTTGTCAGGACTGCCAACGATGTAATCCATGCCTGTGGATACGTTATCGGTAAAGTTTCTGAGAGCGCCTATTGGGAGATACTGAGGGGGACTACCGGCATCCGGGGTGATGATCAGTATCTGAGAAATGAAATACTATCCCGTTTCAGAATGAGAGAATGGATGATCGACACAGTGAAAAGGCTCAAGGCCATTAGCCTCCGTGTGGGTATCCTCAGTGACCAGACCAACTGGCTTGATGAACTCGATGCTCGCGATAATTTTTTCCGACAGTTCGATTATGTTTTCAACAGCTATCATATGGGGAGAAGCAAGAAGGACCCGACTCATTTTAAGGACGTGGTCCGCATGTTAGGAGTCGAGGCGCATAAAATACTCTTTATTGACGATGACCCGGGAAACTGCGAAAGGGCTAAACAGGCGGGGTTGAAGGTTCTTCATTACAGTGACCGTGCAGTGTTTCTTGAAAAGATTGCGGGGTATTTTCCGGGAATAACATCATAAAACGTAGTGCAGACCTTCAGGTCGGCCATATTAGCAGGACTAAAGTCCTGGACTACATCTCGGCTGCGTCTTTCCATTTGACACATAAATGCATTTTTCTTATACTTCCATATCTTTTCCGCTTAACACCCTTCATTTCTTATTAACCAGAATGGACAAGGAGGACCCATGCAGCTTATGAATCAACTGGATGCCATCTTCAAACCTAAGAGTGTTGCGGTGATCGGAGCTTCACCATCTCCCGGCAAACTTGGCTATGATGTTGTTTACAATTTGATCCATGCCGGCTTTACCGGTCCAATATATCCGGTCAACCCGAAAGCGGATCAGATTCTGGGTCGTCCTGCATTCAAGCAGATCGGCGATATTTCGCCCGCACCGGATCTCGCGGTGGTGATCATTCCGGCAAAGGCAGTACCCGGAGCCATCGACCAATGTGGTAAGGCGGGTGTCAAGGCCGCTGTTGTTATTACAGGGGGGTTTGCAGAAGCGGGAGAAGAAGGTGAAAAGCTTCAGTTGGAGCTGGCCAATACCGCGCGCCGCTATGGCATCCGGGTAATCGGTCCCAACTGTCAGGGGGTGAATAATCCTCATCATAATCTCTGCGCCTCATGGCCGCTGCTTACCAGGAAGGGCCGCATGGCATTTATCTCCCAGAGCGGGACGGTCGGGGCGGCACTCCTGGATTGGGCAGGCGAAGAGCGCCTCGGGGTGAGCGCCTTCGTAAGTCTGGGAAATCGCGCTGACGTCGATGAAACAGACTGCATCAAGTATTTTAACCACGATCCTAATACAGCGGTAATCGCTCTCTATGTGGAAGGCGTCAAGCGACCCGTTGAATTTCAGAAAGCCCTGGCTGCGGCCACGAAACCCGTCGTCATTCTGAAATCCGGGCGCACGCCGAGGGGCCGTGTTGCGGCGGAGTCACACACCAAATCAATGGCGGGAGTGGATGCCGTGTACGACGCCATCTTCAGGAAATACCGGGTCCACCGCGCCGATACTATCGAAGAACTCTACGACTATGCCAAGGCGCTGGCCTACATGTCCAAGCCTCCGGGAAAGCGCCTGCTCAATATTACCAGTTCGGGAGGTTCTGCCATCCTGGCTATCGATCAAGCGGAAAAACTCGGTTTCGAATCGCCGCGACCGGACGACGCCCTGAGGGAGCGTCTGCGAGTATTTTTACCCCCGCACTGTTCGGTTGATAACCCCATAGACCTTACGGGAGACGTCATCGGTGATCCGACGCTATATAGCAAAGTGATCGATGCCGCTAAAGGTGACTATGACACTATGGTCATCATTTTTGGCGACCCGATTGCCGGGGCATCGAAGATTGTCACTCCCGGCGCCTCGGAAGTGGTTGTCTTCCTGGGCGGCGCCGATGTCGAAAGAGAGGAGCGACTTCTGATCCATCAGCGAGGCATACCGGTCTTTCCAACTCCGGAGCGCGGCATCAAGGCCTTGCATCAGTTCTTCCGGTTTGAGAGCCGTGCCGTTCTTTCCTCTTCGCCGCATGCCTCGACCTCAGGTTTGCAACTGATGCCCGCCGGTGAGGCAGTGGCATTGCTGGATGAAGCCGGCATTTCTGTGGCCGCCGCGAGACTGGCCAAATCGCCCGAGGAGGCCTCAGCATTGGCCCGCACGTTTGCCACTCCCGTGGTCCTCAAGGTAGCCTCGCCGGACATAGCCCATAAGAGCGATGTTGACGGTATACGCCTTAATCTATCCACCGATAAGGAAATACGTACCGCCTATCACGAAATTATGGCAAGCGCCGCCGCTCGCGCCCCCCGTGCCCACGTCGAAGGGGTAACCGTATCACCCATGGCCGAGCCGGGCGGTCTGGAGGTTATTGTAGGAATTTTCACTGATCCCCAGTATGGTCCTGTTCTGATGTTCGGCCTGGGGGGAATCTTTACAGAGATTTACAGGGATGTGCAGTTCTGCCTGCTCCCTGCTTCGGAAGAAGAATTGCGGCACACGATCCAGACTATCACCGGGTATCCGCTGCTCGCCGGTGTCCGGGGCCAACGCCCGAAAGACTTGAAGAAGCTGATAGAAGTCATGAAGGGTGTGTCTAAACTGGCAATTGATAATCCGGAAATTGATCAGATTGATCTGAACCCCGTGCTTATCTATGAACAGGGTGCCCTTGTCGTGGACGCCCGAATCTTCAGGCGGACGTCGTAGGCGGCCATGTGGCTTATGCAGTGGTGAATAGTCCTGGCAGGCAGCGTTGCCGCTTTGAAGGATTGTATATCTGAACCTTCAGTGGATTTTGTTATCCGTGAGCAGGTTGGCCATAATCAAACCGTAAAAACTTTCCCTGCCGGACTGGTAATGCCAGCCCAGGTGGGTGAAGCAATTTGCACACACAGCGATGCACCAGGTGAATCCCGCAAACCACGTAGCCTCGTACGTGGGGATGCCGTAGATGAAACATCCCCATGCCCTCGAAAAGCAGCCGATATGGAATGTAATTCCAAGAGGATTCGTAAATATATGTGCGTGTTGACCGTTTGCGGCAATGCTATATTCAACTGTTGTGATCTCGTTTCTGCAGTTTCTACAAATGATTGATTCTTTCTTTTTTTCTGTTTCCGTTTCCTCAAGTATTTTCGAGCAGACTGCCTCGATTTGCTCGTCCGAAGATTCCTTGAGTGTCAACGGATGGCCTGTGTGATATGGATGCATTTCGTTGCTTGTGCGAAAAATCATATTCAGGAAACTTCCTGTACACCGGTGTGTTGGTTCATGTTTCTTAATTGAACCCCTTTGCCTTATTTTACTTGATTTGACGTTCTAAAGCAAATTACCAAAAGAGCCGATTATTGTTAAGAGGTGTCTGTGAGTGATGCCAGGAATTAAAAGAAGAGCCGAATTTAAAGTAGCGATAATTATTTTTCTGATTCTAAGCATATCACTGCCCGTTCATTCTGCTGATATCTACAGATGGGTTGATAAAGAAGGGGTATTGCACTTCTCGGATGATCAACCGCAAGGTGTCAACGAGACTAAACGGCTGAAGGTGGAAGATTCGGCGCCAAGGGAAGAAATCCCTGTCGTGAAACTGGAAGTGCCCGAAGAAAATGTCACTACTCCACAACCAAAGCCAAGAAAAGAATCGGGCAGGATAACTTCCAGAACGCAGCAGAAGTTGCAGAATTTTCCCCTGGTCTTCCAGAAGCGCAATTGGTGTGCCTTTGCCAGCATGGAAATGGTTTTTAAGTATTACGGCTTCGATGTTGATCAGGATGCGATTTACAAGAATTTAAATG
>Ga0208103_1000145_pt1 | contig 37868 bp, 27 predicted proteins | sample CryBogmetaGMA75M_FD_184550 | JGI IMG/M metagenome (GOLD analysis project Ga0208103, IMG submission 184550) | Freshwater microbial communities from Crystal Bog, Wisconsin, USA - MA7.5M (SPAdes) | ecosystem: Environmental > Aquatic > Freshwater > Lake | place: Crystal Bog, Wisconsin, USA... | reverse complement strand
GACAGCCGAGGGGATGCACACCCTCCTTCAGAGCGGTATTATGAAAGTGCTAAAAGGAGAGACTGACCTCATCGAAGTTCTAAGCGTCTGTATTCGGTGAGACCTTGCAAACTCTTCTTCTGCCCACGCATTACCTGACTTGTTATTATTTCCCTATGATACCAGTTGTATTGTGATCACAGGAATACATCTAAACGGAGGTGTCTTATGGCAGCAAGGAAAAGAGTATCTGCAATTAAAAAGAAGTTGGCCAAAAAAAGCGGCTATGGCTGGGTGCCTGATTTGCCGGACCATCGCGACTTTATATATAGCGCGGTGCTCCGCGTGCCTGCGAGACTCCCTCGATCGATGGATTTGCGCTATCTCTGCTCCAGGGTCGAAGATCAGGGGCAATTGGGCAGTTGCACAGGGAACGCCCTTGCAGGAGCGCTGGAATTTCTGGAACGGAAAGATAAGGTCTCTTTTGTGGATTTTAGCAGGCTCTTCATTTACTATAACGAGCGCCTTATTGAACACACCGCTAAAGCAGACACGGGCGCCATGATCCGTGATGGCATCAAGACGCTTGCGAAGCAGGGCGTGTGCTCTGAGAAGACATGGCCGTATATAATCTCGAAATTCGCAGTCAAACCCAATGCCGCATGTTATAAAGAGGCGCTGCAGCACAGAATCACGTCCTATCACCGCATCATGACACTTGACGAGATGCGTGCATGCCTTGCCGGAGGATTTCCGTTTGTTTTCGGGTTTAGCGTTTATGAAAGCTTTGAGTCGCAGGCGGTGGCGCGGACAGGTATCGTGAACATGCCGAAGCCCAGAGAAGGTCAGGTTGGCGGGCATGCGGTGATGGCGGTCGGATACGATGACTCCAAGAAGAGGTTCATCGTCCGCAATTCATGGGGAGATGATTGGGGGATGAAAGGGTATTTTACAATTCCCTATCAATACGTTGCTGACAGAAACCTCTCGGATGATTTTTGGACGATCCGCCGTGGCGGACAGATGGCAAGCAAGAAATAGCGAGAAAGCTCATAACCGATAATCTATCATGTCCGTATTCATATTTCGATGATGCTGGCGGCTGACTACCGCCTGCTCCCCGTGCCGTTGCATTGCTACTTTAACGAGCCGGTGCCGCCCCTCGATAAAGGAATTTAAATTCACGCTTGCCCATAATCTTTAGACCTGCTGCATAATATTCTTCGTATATAGGAGAAAAAAGTGTACAAGCATCTTGGCCAGAGACAGGCTTGCTTGACAGACGCGTTACGACAAGCAAATATCTTGACGAGTGTATAAGAGTACAGAATGATCGACTGGTTATTACATCTTCCCGCATATAGTAAGGTAGGCGTGTCCTTTTTGGGGATATTGTTGCTTAACTCGTCTGGTGTGCCGTTGGGTCTCGCTATCCTTCTCTTTTCTATTCTTCTGCCCTTGTGGGCAGGCACTGGCATGGGTGGCCTTTACTACCAGATCGCAAGCTTCGGCGAGCCGCAGAATTATATACTGCCGGTAATCATCCTCCTGCTTTTGTTCTTTACTGAATCCTTGAGCAAGACAGGTCGGATGGATCGCACGATTGCGGCCCTCAAAGAATGGCTGAAGAGCAAACATATCATCCTGGCGGGACTACCCGCGTTGGTGGGACTCCTTCCCATGCCCGCTGGCGCCCTCTTCTCCGCGCCTTTTGTAGCTGCTGTCGATGAAAGCGGGGAACTCGAATTGTCTCACAAGGTGGCAATCAATTACTGGTTCCGGCATATCTGGGAATACTGGTGGCCCCTCTATCCCGGTGTCATCCTTGCGATGCAGTATTCCAGGCTTCCGGTAATTGCGTATTTTCTCATACAGATACCCTTTACCATCGTCGCAGTGATCAGCGGGTATATATTTATTCTGCGGAGAATTAAGAAAGAAGACGACAAGGGCGTTGGTTATGGAAAGATAGACACCGGTGAAGTCCTCTCGGCAATGGGGCCCATCGGACTGCTTGTCATGATATCACTTGTGGGATCGGCGATTCTTCCCCTCATGGGCATTGAGGGCACGCTGGCAAATTTAATAGCCATGCTGGTTGGCCTCATCGCTGCGCTTGCCGCTATCTTCTCCGGCCATGCTGCAGCGTTCCGTCCGTCGCTCCGCATGCTGATGCGCATAGACACCTGGTTTATGATAGCACTTGTCGTGGGAATTCAGGCCTTCTCTGCGGCCCTCGTGTGTCCTGTTGATGCAACCGGGGCGACATTGATAACCGGGATGCGCGACGAATTTATCCGAACAGGCATCCCCCTGATCACGGTCATCATGCTGATTCCCTTTATCTCCGGCATGGTGACGGGAGTTGCTTTCGGCTTTGTCGGCGCCAGTTTTCCGATTGTGTTTGCCCTCATTGGATCGGAACCGACAACCGGTCTGCTGGCTGCTACTACTGTGTTTGCTTACTCCTTCGGATACATGGGAATGATGCTTTCCCCCATGCACGCCTGCTTCGTGGTTACCGCAGAATATTTTTGTGTGACTGTATTCGGTGCTTACCGGTATATTATCTGGCCGGTGATCAGCATTCTTATCACTTCGATTATACTGTCAGGCCTCTATTATGTTACATTCTGACCGCAGATAAAGCAGTATTGCCAAGAGACAGGGCGGCCTTGTGCTGATTAATCCATTAGATGCTTGGTGTGGGCACATCTACCCAGGCAGTAGATCTCTTAACGGGAACCACGTTGACAATTGCGCCTGTCCGGGCATTTAAGTCAATGGCATAAAGTGGCGTTCTCGTCGCGCCGAATGATAATAATGCAGATCCCGACAGACGCTTCCCATTACCATCGTCTACCTCGTCGATAATGACCCGCCTATACGGACAAGCATTGCAATCCAAAGCCGGCTCATCTATGTTAATGGGGCAGTGGTGTCTTCTTGCGATTGTTGGGTCGACATTATGCATCTTAGCCATGTGAAAAGATGGAGAGCTTCTCAGATGTTCGAAAGGATGCAAGACCCATTCGCTTATCATGGCAAAGGTATTGTGCTGCTTGAAGAGATGAAATTCCCCTCCCGTATCCGCGATCATGCCCTGCATGATGTAATCCGCAGGCATCATGTACGCCAGGTAATTCTTGTTATCAGACAATTTTATCTTGCCGTCTCTCTCTCCTTGAAGAATAGTCTGTATTGCACCTGCATTCATAGCAGCGTCTTCCGGCAGAAGAGATAGGATGGTAAGATTTGTGTTTGCTTCAAAGGGAAGGGATCGCAAAGTTATCGCCCTCAAGATGAATCCCGACCCTATCACTGCAGTGATGATCAGTGTGGAAACAACGACATGTCTGAGAGGGCTCCTGGGGATGATATGGTTCATAAAAGAAAAATATCTCTCAACCTTCTTAGGGAGAAACATGCCCGTACTGCTCAAATACTTTTCGTAGGACTCTCCATAACAGGTCAGCATCCTTTTCTCTTCATCTTTCGCCAAGACATAGTAAAGGACGAACATCACGGAAAGGCTTGCCAGCACTATGAATCGGGGCCAGAGAATGCTCATCCCTATACCCCATATGCCAAGCAAGAGATATTGAGGATGCCTGATATACTTGTAAAGTCCTTTATCCGCTATGCCCCACCTGAACAACTTACCCAGATAGACCTGTAAGGCACAAGCTATGAATGCGGCGGCGCCAATTATAAAAAAAGCGGAACCTGCGATGCGAATGGTCCTGAGGAAAAGGGTTGGCGGTAATATCATATGAGGCAGGAAGAAGGCAGTAAGCCATCTTGTTGCGGGAAACTGGCCGAGCCAGTTAAATACCGGATTGAAGACAGAATAGAAGAAAAAAGCAAAGGGGCTGATCATAATCATAATTTCGAAAGCAACAATGAAGAACAACATTATGCCCGCAAAGGCCGTCAACTTTATTGCCTTCTCTCTCAGTTTCTTCCACATAACTTCAATTGCCTCCAAATTATTCGTTCAATATCTGATTCTATACCATGTATTATTGATCAGAGCGAGTCTCGGAGACGAATGGATACTTTATATCCACCTGGATACCTTATGTGTGTTATAAGTATCCACTTTTCGCATGAAACGTAAACCTTTTCAGCCATCTAAATTGAGTCAATATATCAATAAACGATTTATTTCAACAAGTTACAATCGTGTAGGCTCTCTTGGCATTCGTCTTGCACTACAATTAAAGGGAGTGACCATTCGTTGAGAGCTGGTATTTTGCCATAATCACTTTTTATGAATGGTGTAGGAGTTTTCCATGTTTCACAAAAAGAGCCTATTCATCCTTATTCCGACGCTGCTGCTAATTCCCCTTCTGTTGGGAACGATTCCTCTAAAGCTGGTGAACAAGCTGGCGCACGGTGGACCTTTTGCGCAGAGTCAAAACAAGCAAGCATGTATCAACAAGAACTGTTCCTCCCATTCCCTTATCTCACAAAACAACTTTGATACTGCTACCTTGAATGCACCATCTCCAGATCACCAGGTATCGTATTCACCAAAGGTTTTGAATGCGGGATCTGAATTATTTCATTCCGATATTCACTTCACATCCATTCCTCTCCGCTGTTAATTTTCACCTCTTCAACTCGTCTTTTCAATAAATGCGGTAAATTCATTTGTCTGCGGAATCCTACCGTATGCCTTTTCCTCAAAGATCGAGAAAAACACATTGATTATGATGAACCTGACACGCAAGCAGGTTATAAACATGAAAAAATTAGTAATGACATTATTTGCAGTGATTGTTGTGATAGCTTTTGCAGCCTCGGCATTGGCTTTCCGCCAAGGATGGGGAAGGGGCAATGGTCTTAAGCCCTACGATGGCTTTGATCCAGCAGTCCTTTCACAACTAAACCTAACGGTTGAGCAGGCAACTGAAATAAATTTTTTTCGCGATACGTTCTTGAAAGATACCAATCGTCTTCGGGATGTGATGTTCAGCAAACGGGATGACTTGCGGCTCCTGTGGCTTCAGCAAAGCCCCGACCAGGAAAAAATCCTCGCAATGCAGAAAGAGGTCAGTGTTCTGAGGAACCAGATTAAGGAAAAGAGAGATGTCTATCGACTTAACGTTTACAATGTACTTACTCCAGAACAGAAAGAAAAGTTAAAGTCCTACGGACCGGGTCGTGGTTTCCGTCAAGGCATGAGAGGTAACTGGTAAAAATACAGTATGATAAAAGGTGTTGCCCAAAGTAAGGAAAGTGAGAAATCAGACAGTGACATTTTTGGTAGATGGGATTAATCCTCAAGATAAAAAGACAACCCTACTGAAGCTTACCATGGCTGCATATCAAATGAAAAATATGCTGTCTAAAAGCTTCAAGTTGATGTGGCCGGCATTGATTGTTCTTCTGTTAACACTTTTTATCTCGGCTTTTTTCACAAAATCTGTCTTTGTCACTGGTGTGGAGTCGTTTTGGAAAATTCTTCTTCGGTTTTTTCGTCTGACCATTATCTTAACTCTCCCCATTCTCTTTCTTCCTTACATTAGTATGTTCATACAGTATCTTCTCAACCGGGGGAATTATCGTTTGATCCAAATCCCTGGGGAGGGAAACTATGAGTTCAACCGATGGCATAGCTGGTTAATAAGGCCGCTACAGTGCATTGGGCTGGCAATGTTGATTGCGGCAAAGTTTATCACAGTTTTACAAATCTACACGGGGAATACAATTACCGCCGCAACCATTCTTCCAGCTGGTCATTTTAATCCGGGACGATTTTTGAGCATCACGACCATCGCCATGACGACGTCATTGCTACTTTCTTTTCTCTGGACGTTGGATGATCTGGGAATTCGGTATTCCAACAGGAAGACGGGGGAAGTCAGAATGATAGGAAAGTATATTGGCATACTGCTGCCAATCGTATTCGGCTTTTATGGTATCTTTAGTCTGTTTGAAAATCACGAACGCTTATTGGCGGTTCAGTATATTTTTCAGATGATCATCGTTCTCTATCCGCCATTTGTCATTATGACAGTGTTCCACTCGCTTTACACAGGGAAACATGAAAAACTTTTACTGGAAAAATTGAAGACGGAATCGGTTGATGTTTATAAATAGACCAAGGGTCAACTGACGAAATAAAACAGAAATCAACAAGAGACGCTGCCAGAAATAGGGTTAAACAACGCCTATGAAAAGGAGAAAAATATGGATCTGATCGTCGCAGAAAATATATCTAAAGACTACCATGTCGGCGAGGTTGTCATAAATGCCTTGAAGGATGTCAGTTTTGAAATTGAACCTGCATCTTTTGTTTCGTTCGTCGGCCCCTCCGGAAGTGGGAAAACAACTCTTCTGAACCTGATCGGTTGCCTCGACAAGCCGACTGAAGGAAAATTAACAGTCGTCGGCACTGACATCTCCATTCTTAATCGAAATGACGGCGCCGCCTTTCGAGGGAATCATATAGGATTCATTTTTCAGGATTTTAATCTCATACCTGTTCTCACAGTATACGAGAACATCGAATACCCCCTCCTCATGGTTCAAAATGTTCCAGCTACGGAAAGAAGCGAAAGGATCCATGGGCTCCTCAAAGCCGTCGAAATGCTCGACCAGAAGGACAAGTACCCGGATCAAATCTCAGGCGGCCAGAAACAGCGGGTGGCAATTGCCAGGGCCCTTGTTACAAACCCGAAACTTGTCCTGGCTGATGAGCCCACAGCCAATCTCGACTCTAAAACTGCCCACACCGTCATTGACCTCATGAAGAAGATGAAAAACGAGCTCAAGACGACCTTCGTCTTTTCAACCCATGATCAAAAGATCGTAGGTATGGCGGAAATCATCTACTCGCTGGAAGATGGACAATTGATCGGCAAAAATGTGCAAGGGGGGAATGGTAATGCGTAATCTTTTTAAAATCGCCATCCGCAATCTTCTTCGGTACAAAAGAAGAACATTATTAACTGCGTCTCTCATCACGATAGGGGTGGTTTTCGTTCTGGGATATATCTCCATAGCCGGATCTTTTAAGAACATGATGATCGCCCAGATCACGGACTCTTCTTTAGGACACCTGCAAGTGCATCGGAAGGGATATATGGCCGCCGTTGAAAGCCTTCCGCTCACCATGAACCTGAGACCAAGGCCATACAAGATATTGGAGGATGTACTCAACGGCCTGCCCGAAGTAGAAGCGTATTCGCCGCGCATCAGATTCGGGGGAATGTTCAGTACATTTGTAGAGACGACCAGTATACGATTAAACGGCGTCAATCCGGACAATGAATTTAGAACTGTACCCCTTTTGCCCTCGCGAATAATCAATGGGGAAAAGCATCTTAACAAAGGAGAAATCCTTGTCCCGGAACTACTTTCCATGGGAATGGGAGTGAAGCCCGGGGACACAGTAGTCATAGTCACAACCAACAAAGACGGGTCTGTTAACGGGAAGCAGTTTAAGGTGTCTGGCATTCTCGAAAGTGCCCAAGGACCTGGGGGAAGGGACGGATATGTCCATATAGAGGATGCCAAGGAAATCCTGCGGATGGAAGATGTGGAGGTTAGCGAGGTGGCCATCCGGGTGAAGGATTTCAGTGGTGTTAATGCCTTCACGGAAAAGCTCGAAGGTCTGCTCGGGAAGGAATTAAATCAAAAGGGTAAACCCATCTTCGAGGTACATACCTGGGAGAAGCTTTCTCCCTTTTATAACATTGCTCGAATGATTGACGTGATGTCGATCTTCGTTAAGGTTATGCTGGTCGCGGTAGTTTTGATTAGCATCATGAATGTAATGATCATGGCGGTTTATGAGCGGGTGAGGGAGATCGGGACGATCGCCGCCATCGGCACCCTGCCGAAAAAGATCCTTTCCATGTTTGTGATAGAGGGATTTTCCCTTGGAGCACTGGGAGTGATTATCGGAAATCTCATCGGTCTAAGCCTTATCCTGATTCTCAATCTTTCCGGCATTACCTTTGATTTCGGCAGGCAAAAAGGATTGATTTTGAGGGCAACGATTGACCCGATCGATGTGCTACTCGTATCCGGCATCGTCATCCTCATCTCCGTTCTGGCCAGCCTGCAGCCTGCCTGGAAAGCATCCAGAATGGAACCGATCAAAGCCCTTAGGCATGTATGAGGAAATAAAAAAATGGAAGAATCAGCAAGCGGTAATAAAACCAAGAAAGAGGAACTTAAGATGAAAGTATTTTCTGTAGTGTTGGCCATGCTATTTTTGATAACCAGTCTGGCCTTTGCCGAACGGAAAGGGAAAATTTGCGTTGCAGCAAAGGAAAAAAGTTCTGGGGCCGCGGTAAGTAAGCAGGCAGGGCTAGCTCCCTTTTTCCTTTTTTTTGACGGAAAAGGAAAAATGATCGAAGCAATTGAAAATCCTTACAAAGACAAAGAGGGTGCAGGAAAGTCAGTCGCCGAGCTGCTTGGGAACAAGGCAGTAACAGTTGTCGTGGCCGAAGAATTTGGTGGTCAAATTGTTGAAGTAATGAAAGGTAAAGGGATAAAAACCTTTTCCTTCAGAGGCAGCGCGTTGGAAGCGGTCAAAAAGGTTTTACAATCTAATTAAAAAGGAGAAATTTTTAATGAAGAGATTAATATCTGTAGCGCTTGTAGCTTTATTTCTGGCATCTGGTCTGGCCTTTGCCGGGCAGAAAGGGAAAATTTGCGTTGCAACAAAGGAAAAGAGTCCTAAGGCCGCGGTCAGCGAGCTGGCAGCACAGGCTCCCTATTTTCTGATATTTGATGAGAGAGGAAATTTAGTTGAAACCATCGATAATCCTTTCAAAGGTAAGAATGAAGCTGGCAAATTATTGTTGGGTTTTCTTGTTGAAAAAGGTGTTACGGCAATAATCGGAAGAGACTACTGCGGCGATATCATTGGTATGCTGAAAAAAAAGGGTATAACCGCTTATAATTTCGATGGCAGTGCAGCAGAGGCTGCCGCGAAGGTGGCGGAAGGCCAAGTACCAGAAGCATTGAAAGAAAATGCGCTTGTAGCTAACCATAAAGCGGCCGTAGCCAACCATGCGGCGAGAGAAGTGAAAATAATCGCAGTTGCCGCGGACGGCGAAACTCCAGAGGCTTCGGTAAGCGCTCTGGCACTCGGGGCCCGCTTTTTTCTGATTTTCAACAAAGCTGGAAAGCTAATCGACAAGCTTGCCAATCCTGCTAAAAGCGCCGAGAATCCGGGAATCGCCATCGCCGATTTACTTGCCGGCCATGGCACGTCGCTTGTCGTGGCTGAAGGATTCGGGACCAAATTTATCGAATACATGAATGGCAAAGGGATCAAAGCGTTTTCCTTCAAAGGGAGCGCAGGTGAAGCAATCAAAATGGTTCTGCAATCCAAATGAAACCTGATAGTAAATTGAAGGGGGCTCTATATGCGCGACATACTAAAAATCTTTTATATTCTTAGCATCCTGATCATTTCCATCCCTGCCTATGCAGCAATAGATGGAGCGCAGCTCCTAGTCCAAATAGACCGGAATCTCAATCCTGAGTCCTACGAGATGTATCGGAAGCTGATCAACGTGGAGCCGGATGGCCGGAAAAAGGAGTACACTCTTTTTACAGTCAAGAAGGGGTTAGACAAAGTGGCCGCAGTTTTCCTGGCCCCGGCAAGTGAAAAGGGAAGAAGTACCCTGAGGCTGGGGGACAATATGTGGCTCTATATTCCCAACGTTGGAAAGCCGATCCGCATCACGAGCCTGCAGTCCGTTATTGGCGGTATTTTTAACAACGCCGATATCTTGAGTTTAGATTATTCGGCGGAATACGACGTTGAAAAAGTCGATGAGAAGGGCAGTGAGTTTTTGTTATACCTGAAGGCCAAGAACAAGACCGTGGCTTACGATCGCCTCAAGATGTGGGTGGATAAGAATAAGAAATTGCCGACGAAGATCGAGTGCCTGACCGAAGCTGGCATGCTTATCAAGACCCTTTATTTTAAGGATCATAAGGACTTCGGAGAAGGGCTCGTGAGACCGTCTGTCATCGAGACAGACAGCCCGCTGTACAGAGGTTATAAATCTATCATGATTTTCGCGAAGATCAAAAAGAAAAATTTTAGGGATGAGGCCTTCACCCTGACTTTTATGCCGAATATAGACTTCCTGCGGAGATGAAAATACTCAGCGTTTTGTTGAATCTGCTAATACTGTTAACAACTCTCGCCTACGGAGAGGATCAGTACAAATTCGATTTGTCCGAAACCGAAAAGAAGCCATATCACTTTGGCGGGTACGTGGAGTTCAGGCCTATTGTTTTCTGGCCCGACACGAACGCGACACAGTATAAACTCAATTATTACAAGCGAGACCCAGGTGGAAATACAGAAGAGTATAATGCGAAGTTACAATTTGAGGGGAGTTACGAGAAGGAGGCTGCACGGCTCTATTTCAAAACCAATACAGACTATAAGAATTACTATTTCGGCGAATCTGAACATTCCAACCTTTATGAGGGATATGCTTCTTTGAAACCATCGGCGTCACTGAAAGTTGATGCCGGAAAAAGAACCTTCAAATGGGGAAAAGGCTATGCCTGGAACCCTGTGGCATTCATTGACAGGCCCAAAGACCCTAATGACCCGGAGCTTGCCCTTGAAGGGTATATCGCGCTCTCAGCAGACTACATCAAGAGTTTTGAAGGCCCTCTTAAAACGATTTCCTTCACTCCCGTCGTGTTACCCGTATATGACCATGTAAACGACAATTTAGGCCAAAGTAATAATCTGAATTTTGCAGGAAAGCTCTATTTGCTATTTTACGACACCGACATCGATCTGATCGTTTTCACCGGAGGCAGCAAGACGACCAGGTATGGATTAGACTTCTCAAGAAACATTACGACAAACCTGGAAGTCCATGGGGAATTCGCTTATATAAGAGATTATCAAAAGAACTTCATAGACAGCAACGGGAACAGTTTTCTCAGCGAATATGACGCCAGAAGTTACCTGTTGGGTATCAGGTACCTCACCACAATCTATACAACCTACATATTTGAGTACTACCACAATGCGGCAGGATTCACAGAGGGCGAGATGAAAAACTATAATTCCTTTATCGATAAGGGCTATCAGTCTTACCTCTCGACCGGAAACGATGCCGTTCTGCAGAAAGCCGCCAATCTCACGACAAATACTTACGGGATGCCTAACCCGATGAGTAATTACCTTTATTTGCGAGTGAGCCAGCAGGAGCCCTTCGATATCCTTTATTTTACACCAGCAATCACAGGCATATGGAATGTGGACGACAAGAGTATGACAATATCTCCCGAAATATTATATACTCGCTTTACTAATTGGGAATTGCGGCTGAAGGCCATGTTTCTTATCGGCGGAAAGGACAGCGAATTCGGAGAAAAGCAAAACGATTACCGGCTGGAATTTAGAGTGGGGTATTACTTTTGAATCAAATACCAACAGTCAAAGGCCTGTTTGTATCCTTTTTCAGGCTTGGTCTGACGGCCTTTGGCGGCCCGGCGATGGTGGCGCAAATCAGAGAACTCTCCACCAGCCGCCATCAATGGCTGGATGAGACGGATTTCAAGAACGGTGTGGCTCTCTGCCAATCAATACCAGGGGCCACGGCCATGCAGACGGCCGCATATGTAGGTCTCAGGGTTCGGGGAGTCTCCGGGGCGTTTGCCGCCTATCTGGGCTTTGGATTGCCCGCCTTTATTTTTATGTTGATTCTCTCGGTTTTATATACACAATTTAACGGCCTTCCCAAGTTCATCTCTTTGTTTAATGGCCTTCAGGTGATTGTGGTTGCGATTATCTTCAATGCAACCTATTCCTTTGGTAGGAACATCGCAAACAACTACAAGAAAATTCTCATTGCTCTTTTAGCTGCCATTTCATTCTGGTTCGGTGTAAGCCCTTTTATGGTTATTATCGGGGCTGGCATCCTCGGTATGGTCTTTTTAAGAGCATCCGCCTCAAGCACGTCTGTCTCTCACGAGAAAAAAGAAACACAGTGGAATGCTAGGCAAATCGCCGGTCTTTTAGTCACTTTTCTTATCTGCTTTGCCGGGCTATATTTCATAAGCCCTATACTCTTTAATCTGGCAGCCGTCATGCTCAAAATAGACCTTTTTGCCTTCGGAGGGGGCTTTGCATCTCTCCCGCTCATGCTTCACGAGATAGTTATGGGCAGAAGCTGGCTGGACAGCAAGACATTTATGGATGGAATAGCCCTGGGTCAGGTGACACCCGGTCCCATCGTGATCACGGCAACGTTTGTAGGATATCTGGTATATGGACTTTCAGGCGCTGTTGTTGCGACCATCGCGATATTTACGCCTTCCTTCTTCATGCTCGTTATTGTCGCACCATTTTTTGATCGGTTGAAGAATTCCGTATATTTTCTGAGGGCCATAGACGGGGTTTTTACCTCCTTCGTTGGACTCCTTTTATATGTCTGCTTTAAGTTTGCGACAACTGTTCCATGGGATATTGCGAGGATTCTCTTGGGACTGGCGGCATTGGCCGCTTTAATCCGCAAGGTGGACATCCTCTACATAGTGCTTGCAGGCGCTGTTATTTCCGTGTTCATATTGTAGTGATTGAAGCAATAGACAGCCTGTCTGTTGATGAAACGAATCTTTTGGGGAGTTAAGAAGATGAGCCGTGCATTAGAAGGTATCAGGGTTGTTGATCTGAGCCATGTCCTGGCAGCGCCGATAACGACCATGTTCCTGGCGGATCTTGGGGCTGAGGTCATTCATGTGGAGCCGCCTCAAGGTGATGATGCGAGAGAATTCGGGCCTTTTGTCGGCGATGCCGGCAAGAACCGCAGCGGTTATTTCATCAGTCTTAATCGCAACAAGAAAAGCATGGTTCTCGATTTGAGACAAGAAAGGGGAAAGAAGATACTCAGGCAATTGATTGAGGTATCAGACGTTCTTATAGAAAACTACAGACCCACCACGATGAGAAAACTCGGCTTCAGCTGGGAAGAGATCCAAAAGATCAACCCCCGCATCATTTATGCCTCCATCTCCGGTTTCGGCCAATATTCTCTTCCCGGATATGACAGCAGACCGTCTTACGACATGGTGGCCCAGGGCTACAGCGGCCTTATGAGCATAACGGGACCAGAAGGAGGACAACCCTGCCGGGTCGGCTCCTCCGTGGGTGACATATTTTCCGGACACCAGGCCGCCATAGGAATCTTAGCCGCTTTAATCTACCGGGAAAAATCCGGCAAAGGGCAGCACTATGACGGCGCCATGGTTGACGGCCTATTTGCCGTGCTGGAAAACGCCGTCGTCCGCCATACAATAAGCGGAGAAATACCAGGCCCTCTGGGAAGCAGGCACCCTTCCATCACCCCCTTCCAGAGCTTTAAAACAAGAGATTCATGGATCATCGCCGCAATAGGAAACGATATCCTCTGGGCCAGATTCTGCGAAGTGATTGACAGGGAAGACCTGACAGGGGATCTCCGGTTTAGAACGAATCGTCTCAGGACCGAACATGTAAAGGAACTCATCCCCATCATTTCGGAAGAGATTTCCAAGAAGACAACGAAAGAGTGGTCGGAGCTCTTTGAAAAGGCTGATCTGCCATATTCCCCCGTCAATAGCATCAAGGACATCTGTGAAGATCCGCATATCAGTTACAGGAATATGCTGGTAGAAATAGACCAGCCTGAAGTGGGCAAGATGACTATCGCGGGATCACCGATCCGATTGTCAGAAACACCGGGAGAAGTATATGCGCCTGCCCCGCTTCTCGGGCAGCACACAGAAGAAATCTTAAGAAACGTGCTCAGTTATTCCGAGGGAGATATTGATGCCCTAAAACGGGAGGGCATAATAAACAAGCAAAGTTGATATGTGCAACCTTACAATATTGACCTCCGGCCGTTGTACCGCTCGGTATCGTAATATTTTTCCACATCGACAAGCTTTAATTTGCTGACTATCTCCTTGAGGGGAATGCTTGTAATTTCACCTCGCGTAAGGCTCACCATACGACCATAATCTTCATTGACAATCATGTCAACTGCGGCTATTCCAAACCACCTGGCCATCAACCGATCACGGGCAGAAGGTGTTCCTCCCCGCTGCAAGTGGCTCAAAATGAGAGATCGTGTTTCGAAGCCCGTCCTTTTTTCAATTTCAAGCGCGACAGAGTTCGCTATGCCCCCCAGCATGGGATGCCCGAAGTCATCGACTTTAGTGTCTCTGAGGAATTCCTGCTGCCCTGCGGGCTTTGCCCCTTCAGCGACCACGATAATTGAATAGTTTATTTCCCGTCCTTCCCGTTCACGAAGAAGTTCACACACCACGTCAATATCAAAGGGGTATTCAGGTATCAAAATTATATAAGCGCCGCTGCACTGTCCTCCGTGAAGTGCAAGCCATCCCGCATGACGTCCCATCGTTTCAACAACAAAGTTCCGGCTATGAGAACCAGCAGTAGTCCTCAACCGATCAATTTCCTCCGTAATCACGTTAACAGCCGTATCGAAACCGAGCGAATATTCTGTGCCCGTGAGGTCATTGTCAATGGTCTTCGGGATGCCTACAGTCTTGATGCCCAACTTATGTAATTTATGCGCAACGCCCAGGGTATCTTCTCCGCCAAGCACAACAAGAACATTAATCCCAAGCCTTTTAATGTTATCTATTAATCTTTCAGAGCGATCATTCTTCGGATTAAACGGGTTCGTCCGCGACGTCCCTAAGTATGTCCCACCGTGGCGGTCCCATGTTCGTACGACCTCTTCATCCAGATGCCTGATGTATCGATCACAGCTCTTGGGATCTCCTGGATCAACCTCTACCAATCCCTTCCATCCTTCGCGAATACCTACAACCTCAAAGGACACTGGACGTTTCTCAGCGAGTCTTTGATCGAGAGCGGTTTTTGTTACCCATTTGATGGCACCGTTCAAGCCGGGACAATCTCCTCCGCCTGTTAAAACAGCAATCTTTAGTTTCATATTCTCTCCATGCGTTTCGCGTGCTTACTTTAGAGTAACACTATATTTTAGTTAATAATGCAAAATGGTGACGTATACAACAATGGTTGACTGTATGTAAAATTGTAGGCTCAAACTACTATTTTCTTGCCGCTGTCCCCGCTGATGTTGGATGGAAGGATCAATTTTCCAAACAGAACTTTCCGAAACCTGCCGGAGGAGGGAGGGGGTACTTACCTGTGTAGCAGGCAAGACAGAAGCTGTCAGAATCCATGCCGGTCGCTTCGACCATGCCTTCTAAAGACAGATAGTGCAGACCATCCAATCCTATGAACTGGCCAACAGCCTGAACGTATTCCTTCTGCGCAGCAATTAGTTCGCCCTTGGAAGAAAAATCGATCCCGTATGGACATGGATGACGTGTTGGCGGACAACTAACAGCCATATAAATTTCCTTAACACCGCTCTCGCGAAGATTGCGAACACGATTGCGGCTGGTCGTTCCCCTGATAATGGAATCCTCGACAATCAGTACCCGTTTACCGGCAAGCAAGGGGCGTACAGGGTTCAGCTTCACCCGCACACCAAAATCTCTCATCGGCTGACTCGGCTGTATGAACGTGCGGCCGACATAATGGTTGCGGATCATACCCATCTCAAAGGGGATGCCGCTCTCCTCTGCGTAGCCTAAAGCGGCATAGGTGCCTGAATCGGGAAACGGCATGACAATATCCACATCCGGCCTGTATTCCTTTGCCATGCTATGTCCGAGTCGTTTCCGGCACATGTACACATTATGGCCGAATATCTGGCTGTCGGGTCGTGCGAAGTATATGAGCTCGAAGATGCAATGTGCAGGCCTCACCTTCGGAAATGGTGTCAGGCTCTTTAATCCTGTGTGATCGATAATCAGTATCTCGCCGGGTTCTACATCACGCACATATCTGGCGCTCAACAGGTCAAAGGCACAGGTCTCGGAAGCGACCACCCACCCGCCATTGAGTTGTCCTAATGAAAGGGGGCGAAAACCACGGGGGTCACGCGCCGCAACTACCTTGTCTTTTGTCAGCATAACGATGCTGTAAGAACCCTCAACATGTGCAAGGGCTCTCGTAAGGGCGTCTTCGAACCCGTCTTTCAAATAGTGGGCCATCAGGTGGAAGATTACTTCGGTGTCCATTGTGGACTGAAAGATAGAACCCTTGTCTTCAAGTTCGGCTCTTAATGCGTGGGCGTTGATAAGGTTACCATTGTGGCCGAGGGCATAATGCTCGCCGGCGTGATGAACAAGGAATGGCTGGGCATTGGAGAGAATGGAGGAGCCCGTTGTCGAATAACGGACGTGCCCGATGGCTAAGTGACCCGGCAACTTTGAGAGGATGTCCTCCTGAAACACTTCAGACGCCAGTCCCATACCCTTGTGCCCGTATACAAGACAACCATCCGATGTGTTGATGCCCGCGCTTTCCTGCCCCCGATGCTGGAGGGCAAAAAGTCCGAAGAATGTAACACGCGCCGCGTCCTCATTTCCGTAAACGGCAAAGACGCCGCATTCTTCCTTTGGCTTACCTTCTGGTATAAAATATTGAGACATCTAAAATGACCCCAATTTACCTGTGATGCTTCGTGGAAATCCCACTAGACTAAATAGCACCACTGCCCTCTTTTTGCAAGCTATGCACTAAGCGTCCGCGTGTTTCTGCTCATTGGCATCTGTGCACCTGGCTGCGAACACTTCACAAAGCTGTACGGTTACCACTCAAATTTTAGATTTTCTCTTGCGTGATAGCTTCGCATTACTGTGATAATCTTGGAGAGGACAAACCTCCCATGTCTCCTTCTTCAATGCCATAATCGCCTCGCTCAACGCCTTGGATCCTGCAATGGTCGTAGTGTAAAGAACATTATGAGTGAGTGCGCCGCGGCGTATGTGATAGGCGTCAAGGCTTGACCTTCGCCCCACGCTTGTATTGATAACCACCTGAATATCGCCATTCTTGATACGATCCACAACATGAGGACGCCCCTCGCTGACCTTGAAAATGGTCTCAGTCTTTATGCCGTGTCTTTCCAAATGAGCGGCAGTGCCGCGAGTTGCCATTATATGAAAGCCCATATTTTGAAATGAAAGGGCGACGGGCACAATCTTATCCTTGTGAAGGTCATTTACACTGATAAACGCTCCTCCATCAAGGGGCAAACGAAATCCCGCTGCCATCTGCGACTTGGCAAAAGCCATTCCAAAAGAATGGTCAATCCCCATCACTTCACCGGTGGACTTCATTTCCGGACCAAGGAGGACATCTACATTCGGAAACCTGTTGAAGGGGAATACGGCCTCTTTTACAGAGATATGTTCCGGCCATATGGTTTTCGTAAATCCCAAATCTTTTAATGATCGCCCCAGCATTATCTTCGTCGCCAGCTTGGCGAGAGGCACGCCGATAGCCTTGCTGACAAATGGCACGGTCCGGGATGCCCGCGGATTGACCTCCAGAACGTAAAGGACACCGTCTTTTACGGCATACTGAATGTTCATGAGGCCGACCACTCCCAACTCCCGGGCGATAAGTTTTGTCTGCCTCTCAATTGTCTCAAGGAGTTCCTGAGAAAACGTGATGGGTGGAAGCACACAGGCGCTGTCTCCGGAATGGATACCGGCTTCTTCAATATGCTCCATTATGCCGCCGATAACGGTATCCCTGCCGTCGCTTATGGCATCCACATCGACCTCAATGGCATCCTGAAGAAATTTGTCAATCAGTATGGGGTGATCTGGAGATGTGGCAATGGCCCTCTCCATGAACTGGCTCAAGGTTTCCTCATCGTACACAATTTCCATGGATCGCCCCCCCAGGACATAGGAAGGCCTGACCAGAACGGGGAACCCGATCCTCCGGGCTGCCTTGATGGCGCCCTTGATGTCCGTTGCCGTATCGTTGTCCGGTTGCTTAAGATCCAAGCGTCGTACTATATCCTGGAAACGCTTCCTGTCTTCGGCGCGGTCTATCGCGTCGGGAGATGTACCCAGGATCCTCGCCCCTGCGGCCTCCAGTCCCTTGGCAAGATTGAGGGGAGTCTGTCCTCCAAACTGGACTATTACTCCCAGAGGGTTTTCCGTCTTCAGTATATGAAGTACATCTTCCAGGGTCACGGGCTCGAAAAAGAGCTTATCCGATGTGTCGTAATCGGTACTTACTGTTTCCGGATTTGAATTCACCATGATACTCTCATAGCCTTCTTCACGCAAGGCAAAGGACGCATGGACACAGCAGTAATCGAATTCAATGCCCTGTCCTATGCGGTTGGGGCCTCCCCCCAGGATGACCACCTTCGGTTTCGATGATGACCGTGCTTCGTCTTCGATCTCGTAGGTAGAGTAATAGTACGGGGTGTAGGCCTCAAATTCAGCCGCGCAGGTATCGACGAGTTTGAAGACGGGCAGTATATTTTCACGAAAGCGCTCTTCGCGGATCATCGCCTCCGGTTTTCTCCAGATTTCGCCGAGATATCTATCGGAAAAACCCATCCGTTTGGCTTCCCGCAATACCTCGACTGAAGGCGCCGTTGCTTCGAGAATCTTTTCCGCCTCAACGATGGTCTCTATCTGGTGCAAAAACCAGGGATCGATACAGGTCAGACGAGCGATTTCTTCTATGGTCATCCCGTGATGAAAGGCAGCAGCGATGTAAAACAGCCGCAGTGAGTTTGGCGTCCTTAATTTAGAAGATAGGAATTCCTCTGCATTGCCAATATCAGCAGGCAAAGAAATCTTCATGCTGTCTCGGCCGATTTCCAGCGAGCGAATCGCCTTCTGGAGGGCCTCCTTAAAGGTACGGCCGATGGACATGGTCTCTCCCACCGATTTCATGGACGTCGTCAATACATCTTCTGTCTCGGGAAATTTTTCAAAAGTCCAGCGGGGAATCTTAATAACACAATAGTCAATGGTCGGCTCGAAGGAAGCCATTGTTTCCTTGGTGATGTCATTGGGGATTTCGTCAAGGGTATAACCGACAGCAAGCTTCGCCGCTATTTTTGCGATGGGGAAACCAGTTGCCTTGGATGCGAGGGCAGAAGACCGCGATACACGGGGATTCATCTCGATGACAACCATTTCACCGTTCCGGGGATTTATCGCAAACTGAACGTTCGATCCGCCCGTCTCCACGCCTATTTCCCGCATTATGGCAATGGCCGCATCCCGCATCCGCTGATACTCCACGTCGGTCAGGGTCTGGGCGGGCGCAACTGTAATCGAATCCCCGGTGTGAATGCCCATGGGATCAAAATTTTCTATGGAACAGATGATCACGACATTATCAGCCCTGTCCCGCATCACCTCCAGTTCGAATTCTTTCCAGCCGAGAACGGATTCTTCCAGCATGATTTCATGGATCATACTGGCGTCCAGTCCGACCTTGGCGATTTCCGCCAGTTCCTCCCTGTTGTAGGCGACACCGCTGCCTGTACCCCCTAAGGTAAAAGAGGGGCGAATAATGATGGGGAATCCAATGATTGCCGCCACTGCAAATACTTCTTCCATATTTTTTGCGAAACCGCTTCTGGGTACACGGAGTCCTATCCGCTCCATTGCATGGCGGAATTTCTCTCGATCCTCCGCCTTCTGGATCACTTCGAGAGAAGCACCGATCATCTCCACGCCGTAGCGCTCAAGCACACCGCTTTCCGCAACGGCTACTGCAGTGTTCAGTCCTGTCTGTCCTCCCAGGGTGGGGAGAATGGCATCGGGCCTTTCCTTGGCGATGATCTTTGCTATAGCCTCCGGCGTAATCGGCTCCACGTAGGTTCTGTCCGCCGTTTCGGGATCAGTCATTATCGTCGCGGGATTGCTGTTGATCAAAATGACCTGATACCCTTCTTCCTTCAATGCCTTGCAGGCCTGCGTTCCGGAGTAGTCGAATTCGCACGCCTGGCTGATAATGATCGGCCCGGAACCGATGATCAAAATTTTTGATAGATCACTTCTTCGCGGCATAAAATACTTTCAAATTCGAAATCCGAATATCGAATCTCTAAACAAATTGAAATGTCGAAATTCTAAAGGTTTTGGTATTTTGGATTTTGATATTTCTTGGAATTTAGCATTTAGAGTTTCGTATTTTGCCTTTACTCTTACTCCCATTCGATCGTACTTGGCGGCTTCGAGCTTATGTCATAGACCACCCGATTCACGCCCCGTACCTCATTAATAATGCGGTTGGAAATCTTTCCCAGAAGGGCATGGGGGAGCTTCGCCCAGTCAGCAGTCATGGCATCTTCACTGGTTACCGCCCGAATGGACAGAATGTTTTCGTAGGTCCGCTGATCTCCCATAATTCCCACGCTCTTGATCGGCAGAAGAACGGCAAAAGACTGCCACAGCTTGCGGTAGAGATTAGCCGCGCGGATCTCATCCATGAGAATTACGTCGGCTTTGCGCAGGATAGCCAGACGTTTTTCCGTGACCTCCCCGATGATGCGGATGGCCAGACCCGGGCCGGGGAAGGGCTGTCGCCAGACCTGCTCATCGGACATACCGAGTTCCTTGCCCAACAGCCGGACTTCGTCCTTGAAGAGGTGTTTCAGGGGCTCCACCAGGGAGAGCCGCATCTTCTTCGGGAGGCCGCCCACGTTGTGGTGTGATTTGATCACGGCGCTTGGCCCGCCAAAAGCCGAGCGGGATTCGATGACATCGGGATAGAGGGTCCCCTGGGCTAAGAACTTGACGCCCTTGATCCGCCGGGCTTCCTTTTCGAAGACCTCGATGAAGGTGCGACCGATAATTTTTCTTTTCTTTTCAGGATCCTCTATACCTTTCAGTCTGCGGAGAAAAAACTTCTTTGCCCGGGCAAATCGCAGATTGATCTGGAAATGCTTGCGGAAAACATCCTGAACCTTTTGCGCTTCGCCTTCCCGAAGTACACCGTTATCCACAAAGACACAATGCAGCTGACGGCCGATGGCCTGGTGGAGCAGGACGGCCGCGACGGATGAATCCACGCCGCCGCTCAAACCGAGTATCACCTCACTGCCGCCGACCTGGGAGCGAATCTCTGCAACGGCATCCCGAGCAAAGGATTTCATGGTCCAGCTTTTCTTGCAGTTGCAGATACTGAAGAGAAAGGTCTCCATCATTTTTTTCCCTGCGGGTGTATGGACAACCTCCGGGTGAAATTGTAAACCATATAATCGCCTGGATGCATTTTCAGCAGCGGCTATTTTCGTGTTGGGGGTTGATGCAGTCGTTTTGAAGCCTTTCGGCAAGACGCCAATGGTGTCTCCATGGCTCATCCAGCATCGCGTCTCCTTGTTTATGCCGGAGAAAATCCCTGATGAAATTTTGATTTTGAGTTCGGCAAACCCGTATTCCCGTTTTTCGGCTCCGATTACTTTTCCACCAAGGGCATCGACCATGAATTGCATGCCGTAACATATGCCTAACACGGGAATGCCGAGATCAAAGATTTTTCTATCTGCCCTCGGACTCCCTTTCTCGTAAATGCTCGCGGGGCCTCCGGACAGAATGATGCCCTCCGGCTGCAGGGCCTTGATTCTTGCGATATCAAGATCCGGGGGCTCAATCTGGCAGTAGACATGGTGTTCCCGGACACGCCTGGCAATCAGTTGGTTGTATTGAGAGCCAAAATCAATGATCAGAATCATCAGACTTATTCCTTTTCGTCTCCATTAAAGATACGAATTTGTTAAAGAGATAATTAACATCGTGGGGCCCCGGCGCTGCTTCCGGGTGGTATTGCACGCTGAACGCCATGTCAGACTCGGAGCACATTCCTTCTGAGGTGCCGTCATTGAGGTTGTCATACGTTTTTTCAAGATTATCGGGCAATGATTCCGGCACTACGACGAAGCCATGGTTCTGCGATGTAATTTCAATCCGACCGCTTTGCATATTCTTGACCGGCTGGTTAACCCCATGGTGTCCGAATTTCAGCTTTTCCGTCCTCCCACCCAATGCCTGTCCTAAGATCTGATGACCAAGGCAGATACCGAAGATGGGGACCTTGCCCAGAATCTGTTCAGTTGCTTTTACTATGTAGGGCAGTGCCGCCGGATCGCCCGGACCGTTGGAAAGCAAAACGCCGTCCGGTTTATACGATAACATCTCCTTTCCCGTAGCTGTCGCAGGTAAGACCAGGACCTCACAACCCCAAATTTCCAGATTGCGGAGTATATTGTATTTGACACCGCAGTCAAGAACGACGACCCGCAACGGCCGTTCTCTTTCGGACAACCATGCTCCCGCGCCAGAAGAGAGCGCTTGCTCTTTGCCGTCCTTCCATTGATACGGATGCTTGCAGGTAACCTCTTTTATCAGATCCCTGCCTACAAGACCCGGATATGCCCGTACACGCGAGAGGAGGAGATCAGTATCCGTTGTCTCTGTCGAAATAATCCCCCGCATTGCGCCCTCGAGGCGAATGCGGCGTGTCAGTGCCCTGGTGTCAATGCCTTCGACGCCTAATTTACCGTGTGATTCAAGAAAGTCTTTTAGCGTCATGCGGCTGCGCCAGTTGCTCGGATGCGGCTGATACTCCCTGACAATAAATCCTTCCAGGTGGATACCTCCGGATTCCATATCTTCCGGATTTATCCCGTAATTGCCTATGAGAGGATATGTCATGGTTACAATCTGTCCCTTGTAGGACGGGTCCGTTATTATTTCCTGATATCCGGTCATCCCCGTATTGAAGACAACTTCTCCGAGGGTCTCGCCGGAAGAGGCGAAGGCATATCCATGGTACACACTACCGTCCTCAAGAACCAGTATGGCAGGTGGTTTCTTTCGCAACAACGACATAATTGACCTCAGGAAATAAAAATCGTCGATGTCTTAATGTTCATGAATTTCTGATAATGGGAAATGCCAATATGAGAAATTTGAATCATGTGCACAAGGGTTTTCGAGTTGTGAATCACATCTCTCTTCTTCATCAGTAATGACGATAGAATGTAAGGTTCTTACACGATTCTTCAAATAATGGCAAGACTCCAAAATGGATATTGAATCATAAAAACCCTCGTGCACATGTGTATCGAAGACAGGAACTTTTTGTGGCGTCCAATCTTTAAAGCATGGGCAGATATCTGTCCAATTCGTATTGACTCACATGAATCCGGAAGCGATCCCATTCCACCTTCTTGTTCTCCATGAACTTCTGGAAGATATGGTCGCCGAGCGTTTCCTGAACGAGTTTACTCTTTGATACCAGTGCAAGCGCCTCATACAAACTTCCGGGCAGAGAAGTTATCCCCGCCTTTTCCCTGGCCTTCTCATCCATTTCAAAGATGTCTTCTTCAACAGGTTCGGGGAGGACGTACTTTTTCTCGACGCCTTTCATGCCTGCGGCTAACATCACTGCGAATGCGAGATAGGGGTTGCACGCCGGATCGGGTGAACGGTATTCGATGCGCGTTGCCTTTTCTTTTCCCGGTTTATACATGGGAACACGAATCATGGTGGAGCGGTTGCGCCGTGCCCAGGAGACATAGACAGGTGCTTCGTAACCCGGCACCAGGCGCTTGTAAGAGTTAACCCACTGGTTGCAGATGGCGGTGATCTCAGGCGCGTGCGTCATCAAGCCGGCTATATAACTCTTGGCCATTTGAGACAGATGGTACTTATCCTTCCCGTCAAAGAAGGCATTCTTGCTGCCCTTGAAAAGGGATTGGTGGGTATGCATGCCGCTCCCGTTCTGGCCGAAGATAGGCTTGGGCATAAAGGTGGCATAAACACCGTTCTGTCTGGCAATCACCTTGATCGCAGTTCGATAGGTCATGACCTTATCGGCCATCGCCAGAGCATCGTCATAACGGAGATCAATCTCATGCTGGCTGGGTGCCACTTCATGGTGAGAATATTCCACACGGATCCCCATATCCTGCATGGCAAATATGGTCTGACGCCGCAGGTCGGTGGCACTGTCTATGGGAAGGCCGTCAAAGTAGCCGCCCTGATCCAGGATTTCCGTTGACTTGTCATTGGCGAAATAGAAATACTCTAACTCCGGACCGACATTCATGGTATAGCCCTGGTCGGCGATCTTTTTGAGGGCTCGTTTGAGAACGTAACGGGGATCGCCCTCATAAGGCGTGCCGTCGGGATTCAGGATGTCGCAGATGACCCTCGCCACGGGCCGGTCGGACGGACGCCAGGGTATCAACTGAAAAGTTGTCGGATCGGCCATAGCGATCATGTCGCTCTCCTCGATCCTTGCGAATCCCTGAATAGAAGACCCGTCAAAACCCATCCCTTCTTCCAGACCCTCTTCGAGTTCGGACGGTGTGATGCTGAAAATCTTTTGCATCCCGAGTACATCGGTAAACCAGAACTGGATGAAACTTACATTGTTGTCCTTAACCGCTTTCAGAACATCTTTCTTCGTTTTACATGAAAACATAACACACCCCTTTCTTCAGAATTTTTTGACTTCAAACAAGCACGCTAATGAACGCGTTTCTGTCGTTACAGACTTTGGTTGCCACGCAATAATCTCCGGTCTTTCTTTTTCCCCAGTTATTCCAGTGGTTCGTTTTCCACGAGCAGCCAGATTCCTGTGGGACATGCCCCGGCACAGAAGCCGCAGCCGATGCATTTGTCATCATTAACACTGTACTCGAAATTATCACTATCACCCTGCAGGCGTGATATCGCATTTACGGGACAGATCGTCTCGCAGAGTCCGCAATCACGGCATGCGCCGCATGAGGCGCACTGTGATGCACAGGATGCCGGATCATCAAAAGCAAGGATGCTCGGGTCATAATATTCGAGTTTAACACGCCCCGGATCGATGGGAGGCAGCTTATCAAAGGTTTCGTACCAACCTTTCAGAACATTATCGATGGCGGTTGCAGCAAGCCGTCCCGCACCGATGGCATCCGTCAAAAGTCCAAGTTTCACTGCGTCGCCGATCGCGTAAACCTGGGGATCGCTGGTCTGAAAGTGGTCGTCCACAACGATAAATCCTCTTTCTGTCGCAATACCTTCCGGCAAAAAAGAGAGATCAGGCTGATCGCCTATGGATACGATGACTGTGTCTGCCAGCAGTATCTGCCCATCCGTCAGCTCCACGGCTTTTTCCGTAATGGCTTTTGTAAATCGGGGCCACAGGAATTTTGCCCCTGCAGCTTCGGCGGCTTTCCGTTCCTTCCCATACGATGCCGGTTCCTGGATGTCGATTAGTGTTAAGTCTTTGGCCCCCAGGCGCGCGGCTTCTGCCGCAGCGTCACAGCCGACATTGCCCGCCCCGATGACAACCACTCTTTCACCCACGCTGGCTTTGCCCGTCTTGCTTTGCCTCAGGAACTCAAGCGCCGAAATTGCCCTTTCGTTGCCCGGAACAGGAATCATCCTCGGTTTCTGCGCCCCTACGGCAATTACCGTGAAGTCGTGCCGCTCTTTGACTTCCGAAAATTCCTTCTTTGTCAAAGGGTGCTTTAGATTGATGTGTGTAACCTGTTTGCTTACCCGGCTCAATTCATGTTCCACAACCTCATCAGGGATTCTGCTGCCGGGAATCATATCGGTAATTTTTCCACCAAGGCGAGCGCGCATTTCGTAAATGACAGGTTCGTGTCCCTTCATCCACAGCTGCCAGGCAACGGACAGCCCCGATGCCCCACCGCCGATGACGGCAATCTTTTTGCCCGTCTTGGGGGCAGGCTCCGGTGGCTTGGCCTTTAAACTGGCCTTACCGAGCAGGGTAATATCGACCGCTGGAAGTTTTTCTTTTTGTCGTGTGCAGTGCTCCATACAGAGATTCGGGCATAAATAGCCGCAAACAGTTGCCGGAAATGGAGTATATGACAGTGCCAGATCCACGGCCTTCTCCATCAACCCTTCGCGTATTAACGACCAACGCTTTTGTACAGGGATTCCAGTGGGACATCCCGCCTGGCAGGGCGGCAGGTATTTGTCATTTTCCCATACAGGAACAAATCTGCGCAGTATGCCGGTTGTGATGACGTCGATAGGGCTTCTGTCCAGATCGGAGAGATCGCCGATCAGTCCACCAGCCCCCAGTTCCCGATCCCATACTTCTTTGCGGAATTGGCCTATACTTTTTGATGGGCCGCCATGCTTTTCATGGGGCTTGAGGGCCACCAGGAGCTGCCAAGCGTTGCGGTCGCCGGTCAGGCGCGGATACAATTCCGAACGGCCGATAGTTTCGAGAAATGCCTTCATATTGAAGGTCAGCCACTTCCACTCTTCATCGTCGGGCAGGGTCAACATGGCGTCCTGTGAGCTGTAGCCCTTATGTGGTCCCCGGAAAAATATCTTTCCGCCCACCATACCGACGCATGGGCGGTAACCGAGAACATTATCTACGCGGGGCGTCTCATGTCCGCAGACAACAGCAATGCCGCCGGCCATAAACTCGGCAAAGGAGTCAGCCACGCTCCCCAATACCCACAGTTCCGGAGGATTAAAGCGGGGATTATGTTTTGTCATTGTCATGCCCCGCGCCCCGGTATCGCCGGCAACATAAATCTTGCCCTGAGCCATGGCATTTCCCACACCATTGGTCGCGTTACCGCGAACGACGATGTGCGCCCCGGCGTTAAGCCATCCCACGTCATCGGAGACAGGCCCGATTGCATCAATAAACGTGTTAGGGAATCCCATTGAGCCGAGTCGTTGTCCGGCTGTTCCCAATACCCTGATAACGACGGGTTTTTCTCCCGCCTTCCACAGGCGGCCGCCAATCCCATGCTGGCCATGCGCGATGATTTCTATAGAAAGATGACCGTCAGTGACGGCTTTCTGGATGCGTTCCTCCAGTATCCGCGAATCGACCCGGACGCCTTTTTCCATACCGGCAAGAACGATTTTCACCTTTTTTGTCATGAACACTCCTTATCCCTACACTACATATCTGATACTTAGCCGCTCGGCAGCGTGATAATCGGCAATGCCAATAGCATCGGACATACCAATGGGAAGTGAAGTGGAGCGACCCAGAGGAGCGACAATTTTTTTCAATTCCGTGTCAAAGCTTAAGAATACCTCCACGACCCGTTCGGCGACCTTTTCGGGATCGAGTCGTCGATCCACTCTCGGGTCCTGGGAAGTAATCCCCTTCGGGCAGATGCCGATGTTGCAGATGTTGCAGCGATCGCTTTCAGAGCCAAGGCAGCCGGCTGCTGCCTGCATCATGTACTTTCCTGACTGAACGCCGCTTGCCCCCAGCATGATCAGGGCGGCTGCATTGGCTGCGAGGTTGCCGCTCTTGCCGATGCCGCCTCCGGCAAAAAGAGGGATCTCGTTCTGTTTGCCCAGTTTGACGAGGTTGAGGTAGGCATCCCGAATGTTACTCGCGATGGGATGCCCCATATGATTCATCGATACATTGTATGCCGCACCGGTGCCGCCATCCTCACCATCAATAGCCAAACCCCCTGCGTACGGATTTCTCGTCAGGTTATTGAGGACCGCGAGCGCCGTGCTTGTTCCGGAAATTTTCGGATACACCGGTACACGGAAACCCCACCCCATGTACATGGACTGGATCATTTTGGCGACCGATTCCTCGATGGAATATTTTGTCTGATGGGTCGGCGGACTTGGCAGACTGACGCCGGGCGGCACGCCGCGAATTGCAGCGATTAGTTTGTTAACCTTGTACCACATGAGCAGGCCGCCATCACCCGGTTTTGCGCCCTGACCGTACTTGATCTCTATGGCGCAAGGATCTTCCTTCATCTCAGGCAGGGCATGGATAATCTCGTCCCAGCCAAAATAGCCGCTGGCTATCTGGAGAATAACATATTTTAGAAATCGAGACCTGAGGAGCCGCGGGGGACATCCGCCTTCACCTGTACACATCCTCACGGGCATCCCCAGTTCTTCATTCAGATAGGCTACGCCCATTTGCAGCCCTTCCCACATATTAGGGGACAGGGCGCCGAATGACATACTACCGATGATGAGTGGATAAATCTCTCGAACCGGAGGCGTCCAGCCGTTTTCCTGGGTCACCCGGATCATCTCTTCGGGCGGCAGAATTCGTCCGAGAAGAGTCCTCAATTCAAATTCGTGGCGACCTGCGTCCAGTGCGGGGTCGGTCAGCATGGAAATGCGTATGAACTTTATTTGATCTAAGATGACTCCGGGAACGTTGCGACGTCCGCCACGGCGCCTGGGGACACCCCCCACATTATTATGAAAGCGCAATTTATCAATTTCCTCATTGTGAGCGGGTATTATGCAATTGTTGGGGCATACAAGATTGCACATTCCGCAGCCCACGCACGCGTGGACCGGGTCAGTACGCTGGTCGATACCGTGATAAACAGTAAACAGGTTGCCAGGCTTTTCCTCCAGCCCCACGGAGACATTGATAGCCCTCTTCCTGTGGACACCCAGCTCAATGGCACGAACAGGGCATACGGCCGTGCACCTGCCACAGAGGGTGCATTTTTCTTTATCCCACAGGATAATCCAAGGAAGATCTTTTACACTTAGTGTGAATGGTGTAAGGCATCCCACTGGTTCCATATCTCTACCTCCCGTCGTTCCGGGCCGACGATTACTGTGTCATATTTCATTGGTTGAAAATCGCGGTTTTTATCGCGGGCTGGTATCGTCGCATCCAGCCCACACATTTCAGAAGAAAAGGCATACATCCCCGGATGGCCCCCGACGACTCCCGGCCGCAATTTCTTGCTGTCCTGAACCATAAAAAGGGTCTTGTCCGGCAGACAGCCCATAACGCAGTTGGGTCCGTCGATTATCAAGGGACGACAGGCCTGTTTTAACCTGCGCAGCCATTGACCATCAGGGTGCCTTGCCAGTTCCCCGTCCATTAATGGCGTAATCACATGCTTATACATCGGAAGCCCAAGTGCCAGATGATTGACGGTGTAATGCAGTATATGGGTAAACGTTTCCGAATCCGATTGATAACCGATGTAACCTGGGAAACCTCGCGACATGAGAAATTCCCTGATGGGGACAAACGCCGTGTTTTCCCCGTTAGTCATGGTCGCAACCCCCTGGATGAAGAAAGGATGGCACGCATAGATATTTATCGCATAGTTTGTATTCTGCCGTCCCTGGACAAGCATGGCTCGTGCCTGCAGCTCTTTTCGATCAAGTCCGAGATAATCCGCGATTGCCATGGGATCGCCTACTTCTTTAATCATGATCACGTCAGGCCAGAAACTGAAAATCATCATTGAGCCGTCTTCTTCTCCCATCCTCCGCAACTGCAAGCGCATCATCATCAGTCGAAATTGAATCTCCGCCTCGCTGAGGTCCTTCCATGCTGGCGGATACTCGTATACCCGAATCAGGTAGTAGTCTCGCTTGGGCGTACCGGGGGGAGGCAGCTTCTTTGGGCGGATGGATAGCTCATGCTTCACCAGAAAGTCGCATTCTGTCATGAAGCGGTCCAGTGTTTTGACTCCTTCATTGGTAAAGGTGCCGGACAGAATCGGCTCTCCCTTGAGTTTTTCAAAGTCACCAGCCAGATCGGTCATGAACATTCCTGTACCCGACCCGTCATGCCCTTCCTTCATGACGTCAATGGCACGCAGTGCCACCATCGGGGAAATCGGGTCTGAACTGGTAATACCAAATAAACGGCACATACATTTTCCCTCTCTATTTATTTACTCCGCGGGGTTTTCAAATGAATGCGGAGCTATTGCAGACCTGTAAAAACCTTCACACATCTGAAAAAAATAAAGCCTCCACTACATGGATTTTTGTGAAAAGTCAAATGTGGAGTGTACAAAAATGAACTATATATCTGACGGCCATTGTCACTTCACCATATATGAAAGCTTAAAGGAAAAACAAAAATGTACTTTTAATGCATGGTTGATAAATTGTTATAAATTATATTATATTTCCTCTTCTGCCAAATCTGCCATTGAGCCCGTTCTTTTCGGACGAAACTGCCAAGGGTCAATACCAAATTTCTGAATCTTATACTGGGTGATTCGCTTCGTGGTGCCCAACAATTTTGCTGCTTTGCTCTGATTTCCCCTTGTTTCCTTCAGGGCGTCGATGATTAGGGACCTCTCCTGACTTTCCACGACATTTTTCAATTTCCCCTGCTCTTTTTTCTCGCCATCTCTGATTTTAAGCTGCAGAGAGGGAGGGAGATGAAGGCTTTCAATGGTATCTCCCGTTGCCACCAAGACAGCCCTTTCCACGCAGTTTTCCAGTTCTCTCACATTACCAGGCCATTGATATGCCAAGAATGTTTCCAGTACTGGAGTGGAAATTCTTTTCACCGGTTTGCCAAGCTCTTTCGCATATTTCAGTACGAAGTGATCTGCCAGCATTATTATATCGCTGCCTCGCTCTCGCAGGGCGGGCAGGTAGATCGGGAACACATTGAGGCGGTAGTACAAATCGCTGCGAAACCGTCCTGACGTAATATCCTGTTCAAGGTCTCGATTGGTAGCGGCTATCACGCGCACATTGACATTCACTACCCTTGACGAACCTAAGGGTTGTATTTGTTTATCCTGGAGGAACCGCAATAGCTTTGCCTGAGCCGCTGCTGACAATTCGCCCACTTCATCAAGAACAATTGTTCCACCGTGTGCTTCTTCAAATCGGCCCTTCCTATTGTGTACGGCTCCTGTGAATGCACCTTTTTCATGTCCGAAGAGTTCGCTCTCTATCAGTGTGTCCGGCATGGCAGCGCAATTTACGTAAATTAGAGGACTATCTTTTCGCGAGCTGTTTAGATGGATTGCCCGCGCTACCAACTCTTTGCCGGTTCCTGTTTCTCCGTTTATCAATACCGTCGTTTTTGTATCGGCTACCTGCGCGATAAGTCCGTAAATATCCTGCATGGCCCTGGAACTGCCAATGATATCACCCGATGGCGCTTTTGTACGGCCGACAATCATCTTCAAACGGCGGTTTTCCTCTTCAAGGGCACGGGTGTGGACAGCTCTGGCAATAAGTTCAGCAACTGCTGAAAGCATGGCAAGCTCACGATCGAGATTCTCGACAATACGCGCCACTTTGTCTGCCGATATCACGCCAACGACCCTGGCGTCATATATAATTGGCACACAGAGGAATGAGAGTTCGGATCTGTTCAGTGAACGTCTTGCACCCGTGCGGTCCAGAAAGTGAGCCTCCTTTCCGAGATTGGCTACGGCCATGGGACGTCCGGTCTGTGCCACCCTCCCAGTAATACCCTCACCAGGTTTATACATGACCTCAAGCCCCTGAATGTTGATATCATGCGCCACATCGAGCCACGCTTCCCCTGTATCCCGATCAATAAGGGAGATCATGCCGCGCTCCATTCCGAGTCGCAGGCTCATCTCCTTTAAGGCATGCTCTAAGTGATCACGCAATTCTTGAGGCTGTGCAAGTATCTTGGCAATAGCGTGAAGAGCAGCAAGTTCCTCGTAATTATGAACGCTTAAGTCTTTAGCGCCTGCCTTGCCAATCTGTGACGGACTCCATATTTGCTTCGTCATAGAAGTTACAAAACTCCTCCTTCTCCCCTTACACTAATCGTTACGCAATCATAGAACGTTGCTTCCGACTGTTTGCTCAGTAAAGGGGTTAATGCCAGGATCTAATTCTTAATCATGACGTCCATTACGTTCTGCCTGGCTATTATCTGTTCGTCATCGCCTTTCTTAATAGACACATGCATAATGCCCAGGATCTGATATTCACCATTTTTCAACTTCGTCGTCTCCCATGGAACGGCAAAGTTATTTTGCTTGTCGGAAGATTCATCGATCTTGATCCAGGATTCGGTGTTTTTTTTGCGATAATACCAAGGATTTGTTGCCTTAATCGCGGCGTGAGAATATCCAAGCTGCTCCAGATCCTTTTTCAATAATTCTTCATCGAAATTTTCTCTTAAGACAACTCTTCCCGATAGAGTCCTCTGCGAGGCAGAGGGCACAATGAAAAATGGTCCCCAATTTATAGACATATTTCCCTCCTTTTGATCGTGCTTAGAAAAAATCAATAGTTATTGAGTTATTGTTAAAATTCCTGCCTTCTTAATTTCCACCTACTTGGTACATTCCTTAGTGTGATGGTCGTCTTTAATCTAATCAGCTGCAAAAAACAGAAAGTACGAAGAATTATCGCTTTACGAGAACGCCTATAGCAAAATTGTTCCTTTCAATCCGCCTGCAGACAAAGAGACGGTTCCCTCTTCTATCTGTTCGTTAAGCTATTTATAGCTCATTTAATACAAAATTGCAACTTTTATTTTTTATTTTAGGACGACAATGTGTATCAAGAAATAAGGGAGTCATAATAATTGATATATAACAAAATTGTTCTTTGTATGCTGTATAGTACTATAATTTATGCGTGGATGGTCAAGTTCTTATGGGTTTGATCTGTGTGGCATGAAGAGCCAAATGAAGCTTGCCTCGAACCGGTATATTCGGATGTCATCGCTCTTGTCACTTTGCAGATGCATCGATGGGCAGGATCAAATCAAATTCAAGCGGTTTTATTTGTTTCTTCAGGGATCCAAGACAATTTGCGCTTCTCGCATATACTATGTCTCACATTTATAGGGATCAAGTCTTCGGAGATGCGATGAAATGAACTAAAATCAGAGAAATGTCGTACTATTTATGCTACACTGGATCAATGGTCACGAGCGTTGTGTGTAATGCAGATGAATATTGGAAACCGACGCGACTCCATGGGAATGATGGGATTGTCCCGGAAATGACAGATAGAGAAATAATCTCTTAAAGGACTGATGAAGACGCAAACTGTAAAAAGCGGCCTCGAGTCACTGGATGAAGTTATTCAGGGGCTTCGGTATGGCGACAATGTCGTATGGCAGGTCGACCATCTGGAAGAGTATAAATATTTTGCTGAACCTTTCGCGAGTCAGGCTATAGCAGATGGACGGAAGTGCATCTATCTCCGATTTGCGCCGCACATGGAAATTCTTAAGGCACGCCCCGGCTTAACAATTATCGAGTTGGATCCAGAGGTAGGTTTCGACACCTTCAGCGGGGAGGTCAATAAAATTATTGAGTCGTTTGGCAGAGAAATTTTCTATATATTCGATAATCTATCTTTTCTCGTCGTTCGCTGGGCAACTGATGAGCTGCTTGCGAACTTTTTCCAGGTTACGTGTCCCTATCTTTTTGAGCTTGAAACAGTAGCATATTTTGCACTTACACGGGGTCAGCATTCTCACAGTGCAGTGGCGAGGATTCGTGACACGACGCAACTGTTGATCGATGTCTACCAAGTACAAAAAATAATGTACGTCCATCCCCTGAAAGTATGGGACAGATACTCTCCAAAGATGTTTCTTCCACACATGATGTCTGGCACAGGCTGGGTTCCAGTCTTTCAAAGCGGGGAGGCTGCTGCGGTATCGGTAAGTGCCAGCAAAAAGCCGCTCCACATCATGGCAAAATCGATAGCCCCGTGGGAAAGTGTATTCAGAAGACTGCTGCAATACCAGGAAGCGGAAAAAGATTTATCGGAAACGGCACCGGAGATCTCAGCCCTCAAACAGGAACTCTTGCAGATGATGATAGGGAGCCATCCTGAATTCAATAGACTGGCAGATTCCTATTTCAGAATAAGCGATCTTCTTGGTATCAGGGACCGCTTGATCGGCTCCGGTCAAATTGGCGGAAAGGCGGCGGGGATGCTTCTGGCGAGACGCATCCTCATGGAAGACGGCAACGAGGACTTTTCGCAGATTCTGGAGACTCACGATTCCTTCTATATCGGCTCAGATGTCTTCTTTACCTTCTTGGTAAATAATGACCTCTTCCGCCTGCGTCTGCAATTGACTCGCAGTTCCCATATCTCCCATGATGAATTTGGAGAAGTAGAAAGGCGTTTTCTGGAAGGTAAATTTCCCCCGGAGATTATTGAACAGTTTGGCAATATGCTCGATTACTACGGCCAGGCACCAATTATTGTCAGGTCCAGCAGCCTCTTGGAGGATAGTTTTCGCAATGCCTTTGCCGGCAAATACCGCAGCGAATTTTGTGCAAATCAGGGCAGTTCTGAAGAGCGTCTGGAAGCGTTCCTGAGAGCCATGAAGCTCGTCTATGCCAGTGCCCTTAATCCGGACGCCTTATCTTACCGGCGAGCCATGGGACTTGAGAACAGAGATGAGCAGATGGCGATCCTCGTGCAGCGTGTTTCAGGGATGCCATATAAAAAATACTTCTTCCCATCTCTTGCAGGCGTTGCCTGCTCTCGGAATCTTTATGCATGGACAGATCGCATAGACGCGGCGAAGGGATTGATCCGCCTTGTATTCGGACTTGGGACGCGTGCTGTGAACCGGGTTGGCAATGACTATCCAAGGATGATTGCCATCAGCCATCCAGAGCTCAGACCGGAGTATGGTGTCCGCATTGCGAAGTATTCCCAGGGGGAGGCAGATGTCCTTGACTTGGAAAAAAATGAATTTGCAACTATGTACGTAGCGGACTTACTGGCTGATAGGGACTATCCGAATCTTAACCTTCTCATATCTTTGCTGGCGGACGGCTATCTGATTGATCCATTCACAGGGCGGTTGGACAATTCAATACAGAAGCTTGTTCTTACATTTAACAACCTGATCGGCCGTACTGATTTCATAAAGATTATGGGGGCCATGCTGAGCAGACTTGAAAAGGCATATGGACATCCACTTGACACAGAATTCACCGCTTCTGTCGATGCCAGCTGTCATATACGGATCAATCTGCTGCAATGCCGGCCGATGACCGTGCCGGGATCGATCGGTCCTGTAACCTTGCCTGATGAACTGCCGAAGGAACGCATATTGTTCAAGGCCAATCGTACCATCAGTGGTGGGACAATTTCAGACATCCGCTACATACTCTATATCGATCCTAAGCGCTATGCCCTCGTTGAGTCCATGGATGTGAAAAAATCCCTGGGCCGGGTGGTCGGATCAATCAATGAGCACCCAGTGCTTGTAAAGGGCAAGATCATGATGATGGGTCCTGGCAGATGGGGAAGCAGTAACATTGATCTTGGTGTTAATGTGAGTTACGCCGATATAAATAATACTTCTGTACTTGTAGAAATTGCCCGCGAGGAAGCGGGCCACCTCCCTGAATTTTCCTACGGCACACACTTTTTTTTGGACTTGGTCGAGGCTGGGATTATTTATTTGCCAGTTTATCCCAATGACGCTGAAGCTGATTTTAATCATGAATTTTTCGAAAATTCACCCAACATCCTCATGGATCTCTTCCAGGATGCGGCTAAATTCAGAAATGTGTTGCAGGTCATTGATGTGCCCGCTGTGACCGGAGGGAAATACGCCAAAGTGATCGCTGATCCGCAGAGACAGAAGGCGACTTGCTATATTGAGTGAGAAGGCTTCTGAGAATCTTGTATGCTTATCTGAGATAAAAATCTGAAATCTAACCGTATCGTCCTCACAGACAACCAGGATCAGCCCTCGGTGAGCTGACACAATTCATAAGATAATCTTATTCAAACTGATTACACGGGTGGCGCGGATTGTCTCTTTGCCAGTTCTGAGATTGTGCGCAACCCTTGGAAGGCAAAAATCTATAAAGTTCTTTCCTCCAAGCAAGAGCAAGGTATAGATTGACAATGTCATCCTGTCACTGCAAGATCGGTACGAATTTATACCCAGCCGCGAAGTTTCATTGCTTCAACAACACGTTCCACTGCAACTACGTATGCAGCCTGACGCATATTGGTATTGTACTTCCTGGAGGTATTGATAACTGAATGGTATGCTGTTGTCATTTTCTTATCGAGTCGTTTGTGCACATCTTCCAGTTCCCAGTAGTACATATAGGCATTTTGGACCATTTCAAAGTAGGACACGGTAACACTTCCCGCGTTACACAAGAAGTCCGGTATCACGTGAATGCCGTTCTTATGGAGGATATCGTCAGCTTCCATGGTGGTTGGTCCGCTCGCCAGCTCAGCAATAATCTTCGCTTTGATTCGTGGGGCGTTTCTATCTGTTATTACGTTTTCCATGGCAGCGGGTATGATAACATCTACATCGAGTTCAAGGATCTCTTCATTAGATATTGGTACTGCACCGGGGAAATGAATGACTGAAGATGTCTTTGCCTTATGGATACCGACTGCTTCCGGATCGAGCCCGTCCTTACTGTAAATACCGCCTTTGGAATCGCTGACGGCTAATACCCTGCAGCCCAAGAGGGACGTGGCAAGGCAGGCTGCATGGTAGCCTGCGTTGCCGTATCCCTGAATTGCCACTGTTGCCTGCGAAAGATCAACCCCGCATTCTTGAGCTGCCTCACGAACCGTATAAAGGCCACCCAGCGCCGTAGCATCGCTGCGTCCTTCAGAACCGCCCAGGGAGATTGGTTTTCCAGTGATGACCCCAAACTGATTCTTCCCGCAAAGTTTTGAGTATTCATCCATCATCCACGCCATGATCTGCGGGTTTGTATAAACATCTGGGGCAGGCACATCTTTATCAGGACCGATGATTTGCCATATGCTGTCCACGTATGTGCGGCTCAAACGTTCCAGTTCTCCTTGTGACATTTCCTTGGGATTGCAGATTACACCACCCTTTCCGCCACCGAGAGGTAGATCAAGAAGGGAGCATTTCCATGTCATCCACGCTGCATGGGCGCGGACATTATCTATCGTTTCTTCCGGGTGGAACCGTATCCCGCCCTTTGTGGGGCCTCTGGCATCGTTGTACTGAACTCTAAATCCATGAAATACCCTTGTGGAACCATTATCCATGCGGACTGGCAGTGAAACATGAAGTTCACGCATGGGTGACCGCAGCACCTCATGAATACCTGGTTCCAGATTTAAAATTCTTGAGCATTGATCCAATTGTCTCGTGGCGATGCTGAATGGATTTGTCTTGACCATGCGATTGTCCTTCCTCTTAACATATTCTGAATTCTGTAATTATACGAATCTTATAAATTTTCTGTATGTGGTGCACAATACGCATAAGTGAAATCAATGAGAATCATCAAATATTACATGCACTATATCAAGAAATTGGAGGCGAAAGAAAGGATAATTTATCGAAAATTTAGATAAAAATGCCACATTTTTGCGTACAAATATAGAAATTATCGCACATTATTGTTGACAAATGACCCTGATGTTGGTAATAGCAACGGCAAACTATTGCCGATTGCCTTATGAAAAAATTTTTTAATTCCGAAGGAATTGAGAGAAAAACAGTCCTTATTCTTCGACTTCTTAAAGAAAGTGGGCAACCAATCGGTGCCCGGCTTATCTCAAGGCGGATGCAGGATTCGGGCGTGATCCTGAGTGAAAGAGCTGTGCGTTATCACCTAAAACTCATGGATGAAAAGGGGCTTACTCGTCTTGCGGGCAGACGAGAAGGAAGGGTTGTAACAGACAAAGGCGTTGACGAAGTCAATAACGCGATGGTGCAGGACAAAATCGGGCTTGCCATCTCGCGCATCGAGATACTGGCTTACAAAACAACATTTGATCCAGTTAGTGGTAGAGGGTTTCTCCCTGTTAATATCTCACTTTTCCCCAAAGAACAGTTCAAGAATGCCCTGAAGGCAATGAGACCGGCCTTTGAAGCGGGACTGACTGTCAGTGATCTCGTTGCTGTTTCAGGAGAGCATGGGCAGCTTGGTAATGTTACCGTGCCGGCAGGTAAGATAGGTCTTGCCACGGTCTGCAGCATAGTAATTAACGGTGTTTTGCTTAAAGCCGGCATTCCCATGGACTCAAAATTTGCGGGGATTTTACAGCTAAAAGACAGGAAGCCTCTGAGGTTTGTCGAGCTTATTTATTATTCCGGATCCTCCCTTGATCCGTCGGAAACCTTCATTATGGCAAAAATGACTTCTGTGCGAAGCGTTCTCGAAAGGGGAGAAGGGAAGATTCTTGCCAACTTCAGGGAGGTTCCCGCGCCATGCAAGAACCTCGTCGAGGAG
>Ga0208103_1000144_pt1 | contig 37937 bp, 26 predicted proteins | sample CryBogmetaGMA75M_FD_184550 | JGI IMG/M metagenome (GOLD analysis project Ga0208103, IMG submission 184550) | Freshwater microbial communities from Crystal Bog, Wisconsin, USA - MA7.5M (SPAdes) | ecosystem: Environmental > Aquatic > Freshwater > Lake | place: Crystal Bog, Wisconsin, USA... | reverse complement strand
AAAAACCTCAACTACGGCAGTGCGGTCCAGGGAGGTTCCCCGCAAACCGACAACTGCATCAATGAAAAATATTGTTATAATGATGCAGCTGCCAGCTGCTCAGCTTACGGCGGACTGTATCAATGGGATGAGCTGATGGCCTACACCAACATCCCTGGTGCCCAGGGGCTTTGTCCGCCGGGATGGCATGTGCCTACACAAACCGAATGGAACACCTTGTTCACCTGTTATCAAAACCAGGCACTGTCAGGGAAACCCTTGCAGGATTCCATATTCAACGGCTTCAGAGCCAAAGAAAGCGGCATTGCTTACAGCAACCTCAGCTGGAAATTCCAAGGGTTTGCAACGATCTATTGGACATCAAATTCCTATGGCACTATCAAGGCCTTGTCTCATGGAATGAATCTGCAGAATTTCTCGGTTTCGGATTATTATTCAAACCGCTCCAATGCCTTTGCGGTGAGATGTTTGAAAAATTAGACTTGAATCAATCGCAATAATAAGCATGGGGGATGAGATCATTGAAAAAGAGAAGAAGAAAAGAATTATCAAACCAAAGCCGGGTAATTATTTTTAGTTTAGCTTAGGCCAGAATCCAGAATCCCTGCTTACCTTTGAAGTATTAACCATGATTTCAACTATGACATAGCCATAAATACATAATATTCAAGGCGTTTACTATTGTCCTGGTTCAGAAACACCGCCAACAATCTAACAGTACAAGGATAATAAGTGAATGCCCACGTTACGGCGTGGGCTTCCTTATTTGTACTGTGGGTGCTTGGCGGCACCTCTGAATCAGGTAAGGTTTGTCCCACGTCTTTTTTTTATTACTCCCTTTATGAAAAGGACTTATTACTTCTTACTGATCTCCTTCCTTTCTCTACCTGATATACTGAGTTCTGCCCAGAAGCCCGTTAAGGAAATACCCCAAAATATCCTGATTCAAATAGTCCAAGTTTTTATGGCCTCTGTGTATGATACTGCTGTTAAGCAACAGGACCGGATTTTGCCACTACTGGAGGAAAATAAAAAACACTATGATTTTTATTATGATAAGCCTGACCAAGGACTTTTAGGCGATATAAATTTTCCCAAAGCGATCCTATTAGGCGACATAGATGGTGATGGCACGGATGAAATGATAATCACTCCAATTGCAAACTTTGGCGGCTCAGCATGTTTCGGATACATCTTCCTGTTTAAATCTGTAAAAGGTAAATGGCAGCTTTTGACTTACCTTGATCAGATTGATCGATTTCTTGAAGACCAGCATATCATCGATGGTGTTCTGTACGGAACTATTTTAGAATATGATCCAACAGACGCTCATTGTTGCCCCAGCCTATTGACGAAGATCTGGTATAGATATAATTCATCAAAGTATGAGTTGGTCGAGGGTGGTAGAAATTTTATAAAAAAAACAGAAAAGTGACAATTGCAGGTTAACGTTAAACTAATTCCTTTCATGTATGTTCAACAAATTTCGTAACAATGCTAATTGGGATGAATATTTAAGACAAGAGAACTCGATTGATCCCAAATTAAGAAACGTCATTACAGTTTTTTTTAAACCAGATATTATTGACAAATATGTTTTTTTTGCCAATTATGTGATGTTATCAGACCCTATAGAATCTTTAATGCATGATTCAGTTTTAGGGAATAAGTATCATCTAAGTAATGATTATCATCCATCTTCATCAATTATATATTTTAAGGCTTTATTCCGCCGCCCTCTTGGTTTTCCCCGATGGTTCATTGCTGGTTATCCTGATATTGTCCTATGGACTCAAAATAATCTAAGCACGATTGAATCTGATCCGTGGTTTAAAAAAGTAAACAATGAATTAGATGACAGCTTTAGTGCCCTGCCAGTATCTTATTTAAGAACCTTAATCGATTTCTATAAAACTCGGGTAAATAAACAATTGGAATGTCAATTTGTCAAAACGGATAATTCAAGGTGGATTCCAGATAAATATTGTCTCGCGAAAACGATGCCACCTGAACAAGGTACCCCAACTACGATCCCCGACTCAAACAAGATCCAAAATCAACTGGCAAACAAAAAACGTGTAACAAAGGTAGTGAAGGACCCCCTGAACAAGGCATGGGACTTAACCGAGGCATGTATATGTGATCTCGATGGTGGGGCTAAACTGCATTGCAGTTTCCGCTCGACGTTCAACTCAACCCTGAGAGTTATGGATCAGGGAAATTACTGCAAGGGTGGACCAGACGGATCGAAGCGGTCATACCTTGGTGTAGTCGACAGTAATGGCGAGATGCACCAGGTTCTGACTGGTCTGTTCGTTGCCATCCAGGAAGCTAATCCTGATGTGGTGATCTACAATGTGAAGGATGGCAAAGCTGTTCTCAACACAGAGATCGTCTTCATCCGCGACGAGACAGGTCATCTGACTATCGCTAAATAACAGAACTGAAAGGGCACATAAGGATTATCCAACTTTACAATTTATTTCAATAAAACTTCAATTTTTATTTCCGCCCCCCCAGACTTACCCCGGATCCCCCCGGGGTATTCTTATATTAAATCGCTCTCCCAAGGTACCCCCACTACCGTCCCCGGCTATCACAAAATCCAAAGTCAAATGGAAAACAAAGCAACCTCAGGCTTGAACAAAGCCTTTGAACTCGATATCGCACGGGAGTGTGACATCGACAACTGGGGAAAGATGCATGGCAGCTTTCGCTCAACTTTCAACTCTACTCTCCGCGTAGTGGAAGAAGGCAAATACGGGAAAGGCGGAGAAAACGGCGGGAAGAGGCAGTATCTCGGTGTAATCGATAGTGATGGCGAAATGCACCAGGTACTCACCGGCTTGTTCGTTGGACTTCAGGAGAAGAACCCTGATGTGGTGATCTACCAGGTCGTGAACGACAAGGCTGTCCTGAATACAGAGATTGTCTTCATCCGTGACGACCAGGGACATCTGTCTATCGCAGCTTAACAGAACTGGAAGGCAGGGTAAAAGCATCTACTCTGCCTTCTCCTTTTTATTTGATCACTCATTATAACCTTATTTAATGGCTTCTGATTTCATCTGAGCTTAATCAGGGGATTTCATAGATATAATGGCTCAGGATGATAATTGATAAGAAGAAAAAATGAAGACTATATTATTATATTATCTTATTAATATAGCCGAGGAAGTCCATGTATATTTTTAGTGAGATGATATGAGGAGAAAAGCAATCGTTATTGGTGTTTGCTCATGAAAACGGTCAGTTTTGGTGATCGTTGATGGGAAGAAGTTTTTGTGCGGAAATTTGAAATGGTTCGCCGCAGTGAAATATAAATGGTCTTAATGGTAGGCCAGGGCAAAAACGTCCTGGCTTTTTTATTGCCATGTAGCGGTAATATTACTCACAATCATCTATTTACATAATTCATTTGAAGATGAGAAAAGACTTCAGTTCATTAACTATTGATGGTTTTCAGATAGAGAAAAAGTGCCGGGATGATTCTTCCTACGTCCGCTTTACCGATGAGGATGTGGAAGAATTAACGTTTTATGCCTTTGATATGGGATACTTGCTTGAACCGGAGGTCATCGGTAAAGATTCTAATCATCCCCTAAGATTTAAAATTATCTCCAAGGCCAATCCTTCATTCTATGGGTGGGTGTCCAAAGTCATCGAGAAAGCCCATGATGGTTGGAGGGATGCTTATCTGTATGGATTTTATAAGCATGGATCATTCCGGAACAAGTACCCGATTACTTTCAATATCGAGAGTCGTATGATGCGAAGGATGCTCCAACGAATGGCTGAAGAGAAGCCAAGACAGAATTTATACTTCAGAACCATGTTTGGGATACTGGATCTGGAACCGGAGAGTAACACTTTGGAATTTATCCTTTCCTGGTTATCGAGTTGCAACTTTCATCGGATATAACTAAAGCCATTGACATACCTGACAACCTGGACTTGAATCAATACCAATACGAAGTATTTCTTAATGACTGTAACGAGAATGAAATACTTCGGTGGATGAAGCACCCAGGAGAAATACCCTTAAAACGCAATACCACTCTTCCTACAATCAACGCAAACCTTTCTTTGGTATGATATACCCATTATGCCTTGAAAATGCCTCAGGAGTTAAGGGGTAATACGAAAAACATCTATCTATACTAAAATTCAATGTAACATGAAAGTAAACTTGTTTACCAGCAACATTGCTGAAATATCTGTAACGTACTCCTCTGTTATCAGAAACTCAGATCGGCCAAAGATCACCTGTTCACAGCAGGCCTATGAAATCCTGAAAGAAACCTGGGAGGACTCCATCAACATCTATGAAAGCTTTTATGTCTTGATGCTGAACCGGGGCAATAAGGTTCTTGGACTTTTTAAAGTATCGGAAGGCGGCATATCAGGCACCGTAGTTGATCCCAAAAAGATCTTCGGGCCAGCACTGAAGGTTTGTGCATCATCCTTGATCCTGGCTCATAACCATCCTTCAGGTAATCTGGCCCCCAGCGAAGCCGATAAGAAACTGACTAAAAAGCTCAGGGACGCAGGCATGCTGCTGGATATCGATGTGCTTGACCATATCATCCTGGCCAACGATCAATTCTACTCATTCGCCGATCAAGGTGCTCTGTAACCTTCATTTCTCGATACTATGTCAATTAATTCAAAGGAATTAAGTGAGACGGATATTCCCTCATATGAAATCTTTCTTAGGGATATCAGGAGAATTTACCCGGAAGGCAACCTTGACCTGGCTTACAAACGGATCCTATACCATATCAACACGAGACAGTTTTGTAACGATGGAACTCCGATAACCTATTCCTTAATAATGGACAAGTTTGCTACCCATATTAAGTCGTGGAACATGGTCTATGGAAGTCGTGATCCGAAATACTGGGGTAAGGATGCTGAAGAGAAACGAAAGACCCTGTTTGACTTTATTGGGATGAATGGTTACGAGAGGGAGTATGTAACCTCTGTCGGACAAAGTGAACGTACCGCCTATCTCTTTGGGGACTTTACCCTGGATTATCTGAAAGAGCAGATTGAACAGTTTAAACACACCATTCCAGATGAGACAGGTTAAGTTCCATCACCAAAGACAGTCAAGTTTTTATCAGACCTCCTCTAACCATATGTCTCTGCCTTGTGCATTGGACCTTGAAGAGGTTGTCCTGGGTAGCATCATGCTGGAACCTTTAGCAGAACACGTAAAGACAATACTGCCAAAGATCCAGCCATACCACTTTTTCAAGGAAAGCCACCATAAGGTTTGCAAGGCCATCAAGGACCTTCACGATCAGGATCTTCCTATTGATATCCTTACGGTTACCGAGCAATGCAAAAAGAACGGTGACCTGAAACTGGCAGGAGGTCCATCGGGAATCACCGGGCTTACTTCCCGGGTGGTCAGCTCGATCAACATAGAGTATTGGTTCAGGATCGTATATCAGAAGTTTATCCTTCGGGAGATCATCCGTGTCGGACTCCAGAAAGTTGATTTGGCTATGATGGATTCCATTGACGTGTTTGACCTGCTGGAGGAGTTCATCCATGACCTTGAAAAACTTGATCCAGGGTTAAACGAGAAATTGGTTGCAACTGCCGATCAACTGGCAAAAGAAATGAACACGAACCTGGATCAAATTCTCTTTAATCATTCAAGGGCGCTTCCAGTGCAGAGAATAGTGTACACCCTGGGATGGCCCAGATTTGACGAAATGGTTTCCCTGGCTAAGGATAAAATCATACTCATTGCCGGTGCTGCAGCATCAGGAAAGTCAAGATTCATAAGGACCATCATGTTCAAACTACTGGAACGATACACCGACATTTCTGTATGCTGGATTACCCTGGAAGACTCCCGTCAGGATATACTTAGGTCCTATCTCGCCTCCAAGGTTTTCATTACGGCAAAGCATCTGAAATCAATGGAATTTGACTGCACAAAGATTGACTTGCTGAGGCAGCATACGGGGAAGTTCAAAGGGTTTGACATTGAGTTTATCGATCAGGCGATCCGATCCGATGAGATCGTGCCTCACTTTGTTAAATTCTGTGGCCAGCGTAAAGAACGGTTTAACATCCTGGTGGTGGATAACATTCTTACCCTGGACGATCAAACCGATTTCAAGTATGATCCAAATGGATTCTCGAACCATGTCATGCATAACTTGCTAAAGTGCCGGCAGAAAACCAAGGGACTGATCATCCCGCTTCACCACTTCAATGGTGCCCAGCAGAACAAGGAGAACCTTAAAAATGGATATCGCCCGGTATTGAAGGATATGAAAGGGTCCGAGACTTTCCGGCGGACTCCCAACCAGGTGCTGTTGATCAACTCCTTCAACATTTATAAGGACCTGATGACTGAATACAGCGGAGTTGAACATGATATCCTGCAGCACCTGTTCATTCTGGACGTGGGAAAAAACCGGGAAGACAAGGTCAACGACTCTGCAGCATTAATCCATTTTTATATCGAAATGGCATATGACCAATTCTGGGAAATCCCACTTCCTGTAACTGAAATTTGATAAAACAAATAGCCCTATGACTGAAAACGAAAGAAACGCCATTCAATTGGCAAAACGAATGTTCGAGCATTTCACAAGAGATGCCTTGACCCTTGCTCATGAGATTATATCGATGGAACAAAAACTTGGCGAGCCACCGATCAACGGCGAAGAAGTAAATAGTAATGCTGAAAGTTCCCCTGCTGTAACGATAACGGGAGAAAGATCCGGCTCCGGGAAGGTGAATAGTTTTCCGATGTCCGCAGTCCATGTGAATGATCCGGGTATCATGGCTGATCCCTCGGGGTCAAACCAGGATCGTAACGAAGAACTGGTATTTGCCCCTGAAGATAGCCTGCCCTTTTAAGCATGCTGTCGATGCAAGTCCAGGATTCATAAATAACATTTATTTAAACACAAATAATTTAAAGAACAATGGCACAATCAGTAATCAAAATGGTTACCCCACAGATGCAGGGGAACAACCAGCGGACCTGGGTGAACAAGTTCACCGGAAAAATCAATTACGGGTTCAATATCGTCTTTGAAGATGGGACCACCGGGAGCTGCGGCTCTGAAAAGATGATTTATCCAATTCCCATAGGTGCTCTGGTAACATATGAGGCTACCAAGCTCGCTAACGGCAACAACAATATTACCCAAGTTAAGAAGGTAGACTTACCAGCAGGTAATGGCAATGGCAACAATGGAAAAACATATAATGATCCTGGGACTGTAAAGAGAATCGCTTTCTCCATGTGCCAGACCATAGCCCGGCTTCATTTCACCAATGCAGGGATTCCACCCAAAAATCTGGAGGAGGTTAATACTCTTGCTAAAATCTATAACCAGTGGGTAACATCCAACATTATGGAGACTGATCCGCATTTTCGTGATATCGTTTCCAGGCGGTATTATGCCCTTCAGCTGGCCGTGGAATGCATTCCGTTTTCAAGCTTGAAGATTACCAAGAAAGAACAAGTCATAGCCTCAGCAGAAACTTTTCTCAAACCCTTAAAGGAGATAGATCATGCAGTCCAGGTCTGAACTAATAGAGAGTAGCCCGTTCGATCATTTTTTATCCCTGTATGACCAAATCGCTTATTCCTTTATGAGAAAGATTGTGATCGAAGAGAACGATGGTAATGAAAAAAGTTTCTCCAAGATTGACCGGTCGCAGGCCACGGGAAAGATAACTGCAATCCGGGTTTCAAAATCCCTTCTTCGCCAACTCATATATAAGGGAGAACCTTCTCCGGTTTGCCCATGCAAGGTGTACCATACTTTATTACTTCGAGACATCCAGTCCCCTCCCTCGGAATCTATGATCAAGGGCCTGTACTTTGAGACCAAATGTCTTGGAACCTCAGCAGACGGTAATACTACGATTGACCTTCCCCGGCATAAGAGAACGGGGGCCAGGTTGGCGGAACACGACCGGATCGACCAGGCGGTGGAGAGGTTCTTTCAGGTAAAACATGACTTCGGGTTAATCGTGGAGAAAACAAACACCCAGGTCTATCATCGGCGGCGCTGGGTTGACTCCGGAGAAAGCTGGAATGTGCCAGTATTTATCGACGGGACCCTGGACCTCGTCTCCCCCATATCAACCCCAGGGTACAGCTTTAAATCTGCTACCATAGATTTGAAGTTAACAAAGGACAGGGATAACGTTGAATCATACACCAACGGCTTGTTTCACGCAATGCCTTGGGGGAACATGGAAATGGCTGACTTTTCGGAGGCGATGATGTACCGACTGATCTTTGGAAAGCCCTTTGTTTATCTTGTCTTTGATTACAAAAGGGACAACCAGGGCTTCAGGGATATCCCGATCATCACTGACGTAAACGATCCGGATCCAGTAAAGGCGGCAAAGGCCACTTTTAGAATGCAAGACCTCGCCAGGACCATCCGTTGGGTCGTAAACGCAATCCTTGAATGGGAACATTTGCGCTGGCCCATGGTTGCCATTCCAAAAGTCTGCTCGACCTGTCCGATCCTTGATTGCCCTAAGCGAAACGAATCCAGTGAAGTATGAAAATGGACGAGGTTATTGATCAATCAGAATTTCTTATGACTGAGAACAGGGCGCTTTGGGAGAGAAACAAGGAACTGCTTACGCAATTGCATCTTTTCAGAGCAGGTCTTGAAAGCGCAGTGAATATTTTGGATCCTGAACAAATCAGGATCATACAGGATGACATTCTTATAACTTCTTAAAAATCAATTAACATGCATAATCTGAATTTTAATAACAACACCGGCAGGTATTCTTTTGTCAGCGCAAAGGAACCGGCATGGCATGGTATTGGAACAATACTGGACCACGTTTTCACCGCAAAAGAAGCAATGGAGTTTGGGGGGCTCGACTTCACCGTGGAAAAGCAAAGGCTGATCACTGAGAGAGGGCTCGATGTCCCGGATTACTTTGCAACCGCGAGGGAAGACAATCGTGATATCCTTGGATTGGTTGGGAAAGATTATACTATTGTACAAAACCGGGATGTCTTTTCATTCTTCGACCAGATCGTCGGACAGGGGAAAGCCATCTATGAAACAGCCGGTTGTCTTGGTAAAGGCAACCTGATCTTCATCACTGCCAAACTGCCTAAAGAGATTGTTATTGGTAGAGATGGGCCGATTGAAAATTACCTGGTGCTTTGCTCTTCCCATGACGGCTCAATGGCAATCACGGCATTCTTTACCCCAGTTAGAGTGGTATGCCAGAATACCCTCAATGCTGCACTGAATAAAAATTCCAACAGGGTGTACATTAAGCATACTCAGAATGTCAAGGAACGGTTTGTGGAAGCAGCTCTGGTCATGGGGATCCATTCAGAATACCTGGATAAACTGGAGGTAGCCTTTCGTCTCCTGTATGACAAACAGGTATCAGACATTGATATGAAATCCATTTTAACCAAGGCTTTCCTGAATAAAGAAGAAATACAGGAGCTGGCCATCAAAGGTAACGTGGAGCTTTCAACCAGGAAAACAAACATGGTGGAAGGAGTCGTTCAATACTACCATGAAGCAGCAGAGATCAATAACATTCGTGGTACGGGGTGGGGAGTATATAATTCCGTGGCAGGTTACTTCCAGAATGTGAAGAATTTTCGCTCAGATGAAGTGAAGATGAAATCAATTGTCTTGGGAGGATTGTCATCTCAGTATTCTCAAAGAGTATTTGACGGGCTTATTAAGCAATGATTATGATTTCTATGTTTCGTTCCAGGGGAGGGTCTTTCCTTCCCTGGAATTTATAGCTCGAAAACATGGAGATCTTTAGGGCTTCGGTGCACTATTCGGTGCACCTGTTAATCATAGCCTTGTTACGCACTGATATTCTGACAGATATATATCTCGTTCGAATCCTGGCGGGACAACAAACATTAATGCATTAGGGTTTTTGTATCCCGGAATCACCGTGTTTTCTTATTCAGGCCTGTTGCTGTGTTTATCATATCCAAAAAAATCAATGTTTACCTTTGGATCCCTGAATTATCATTTAAATAAACTTTCTATCTTTAATTCATGCCGGAATCCGAATTCCAGATACCATACCGGGACGGAAAGACATTCTTCGCCTGTGAATGGTCCCCGCCCGGGGAGGCCAAGGGCTTGATAATCCTGGTTCATGGCCTGAGCGAGCATGCAGGCCGGTACAAACATGTTGGTTCATTTTTTGCCGCCTCAGGATACTGCATGATACTTGCCGACCTTCGCGGTCATGGCAGGTCGTTCGGCAAAAGGGGCCATTTCCCCTCCATCGGTGTAATCATGGATGACATCAGCCTGTTCATTGAAGCGGCCCGCAGCAGACATCCCGCCTTACCCCTGATCCTTTATGGCCACAGTATGGGTGGTAATCTCGTGCTGAATTACCTCATCAGAAGGAATCCCCTTGTTTCAGCTTGCGTTGTTACCAGTCCATGGCTCCGGCTTGCATCAAAGCCCCCGCTTATTAAAGTTATCCTTGCAAATCTCACAGGCAAACTTTTTCCTGCACTGACTGAACCGGATGGATTAAATCCTTCAGACCTCAGCCATGATGCAGAGGTATGCCGTACATATGCCTCTGACCCCCTTGTCCACAGCCGCATCTCCGCAAGCACTTTCCTGGAAATCTCCAGAGCCGGAAAATATGTCATAAAGCATGCCGCTGATATTGACTGTAAGCTATTGCTCATGCACGGCACGGCCGACAAGCTGACGTCATACGATGCAAGCACTGAATTTTCACTAAGATTAACGGCCCCCAATACATTTAAAGCCTGGAACGGTCTCTTCCACGAACTGCACAATGAATTTGAAAAAGAAACCGTGCTGGAGTTTATAGGTGAGTGGCTTTCTTCTCAATATAACCCAGTCCTGCAAGATCGTTTTTTTTGATTTACAAATTGTTCCCCTGAACAACATAACACAGGAAATCTGTCCTTTCTTAAAAAAGTTTAGATACCTTTGAACCTGCATGCTATAAGACTTTGTCTTTGGGTACATGGTTATTTTAAGATTGGGAAAGATGAAGGACTTTGAAAAGAGTAAAGAGGAACTCATCAGGGAATTAGATGAGTTGCGTACAGCGTTTAATTTATTAAAATGTTCGTATGATACGGAAAGCAGCAGGGCAATACGGGCCGTGCATATCCGTAAGGAAGCGGAAGAAGTTCTGAACAAGGAACCTGGAAAGAAAGTCCCTCCGGTTATCAAAGCTGATGCCAGTCAACTCGCTCACGAATTGCAAGTTCACAAGATAGAGCTTGAAATGCAGAATGAAGAACTTTTACTGGCAAATAAGAGACTGGTATCGGCTAATAAAAAATACACTGATTTATATGAATTTGCGCCTTCAGGGTATTTTTCACTTTCAAAAGAAGGGAACATCCTCGGCCTGAATCTAAGTGGATCAACCATACTCGGCATTGAACGCACACAGCTAAGGAATAAATCGTTTGCATTTTTTGTATCAAAGGAGACAAGACCAGTCTTCATTCTCTTCCTGGCTAAACTCTTTGCAAGCAGGACCAATGAATCATGCGAGATCAGGCTTTCATCAGAAGATGATTTCCCAAAGTATCTTCACATTTCGGGAATTGCAGCAGAAAACGAAGAGGTTTGTCATTTGACCGTTATTGATATAACGGAACATCAAAGGAACCTGGAAGACTTGCACCAGAGTGAAGCGCGTTATAAGGCCTTGTTCCGGAAAAATATTTCGGTCATGTTGCTCATTCATCCTGAAACAGGTGAAATTTTTGATGCAAATCCATCAGCCTGCCAGTTCTATGGCTGGTCTCATGAAGAGATCTGCAGAATGAACATTTCAGAAATAAATACACTTTCAACGGAAGAAGTGAAACTGGAACTGCAAAAGGCAATAGAAGACCAGCGTTCCCAATTCTACTTTAAACACCGCAAAGCCAATGGTGAAGTGCGCAATGTTGAGGTATATACCGGCCCGATCAAAGTTGGAGAAACAACCTTGTTGTATTCCATTGTTCATGACATCACTGAGCAAACTAAGGCAGAAAAGTTGTTGCGAGAGAGCAGCCAGAAGTGGGAAGCTCTGATCTCAACCTCGCCCGATGGAATTGGCATAGCTTCACTTGACGGGAAGATGCAGGTGATCTCGGAGAAACTTGCAATGATGTTTGGGTATTCACTTGAGGAAAAAGATACGAATATCGGTAGGCCGGCTTTTGATTTTATAGATCCGGAATATCATGAAATCCTGGCAGGGAACATCCGTGATCTTGTTAGCGGTGTAAGCAATTACAAGATCACCGAATATATGGCAGTTAAAAAGGACAAAAGCAGATTTTATGCTGAATTGTATTCAACTCTGTTAAGGGATGCATCCGGAAAACCTGCCAGCATTCTTTATATCGAACGCGACATCACGCTGCGTAAGCAGGCTGAGGATGCTTTGCGCAAGAACGAAGAACTGCTCAATGCAATCGTTGAAACAGCAAAAGATTCAATTTTCATTAAAAACACATCCCTGCAGTATATCAAAGTGAATGAGGCCATGGAGTCCCTTTTCGGGATGACCCAGGAAGATATGCTCGGCAAAACTGACACGGATCTTTTCGGACCTGAAAATGCCGGTCACATCGAGGAAATTGACAGGCAGGTACTGGAGGGCAAAACCATAGAGGAGTTCCCATCAAAACCGGTTAACGGAGAGTTGAAGCATTTTCACACAATCAAGGTTCCTTTAAAGGATGCTAAGGGATTAATAACGGGGTTATGCGGAATTGCCAGGGATATTACTGACAATAAAATTGCGGAGACCAATCTGAGGATCAGTGAAGAAAAATACCGCAATATTTTCGAAAGCATGCAGGATGTCTATTACGAGGCATCACTTGAAGGGACGATACTTGAACTCAGTCCGTCTATTAAAGATTTCACTAAAGGTCAACTTACCCGGGAGGAACTGCTGGGAAAATCTCTTTTAGGCTATTATACAGATCCGGATGACAGGAATACTTTTTATACAGAATTGAGTAAACATGGAACTGTAAGAGATTATGAACTGTCGATGCACAACAAGGATGGATCAATAGTTCCGGTTTCTATTTCTTCTACCGTCTTGCCTGGTGCTGACGGCAAGCCTGAAAAAATTTCAGGCACTATGCGCGATATCACTGAACGCAAATTGGCGGATCTGGCGATACAGGATCTTAATAAAACGCTTGAACAAAAAGTTGAGGAAAGAACCCTTCAGCTTTCGGAAGTCAACAAAAGCCTTTTAAAAGGAATTGAAGAGAAGGCACAAATCACTGTAGCCCTGGAGATCAAAACAAAAGAACTGGAGAATTTCTTTAATGTTTCTCCTGATCTGCTTTGTATTATTGATTCTTCCGGAACTTTTGTCAAGGTCAATAAAGCATGGGAGATTACCCTTGGTTATACGGAAGAGGAACTGATAAATAAACCATTCCTTGAATTTATTCATCCCGAAGACCTTCAACCGGCACTTGAAAACCTTAGGAATCATGACCGGTTACCAAATGTGATCTACAGGTATTGTGCAAAAACCGGGAATTACCGTTTCCTTGAATGGAATGGAGTACAGGCAGGGGATCAATTCTATGGAGCCGCCCGCGACATTACCGATCGCAAAAAGGCTGAGGCGGATCTGAAACAGTTATCGACCCGGCTTACCCTGGCAGCACGTGCAGGCGGAGTGGGCGTATGGGATTACGATATTGTCAACAACATCCTTGTATGGGATAAACAGATGTATACCCTGTATGGTATAGAAGAAAAGGACTTCAGCGGAGCCTATGATGCCTGGCAGGCAGGGCTTCATCCCGATGACGCTGCCCGGGGGGATGAGGAGATCCAGATGGCAATAAAGGGTGAAAAAGAATTTGACACAGAGTTCAGGGTGGTCTGGCCCGACGGAGAAATCAGGCATATCAGGGCATATGCAATCGTTTACAGGGATAAGGATGGAAAAGCCTCACACATGATAGGCACAAACTGGGAGATTACTTCCCTGAAGCAGGCTGAAACCCTGCTTGAACAAACCCGCCTGAATTATGAAACTTTTTTCAACACCATTGATGATTTTCTCTTTGTTCTCGACGAACAGGGTCGCATTATTCACACCAATACCACGGTCAATAGCAGGCTTGGATATTCCCAGAAAGACCTTTTTGATCAGTCCGTTCTCATGGTTCACCCGTCGGAACGCCGGGAAGAGGCAGGCCGTATAGTAGGCGAAATGCTGGCCGGGACTGCTGATTTCTGCCCCGTTCCCCTGATCTCCAAAACGGGTCTTTATATCCCTGTGGAAACAAGAGTGAAGACGGGTTTTTGGGACAGGAAGCCTGTAATCTTCGGAGTAAGCAAGGATATTTCAAAAATCAAATTGTCGGAGGAGAAATTTTCAAAAGCCTTTCAATCAAACTCTTCATTAATGGCCATCTCGGCTCTGGATGGAAAATTAATAGAAGTAAATAATGCATTCCTCAATACACTCGGCTATACGCGTGAGGAAGTAATCGGTATAACAACACATAAATTAGGGATTTTTGCTGATCCGGCTTTGCGAAACACTTTAATTGAGCAGTTAATGCATAATGTTCCTGTAAGGGAGATTGAACTTGAGATGTCAAAAAAAGACGGTTCACTAATGACAGGGCTGTTTTCGGCGGAAACAATTTATATTGGGGCAGATCTGTGTTTGTTAACCATGTTAATCGATATAACCGAGCGCAAACAAAATCAAGTCGCACTGCAGTCCAACCTGGCTATACTTGAAGCCACAAAAAATGCAGCGTATGATGGAATCCTGGTGATAGACAAATCAAAGGAGAATGTACTTGTAATGAGCAAGAAGTTCATTGATATGTTCAAGGTTCCAATGGATATAGCAGTAAACAAAAAAGTGCCTGCCTTATTGCAACATATGCTTACCATGGTAAAACATCCTGACGAATTCATAAAAAAACTAAACTTCTTTTATGATCACCCGATCGAAACAGGAAGGGATGAGATTGAACTGAATGATGGGATCATAGTGGAAAGATATACTGCGCAGGTTGAGGGAATAAATGAGGAATCCCAGGGCAGAATATGGACATGGCGTGACATTACTCAAAGCAAACATGCCGAAAAAGAAATCATTAAATCAAGAAATGAGGCAGTGAAAGCAAATCTTGCCAAGAGTGAGTTCCTGTCACGCATGAGCCATGAACTGCGAACCCCCATGAACTCCATTCTCGGTTTTGCCCAGTTGATGAAAATGGGAGAGCTGAGTGCGGCCCATAAAAAAGGAGTGAACCATATACTTAAGAGTGGCTCTCATCTGCTATACCTGATCAACGAAGTGCTTGACATTTCAAGGATAGAAGCAGGCCGACTGACACTTTCCCTGGAACCGGTGCTAGTGAAAAGTGTAATAGTGGAAATGCTCGATTTTGTGCAGCAAGATGCAGCCAAAAAGGATCTGACTGTCGAAATGGAACAATCCCCGGGCAACGAGCTTTCTGTTAAAGCTGATCGCCAGCGGTTAAAGCAGGTTCTGATCAACCTGATCAATAATGCTGTTAAGTATAACAGTCAGGGCGGCAGAGTGATTATCAGGACCGAACTTAAAGATGGATCAGGTCAAGGTATGCCTTCAATAAGAATTTCGGTAAGCGATAACGGCCCCGGGATCAAACCCGAAGACATGGAAAAACTGTTTCTCCCGTTTGAACGCATAGGTGCTGAAAAATCGGAGATCGAAGGAACAGGTCTTGGTCTGATGGTGGCTAAAAAATTAATGGATGCTATGGGCGGACTTGTGGGTGTGGATAGTAGTCCCGGCCAGGGAAGCACTTTCTGGATAGAATTGCCTCAGGCTGAAAGTCAGAAAACAACAAATGCAAGAACCAGGGATGCCTCATCAGCAGAGATACTCACCACCGCTAACGCGGGAACCGTTCTTTATATTGAAGATAATCTTGCCAATGCCGAACTGGTGGAAGAAATACTGCGGGATCACCGACCGGCAATTAACATTATTACAACCGGTTCAGGGAAATCGGGAGTACAGATTGCAAAGGATTCGAAACCCGATCTGATATTGCTTGATCTTGATCTGCCCGACCTGTACGGCAGTAAAGTTCTTGAAATTCTGAAGTCAGATCCGGCGACCAGTATTATCCCGGTTGTAATCATTACCGCAGATGCCATGCCCCAGCAGGTCGAGAACCTGATGATGTCGGGTGCAAAGGATTATTTAACAAAGCCCCTGGATATCGTTGGTTTTTTGCAAATGATCGATGAATGGATTGAAAAGTAAAATAATTAAAAAGCATATATGGATTCAACTTTAAAAAATGCAAATATCCTAATCGTTGATGATAATGAAGCAAATATTGACATTCTTGCAGGATTGCTGGATTTTCAGGGTTATACCAGTGTAAAGACAACAACCGACCCCCGCCAGATCGACGTACTGTTCAATACATTCAAACCGGATATCCTTCTGTTAGATCTGCTCATGCCCCATCTTTCAGGCTTCGAGGTGATGGAGCAATTGAGGACAAAGATACCCGCCGGAACATTTTTTCCCATCCTTGTTCTTACTGCGGACATGACAACCGAAACCAAGCAGTTGGCATTGTCGGCCGGTGCAAATGATTTCCTGGTCAAGCCATTCGATATGATCGAGGCAGGCCTCAGGATAAAAAACCTTCTTGAAGCACGGTATATCCATCAGCAGATTGAAGGCCAGAATCAGATATTAGAAGAAAAGGTTAAAGAACGCACTCAGGAGATTGAGAAGAAAAACATCGAATTGATTTTGGCTAAAGACAAGGCCGAAGCAAGCGACAGGCTTAAAACGGCATTCATGCAGAACATCTCACATGAAGTTCGGACGCCCCTGAACGGGATCCTTGGGTTTGGTGCTTTGCTTGCCGAACAGGATGTTTCGGATTCAGAAAAGGAACAGTACCTGTCACTGCTGAAAGCTTCAAGTACCAGGCTGATCAATACGATCACCGATTACATGGATATTTCGCTGATAGTGTCCGACTCGATCGAGGTCAACCGCAAACCACTTTCTGTTAATAAGGTTCTTACAGAGTTAATGAACCAGTTCTATGATCAATGCCTCAGTAAGAAACTTGAATTCAATCTTTCAACCCCCGGGGATAGCAATGGTTTATTCATCCTCACAGATCCGGAATTATTCCGTAAAATCATCTCTCATTTACTCGATAATGCAGTAAAATTTACTAACAAAGGCAGCATCACCCTTGGATATTCTGTACTGCCCGACAACATTGAGTTTTTTGTCAAAGATACGGGTGTGGGGATTGAAAAAGATGCACAGGAACGTATTTTTGAAAGCTTTATGCAGGAAAATCTCGACAATACACGAGGTCATGATGGCAGCGGTTTAGGATTATCTATCATCAAAGGATTTACGAAGTTACTTGACGGCGAGATCCTCCTGGAGTCTGTCAAAGGAGAGGGCGCAACATTTTATTTCTCAATTCCAAAAGGGATGGAAATAAATGAAAATGAGGAGGCCCGAAGATCCGTTACAAATTATCGCGGGTCTCATCTTCCTGCGATCCTTATAGCGGAAGATGAATTTGCACACCGCATTTACCTGGGTTCATTCCTTAAAAAATACACGTCGATGATATTCATGGCGACAAACGGAAAAGAAGCTGTTGAGCTTTGCCGTAAGCATCCCGGGATATCAATGATATTGATGGATATTAAAATGCCATTAATGAATGGATTGGAGGCCACACGGGAAATCAGATCCTTCAGGAAAGATATTCCGATTATTGCTATATCGGCCCATGCAATGACAGGTGATGAAAAGAAAGCCCTGGATGCAGGTTGCAACGGTTTCATTGCCAAGCCTACAAGCGGTGCTGAATTACTGGAAGGTCTTAAAAGCTATGGAATATTTGGTTAATTCCCATAATATAAACTACCTCGCGGCAAGCGGCAGGGAACTAAGCCCTAAAAGAGATAAGAATAGTCTTTACAAAACAGCCATTTTACCTCCATTTACTAGGTTTTCGCATACAACTACTTATTATAGCTGGTGAAGCTTCAGAATCGACTTAACTTTGTAAAAAAAAAATTCATGAAAACTTTATTCCGTTATATAAACAGATATTGGTCAAATGCACTGATCATTTGTTTTATGCTTGTTATCATTGTTTTAAGCGGGTGCCGAAAACAGGATACCAACTCCGGTTCTTCCGGTGGAAATACGCTTGACCAACTGGTCATTTCATCAAATTTCAGCTGGGCAACAACGCATGATGTAAGCATTTCAATAACTGCCAAAGACAATCTGGATGCTCCCATTGAAGGCGTGAGAGTTACCCTCTACACAGCCAATCCTGATTCAGGGGGTATTTACCTTGTAAGCGGTATCACAGGTACTAACGGGATGTGGAATTCAACAGCCTCCCTTCCAACCTCAATGACCAAAGTAACCGTATTCAATAATTTTCTTGGCCTGATACGCCAGATGGAATTACCAGTCACTGCGAACAGCGTCACAGGACAGTTCGGAGGAAAGTCACCAGCGCCTGTTAAATCAGGGTCTTCAGGCATAGGAGGAGAAATTAAGAGCCCGAACTCCACTAAATGGGTTTATATGAGCGGTTATGACTCACAAGGAGTCCCCAAAAACCTGATGCCGGTTAATGACCCTGTTGACCAGGTACTAATGCATGATATTAATACAGCTCTCCCGGAATATAGAAATGAACTGGCGTACCACCCTGAATGGTTCTCAGGCAACCCGCCAAACAATATTGACGTCCTTACCCAGAGCGATGTGTACATCACCTATATTACAGAAGGCGCAGGCTGGATGAATTCACTTGGATATTTTACATTTAACACCAACCAGCCTCCTGCTTCTCCTGCAGCAATAGATACCATACACATAATATTCCCGAATGTAAGCAATTCGGGTAGCGGTGGCGGCCTTAATCCCGGGAATAAAATTTACCTGGGGAAATTCCAGGCTGGCAAATCAATTGGTTTCGCCCTTGTTCCTTCTGGCTGGAACGGCAACCAGACCTATATAGGCGCAAACACAAATGTTTGGTACTCCATCTATTCCTTCAATACTATTGATCCTGCCTTGATGAAACATATGTTCTTTTTCAGAGACCCGTCTCGCCAGCAGATACTTTTCTCCCTGGAAGATCAGGGCAAATACCAGGGTTCTGACATTGATTGCAATGACAACATCTTTTATTTAACCATCAACCCGTCAATCCAGGGGGTTAACACAACAAATATGCCAGTGATGGCAACAACAGTAGTTGATGCAGACCATGACGGGGTCCCGGATGTTTCTGATGATTATCCTAACGATCCAACCAAGGCGTTTAACAATTTCACACCTTCAAAAACAGGATACAGTTCCATGGCATTTGAAGACTTATGGCCGGCAAAAGGAGATTATGATTTTAATGATGTAGTGGTATCATATCGTTTTAACCAGATCACCAATGCACAAAACCTGGTGGTTGAGGTGGATGCGAAAATTATCCCCGAAGCCTCGGGTGCAGGACTTCATAATGGCTTTGCTTTCCAGCTGCCATTTACACCTGATAAGGTCCAGTCGGTAACAGGAAGCAGTCTGCATCACGGATATATTACCTTGTCTTCCAATAATACCGAAGCGGGGCAATCCAAAGCAGTGGCCGTTGTATTTGATGATGCGTTCGATCATTTGCCAATGCCGGGCCAGGGTCTCGGCACAAACACCACCTTAGGTGCGCCTTACGTTACACCAGATACCCTTAACATGGTCATATCCTTGTCCACACCGCTTACATTAAGCCAGGCAGGCCTTCCTCCGTTCAACTCCTTTATTATTGTGAACGGAAACCGTAACAGGGAGGTTCATCTTCCCGACCAGCCGCCTACCGATAAAGTCAATGGCTCAGATTTCGGAACTTCTGATGACAACAGTATCCCGGCCCAGAACCGCTACTATAAAACGGTCAACAATCTTCCCTGGGCGTTGAATATTACAGGAAAATTCAGTTATCCCATTGAAACAGCTGCTATCAATACAGCATATCTCAAATTTGTCGATTGGGCTCAAAGCTCCGGTGCCTCGTATCCCGACTGGTATATGAATAACACGGGATATCGCCAGCCGGCATTCATATACACCCATTTACATTAAATGAAATCCTGCCGGGATTACTACATTAACAGAAATTCCTGACACATTTGTTTAATTTTAAAACGCGCACAATCACCCGATTGAGCGCTTTTTTTTATATTTCAGGCATAACATTGGTTTAATTTCCTAATTTTATCCTGTGAGTATAATGTCCTTCTTCAAGGAAGGGCAAGGCACATCTTACTACAAGTGCTAAAGGGAATTAAACCGTGAAAATCACTGATCTAATCAGGCTTTTCCTGATGCTGGCTTTAACAGCACCTGTTCTGCAGATTTACCCGCAATGCATTGTGGCCGACAGTGTAACACCTGTCTGCCAGGGATCTTCAGCAATACTGAACGCTTATCTTCAGCCGGGCTGTATGAACGGGACCGACAGTTATTCATTCCAGCAGTTTCCTTTCAATCCCTATCCCCTGGTCAAAGACACGGCAGTCGATCCCGAGTTCAGGAACAATGCTGGCGTGCTTTCACCCGGGAACCACGACGATACCTGGGCAGGGCCCTATCCTATCGGGTTTGATTTCTGCTTTCTTAACAGTGTCTTTTCCGAATACTGGATAGGTTCAAACGGATGGATCACCTTTTCAAACCCGATCAACCAGGGCTGGACCATATTCACACCTTTCACTATTCCAACCGCCAATACTTCTGTTCCCAAGAATGCGATCTTCGCACCCTACCAGGACTGGAACCCCACCATCGGAGCAGGAGGGCCTAACCGTTCCAAAGTGTACCGTCATATCATATCCGACCCTCCGAGCAACAGTAAACTGGTGGTATACTGGGATAGTTGTGCATTATATGGTTGTTCGACAGCCATTGGCACTTTTCAGATCGTATTAAATCAATCGGATTATTCTGTCGAAAACAACATCACCAATAAACCTGCCTGTAACTCCTGGCAAAGTAATAATGCAACCCAGGGGGTTCATAATTCCAACGGTACCATTGCATTTATTGCCTTCAGCAGGAATGCCACCTCCTGGACTACATCCAACGAAAGCACCAGGTTCGTCCCCAATGGAATTACCTGGTATAAGGACAGCGTCACGGGTGCCATAGCAGGCTACGGACCAACGATCACAGTAAGCCCCCTGTACACAACAAAGTACTATGCTGTAATTGCCACCTGTACCGGCGACATTCAGAGCACCTGGGTCGTTGTTCATGTGAAACCCGTACCAACTCTGAGCGGCCCGGCAACTGCCTGCTTCAATTCGATCCAGAAATACACCACTGAACCTGCGATGACAAATTACATCTGGACTTTTACCGGCGGCATACCCGCCGGGGGGGGCACATCAACATCCGACAGTATACTGGTGCAATGGAATACTTTTGCAGGTCCCCATAATGTAAGTATTAAATATACAGACCCTGTTTCGGGCTGCTCATCAATAATTGCCGTAGTAAAATCGGTCAGCCTGATTGCCCTGCCCGTACCCACCATTACTTCAGGCATCACTCCCGTATGCCCCGGTGACACCGGGAACCTCTACACTACCCAGGCCGGGAAGCTCAATTACGTGTGGACCCCGTCTGCAGGAGGTGTGATCACTTACGGAGGAGGGACAGGAGATAATTTTGCCCACATAACCTGGAATAACCCGGGTGCAAGCCAGGTGGGAGTCATTTATACCGACCCTGCTACCCTGTGTACTGCAGGTACTCCCGGCACATTCAACGTTACCGTCAAAACCCTGCCTGATGTCATTTTTACTCCCTCCCATGTGTCAGGCAAATGGTGCTCACAGGACAGTGTCAAGGTCTTCCTCAGCTCAGGCTCGCCTGGCGCAAGTTTCACCTGGAGCGCCTCGGCCAACCCGCTTACGATGATCCCTTCATCGATCACAAACCGTAGCGGAAATATCCTCCAGCCTTTTCAGAATACCGGGTTTAATATGGAAGCTGTGAATTTCGAGGCAAAAGCCATGGCCAATGGCTGCACTTCAAGTCCCTATCCTTATTCTGTACAGATCTACCCTGTTCCTGATGTCAGCGCCTTGCCTCCTTCGCAGTTCATCTGCTCGGGAGGAAGCACCCAAACTGTTTCACTTACTTCCAACGTCAGCGGCACAGGGTATAACTGGTCTTATCCCTGTACCGGCTTTATAACACCCTGCCCCGGCAATGGCACAGGATCAACAATACCTGCATTTACCCTGGCCAATTCATCAACCACAGTGGCAAAACCGGTGACATTCATCATAACCGCCAACATCGACAACTGCCCCGGAACAGGAACGACTCACATTGTCACGGTCAACCCCAGGCCCACAGTGACCAACAGCACTATGAACCAGGGCGTTTGCCTCGGAACGCCGACACAGCTTGTGAGCCTTACCTGCAGTGTCAACCCCGCCCAGTACCAGTGGACTGCATCCCCTTCGCATCCTTCCATTACAGGATACCCTGCAGGAATCCAAACAACATCATTCATCCCGGTACACACCCTTCTTGACCCCACAAACACAGCAGGGTTTGTCACTTATGCCATCGTCCCTCATTTTACCATGAACCAGCTTACCTGTTACGGGGATGTTTCAAATTACACCATCAACACCTGGGTCCTCCCTGTGGTTACCATCACAGGACCCACTCCTGCGCTTGCCTGCGAGGGGCAAAGCAATTCATTCAGCGTTCCTGCCGATCCCGGGACAAGTTTTACCTGGAGCCTTGTGCCCCCGTCTATAGGAACCCTTACCTCAACCCAGGGCCTGCCAACATCTACTTTCCTCTGGAACGCAAGCGGCAACAATATCCTGGCACAAACAACCGGCCTTACCGTAAACGGATGCTCCGCAACGGGTTCGGCTTCCTTTCTTATCAGGCCCAAGCCGACGGTAAGCCTGAATCATTGCATTGACCCGGTTACAACGCCCGAAGCCAGGCCTTATATCCTGAAAGGCGGGACTCCGCTTGGGGCTACCGGTATGTATTCAGGCACAGGAGTGAGCCTTGTTTCCGGCCATTATGAGTTCAACCCTGCCTCTGTTCCGCTTCCGCTCCCTAAAACGATCACGATATCTTATACGTATAATAATATGTTCGGATGTCCGGGCACCGATGCAATCCAGGTACAGGTTATCAGTGCACCCCCCTTCCAGTGCGGGAATATCATGGAACCGCTTCAGGATGTCAGGACAACACCTCACCGGAACTACAGCACTTACCAGAAAGGAGGAAATTGCTGGATGACAGTGAACCTTGACTATGGAACATCCGCCTTATTCACCCAGGCTCAGACCGATAATTGTATTCCCGAGAAATATTGCGCACCGGGAGATGCAGGCTGCACGTCGTACGGAGGGTTTTACTCCTGGGATGAACTCATGCAGTACCAGGGGACTGAAGGAGCCCAGGGACTATGCCCCCCGGGATGGCATATTCCAACTAAAACCGAATGGCAGGCCCTTATTGATGATCCTGCAAACCAGGGCAATGGCCTTGCCGGCGGCTACCTTAAAGATGTTCAGTTTTGGGCTTTTACCGGCGGGATGTTGTATATGAACAACACCTGGGCCTTTGTTCCTCCTGCCAGCCTCACCGGTGCAATGTTCTGGACTTCTACCATTAACGGAACGCTCAGTGCAATTGCCAGGGGCATGAACCTTCCGGCAACGAGCACATCATTCTACTCTTCAAGCCGCGCCAACTCTTTCAATGTAAGGTGCGTTAAAGACTAGGAGACAATATATGTGCCTTGTCGGCAAAGCCATTTTATTTCACTACTGCAATTTTTTTGGTCTCGGTGAATTCACCGGCTTGCACATGCAGATAGTAAATACCCGGAGATAAGCCATCAGCAGAGAACTCAATCCTGAAAACACCTGCGCCGAATTTCCTGTCGAGCAGGTTCATAACCTGCTTGCCGCTGCTGTCGATGATCACCAGGCTTACATGCGATTCGGAAGGCAGTGACAATTTTACCGAAGTACTTTCCCTGAAAGGATTCGGCTCGTTCTGGGACAATGAAAATCTCTGGGGCCCGGCTGATTGGGCTATCCCGACCACGGTTGTGCTTTGTTTAAGGAGGATATTGTTATAAGGGTCAAATACCAGGCTTGATGGCTGCTTTGAATAAGTAAAAGAATATTCCTGGGGGTTGCTGATGTTTTCAACTTTAAAAGTCGTATCGGTGGCATCGGCAAAGCTCACTTTGATCTCAACAGGCATCCTGAAAAAGAGCGGATCTGACTGTACCTGTTTGAGTTCAAGATCCACTCTCCATGAACCTGAACCCAGGTCCCTGATGTTATATGTATTGGAATAAACAGGATGGTTGGGCTCATACACCCATTCATCGAAAAACCACTGGTAATCACTGCTGCTGACCTGGTTCACTTTCTCAATAAAATCAATTGTCACTGCATTTTTAAACCTGAAAGCCGTATCCATTGCATATGCGTTCATTACAGCAAAAAAGAGGCTGTCGCCAAGAACATACCGTAGCTGGTGCAATACACAGGCGCCTTTATTGTAAATCAGGGCGGTGCTGTAAAGTAAATCCGTGGGGGGAGTATGAATGGCCCATGAAGGATTGTAAATGGGAAGCCCCGGGTTATGCCCGAGGTAATATCCTGCAAGGATGTTCATTGAACCTTTATACGTATTATATCCCATGGTGTATTCGGTATACAGCTTGTCGCAGTAGGTAGCAAAACCTTCATTGAGCCAGATATCAGCCCAGGTGCCGCAGGTGATCATATCGCCGAACCACTGATGGGAATGCTCGTGGGCCATAAGGCTGCTGTTGCCGTACCCTCCCGGCTGGAGGTTGATCATGGTCTGATTCTCCATCCCTCCCCAGGGGAAGGAGCTGTTAAGGGTTGCAAACCCAATCTTCTGAAAAGGGTATTCCCCGAATTTCATTGAATAAAAATCAGTGATCAGCGGCACTTTGTTCATGGCATTCACAACGTCATCGCCTGTTGTGAAATACAAACGCAAAGGGATGCTGTCGCTGGGATTGTCAAGATGATGCCAGTACTTTTTTGCAATGGAAAAACCCTCTTTGGAAGTTATGGTAACAAGATAGGTTGATACAGGATCGGTGCTTACCCAGTGATAATATATGGTATCGGCAATGAGGGTGGAATCGCTGAGCAGGCCGTTTGACCCAAGCCTTACATTTGACGGGACCTTTACCGTTATATCCGTGGCAGCCTTGTCGCTTGGTCGGTCCCAGCAGGGGAACCATTTGCGTGCACCCTCGGGAGGTGCATCGGTAAACACATAACCATTGCTAGCGTAAAAGCCATGGTCGGCAACATTATTATGATGATAGCTTATCCTGATATTTATCACTTCCCCAACCTGGTAGGTCCGGTTCAGCTGAATGGTCAGAGTGTCATTGGCATAGGTAAATGAAACCCCTGCCTGCCTTACCGAATCGATAAGAATCGAGGTGTTTACAGCATTGAGTTTTATTGAATTCAAAATACTGTCGGCCTTAAGCGTGATGACTTCTTTTGCTGCAAAGTTTCTTGGATAAGGCGCAGCATAACATCTGTATACATCCAGGTTCAATGTATAATTCAGCACATCATAGCTGTGTTGCATATACCAATGGGCCGTGTCGGAGGTCACAGCAACTGCAGGCAGTGCCAAAGGCAGAAACGCCAGGCTGATAAAGATTGACAAAGTGAGTTTTCTCATGACTCAAAAATACTGGAAAATAATACAGACCGGGCTGCCCTGAAGCAAAAAGAATTTTATCTAACTTGCCTGTTCAATAACATTCTGATGATACTGAAGATAAGCCTCTCGCTCAGCCCGGTTTTTCTCTTGTTGTTCCTCTTCCTTTTCCTCGACAGCCTGAGGCTTGTAAACAAAACCATCCTCCTGGTATGCCTGGCATGGGGCATCTGCAGTGCAGCATTGAGCTTTTACGCAAACACCTTCCTTATCAGGGAATACTCGCTGAATTTTGAATTATTTTCAGGGTACATAGCCCCGGTGGTGGAAGAGATGCTGAAAATGCTTCTTATCCTGTGGCTGATCAAAAGGAACAAGATCGGTTTTATGATTGACGGAGCTATTTACGGTTTCAGCGTGGGTGCGGCCTTTTCATTCGCCGAGAACATTTTCTACCTTATAAATTACGCTTCAGAAGAATCCAACATCATGGTCTGGGTAACCAGGGGTTTTGGTACCGCTGTGATGCACGGAGGCACTACAGCCATTTTCGCTATAATTGTGATAAGCAGCCTTAACCGCCAGGCTTTTTTCGGTTATGCCGTCCTCGCAGGAGCCATCACCGCCATCCTCATTCATGCCAGTTTTAATGCCCTCACCGTCTGGCCTGTGGCTGCAACCGTTTTCATTATTGTTATTATCCCCCTTGCCCTTATCCTCAGCTTCCAGTTCAACGAAAATGCCATCCGCAAGTGGCTTGAAATGGAATTTGACACTGAAGTTTCAATGCTTGCCATGATAAGGAAAGGCAAATTCGCCGAAACCCGTACCGGGCAATACCTCCTTTCGATACGAAGCCATTTCCCGGCCGAAGTAGTCTTCGACCTCTACTGCTTCATCAGCCTGTACACCGAACTCTCTATCAAAGCCAAAAGCCTGATGATGCTGAGGGAAAATGATTTTGCCGTTTCACCCGATCCTGAAATTCCTGCAAAACTCGGGGAACTTAAAAGCCTGAGGAAACAGATCGGAAATGCTGCTTATCTTGCCATTACACCGGTTTTACGCATGAGCCGCAAGGATTTATGGAAACTTTCGATGCTTGCCTCGGAAAAATAATATGCCTGGATGCAGGCAAACCTGCCTGATTTTTTTGTAAATTTTCCAACTTTTCAACGATTCCGTTGTATTTATGATAGCGAAGGAAGATAATGAACTTGTTTATGAAGCCCTGCACGGAAGCAGGTCGTCCTTCGAAGTACTGATAGAAAGGTATCAGAATAAAATATACGGGATGATACTACAGATGACCAACGACCGCGAAATGGCGAAAGATCTTACCCAGGATGTGTTTATCAAAGCATACACCAGCCTGGGGAAGTTCAGTTTTAAATACAGGTTCTTCAGCTGGCTCTACCGTATTGCGATCAACGAGACCATTAACCAGCTGAAAGGCAGGAGGCATTTTGAAAGTATTGATAAAGCACAGAACATCGCTGCTGAAGATGATGCGCAAAAAGGAATTTCCGAAGAAAGCCCCAGGCTTAAAAATGCGTTACTGGGACTCAAAGACTCTTACCGCTCGGTCATCTTATTGAAATACTACTTCGGACTTTCGTACGAAGAAATCGCTGACGCCATGGGAATGAGCACTGCCAAAGTCAAGGACAGGCTCTTTAATGCCCGATTGACCTTAAGGGATAAACTGATTGGAACTGGATTTTTCGGCCATGATCAATAAAAAACTCATAGAAAAGATTCACGAGGATCTGGATGGGAAACTGGATGCCTCCGGGCAGCAGGAACTCAGGGAACAGCTTTTGCATGATCGCGAAGCTGCTGCTTACCTGAAGGATTGGCAAAAAATCAGAGTTTCGATAGAAACTACAAAAGAACAGACACCTCAAATACAATTTGCAAAGGATATTTTAAACAAATTACCTATGGAATCACAAACCCATCTCAAACCTGAGCCCTTGCTCAGAACTTCTATCTGGAACAAACCTGCTTTCAGGTATTCTATCGTTTTCATTGCCGGGGTATTTCTCGGGTTCCTGACCTTCAGCATCATCATGCCGGGCAGTAAAAGCACCAAAACGCCTGCATTCCAGCTCAAAGGCGCCATGTACGATTCAAGGTCCTTCGACCAGATGACGACAGCCGATGTCCTGGTGTTTGAAAACCCAATGGTGAAAGCTTCGTTCATCGTGAAATACTCAACAAGTGTCGTTGAAGCAAGGATCACCCTTTCATCCCTCTATCCTGTTCAGGGTGTATTGGTGTTTGACTATAACAGCCTCCAGGTCATGAATGTTCTGAATGTGAGTGTGAATGACCAGTCAAGTATTTCGGCTTCATCAAATTTTGTCCAGATCAACAATTCGGGGAACAACCAGTACGTGGTGCAGCTGATCAATAAAAACAGCCTGCCTCACCAGATCAGCATCAAGATCATGCAGAATGAGTCCCCTATATACCAGAATGCGGTTACCGTAAATAAGGAATAATACGAGCACGAAAATCATCAGCATCCATTAAAAATATTAATACCCAAGGTCATGAAAAAGCAAAATAAAATAGTTATCGGTATAATGCTGGGCATTGCAGTAGTTATTATTCTTATTTCATTCCTCTTCCCTTCGGTATACAAAGGCTTGACTTCAGGATCATTCGGCAAGGCTGATAAATACAAGCAGGAACAGATGAGCGAAAATGATATCCGGCTCAGGAGCGAATTCGTACAGGACACGGCAAAACTCAGGCAGATGATCACCGGGCTGATATATTATGCCTTGTTTACCGAGAACCTGTCGATGACCATCGACACCTGTCTTACGAGCTTCAGATTGCAGGGATTTGATAAAAATCCGGCCAACACCGAAACCATTCATCTGCTCACCGACTACAATTCCTTCCTTAAAAACAACAACCCCACAATAGCCAACACCACACGGATGCTGGCCGCATTCCTGCTGAGGGATACCATTGCCCAGTCTATGGATATTGAGAAAAACCTGAGGGATTTCTCAAACTATGTGAACCAGGTGAACCAGAAAGATTCGGTGCTTACCATGTCGCTGGCCAGGATCGACAGCTACCTTGTCGGTAATAAAACCCTTCAGAAAAAGGATGCAGAGATCAGGAACCTCAAGGCCATCAGGGACCAGCTGGTGATCAAATCAACCCAGTTCATGGCGCTCACAGGCAACAAACAGGGACTTGGAGCCATGTTATCCTATACTATACAATCGCAGTCGCAGTTTTCGGGAATAGGAGCCCTCAATATGGTTACAGATGGGAGCAAATTAGTTCAGTCAAAACTCGGAATTGAGGAAATTGTTCCTGCAAGAATCAATTCTGCAACTCTTTCGGCCGGCATCAGCCTGTCAGCCTCCTTGAAGGGTGGCGTCGCAAATGCCAAAGACAACCTGGGTAATAACGGAGGTTCGGCCGTCTCCGCGAAAATGAACCTGGTTTACGTTTGCAGTAAAGAGAACCTGAGTGTTGTTTTATATGATAAACCAAGCCTGGGTTTTGTAGTTGGTTCATCCGAAAAGCTGATAGGGATACTGGGAGTGGAAAAAATGAACGGCATCCTATGCGGAACCGATCCCAACCTTGGTGCACTTTGTCTTTTTTCCGGTAAAATTCTTTCCGTCACTTTGAATGCCGGCCTGTTAGCTAATCTGAGCAGCTCTCCCACACTCTGTGCAGCACTTTCGGCAGCAACCCTTAATATAATCATTCCTGCAAAAGAACTTTCTGCCGTTGGCCTGAGTGCAAATGCTTTCGGCATCAATGCCCCTTTGCAGATGGGTTTTGGCAGCGCAGCCGTTCTTGGTGTACTTTATGCCAATGCAGGCTTGCAAAATTTTATAAATGCCAATGGGGTATTTTCAGGATTCAGCTCCCTGCAGGCAACTTCCCTGAATTCTCAATTGAATGTCAGGTAATTCTTCATCTTCCTGCCGCTCATGAACTAAACAATCCTTGATGAAACATTTCTACGGATGCATTGCGGCCCTGTTCCTCCTACTGCACACACTGTCACTCTCGGGCCAGCATATCAATGTCACACAATACAAGACCGGCCGGCTCAGGCTGATTTACCTCGACAAAAACACATCCTATTTAGTTCCTCATACCGTGCGTTCCTTCGAGAACGCACTTTTGTTTCATAAACATTTCTGGAATTACCTCCCTTCCCAGGAAACCAGTATCCTCTTCAATGATTTTACTGATGTGGGTAATGGCGGCACCAGCGTGATCCCGAAAAATTTTCTGAACATTGCAGTTGCCCCGTTTGACTATACTTTTTCGGTCGTTCCTGCGAATGAAAGAATGCAGTGGCTGATGAGCCACGAGCTTACCCACCAGGTGATGTGCGACAAAGCCTCCACCACCGACAGGGTGGTAAGAGGCATCTTCGGAGGAAAAGTTTATGTGGATGACCGTGACCCTGAATCAATGATCTTCAGCTATTTCACGACCCCCAGGTGGTATTCGCCAAGATGGTATCACGAAGGCATTGCGGTATTCATGGAGACCTGGCTTTCGGGCGGCATAGGCAGGGTTATGGGTGGTTACGACGAAATGGTGTTCAGGACGATGGTGCGTGATTCGGCCTTCTTTTATAATGTCATCGGGCTGGAAACCGAAGGCACCACCATTGATTTCCAGGTGGGAGTTAATTCTTACCTCTACGGCACCCGCTTCGACAGCTGGCTGGCATATACTTACGGAGTTGACAAACTGAAGGAATTCTATGCCCGCACCGATACCAGCCGGAGGTTCTACGGTTCACAATTCAGGCAGGTTTACGGACTCAGGGTCCAGGATGCCTGGAACCAGTGGATAGGTTGGGAGCACAATTTTCAGAAAGCAAATATTGCAGAAATCGCCAAACATCCACTGAGCAGGTACCGGCCCATAGGGTACAGGCCCCTGGGTTCGGTCTCATCCCAGCATGTCGACAGTAAAGCGGGTAAGATGTTTGTGGCAGTGAACTACCCCGGCAAACTGGCCCATATCGCATCCATCGATCTCCGTACGGGTGAGGAGAAAAAGATATCCGCAGTCCCAAGTCCTTCATTATACTATGTGACTGCAATGGCATACGATGATTCCTCAAAAACAATCTTCGTCTCAACACACAACAATGACTGGAGAGGGCTGAGGTCGGTCAACGCGGAAACAGGCGAAATCAAAGACCTCATCAAATATGACCGTACGGGAAACCTGGCTTTCAACAGCCGCGACCATTCTCTCTGGGGTGTGCAGACCATGAGCGGCAGGACTTCTCTCGTGAGGTTCATCCCTCCGTATAAAAAATGGGAGGAGCTGTATTCACTGCCTTTCGGCAAGGACCTTTGCGACCTGGACATCTCGCCCGACGGCCGTTTTCTCTCGGGGGTAATCTCAGATGTGAGGGGCCGGCAGAAAATAGTCCTGTTCAACACTGAGGATCTCTTGCTGGGGAAGAAGGAATACACTGAGATCTATGAATTTGAAGATAACCCGGCAATGAACTTCGTATTTTCGCCCGACGGCAAATATCTTTACGGAACATCATATTATACAGGGGTTTCAAATGTTTTCAGAATCGATATCTCAACTAAAAAGCCACAGATCCTGACTAATGCCAGCAGCGGTTTTTTCAGGCCTTTGCCGGTTTCGGCCGATTCCATGCTGGTTTTCGAATACACGTATAAAGGAATGGTCCCCGGCATGATGAAGATCGACACAGTGGAGGATGTTAATCCTGTAACTTACCTGGGGCAGATGGTTTTCAAGAAGAACCCTGTTGTGAAATCATGGATGCTGCCTCCTCCCTCAAAGGTTAACCTGGATACGATAAAGGTGAGCGAAACCAAATACAGCCCTGTTAAAGAACTGAAACTTGCAGGTGCCTACCCCATATTCCAGGGCTATAAAAATTATATAGGATTCGGTTACCGCCTGAATTTCATGGACCCTATGATGCTTAACAGCCTGATCATTAAACTGAGCTTCACGCCTTACAGCAACCTGCCGCTCAAGCAGACTATACATTTGGCAGTTGATTATACTTACTGGAACTGGACTTTCCAGGCTCATTACAATTATGCCGATTTTTATGACATCTTCGGCCCCACCAAGTTCAGCCGGGCCGGGTATATGTTCTCGGGAAAATACAGCCATGTGTTTATGCGGATGAGCCCGGCCAGGACCGAATTGTACGTCAAACTCGCTGCCTACGGCGACCTCGAGACTTTACCCGGTTACCAGAATATAGAGTCTTCGTATAAAGACATGTATATAGGAACCATCAACTTCCACCGCTCTTACCTGCGCAAATCCCTCGGGGCTATTGAACCCGAACAGGGCTATGACTGGATGGTTTACGCGTTTACAAGCTTTGCAAAGCAGACCTTCTATCCCCAGCTGATCAATAATTTTGACTTCGGATTTCTTTTGCCCATGAAAAATTCAGCCCTGTGGTTCAGGACTTCCCTGGGTCAGTCCTTCGGCGAAACCGATAAGACCAACAGTTACTTTTATTTCGGGGGATTCGGGAACAACTGGGTTGATTACAGGAACCCGCAGCAATACCGCGAGATGCAGAGCTTCCCGGGAGTCCAGATAGACCAGCTCTCGGCAATGAACTATGCAAAGCTGACCACCGAGATCAACTTCCCTCCTATCCGCTTCCGCAAAGTCGGCCTCCTGGGTTTTTATTCAACCTATGCAAGGTTTTCGGCTTTCGGCATGGGTTTGTTTTCAAACCTGGCCAACAGCCTTCCCAACACGAATTATTTCTCGACAGGAGCCCAGCTTGACCTCGAACTTGTTTTGTTTTCACTGATCAAATCCGATCTTTCGTTCGGCTATTCACGCGCCTACGGCCCAATGCTGCCTGCCGACCAGTTCATGGTATCACTGAAATTATAAGGTATGTGGAGGAGGGATCCCGGATAAAATCAGATATCCCGGTATTTCAGGAAAATCTTACGTGAAATCTCGCTTACCAGCCCGGTTTGCTGCTTCACATCCCTGCCCCTGGTCATGATAGTAAGGAGGTAGGGCTGGGAATTGTAATAAACTATAGCCGATTCTGAGAAATCCATATCGTAATTGATCCCCCTCTCACCAAACTTGTGGGCAACTGTAATGCCTTTTGGAATTTCCTTTACCATGCCTTCTTTGAAATTACATCCCGAAAGAAGTTGCAGGCCATATGACGAGAGCTGCTCGTTGAGATAAGTTGCGTTGTAAAGTACCCTGAAAAATTTCGAATACTGCCTTGCCGTAATGGTGTATGTATTATTTTGCACCTCATAGGGAGGGATGTCAAGATCAAGGAACAGCTGGCGATACCTGTCCTGGTCAATATGTATCGAAAGCAGGTAAGTCGCATTATTGTCAGATTCATCTATCATGTAACGCAGAAGTTCCGCAACAGTATATTTCTTGCCGGGGGTAATGGAATCGCCTTTGAACTCCTGGGAAGGGAACCCGTTCTTTGGTTTCACATACAGGTATTCAGTTTTCAAAACGCCGGGGTGCTTTTGTTCGGCCTTGAGATAATAAATCATTATAGGCACTTTCATAAGGCTTCCCGGCAGAAATCCGGCATCAGCGCCCAAATACATCCAGTCGGAAGTGTTCAGGTCTTTGAGGTAAACCGAGACCATGGTGATTTTTCCCAGATTTACCCATTCGTTGATAGTCTTTGTAATCTCCCATTTGAGTGGTGAAAACCTGGCGGATTCAGAATTCATTTCGGCAAGCAGCAGGGGATGTATAAGTTGTTTGCCGTCATTTTCCCTGATAAGGTTTAATTTTGACAGGGATTCTGTGACAGCCGGGAGGGCCTGTTTCTTTGATGCCGAAACAGTTTTCACGGCAAAGATAATGTTCAGGGCAAGCGACAGTATAGTTATTGTCAAAAGGCCGAAGATACTAAACTTAAGCAGGAACTTTCTCTTGAAATCCTTGGGGGCAGCAGGGTGAGTTTGTCCATTTTTTTTCATACACAAAAGAGGCGTAAAACTGCAGTATAATATAACATAACAGTAAAACTGTCTCTTTTATTACAATAGATTATGGGAAAGGTTGCCTGGTGTTGATAAATTTAATCTCTGCCGGTCCATTCCTCCCAGCCTGCGCAGGTCAGAATCTGATCCCGGTTGTTATGCTGTAACACTGCCTGTTATAGTCGGCCCAGTAATGGTATGCCGGGGATGAGGAGGTAACCTCGTTAAATGGTTTCACCCCCGGATCGCCGGTTGATAAAAAACTATACTGCACCCTGATATATGCATCCTTCCCCGGGTTGAACTCCAGTCCTGCAGAGGCACCGAAAATGATAAAATCGGGGGTTTTCCCGGTATATTTGCTTCCGATAAAGATCTCTTTAGGATCATAGTACACTTCACCTCTCAGGGCAAATGCAAATTTCGGCAGGAAATAATACTTTGCCCCGACCAGGCCCGATACCATGGTTCCCTGCCTCACCGAATCCTTTTCAGTGCTTGAAACTTTCTGAAAAGCCATGTCGCACTGCCCAATCAGGTTCCATTTCGGAGCAGGATTCCATGTTGCGTACAGGTTATTATATACAAGGTATTTGTAATAGGTTGCCCCGCTTTTCGCCATATTGCCCATTAAATTGTTGAAGCTGACAGTAAGATCTTCCGACGGATTATAATTTACATCCACACCATACTGGACATGGATGTTTTTACCGTTTGGAAGTGAAAAGGAATTTCCCACCCAGCCTCCTGCGCTCCAGGCCTCGTCGGGTGTTGTATAGGACAGGTAACCGCCCAGAACCGAGCTTGGTTCGAAGTATGTTCCTACCGTACAAGTACTTAAAAGGTTATTGATCGGCATGCTGGACTCCACGCCCAGGGGGCTGTCGAGGTAGCCAAAATCGATCCAGACTCCCTTGCCAAAGGTGAATCCCAGTGAGGCTTCGGTGAGATAATTGGTCCACTGGGCAGTCGAGCTTGAAAGGAGGAGCGGCTGGTCCCCTATCCTGAAATCCGCAGTCATCCTCGCCCAGTTATTATTATAGTTCATGGTGATATCGAACATATTCACCCTGGCTTCATTGATATACGGACTGTTGGTCTGAAATTCGTAGGTATGCGAGGTGGGAATTGTCCCACCGATGTTTCCGACATAATACGCGTCGAGGTATACCTGGATGGTGAGCCCTGTCATCATGTGTTTTAACTTCCATTGTTCGACCTTGCTGAGGAGTGAGTCGAGTTTCTGAGACCTGGCAGGGCAGCCCATCAAAAGAATCAGCAAAGGGATCACCAGTATCCTCATCGCCTGAGAGCAAAAAGCCTTGTTCATGCAAAAAAATATTTCGATATAAATATACGAAAATGATCATCCGGTTAGCCGGTTAACATGACAATTTTGCCATTACTTTTGCATGGCACGGTAGTTGTATGAATGAGCCTCATCTATTCAAATTAAACATGTTCATAAGCAAAACATCATACTTTCTGCTTTTTTTGCTCCTTAGTGTAAGAACCGCTTCAGGCCAGACAGGCGAAGTAAGGGGGAGAATATTTGATCACAAGAATAACCAGGGAATACCATTTGCCAATATCATTGTCGATGGCAAACCTTCACTCGGAACGACTACCGATACGGGCGGGAACTACGTATTGAAGAAGGTTGATCCCGGTTATATCCGGCTCCAGGTCTCGGTATTAGGTTATGAAAGAAAAACCACTGTGGATTTCCTCGTTACGAAATCCCATCCTGTTTTTTTTGATGTTGCACTGGAAGAAACTTCGGTAAACCTGGAGACAGTGGTGGTAAGGCCTTCTATTTTGGAGCGGAAAGAGGAAAGCCCGCTGTCGGTGCAGTCCCTCAGTATCCAGGAAATAGAAAAAAGCCCCGGGGCGAACAGGGATATCTCAAAAGTCATTCAATCCCTCCCGGGGGTTGCACAGACTGTCTCTTACAGGAACGACATTGTTGTCAGGGGAGGCGGCCCGGGCGAAAACAGGTTTTACCTTGACGGGGTTGAGATCCCCAATATCAATCACTTTGCCACCCAGGGATCCTCAGGCGGCCCGGTAGGGATCATCAACGTGGATTTTATCCGCCAGGTAGACCTGTATTCAAGCGCATTCCAGGCAAGCCGCGGGAATATGCTCAGTTCCGTCCTTGAAATGACACAGATCGAAGGAAACAAAGACAAGTTCGGGGGACGGTTTACTATAGGGTCAAGCGACATCGGACTTACCCTGAATGGTCCTATCGGTAAAAAATCCACCCTGATGGTTTCGGTAAGGCGTTCGTACCTGCAGTTCCTTTTCAGTGCGCTGAAACTCCCTTTCCTGCCCACCTATAATGACTACCAGATCAAATACAAATGGAATATAACACCTAAAGACCAGCTCTCACTGATCTCGATCGGCTCTCTGGACAATTCAAAGCTTAATACAGGGATTAAAAACCCCAACGACAACCAAAAGTACATTCTTGGCTACCTTCCCGATTATTACCAGTGGAGTTATACCATCGGCCTTGTTTACCGGCATTTCCGCAGCAACGGCAACGACACCTGGGTGCTGAGCAGGAACATGTTTAACAACGAGGAAACAAAATATTCGGGAAATATTGAAACTCCCGACAGCCTGATCCTGAGCGTAAAATCCCAGGAAATTGAAAACAAATTCAGGTATGACGGGGTTACCGACGTTCACAGCTGGAAGATCACTTACGGAGGGGGGCTTGAATATGCCATATATAAGAACCATACCTTCCAGAAGCTTTATCTGCTTGATTCGGTGAGGGCACTTGATTACACTTCATTCCTTGACCTGTGGAAATATTCAGCTTTCGGCCAGGTCAGTAAAAACATGTTCAACGAGAAACTGCAGCTTTCGCTGGGATTGAGGTTCGACGGGAACACCTATTCCCCTAAAATGAGTAACCCTCTTACTCAATTCTCGCCCAGGTTTTCAGCATCCTGGCAGTTTTCAAAAGGCTGGTTCCTGAATTTCAATACGGGCCGGTATTACCAGCTCCCGGCATATACTACACTTGGGTTCAGGGATAACAAGGGCAGGCTGGTGAATGACTCTTTGGGGATAAGATATATTTCCTGCGATCACGTGGTCCTGGGCATGGAATACCAGTATAAATCCAATGCGAAAGTTTCATTGGAAGGTTTTTACAAGTATTACCAGCATTATCCCCTCTCGCTTTATGATTCGGTTTCCCTGGCAAGCAAGGGCAGTGATTTCGGGATCACCGGTGATGAACCTGTGGTACCCGATTCCAGGGGAAGGGCTTATGGCATAGAAGTCCTGTTCAGGGATATTAACCTTTTCAAATTCAATATTATCCTCTCGTACACCTTTGTCCGCAGCGAATTCACCAATTACAGCGGGGCATATATTCCTTCTTCCTGGGACAACCGGAACCTGTTTAATTTTACTGTAAGCAGGAAATTCAAATACAACTGGCAGACCGGTATTAAATTCAGGTATGCAGGCGGGGCTCCTTACACGCCCTGGAATTACGAGAAATCAAGCCTGGTCGAAGCATGGAACGTGCAGGGTCGGGGTTACCTTGATTATTCCCAATACAATTCATTGAGGCTGCGCGATTTTTACCAGCTGGACCTGAGGATTGACAAGGCCTTTTATTTCAAAAAATGGTCCCTTATGTTTTACCTCGACATCCAGAATGTACTGAATACAAAATCCCAGCAACCCGACATCCTTGTCAATACTCAACCCGACGGGAGCATTAAGACTTACGTTGACCCGCAGGGGAACCTCAGGTATGACCTCAGGACCATTCCGAGCTCGGCCGGAACTATTGTTCCTGCTATCGGGATCATGGTCGACTGGTGATCTCCGTTTGTCTATTTTAATTTTATTTCGTAGTTTGGCCGGTGAAATTAAATCCGGACCCTATGAAAAAGATGTTGATTGTCATTTTTGTGCTGATGGCTTTAATCACTCAAGGCCAGACAGGTAACAAAACCAAGAATAAAAGCAAGGATAAATCTTCTGAGCCTGCAATGGCTCCCGCCCAGAAGCCTCAAGAACCGCCCCCTCCAC
>Ga0208103_1000141_pt1 | contig 38649 bp, 43 predicted proteins | sample CryBogmetaGMA75M_FD_184550 | JGI IMG/M metagenome (GOLD analysis project Ga0208103, IMG submission 184550) | Freshwater microbial communities from Crystal Bog, Wisconsin, USA - MA7.5M (SPAdes) | ecosystem: Environmental > Aquatic > Freshwater > Lake | place: Crystal Bog, Wisconsin, USA... | reverse complement strand
TAGCTGAGTATTATTATATCGAGCATGAAGAGCAGGAAATATCTGATCCTGAGACTGGTCGCACTAGAACGGCAGACGTTAAACGCTGCATGTGGTGCAAGGTCACTGGCTCTGTAGTGCTGGAGCGTTCAGAACTGCCAACGAAGTACATTCCCGTTGTTCCAGTAATCGGTCATGAGGTCTGGGTACAAGGCAAACGCTACATCTCTGGTCTTGTTCGCAATGCTAAAGACTCTCAAAGACTATACAACTATTATTTGTCAGCTAATGCTGAGAATGTTGCGCTAGCTCCAAAGGCTCCGTTCATTGGTGTAGCTGGTCAGTTTGAGACTGATCCTAACTGGGCAAGAGCTAACCAGGAATCATTGTCTTATCTCGAATATGATCCGGTCTCTATCGCTGGTACGCCAGTCGGTGCGCCACAGAGATCTCAACCGCCACAGGCAAGCTCTGCAATCATGCAAGCTATCCAATTGGCTGAGAACGACATCATGCAATCCATGGGCATTTATCAGCCATCTCTTGGCGGTGAATCCAATGAAACATCTGGTCGTGCGCTCATGCTGCGTCAGAAGCAGTCAGAAGCCGGAAACTTCCATTACCAGGACAATTTGAATCGTTCTATACGTCAGATCGGTAGGATTATTCTAGACATGATTCCAAGTATATACGACCGCGCTAGAGTGGTTCGTATTCTTGGTGAGGATGGTTCTCCAAAGAGTGTGAACTTAGATCCAAGTAGTCCTGAGCCATCAATGTATACGGATAATCCAGGGATTGACAGCATTTATAACCCAACCATTGGCGAATATGATGTTGTCTGTGATTCTGGACCAAGCTACGCAACTAAGCGCGATGAAGCGGCTAACATGATGCTGGCGTTAACTCAAGCTAATCCTGCGCTGTTCCAGACCATTGGCGATCTGATGATGAAAAACATGGATTGGCCTGGAGCAGAAGAGATCTCCAAGCGCTTGCAAGCACTATTGCCGCCACAGTTACAGCCAACTGCTGATGGAACCAAGGTAGATCCACAGGTTATCCAAGCACAGCAGATGATGGAGCAAATGGCTAATCAGATGGAGCATCTCAGCCAAGAACTGCAAGCCGCACAGAGCGACAAGATGCTAGAGATTCAACGTGCAGAACGCGAATGGTTTGACTCTCAGACCAAGCGTATCGACGTAGAAGGCAAGCTGATGATGACTGACGCTCAATTACAAGCAGCAGTGCAACAGAACTTAATGATGATGATGGGCATGGGCGCTGAAGAACTGCCAGAGGAGAACATGGAGTTCGAGCAGATGGAGGAATCTGTAGCTCCTGGTGTACATCAAGGCCAAATGGCTCCGATGGCACAAGCTCCACAAGCTCAAGCATCACAGCCACAAAGACAAAAACGCGCTGGACGTTCAAGAAATCCAGCAGGGAGTATGACTAGAAAGCCAAACATTGGCGCATTAACCGGCGAAGAAAAGCCAGGAGAAGAAAGTAATGAGTGATGAAAACGCAGTAGCAGAGGTCGTCAATGAACCAGAAGCTATCTTGGAACCAACGGAAGCGGTTGATCCGACTGTGCTGGACAGCGAGGAGCCTGAAGCGCAAGAAACTGCACAGGATACTGAAGAAGCTATTGATAAAGAAAATGCTTGGGTCAAGAAACGTATTGATGAGCTCACCAGAGATAAACACGAAGCTCGTCGGTATTCGGAAAAACTTGAAAAGTTGCTCGAGCAACAAGAGCAGATGCTTAAACAGTTTGCTCCGAAGAATGAACCACAAGCGTCAAAATTAGCGCCACCAGATCCTAATGACTTTGCTGGAGGACAATATGATCCAAGGTATATGGACGCAATGCTTCAATATACTAGAGTGTCTGCGGTTGAAGAAGCCAAGGCAGCAGTCGCAGCAGAATATGAACAACGAGCGGCGACACAAAGCGCTATGGCTGCACAGGCGAAGCTAGAAGCGGCTGAAACTGCAACAAGAGCTAAGTTTGCTGATTACGATGCTGTCATTGAAGGCATCACATCAGATCCAAGACTAGCTCAGAATCCTACGATCAGACAGGCTTTACTGGGGTTAGATAATGGGCCAGAGATTGCCTATATGCTTGGCCGCAATTTAGATGTCGCGTATGAAATTGCTGCGCTTGATAACCCTATCGCTGCTGGCATGAAGTTAGCGGAGATCATTAACCGCGCTCCAAGGGCTAGGTCTAACGCGCCAACTCCGATTAAGCCACTCAATGGCGCTGCTGGAGGAGTTCCAAGGAATGTTAAGAGCTATGCTGATATGACGACTGCTGAATATATCGCTGCTAGAAACGCTGAGGATCTAGCTAAAAAACAAGCAATGATGAAGCGATAATATGATATAGGTATCCAGTGCTAGAGATAGCACTTTTCATACTCCTCACTCATAGCCAGAACTTAAAACACTCTGGCTTTTTTTGTGTATAATTCAACTGCGGCAGGAGGTTCGAAACTCCGTCTGGATTCACGCCCAGACAGCCGCACACTTCAAGCGTGACCACTCGTGATGGTGATCTATGAAGCAGTTCTACGTCTACATCCATAAAAAGCCTGATGGAACTCCTTTCTATGTTGGGAAAGGAACAGGCAATCGAGCCTATCAATTCGCAAAACGCACTGAATGGCACAAGAACATTGTTGCCAAATATGGCAAAAACAACATAATTGTTGAGATCATTAATTGTATTAATGAGTCGCAAGCGTTTGATCTTGAAAAAATTTACATCAAGCAATTTAAAATTAATGGAGTGACGCTAGTTAATCTAACTGATGGTGGAGAGGGGACATCTGGTCTTATTCGTGGAAGACCATCTGATGAACATAGAAGGAAAAATGCTGATGCGAAGAGAGGAAAAGCTCAATCAGAAGAAACAAAAAGAAAAAGAAGCGATGCTTTGAAGGGAAGAAAAAGAGAATTTACTAAAGAACATTTGCAAAAAATAAAAGAATTTAACAAAACAAAAATAGGAAATCAAAACAGAAAAGGAAAAAAACATACAGAAGAATCAAAAGAAAAAAATAGACAAGCTCATTTGGGAAAAAAACAATCTAAAGAAACGATAGAAAAAAGAAAAACAACAATTCGAGAAAGAAAAGAATTGATTACAAAAATAAAATAATGTGGTATAAAAATGGTACGTCTTTTCTCCTTTGCCTAGGAGAATTGTCAGGCTAACTGCTTGGTCATTCGAAGGATAGGCTCCTACCAGCAAAAAACTAATAGGCGAATAACCTTTTACTTTTTTTTGTTTAGAAGGAAAACTCATGTCAAATCAATTACTTACGATAAGTATGATCACAAATGAGGCTCTTCGAATTCTGACTAACCAGTTGGTTTTTACTAGAGCTGTATCTCGTCAGTATGACGATAAGTTTGCTATCGAAGGCGCAAAGATCGGTACTACGATCAATCTGCGTAAACCACCACGTTATGTTGGCCGTACTGGTCCAGCACTTCAGATTGAATCTGCTGTTGAAACCTATGTCCCTTTAACGCTCGGCACTCAGTTCGGCGTAGACATGGCGTTCACCACGCAAGATCTTTCAATGAACATCAGTGATTTCTCTGATCGTTTCATTAAGCCAGCCGTTGCAGCAGTTGCTAACAAGATCGATTATGATGGTCTTCAGCAGTTCTACAGCATTTACAACCTTGTTGGTACTCCAGGTCAGCTTACTGGCACTCCTACTCAGGCACAGTCTACGGCTGCAATCCTTGCTGCTCGCGCTCGTCTGAACCAAGAAGCCGCTCCAGTTGATGAAGAGCGTCACTTTGTTGTTGATCCTACGGTCGAAGTAGGTATCGTCTCTGGTCTGACCAATCTGTTTAATCCGCAGGGAACCATCTCTAGCATCTTCAAAAAAGGCGCTCTTGGTGACTCTACCTTGGGCTTCAACTTCGCAATGGATCAGAACGTAGGCAACTTCACTTCTGGTACGTTCGTAGTTGGCACTGACACGATGGCCGTAGCAGCACAGGCTGGCGGTTCCGTTCAGACCAATGCACAGACCACGTTTACGCTGTCTGCAACTGTCAGCAATGGCAAGACTCTGACTGCTGGTACTGTATTCACCATTCCTGGTGTCTATGCAGTTAACCCACAGAATCGTCAGTCTACTGGCTCACTGCGTAACTTCGTTATCACCAGCACTGTAACTGGCACTGGCTCTGCACAGAATATCTCTGTGTTCCCTAACCCAGTGTTCTCAGGTCAGTTCCAGAACGTAACCAGCACTTCCGGCTCTATCCCAAGCGGTAATGCTAGTGTTATCTCTGGTTCTAACGGCGCAAGCTATCCTAACGCTATTGCATTCCATCGTGATGCCTTCGCGTTTGGTACTGCTGATCTTATCCTTCCACAAGGTGTAGATATGGCTGGCCGCGCATCTGCTGATGGCGTTTCTATTCGTCTGGTTCGCCAGTACGATATCAACTCGGATCAGTTGCCTTGCCGTCTGGACGTTCTGTATGGCTGGTCAACGGTCTATCCAGAACTTGCCGTTCGCGTAACTGGTTAATAGGAGTAAACAAAAATGGCTAATCCAGGTCCAAATATTGTCAGTCCCGTCTATGTGCGGGCAACGGCAATTATTTCACTGCCAGTAACTTTTACTACTGGTGCTGTAGCTGCAACCTCAGTCACTGAAATTGCTTTCACTCTTAACGGTGTAGCGGTTGGCGATTGGGTTTCAGTAAATCCAAGCAAGGCTATCGGTACTGACATGGCTATTTCTTATGCCTATGTCTCTGCTGCAAACACCATTAAGATTGCATACGTTAAAACGTCTGCAAGCACTGGTACTCCAGCAGCCGATACTTATCTTGTCAACGTAGTTCGTGCAGAACCAGACCTTTCAGACTTCGGTGTGACTGGTGCTGTAAGCAACTATGGCATCCTTGCGGCTTCAAATCCGTAAGCAAAACTGAAATTAGGGGCTTTCGGGCCCCTTTTTTCTTATCTATGGAGTAAACAATGGATTTTCCATGCTCGGTTCATAAAGATTCTTACGATAACTGTAGAATTGCTCTTAATGAGGCCGAATTAAGAATTTTACATGCGGATGGTTGGCAAACCAGCGCAGAATGGTACGTGAATGTACTAGGGATTGAAGGTAAAATCATCGAGGAAGCGCCGAAAAGAGGCCGCAGACCTAAGATTGAAGAGTAATTAACGAAACTCAGGAAAAAACATGGCAAATATTAAGATTACGGCTTTACCTGCTAACACATCAGTAACGCCAGGGTCTGATGTTTTGCCATTGGTATCTGCTGGTGTAACGACCAAGGCTACGCCAAGTCAAATTGTTAATGCAACTCTGCTAGCGCCTGGGCCAATTGGTTCAACAACGCCAGGATCAGGTAGTTTTACTACTTTAAATGCAGCAAACGCTATATCTGGTGCTGGATTTAGTAATTATCTAGCTTCTCCACCGCCAATTGGCTCTAGTTCAGCTAATTCTGGGCGTTTCACTACGCTAACGGTTAATGGCTCAACGACACTAAATGTTGGTCTAAATGGGCTTTTGCAAGCCACTTCTGGTGTAATTTCCAACGCTACGGCTGGTGTTAATTATGCCCCACCAACGTCAGGAACAAGCATTCTCTATGGCAATGGCTCTGGTGGTTTTTCTAATGTCGCTATTGGCTCTGGTCTTACGTTTTCCTCTGGAACTTTATCAGCAACTGGCGGTGGCGGTGGATCTGGCACGGTCACTAGTGTTGGCTTGTCTTTGCCGAGTATTTTCACGGTCACTAACTCGCCAGTAACGACAACTGGAACTTTAACTGGAGCGCTTGCAACTCAGACTGCTAACTATGTTTTTGCTGGTCCTACTACGGGATCTGCTGCTGTTCCTACGTTTAGAGCATTGGTTGCTAGTGATATTCCTGCGCTCAGTTATGCTCCTGCAACTACTGGATCATCTATCCTATATGCCAATGGATCAGGCGGTTTTAGCAGTGTAACCGTAGGCACTGGATTGTCATTCTCTGCTGGGACCTTGGCGTCAACTGTTTCTGGAGGAACAGTAACATCTGTATCTGTCGTTGGCGCTAATGGCCTTGCTGGTACGGTAGCAAATGCCTCAAGCACTCCAGCGATTACGTTATCTACAACGATCACTGGATTGCTCAAAGGCAATGGCACGGCAATTAGTGCTGCCACTTCTGGTACTGACTATGCGCCAGCAACATCCGGCAGTTCTATCCTATACGGTAACGGATCTGGTGGATTCAGCAACGTAACTATTGGCTCAAATCTTACATTTGCTTCTGGCACATTAAGCGCAACTGGCGGCGGTGGAATGACCTATCCTGGTGCTGGTATTCCAAACAGCACAGGATCAGCCTGGGGTACATCCTATGGAACGTCTGGTGCAACTTCTGTTGTCTTGCGCGATGCTAATGTAAACATCAGTACAAATAACATTTTTGTCGGATACACTGTACTTGCTTCTAGTGGAACGACGACAACTTTAACGGCTGCATCTGTCTTTGACTGGTCTGTAACAGGATCTAGCGGTCAAACATTCCAATTACCAAATGCAACTACGCTTCCTGTTGGCGCGACTTATACGTTTAACAACAATCAAAGCAGCGGAGTTATAACGCTTAATAACAACTCTGGAAGTTCACTTATTTCTGGTGGTGTTGGATCTGGTGGCTATGTTGAACTAATTCTTCAAGACAACAGTAGTGCAGCAGGAACCTGGGATTATCATTTTCAAATTCCGTCCAATGTAAGTTGGACTACAAATACGTTAAACTATCCAGGCTCTTTTACGGGTGGAACTTGGAACGGATCAACTGTTGCTGTTAATCGCGGTGGTACTGGCGCAACCACGCTAACTGGAATAGTAAAAGGCAACGGAACTAGCGCGTTTACTGCTGCTACGTCTGGAACTGATTATTCTGCTGGTACGTCTGCTCTTACAACTGGTCTTTTAAAGTCAACAACAACAACTGGCGCATTATCAATTGCGGTTGCTGGGACGGATTATGCAGCGGCTACAACGGGGACTAATGCTCAGCTACTAGCTAATAACGGGTCGGGCGGGTTCTCAAATGTAACGGTTGGTTCTGGGCTTAATTTAGCTACAGGCACTTTAACTGCCACTGCGGCGGCTCAGGTTTACCCCGGTGCGGGGATTGCAAACTCTACGGGTACTGCATGGGGGACTAGCTACACTACGACTGGTTCTGGAACGGTTGTCGCTCTTGCGACTTCTCCATCGTTTACAACACCAGTTTTAGGTACACCAACATCTGGAACACTAACCTCTTGTACTGGCTTGCCAATCGGCACTGGTGTATCGGGTCTAGGCACGGGCGTAGCTACTGCTCTGGCTATCAATGTTGGCACTGCTGGCTCTCCCGTACTTAATGCCGGGGCTTTAGGCACACCAAGTTCAGGCACGTTGACAAATTGTACTGGCCTCCCAGTCGGGGGAATTACTGGAACACTACCTGTTGCAAATGGGGGAACGGGGGTAACAACATCAACGGGTACGGGTAATGTTGTCCTGAATACAAACCCTGCGCTCACAAATCCGACCGTCACGAACTACGTTGAATTTTTTTACACGATAACCTACGCATCGACTTTCACGTTAAGCCTTGCAAATGGCACGATGCAGACGGTCACTCTTGCGGGTTCGCCAACAATCACAATGCCAACGGCTGCATCCGGCAAGAGCTTCACTCTTATTATCAATACAGGTATTAGTGGTAGTTACACAGTCTCTTGGTCAACAGTTGCATGGGCTGGCGGTACTACTCCAACAGTGACGACGACTGCTAGTAAGAAGGACATATTTAACTTCTACTCAGATGGCACAAACTGGTATGGATCAACCTTTGGAGCTGGATTCTAATTATGTTTAGTGCAAGCAAAACAGCGGCGCCAGCAGTATCAGGGGCTTATTCTGTTAAACAGTCATTGCGTTTCAGGTCTTCTGCTAGTGCTTATTTGAATAGGACTCCTGCGAGTGCATCTAATAGGACTACTTGGACTTGGAGTGGTTGGGTAAAGAGGGGCATAATTGGAACGGGTTTTGAGACTTTGTTTGCTGCTGGCACTGGTTTAAATTCAGAGGCATCAATCAGATTTAATTCCACAGACACAGTTGAGTTTTATTCTTGGACGGGTGCGATGGATGCCCAACTACTCACAACTCAAGTTTTTAGAGACACGTCCGCTTGGTATCATCTTGTTGCTGTTTTTGATACATCCAATGCTGTCGCAAATCAACGCATACGTCTTTATATCAATGGCGCAGAAGTTTTAACTTTTAGTAGTAGAGTTAATCCTGCTCAAAACTATAATGGATATGTAAATAATTCAATATTTCACGCAACAGGCAATACGTATTCTGGGTCTTCTCGTTACTTCGACGGCTACATGGCCGAGATCAACTTCATCGACGGACAGGCTTTAACACCAAGTTCATTTGGCGCATATAACGCAACCACTGGCGTATGGCAACCAGCAAGATACACGGGATCTTACGGAACCAATGGGTTTTATCTGACCTTTGGTAATAAAACATCCACTACAACGCTTGGTAACGACACATCTGGCAACGGCAACAACTGGACGACAAACAACATCAGCCTGACTGCCGGATCAACCTACGACTCCATGCTGGATAGTCCGACCAACTATGATGATGGCGGCAATGGTGTTGGGAATTATTGCGTCTGGAATCCTTTGGATACTTCTGGATCTACAATCAACGCTAATCTAAGTGTAAGCACATCTGGATTTTCTGGGTATGGAACAACCAGAGCCACGTTTGGTATGTCTTCTGGCAAATGGTATTGGGAGGTCACGCCTACAAGTTTTGGTGATGGAGGCATTATAGGGATAGCAACATCTTCTGCTGCAATATCAGCAGCATTAGGAGTAAATGCTTACGGCTGGGCTTACCTTAATGGCGGGTCAAAATACACTAATAATGTACTCTCTTCTTACGGTTCTTCTTATACAACCAACGATGTCATCGGTGTAGCTTTTGATGCTGATGCAGGAACGCTGACGTTCTATAAGAACAATACAAGCCAAGGGGTTGCATTTAGCGGTCTGACTTCTGGTCCTTACTTTCCAGCAGTAAGCGACAACGGTGGGGGTACAACTGGATCGGTTTTTGCTGTTACTTTCGGCCAACGCCCCTTCGCCTACACGCCACCAAGCGGATTCAAAGCTCTCAACACGCAGAATCTGCCAACTCCAGCGATTGTTAATGGTTCAGCGCATATGAACGTTGCGTTAGACACTGGGGCTAATATCAAAACAACCTCCCAAGCTCTATACACCTACTATCTGGAATGGATCAAGGATAGAGCCAATGTTAACAACCATCAGTTAGCCGATACCGTTCGTGGCAATACGGCAATTCTACAGTCCAACACAACGGCGGTTGAAACGACTTATACGGCTCCAAGTGGTAACTCCGTAGGCTGGGTCTGGAACGCTAATGCAGCAGCAGTCAGTAACACTTCTGGAACGATCACTAGCCAAGTGAGTGCGAATACGACTGCTGGGTTTAGTGTGGTGACGTATACGGGGACGGGTGCTAATGCGACTGTAGGTCATGGTCTTGGTGTTGCTCCATCCTTCCTAATTGTCAAAAATAGAAGCTCTGTAGCATTTTGGGATGTATGGCATACAAGCCTTGGTGGTCCAAACAGTACTTCCTATTTATATCTAAACTCAACTGCGGCCGCTGGCGCTGATGGAGCAACAACATTTTGGGGTGCAAATAGTTTTAATTCATCTACATTTAGCGTAGGACCCAATGCAAGTGCAAATGGGTCAGGCAATTCAATGGTCGCCTACTGTTTCGCCGCTATTGCTGGGTACTCAGCGTTTGGTTCGTACACTGGGAATGGATCTACTGACGGGCCGTTTGTTTACCTCGGGTTTAGGCCGAGGTATGTCCTTGTGAAATGCACATCAAATGCTGCTTATGGCTATTGGGATGTAATAGATACATCAAGAGACCCTTATAACGCAGCGTTTCATGAATTGTTTCCAAATGATTCTTCGGCAGAATACACAGGCGGTAGATACACAGATATACTTTCAAATGGATTTAAACAACGCGCAAGCGCATATGCCAATGTAAATGGAGAAACCTACATCTACGCCTGTTTCGCAGAAAATCCTTTTAAGTACTCTTTAGCCAGATAGGAATACAATATGTTCTATTACCCGCCAAATACGCAGTACATCCAAGAAGGCACTGAGTTCACTATTGATGATGTGCAATATCCACCTAATTGGTTAAATCTATCTACGCCAGAGGAAAAAGCCGCACTTGGTATAGAGGAAGTTATCACTATCGGATATCCAGCAAATCAGACCTACTACTGGGTGACTGAAACGCTATCTGAAGCAACGCTGACCTATACGAACACGCCAAAGGATCTGGATCAGTGCAAGGCTTTAGCGATTTCTCAAGTCAACTCAACGGCTTATTCTCTACTACTTCCAAGCGATTGGATGGTAACAAAGCAAGTAGAGACTGGAACGCCTGTAGCACCAGACTGGAACGCTTATAGAGAAGCTGTAAGAACCACCGCGAACTTAGCCAAACAAGAATACGCAACTTGCACAACGGTTGATGAAATCGCAGCTATCACGATTCCTTGGCCAACTGCGCCTAATTTGCCTCAAAGTCCTGCTCCAGTAGTGTAAAATAAAGCCTCCAATAACCTTTTTAAGAGGATAGTATGATTCATCTCGAACTTGAACTAGCTGAAGTAAACGGTGTTCTTTCCGCGCTCGGCAAATTCCCATTTGAGCAAGTTGCTGATTTAGTTGCAAAAATCCGCGATCAAGCAATTCCACAAGTGCCAGAAGAACCAGAAGAAGATGCTGGCGAACTTCTGGAAGAACTTGACGAAACTCAAGAGTAAAATCTATGGCAAATCTAGGCCCGCAATATCAAAACCTTACTTACGGTAGTTTGCTCCAGATTCCTGGCGGCGTAACTGATCAGCTTCAAGTTGTAACTGACGGTAACGGTAATAACACTGGTCTGCTCATCAGCAGCACTGGCATTAGTATTCCGGGCCTAGTAACCACTAACGCACAGAACCTTAACGGCGGGTCTATCGGATCTTTGCCGTATCAGAGTGGCGTTAGCACGACTTCTTTTGTATCTGCTGGCACTCCAGGACAAGTGTTATTGTCTTCAGGAACTAGTGCGCCATTTTGGTCAAATAGTGTTCCAACCGCGCTATTAAAAGCTGGCGATACGATGACTGGCACTCTAAGCATGGGTGCAAACAATATCACTAACTTAGCTACTCCAGTGCTTGCTACGGATGCCGCGACGAAGAACTATGTTGATTCTGTCGCTGTCGGCATTAACGTTAAAACATCTTGTGCGGCTGCAACAACGGCAAACATCACTTTATCTGGCGCTCAGACTATCGACGGTGTGTCTGTAGTTGCTGGTAATCGAGTCCTGGTGAAGAACCAAACCGCTGCGGCTGAAAATGGAATTTATGTAGCATCTGCAAGTGCTTGGTCTAGAGCCACTGATGCAGACACTTGGGGTGAGCTGATCGGCGCAATGGTGTTCATCTCTGCTGGCACTATCAATGGCTTAACTAGCTGGATCAGCAACACAACTACTGGCGGTACGCTTGGTGTAACTGCCGTCACGTTTGTACAGTTCGGCGCTTCACAAAGTTACACTGCTGGTACTGGCATAACCTTGTCCGGTAATCAGTTTTCCTTGACCACTCCAGTTACTGTTAGCTCTGGTGGTACTGGTGTTAGCTCTCTCACTGGCGTTCCATGGGGCAATGGCGGGTCTGCAATGACTGTTGCAACTGGCGCTCAGATATCTGGGCAAATGGCTGGTGTCGGTGTAGCTAATCAGCTTTTACAGTCTAATGGCGCGTCTGCTCCGACTTGGACATCTACGCCAAGAGGCACAAGTTTTCAGTTCAATGGATCTATAGCCAATTCAGTGACAATCAATGCTGGATCTAGTCCGGCTAGTCAGACCTATTCATTGCCAGCAGCTTATCCAAGCGTATCAGGTCAGGTGCTTTCTAGCACTACTGGTGGAGCAATGTCTTGGGCGTCTGTTGCAACGACATCAGGTCAAAGTATCCTTGCTGGTAACAACTCTGGCGGGTTCCAAAATGTAACTTTATCTGGTCTTTCTTATAATACTAGCACTAGCACTTTGAGTGTTACGTCATCATCATCTATAGTATTTGATGTTACTACTTATGGCGCATCTTCTAGCGCGTCTGCTGCGACAAATACATCATCTATAAATGCCGCAATCACTGCTGCTGGTAATGCTGGTGGCGGTATAGTATTTTTCCCTGCGGGTCAATATCAGATCAATGCAGAACTACTTTGTAGTCAGTCTTGCGTAACTTTACAAGGCGTATCTAGTGGCGATGCTGATTCAGCAAGAGGCTCTAAGATAATTCAAACGTCTACATCAGCAGCAATTATTCATGTAACAGCAAATTATGTAGCTATTGATAGCCTTTGTTTGCAATATCAAACAGCGCCAGGAAGTGGTGGTTATGGAATTTATTGTCAAGGACATAATTGTACATTTACTAATTTTACTGTTGTTAATGCATATATAGGGCTTTACGCATTAGTTGCAAGAACTATTTATGCATCAAAATTTATAATGACGCTGTGTGGATTTAGTGCTTTAACCGTTGAAGGAAGTGCTACAGATTCAAATCCAGCAACGGGCCTAGCATACGGGGTATTTACTGATTTTATTGTTAGCGCATCGTCATCTGGTGGCGTTGGTGGTCTTTTAAGGCTTTATAATAAAGTTGAGGGCTCACAATTTGTAAATGGACAAACCCTTAATGGAAGTCTCAGTTTATTCATGGGCGCTGGCGCTAGTAATCAAACTCTTGGTTTAGTTCCGGCTTACAATCAATTTACTAATTGCGTTTTTGATTCGGCGACTGGAGTTGCTGGCGGCGGTAATGCATCATATATAGCAATTACTTATGAAACCCAAATGATGGGTTGCTGGTTTTCTGGCGGTGTATATTCATCAACTCCAGCGGCGGGGCTTTATTTAAGCAAAGCCTTTGCCTTAAGAATGACTGGCTGTACTTTCTTTAATAATGGAACAAATGGCTGCACTCTTTCTGCTGCATCTAGGCATGTATCATTTGATAACTGTACTTTTGAAAGCAACAATAGAATCGCTGGATCAGGGACTGGTTATGGCCTCGCCGTTACTTCAGGAACAAATTATTTTCAAGTAACAAATTGTTTTGCTGGAGCAGACAACACTTTTAATTCGGGCCAAGCGCAGATATATGGGATTTACATATCCGCAGGGTGTAACAACTTTATTGTGGCTAACAATGATTGCACAGGTAATGTTACTGGTGGAATCTACAACGGCTCCGGTACAAGTTCAACGCAAATCGTATCTCAAAACTTAGGTTAATTTAGGAATACAACATGTCAAACCTAGGCCCAAATGCAATAAACACAACCTATCCTGGCTTACTACAGGTAGATGGCGGTGTATCTGACATTCTTAAGCCAGTAACTGATGGTCTAGGCAATCCTACTGGGCTTAGTTTAAGTAGCACTGGTGTAAGCATCTCTGGCGTAGTGTCAGCTAATGCTCAGAACATTGTTGGCGGCACTGCTGGATCTGTTCTCTATCAGGCTGGCGTAGGATCTACTGGCTTTGTTGTTCCTGGTACTTCTGGTCAATTCCTACAATCTAACGGTACTAACGCTCCAACATGGGTGACTTTTAACGCTGGAAGCATTGGAGCTTTGCCGTTGTCAGGCGGTACGCTTACTGGTCAATTGTCTCTTAGCAATTACACTATCGCTAATGTTGGAAATCCAGTTAATGCTTATGATGCGGCTAACAAGTCCTATGTTGACTCAAAAGCATCTGGCCTTAATGTTAAATCATCGTGCGTAGTAGCTACCACTGTAAACATCACTCTTTCTGGAACTCAGACTATTGATGGAGTTGCTGTAACTGCTGGCCAAAGAGTGCTGGTCAAGGATCAGTCAACGCAATCACAGAACGGCATTTATGTTGTCTCCGCTAGTACATGGTCAAGATCATCAGATGCTTCTACTTGGGCTGATCTCATTGGCGCGACTGTGTTCATTACGTCAGGATCAACGCAAGCATCTAGCACTTGGACCTGTAACGCTACTTCTGGTGGAACCATTGGCGTCACTGCTGTTGTATTTGTTCAGTTTTCTGCTAGTCAGTCTTACACTGCGTCTAACGGCATCACCTTAACGGGCAACAATTTCACACTGACTTCGCCTGTTCCTCAATCACTTGGTGGTACTGGATCAACAAGTATTGGCGCTGGCGTAGTCTATTCAGACGGAACAAGCCTTACTCCAGCCAATGGCGCTCAAATTGCATCATCTATTGGCACTGCGACTGTTGTAAATTCAACGAACTCCACTAATGCAACTTATGCCAACAATTTAACTGGCGGTACGGTTGGAGATCTTTTATATCAATCAGCATCTGGATCAACCGCAAAGTTAAATATCGGATCTGCTGGTTTCATTCTAACTTCAACAGGAACAGGCCCAGAATGGGGATTAGTTGCTCCATATGCTGCTAGACTACAATATGGCACTGCCGGATCTATTCCATATCAAACTGGATCAAGTTCTACAAGTTTTTTGGCAATTGGTGCAAATAATTACGTTCTTACATCAAATGGAACTAATCCAGTATGGGCACCTGCGGCGTCTGGAGGCTCATCAGTTTTTGTTGATGTTACGCAAGCGCCATATAATGTTGTCAGTGACAATACTGGAGCATATGCGGCGGCTAACACCATTGCAATGCAGCAAGCGATTAACGACATAAAATCTACAACATCAAACTTTCTGACTCCTCATAAAATACTTTATGTTCCAAGCGGATATTATTGTTTCAATGCAAAATTAATTGTTGACGCCTGGATTAATATTGAATGTCATAGCATTTGCGTTTGGTCCTGGGCATTTAACACGTCAGATCCAACAAACGTTGGTCTTCTTATTGATTATTCTGCAAATCGTTCTTACAGTCTTTCACGCATAAGACTTCCAGCAATGCAAGGTCCTGTTGGACAGTCTACCGGCTATCCAGGATATTCATCACCAAGCTGGTCATACAATTTAAATCTTAGAAGAGGCAATGCTGTAGAGGTTAGGGGTGGATATTGGCTTGATATATCAGCTAATCATATAAGCGGCTTTGAAAACGCATTTTTAATTAATGGAACATCCTCATCATTTGCTTGTGACAACATTAATGTTAATGTAAATACGATTGATCTTTGCGAAAAAGGATTTAATATAACTGGTTATGCTAATGGTGTTACTTGCGTAGCAAACACTTTATTTTGTAAATATCCTTTTTATACTGATACATCAGCATCTTCTCTTATAGATGCTGTCAACATGAAATGCACTGGCGCGGCATTTGTCAATGAGCTAAATGGATGTGCAATTTATGCAGTAGGGACTTATTTAAGGAACTCATCCTTTTACATTGAAGCATGTAAGGCAGGCTATCAATCAGATTCAACAACTTATTCTGGTCAATCAGTACCATCTAACACTGTATGTGCGTATTTAGGCGGCAATCTGTATCCATTAGGCGAACTTGGATACGGCAATGTTTCGCAAACAACGGGGTATTTTGCTGGTAATTTTTGCACTATAAATGTTGGAATTGTTAACGATGGAGACGCAGCAAGCTCTCCAATACCAGCAGCGGGCAATATGATTCGCGTTAGAAACGCTGGAAACAACAACATAAAAATTCTTCACAATGATTACTATGCTGTTGCTACCGATTACACGTTTATTACATGCACCGCAACAAGGGGCGAACAATATTACAACGGTGGAGTAGGCTCGGCTCCTCATGCCAAAGTTGTTCCATGCACAACGCCAAGCATGAGCCTAGTTCCTGGTGTAACAATAACTAGATGGGCATATCATCAACTTATAAATGGTGGTTTGCCAGGGACAAAGATGCAGTCTTTGATTATTGGAAGGGTTTATAATGATCCAAGCGATTCTTATGTTGTAATCAAAGCAACAGTTGATGGTACAAACAATAGAGAAATATTAATTGAATTCTATAATTCAAGCCCAACAACAACATATAATGGATCTCTTAATTTCTTCTTGATCATTCCAAACTGATATGGAAAATGAACTAGCTTGTTTAAAAGCAAAATGCGCGGTTCTTGAAGCTCAGATCATTGCATTAAAAAAACAGTTAATCGAATCTACTAAGCCAGTAGAGGAATACATTAACAAAGAACATTTCACTTCCAAATAATCTGGTGAAAGAATGTCTAGATACTTTACAGTTAAGCTAATTCCTCCTCTTGGCGGTCAACTTGGGGACTGCAAGTATCAGGTCTTTCATCACGGCACTTTTGCGCCAGTAAATATCTACTCAGATCAGGCTTGCACTCAATTCATCTCATCTCCAGTTGATCTAGTTGATGACATGATTGAGTTCTTTGTTCTAGATGGCGCTATTGAATACGATATTCTTCTTGGCGGTGGAAATCTTATCCGCACTCCAGTTATTGAAAACATCTGGCAGATTGCTGGCAACATCTGGGAATTGTCTGCTGTTTATTGGCAAAATGACACTAATCTTTGGGCATCTACTGCGCCGTATGAGCTACAAACAAAGACTGTTGCAAACGTAGGTCAGCTATACACTGGCAATGATCTAGTGCGGGCAGCAATGCGATTGATCCAAGTGTCATCTGTTGATACGGATCTAACCGCGTCTGAATTGACTGACGGCCTGGAGTCTCTTAACAGAATGCTGGACTCTTGGTCGCTTGATGAGCTAATGCTCTATGAAGTCATCAGGGAAACCTTTCCGTTAGTTGCTAATCAGAATCCGTACACTATTGGTCTTGGCGGTAACTGGAACACAGTTCGGCCAATGAAGATTGTTGGCGCTTATCTAACGTTAACAAATAGTTCCTTGCCAGTCGATTATCCGATGCAAGTTCTGAACTATGACGATTACAACGCGATTCGTCTCAAAACTCTTAGCACTAACTTTCCAGGGTACTTGTACTATCAGCCTAGCTTTCCGATTGCTGAAGCGTATATTTATCCTGTTTATGCGCCAAACGCACAATCTGGCACTTCTCCTGGGACCATCACGATTACGTCTTGGAAGCCATTGCCAATTATTGCTGATCCTACGGCTTACATTGAACTTCCTCCAGGTTACTGGGAAGCCATTGTTTTCAATCTTGCAGTCAGAATTGCTGAAGAATATCAGTTCGACATGCGGCAAACTACCGTACAGCTTGGCATTAGCGCATTGAAGCGTCTGAAAAGAATGAATCAGCGAACTGAAACATTGCGGACTGATGTAGCTCTCATGAATACGTCACAGTTGAGATACAATATCTACTCAGACGGCTACGGACGCTAATCATGCCAGAAAGCATACAACTATCGGTTCTAGGTCCAGGAGTAGAAGGTAGATCAAAATCTATTGTTGCTCAGAAACGCCAGAATCTTTTTCTAGAAGTTAAAGCGGAAAAGGATAAATCCAATCTTGTCGCGTATGGAACTCCTGGGCTTAAATTAATTACAAGCCTTGGAAATCAGCCTGTTCGCGGCATGTGGTGGTGGGAAGCCAGAAACGCATTATTTGTAGTTGCATATAATCAGCTTTATCAAGTTTATTCTGATGGAACCTATGTATCCATAGGACAAATAAATACAACGGCTGGATGCGTATCCATGGCAGACAACGGTCTACAATTAATGATTGTAGATGGTCAAAATGGCTACATTTTTCAGCCAGAAACTGGCGAGCTAACTTACAATTTTCCAGATTATATTCTTAGAGCATACACAGTAGACGCTACAACTCATGTTGTCACTGTTGTTGAGACTCAAGGATATGTAAGTTTATATCGCTATGTTGGTCAAAACATAACATTTAGCACTGTTAGCGGTGATGTCCCAAGCGGAACTTATACAATTACATCTGTTCTTGGTAACACATGGACATTTGCTGCGGCAAGCGGCACTATTAACGGTACTGCTAACGTAAATAATGACAGAGCAATTCTGGTCAATGAAACTTTAACCAGCAGAAAAACGGGCCAGCAAGTAAAAGTACAGCGCATAACTGGAGATCTTCCAGTAAATCCTGTTCTTGGGACAGCAACTTATACGGTAAAAGTTCCTGAGACAAGTGCGCCATATCTGATTAATGGCGTTCAATACGTTATTAAAGATGTTGCTAACTCTGACTTTACTCTTGTTGGAGCTTCATTAAATCAATCAGGAATTGTATTCACTGCAAACGTACCAACTGTAACTGCTGGTAATTTTGTTGTTGGAAAAACTTACACCATTGGATTTGTAGGGACAACAAACTTCACCACGATTGGATCATCATCTAACGTCATTGGAACAACGTTTATAGCAACTGGTGTTGGCACTGGCACAGGATATGCCTATCAATCAGCAAGCGGGCTTGGCGTTGTAACTGATGCAGATGACTGGCTTATCAGCTATCAAGATCCTTGGCCCGCAACATCTGGCACACTAAAAGTTATAGATAACTTTAGATCTATAACAAGCTCTTACACTGGCGTAAATTTTCCAGGGGCTAACACTGTAGTCTTTATTGATAGCTATTTTGTCATTAATGTTCCAAACACTAAGCAGTTTTGGCTATCTGGACAATACGATGGCTTTAACTGGGACCCATTACAGTTTGCTAGCAAAGAGGCGTATACGGATGATCTTCAAGCGGTCTTTGTAGACAATGGAAATCTTGTCCTGCTGGGAACTATTTCTCAAGAATACTGGCAAAACACTGGATCATTTCCATTTCCTTTTCAAAGGATTGCTGGCTCACCTACGGACATTGGCCTTGCTGCTCGTTGGTCAGTTGCTAGATGTGCTGGTGAAATGTTCTATCTCGGTCGCACTAGGCGCGGTGGGATCTCTGTTATACGCATACAGAATTATCAGCCAGTTGTAGTCTCTACGCCAGATTTAGACTATTTGCTAACGCAATATGAAAATGTTGGCGATGCTATCGCGTTTGGCTATCGTCAGAACGGTCATGAATTTTATCAAATCTCTTTCCAGAAAGAACAAAAAACTTGGCTTTTTGATGCAACGACAGATGCTTGGAGCGAACTAGTCTCTGGTAGAGAAACAAGGCATTACGCTAACTTTGGCGCTCAATATAGAAATCAAATTGCGGTCACTGATTATCGCAATGGCAATATTTATATTCTAGATCCACAGACTTACACTGACAACGGAGACTTGATTGCTAGAGAGTTAATCACTCCGCATTTGTTTGCAAGCACTAGCTTTAACAAGTTGCATATCTATAGATTGCGATTGGACATGCAACAGGGCGTTGGTGTAATTGGTGGAGATGCTGGTGATATTTACATAAACACCCAAAATAGCGAGATTATTGAGTCACAGTCTGGAAATCTTTTTATCACAGAAGAGTCTGGGTTATCACAAAGATCAATTCAGCCACAGATCATGCTACAAGTCAGTAGAGACGGCGGGTATACTTATGGTCGTGAAATGTGGACTAGCTTTGGCGCAATTGGTCAATATTTGCGAAGAGCGGAATGGCGGCGTTTGGGTGTAAGCCGATCATTTGTGTTCAAGTTCAGAGTGACCGATCCAGTGAAAGTAGTCATCATTTCGGCAGCAGCGTATGCAACTATGGCGGCTAAATAATGAACTTTCCAAAAGCTCCAAATCAATCAGCTATTGCTGACAAAGAAAGTAAAGCCAATGGTGTTTGGTCGCAGTGGTTTGATCGAGTTCAATTGATTCTTAATGCCTCTACTAGCAGTGGGACTACAAAGAATAGACCTACTAATAATCTTTATGTCGGCCAGCCTTATTTTGACACTGATCTAAATAAGCCTGTTTATTGGAATGGTTCAACCTGGGTACATTGGTGATTTATGCCACTTAAAAAAGGATGTAGTAAAAAAGTTGTTTCTTCTAACATTAAGACTGAAATGGCTGCTGGTAAACCACAAAAGCAAGCTGTTGCAATTGCAATGTCTAAAGCTGGAAAGTCTAAGCCAAGTATGAAGAAAAAGTAATATAATGAACGCAATTGTTCCAGCAGGAGTTCAACGCATTCAAGGACTTAGGTCCTGCATGGAAGAAGGCGTTAAGCGCGGTCTTTTAAAAGAATATGAACCGCCATTGGAGCATTTCTTTGCTGATGGTTTGTATGCTAGGCGCAACTACGTCAATGCTGGAATTACAGTAATTACTAAGACTCATTTGTCTGAGCACATAACAATTGTTCTAACTGGACAATGTGTTGTTTATGATCAGAATGGCGAAAGAAAATCTGTACAAGCTCCGCAAGTTTTCGTTACTAAACCAGGAACTTTAAGGGCAATTTATTGTGAAACTGATACAAGTTGGGTGACTGTTCATACATCTAACACAAATTCAGTTGCAGAAATTGAAGATGAAATATTTGCGGATACTTATGAGGATTATCAAATGATTATTGAACAAAAATTTCTTGAGGTGACGCAATGACAGGCGCTGCTATTGCTGCTGCTGGTATTAGTGCTGCTGCGGCTGGAGGAAGTGCTGCTTCTGCATCTAGCTCATCTGCTGCGGCAAGAAAACAAAACGAAGACATAATGAAAGCTATCTATACTGGCTCTCATCAAGAGATGACGCCATATAGAAAACTTGGCAAACAAGCTGCTGCTGGTTATCAAGCTGGTATGCCAGGATGGGCTGATACGGCTCAGTACCAGCAATACATGCAGCCTTATACGCAAGAACAATATCGACAATCGCCATTGTATACGCCAATGGTGAACAGTTTGGCTGAATTACAGGCTACTCCAGGCTATCAATTCCAGTTGCAACAAGGCCAGCAGAATCTAGCTCAACAAGCTGCGGCTCGCGGTGGATTGCTATCTGGCGCACAGATGAAAGCGGCTCAAGGCTATGGTCAGCAACAAGCGGCTACTGGATTTCAACAAGCATGGCAAAGAGCGCAGGATGCGTATACTAAAGCATTTAATCAGAATCTAGCGCAGCAAGGCCAATACGGCAATTTGTTAATGGGCGCAAATCAACAAGCTGCAAACATTTACAACACTGGCGTAAACACTGGCTTAACTGCTGTGCAAGCTCCATATAGTCTTGCATCTGGTATGGCTGCTCCAATGATGCAATCAAATATGGCTAATGCTGCCGCACAAGGACAAAGCGCATTAGGCATTGGTGCTGGAATTGGCAATGTTGCCGGATCTATTTATGGTGCAGGAAAAGATGCTGGCTGGTTTGGAAATGTTCCATCTGGATCTTCTCAATTATCAACTGCTGCGCCTGGATACATTTCTCCTGGTGGTCCTCGCGCACTTTATTAAAGGCAAAAATTATGTCTGATCTATCTTCAATGTATTCAATGATGCTGGAAGCAACTAATCCTGCAACATGGGAAAAAAACTATCAACGCCAGAAGATGGGTGAGATGGAGCTTACTGAAAAGCAAAGAGCCATGGAAGATGAGCAAAGATTGCGTCAAATCTATAGCTCTGGCCGTCAACCAAGTATGCAAGAGTTGATGTCAATCAATCCTAGATTTGGTCTTGAACAACAAAAGGCCAACTATGAATTGATGAAAGAAGGCGCTGGCATACAAAAAACTCAGGCTGAAATTGCAAAATTAGGCTCTGAAGAACATGCAAAGAAAGCACAAATTTTTGCTAATGCTCTTGGTCCTGTAGTAGAAAACTACATGTCTTCTGGGCAACAAAATCCATATCAATTCAAACAGATAATAGGATCAACTTTGGCACAAATTGAAAATATTCATGGCATAAAGCCAGATGTGCCATTTGAAGATTTTACGCCAGAACAAATTCTTCAGTCTGCTGAAAGTTTTAATTATCCATCGCAAAGAATGAACACGCAGATGGAAATGAAAAAACGTATGTTGCCACCAGCAATGACCGCTGAACAACAATATGGCCGTGTAGAAATGGGTCCATATGGTCCAAAGGTTCAACCGCCATTGCCAAATGCGCCTATGCCAAGCGGTGGTTATCGTCCAGGGTATTCAGAGTCCGTTCAACAGCAATATGGTCAGCCAGAGTCTAATATTCCAGCACAAGATATTGACGCATTTAGAGCATACAAAGATTCTTTACCAGCAAATAGTAAAGAGCGTCAAGCGGCTGAAAAGGCTTTAGCTGATGCTATTAAGAAAAACCTTCCTGGGTCTAGGTTTGTTACGCCAGAACAGGAAATGGATCTTAGAACAAAAGAGGCTGGAGAAAAAAAAGCAGTTGAACTAGAAGTATCCAGAAAAGATGCTAACAAACAAGCAATTAACGCTTATTTTAGATTACGTCCTCCACAACAAATTTCAAAATTAATCCGCGAATCTATTCAAGGCGGTGGAGCAAAGAAAATTAATGAGCTTGCCAATCTTATTGGTGTAAGCATTCCAGGAGCAACTCCCACTTCTGCTCTTGAAGTTATTGCTCAACAAATGGTCGCATCTAAACCATTCCCTCCTGGTTCGCAAAGTGAAAAAGAACTAGAAGCAAGAATGAAATCTATTGGTGATCCATCAAGCGAAGTTCCAGCAGAACAGCGTTTAGCAAAATTTGATGAATGGTTGCGTGAGCAAGAAGGATTGATAGCTCAAGAAGCTGAATTGACTCCTGAAGAATTGATTGACAGAGTTTCTGAGGGTTATATTAGTAAAGAAACTGCCGCAAAAGTTTATAAGAGAATGCACGGGGGCAAATAATCATGGCTATGTCTGAAGATGAATTCTATAGCAAGATTGGAATGGCTTCAGAAAAAGCCCCAGAAGGATATGATGCTTTTTTAAAAGCGCTTGATGTTGCGGCTAATCGCAGAGAAAAGATGCCAACTGGCGAAGCATTAAAGCGCGGCTTTGGCTATGAAATGAGCAAAGCCTATGCTGGTGTAGCTCCTATGTTTGGCGGCAAAGGAAAGTCTCCTGAAGAGCTTGCAGCAGAAGAGGCGGCATTATCAGAGCGCGGTGGTTTTCCTGCATCTGCTGGTAGATTTGCTGGTGAAGCTGTCAAGATGGCTCCGACAATGCTTATCCCTGGAGCTGGTCCTGCTGCTGTTCTTGGCCGTGTTGCTGGATCTGCTGGTTTATCCTCAATGATGGAACCAGAAGATAGGACTAAAGCCGCTATTCTTGGTGGTGCTGGCGCACTTGGCGGTGAGGCTTTTGGTGCTGGCCTTAGCAAGTTAATTCGCGGTCCTGTAGCACAGCCTGGAGTTAAAGAATCCTATGAAGCTGGGTTACGTCCATCATTTGCTCAAGCAGTTGGCGGTGGTGTAAAGCGCTTTGAAGAGACAATGGAGTCTAGTCCGCTAGTTGGTCCGGCTATTACTGGACAACAATTAAGATCAATGGAGAGCTTTAACACATCAGCGATTGGCAAAATCATCGACGATCTTAATCGCGATTTGCCAGAAGCAAAGCAGATTAATGTTGGTGAGATACCAGCAGGTCGAGAAGGTTTCTTGAAAGCAGAAAAAGCCGCTAAAGAAGCCTATGGGCGTTTGACTGAAAACACATCTGGATCTATGACACCAGAGCTTGAGTCTGGTTTGCAGGGCATTAGAGATCTTTCTGTATCTATGCGTCCTGAGTATAGAGATCAGATTGACGCTATCATTAAGCATAGTCTTGAAAGCAGATTTAAGCCTGGGCAAAGAGTTGATGGCGTAACCATCAAAGAAATTGACTCAGAACTTACTAATCTTGCTGGAAAATACGAAAGTAGTGCTATTGCAGATGAACGCAGAGTTGGCGATGCTATTTTAGAAGCACAGCATCAATTGCATAATATGATGGAACTTCAGAATCCAGAATATGCAACTCAGTTACGCAATGCAGATCGTGCTTACTTTGAAATTCGTCAACTCGGTAAGGCTATGACTGCATCTGTTAAGGATGAGCTTGCTACGCCTAGTCAGTTATTGCAAGCGCTTAGGGCAAAAGATAGGACTGGATTTTCTCGCGGCAATTTACCGTTGCAAGAATACGCTGAAACTGCTCAAGAGCTTGTTGGCAATCGCTATCCTGAATCCGGCACTGCTGGTCGTCTACAAGCGAAAGATGTCATGGCGGCTGGAGCAACTGGATTCATTCCAGGCTTTGCGGCTGCTTATGCGGCTAAAGGTTTATATGCACCAGCAATTCAAGACTTTCTTGTTAGGCAAACTTTTAAAGAGCCAGGGCTAATGAGGCTGATGGCTATGGACGCTGCTAGACGTACATCACCGGCACTTGGCGCGGCTGGCGCATCATCAACACTGAACAGGTAAAATCATGACAGCATATCTTTCTCCAGTCCTGCAAGAAGCTCAATTTAATGGCGATGCAACCTTTCTAGTTGGCGGTCTAATCTGGTTCTACGCTGCTGGCACTAGTACGCCACTTCTTGCGTATCAAGATGAAGCTGGCACTGTTCCTTGGCCTAATCCGATCCAATTAAATTCTCGCGGTGAAACTGGCGGTACGATCTGGCTTGGATCATATGCAGACACTGGCGGTTATAAGATCGTTCTAGAAGGTGCTCCTTTCTATGGTCAAACCCATGGTGTTGTTATAAATAATTTTGATAACATCACTGGCGTAAATGATCCGAATTCAAGCACGACATCAAGTGACTGGATTTCTTATGCCGGATCTCCAAGCTATTTGTCTTCTAGCAGCTTTAGTGTTTCTGGCGATCAAACATCAATTTTCCAGCAACATCGTAGGGTTAAAACGATAAACAACGCTGGTGTTATGACTGGAAGCGTTATTTATTCTTCTTATGTTTCTGGCGTAACTAATGTCTATCTGTCCAATGACACTGGTAATGTTTTAGACTCTGGACTTTCTCAAGTCTATTATGGTTTTATTCAAACAACTCCATCATCAATTCCAAATTGTGTTTTCGCTGGTACGTCAACAACTGAATCCGCGAATGACATTTATCTTAGCTATGATGGCAGCACGTTAAAATATTCAATTGATTCTGGCTCTCCACAACCTATTCCGACAAGCGGATCTGTTGGGCCTACGTTCTTCACGGCAGCTACATCAACAGAAGGACAAATAGGCGCTGCATTTACTGGCGTAAACAATGCTTATGTATACAACAACGCTACGGCCTGGGGACTTGGTTCACCAACAAACACGGCTGTAAGATTTGATAGAGGCACAAGCACTTACAGTTATGGCGGGTTTGATCTTCCTACGCCAGCAGCTTCTGGATATGTAACTTTACCAAACAGTTTAGCTATCCAGTGGGGGCAGATTTCAAGGACTGGATTGTCTGGAAATCTTACTACAGGTTTTGTAAATTTTCCTGTTACTTTTGCAAATGGCGCTTATCAGATTACTAGTAGCATTGTTACTTTTACAAGCACTGCAACCGCTCCAGTAATAGTAACTGTTTCTACCGATACAAACGGACCATCTAATTTTTATTACGCTCTTAGACATCCAGCAAATACAACTGCTATAACTTTTAGCTATATAGCTATAGGTCATTAACATGATCACTAGTAAAGACTGTTTTGCTAAGTACGGCGATCCTAGGGCTAATGAGCATAAGTTCATGACGCTCTGGGATGTGCCTACTGAATTAGAACATGGCGCTATTCCAAAGCGAATCTATTGCAACAAGGATCTTGTGCCTTTGCTTGAGAAAGCGTTTAAGAACATCAATGATCGTTTTCTAGCAGAGCAAGTAAAGACCTGGGACGGATGTTTTAACATTCGCAAGAAGCGCGGTGCGGCATCTATGTCATTGCACTCCTGGGGCTTGGCGATTGACATCAACGCAGCATGGAATGGATTCGGCAAAAAGCCAACGATGTCACCAGCACTAGTGAAGTGTTTTACTGATGCAGGACTTGACTGGGGTGGCGTTTGGAAACGCGCAGACGGAATGCATTTTCAAATAGCCAAGTTATGACTCAGATCTGCAAAGTCTGTCTGGTCGAAAAGCCGCTTGGCATGTTTGAGCAAACAAACAAAAAAGATGGCAGACGAAAAACTTGCAGAAAATGTAGAAACAAAAGGCCAAGAGATAAAATAAAAGTAAGACGCTGCCAAGAAAGGTTAAAATACGGTATCACTAGAGAAAGCATTGGACCAAATGTTTGTATGATTTGCGGGTCTACAAAGAATATTTGCATTGATCATTGTCATGATACTAATACAGTTCGCGGATTATTATGTAGATCATGCAATCTTGGGCTTGGATTGTTAGGTGATAATATCTCTGGCTTACAACTTGCTGTAAAATACTTGGAAACTTTCTTGGAGAAATCTCATGGGCGATAAATTTGGCATTGCAATTAATGAAGCATCAACTTGGCGCGGTTTGGTCTATCTTATGATGGCTATTGGTATCAAAGTATCGCCAGAACTCCAGGGTGCTATTGTTTCTGCTGGCTTGGCGGTTGCTTCCGCTATTGCAATCTTCACCAAGCAGAAAGGTACTTAAAGTGCCAGATGATGAACTGAGGATTATTGACACTAGCAATGGTCTGACGAAAGAGGAACTAACAGAACTGAAGAAGCTAGCGGCCCTGTCTAAAACCGCTAAGTTCTTCATGGGGATTTTATTCTCCTTGCTCCTCTTTATTGGCTTTGATCATTTAGTGGATTGGTTCCAGCATAAGTGAGTCATGCACTGACGTTCCTAATGGTACTGGCAATATCTGGCTTGGCGTACGAACTTCTAGCGCTTCTATTTTGGTGATATTGCCGTATCTGTAAGCGGTTATTGGCTGTTGATCTGGCGCATGGATGCTAGTGATTGTTGAGCCATATTGATAAGCTGTTACGCCATTGGTGCAGTTTGTAATTGTTCCATAGTTGTAGCAGCTAACATCTGCAAATGTTGCTGGCGCAAATAAAAATGGTATCAAGATTTTGTGTAGCATTTTGTGTATCCAATATTTAACATTAAACTGCGTTGTATCGTAATTAGACTACGATTCGTCTGACTTCCCTAAGTTTACGGGGTCAGATTCCAAAATCTCCGTTTTCAATATATTAACCGCGCGCTCTGTTTGAGCAATCAAGTAATCTGGAAAAAGCCGAATATCTGCTTGGGCCATGCAATATGACTCAAGCGCCGATAGAAGCATTAAGCATTCAAGTTTGTCTTTTTTTGTCATGATTTTTTCCATCTCCAATTAAATTAATTATTATTTGGGTAATTACAAAACTCACAATGCCACGCATGGTCATGCCAGAACACTGGGTTAGCGCACACAGGACACTCTAGTACGCGAATATTTGGGCCATCAAGATCATCGTCATCTTCAGTATTCATTTTCTTTGTGCCTCTCCCAGGCTGCTAGGATAAAGTCATCAAGTTCTTTGATAGCGCGATCATATTTGTGATCTTTGAACCAGAACAGCACCATGTCTAGTTCATCGCCAGTAAGGATTTCATTGATTGGCGTTTCTTCGCGCCATTCTTCAAATGCGTAATGTTCGTCTTCGTCCATTGTTTTCTCCAGGCTATTAGTTGTGCCAGTTAGGTTCGCCAAAACCATCCTAAATAGAATTTTTAACTGGCACTTCATCTGATAAAGAATGCATGAAGTCTAGAAACTTCTTTGCGCTCATCTTTTTAATTTCATTTGTCTTGATTGCAGTGCCTAAGCCTTTCCAGCGCCTATAGCGGTCACGGAATACTCGATAGTTAATATCAGTAGCAATAGATTGCAAAAGTCTTTCTCTAGCGACCTCTGGGTCCATATCGACTAGCTCAAAGTAAGGATCTGATAGTGATGAGAATAGCCAGCGTAGGTCTGCATCAACATGGCATGGCTCAGTACATTTGCGGTTGATGCACTTGATTGCGTCATTGATGATTGCTGCGATAAATGACTTCTCTGGCGATTCAAATTCTGGCGCTTCTAAAGTTGTGTATAAAGTTTTTGATGTGTACATGGTCTTATATAAATAATGTCAGGCTCTCACATTCTGCTATATGGACACGAGAGAGGCAGCGCACTGTCCTGACTCTAGCGATGTTGCCGCTCTGCTAGCTTACGGTTAAATTTATCTGTTTAGTTTGATCTCGATCTGGCTTTTCTTGCGTACAAGTTCGCCAAGATGGAGGCTAAGTTGATTGATCTGCTGGTGATGGCGTTTGATCTGTAGCATGATCAATTTTAGTTTTAATCTTCTGTAAAAGTTGTTCATAAGAGTCTCGCATAGCTTGCGTCACGATTTCTACGCTGGCGTTCTTTTTTTTCTACTTTGTAGGTATAGCGCAGATTGTCGAACAAATGGTATGCGCCAGTAGCTACAAGCGTTGGCAGGATGAATCCGACTACGATGATGATTACGAATAGCATTTTTCTCTCCAGTTAGTGCGCCGTCCTTGGCGATTGATTGTTAGATGTACCCGTAAACAACGTATTGAGCCGCAAATTCTCTACCGGCTTTTCGAGTTTTAAGATCCAAGTATTCATCCGCTTTTAGCGCACCAACATCAAAAAAGTAGATCCGCCATTTATAGTAATTCCATTTGCTACCTTTAACGATTTTTGCTGCTCCCATTGGTCCTCGGTAGAGTTCGTCGCCGAAAGTTGCGTCTTTTTCGATAGTGATTGCGTTCATCTCTCTCTCCAGTGGTTGCCAGTGCTGAATTGCTCTGGACTGACGACTATCATAGTCTTATTATTTAAGATGTCAACAGGTCAGATGAAAAAAATTATCCCCATTGATCTGCCATTGCTTTAGCTATGCCAAGATATGTTCTGCTGCGCTCTTTCCAACGATCTGCGCTAGGACCTAGCTTGTTTTGGCCGTTTTGTGTTTGATTTGCTCTCCGAGTCTTGTTGTCGCCAGGTAAAGGATTTGTCGCTATCAACGGCGATAAACCGCTTAACCATAAGCACGTTTTCTTGCTGGCATCTTCACCAAACCACCAAGGCTGAATGATTTGGTCTGGCTTTCTAATACGTGATGAGATGATCGACACTGGATTTTCTATGCAAATGCGCGGTATAGGTGCGTACATCAACTTTTTAACAAACTCCAGCGCGTCTTCAGTTAATTGTGGATCTCTTAATCCTCTTGTAGTCCAGTGCATACCGGATACAGCAAGATAAGTGCACGGCGGGTGAGCGATCATCATTTCCCAATTATCATTTATTAGTGATAAACAATCGCCAACAATATGATGATCAGAATTATCTTCTGATGGTAAAAGATCACAACTCCAAGCATCATGCCCAAGTGCTCGGAAAGATTCTCTAACTCGGCCAGAATATTCACATGCCACTAGAATTTTCACTCAACTATCCTCGCGTTAAATTCATCTCTTAATGATTCAACGGTATCATCCGCAAGCGCACAAGCAGAAGGATTAGCGATAATCTCTTTAGAGCTATACACGCGCTCGTCAGGTTCACCATTGCGGACATGTTGGCTATCAATGATGTAAACAGCCTCATTAGGGCTGCTGGACTCCGCTCTGGTCCATGGAACTAGATCAGGGTGCAGGACATGCTGGTTACAGCCTTGATGTTGCCAAGACACTGGAATAGGCTCGTTCTCGTTTCTAGCACAGAGCCATTCTGAGTCCGCTGTAGGAGTTGAATGAGCGCAAGTTCGGCAGTTGACCTCCTCAGTCATGTGTGTCTTATGACAAAACGTATGTGCTGGGCACATTTTGCACTCATACCAAACCGGATCAGCACTAATCGGCTCTGGCATGTATTCTGACAATGCAATCTTCTTGCCGCGCTCAATAGCTTTTGTGGCGGCAGTGTAGTTGAAGTCAACTATCTCAGTATGGATCTCGTCATTGTCTTTACAGATAGCAAAATACAGGGCTTTCTTAACCTTCAGACCTAGCATGTAGCCCTGCATCTGAATGTAATGCACTGGCTTTTCTTTCTCCAGGCCATGCTTGACTAGTGCCGTGAAGGACTTCTTGCTATGTGTCTTGATCTCCAGCACTAGATTTTCGGCCTCATGTCCTGGTACGCCAGCAGTTAATAGGCCATCTGCTGATCCTGAGATATGTGAGCCAAAGTCTACATGCGTCTGGCGCGAGTTAATGCCAATGCCGATAGACTTAAGATCCTTGATGACCTGATCTTCTTCTAGCTGACCGCGCCTAAATAATCTAAGCAAACGTCCAGAATGTTTTTGTATGACTGCCCATCTGAAACTGAGCCATAAGTGACGGTCACAAGAATGACCCAGAAGAGAAATTCCGAGATGAGGGCGAGGTAATTCCTGATTGTTCGCATGATAATGATCGATTAACGAAGCAATTGTGTTTGTTGTGTCTTTTATTTCCAAGGCCATACTCCAGTTTAGGTCGGCACTTCCTTGTGCCAATGGCTGAATTATTTTTTCTTCCAGGGCGGTGCGGCTGTTTCAGATCCGCTAGACTTTGGTGCGGCGTTAGACACAGCTTTAAAACCAACTACGCGATTCTGAGCGCCATAGCCTTCTGATTCCTGGATCTCTACCTTGATCTGGCATTTGCCGCCAATGAGTTCATCAGTGTCGCCAATCTTGGCTAGACCGATTGCCCGCATCAGATCACCTAACTGTATACGTCCGATCTCCTCGGCTTTGACGTTAGCATTGCGGATCGTGATCATGCCAAAGACAACACGTCCTGCATTGGTTGGCCCAAGAATGTCATAGCGCACATTGATGTACTGACCGCCAGACTTGGAGTCTTTCAGAACCGCATCCATAACACTGGCGGTGTACCAACCCATGGGAATAGGGTCAAAACCTCCAGTGCTATTAGTAGGCAAAGAATCAAGAGTAAAAACCTCATTTAAATTAGCCATGATATGTTCCTTAATGTGATTGTTCTGCAATGTTAATATCTAGAAGTTCTTCTAGTTCAATCTGCATCTGCTCAGTAACACTGGCAAATGTGTTTAATGCTTGATCGGCGCTAATTGATGAGCCAATCTCGCCAAAGCACTCGACAAGCATATTAGCCAATGCTGATATGGCTACTACCATCTCAACACCTTCTAAAAGGTCGTTTAGTTTTTCACTAATTTCGTCAAGTTGCTCTATATTTTCAACTCTGTCGATGATGCTCATAGTTCACCAGTGATTTTGCGGATGATTAAGCCAAGGTCGGCATCTTCCCAGGGTGATAACTTTCCTGATCGGTCTTTTGCTGTCCACAGCCCGTCAGAATCGCACATAAGCCCACGATGATTGTTACCGTCACTATCGCGCTCAACACGCAAAGCGAGAACTTCATCAAAGAAATAAGGTAGCATCTGACCGAGTTTATTTCCTGGCATGCTGGGGCTATAGAGGATTCTTCCGTTTTCATCTGTCGCTTTCTCCGTTTTGGCCGACATGTACACATGCTTGCTAGGCAAATCCCTAAAAGCGCGAATCAGGTCTGTCATTTGTTCCTGAAGTGCGCCATAGGCTTGTCTAGGGTCTTTGGTCAGTTTTTTCTCAGTGTTAAGAACAACTTCCGCGATCTCAGAGATGCTGTCGATTGCGACACTCTGGAACTGAGCAGCTTCTTTTGACTGCGATAGCCATTCAAAAGCCTCCATAAGTTCTGTCATGTTGGTGATGTTGAGATACGGAATCTCTAGATCAGCAAGTGCCAATAGACCGCCTTCTGCTGAGATCACTACTGGTGTTGGAAGAGAACCGATAAGAGTGGTCTTACCAGCGCCGGATTGACCATGGACCAAGATCTTGACGCTATCGCTAGCGTAACCCTTGGTGGTCATTAGTTGTATTGCCATTTCATACTCCTTTGTTGTAAAGCCGTTCTTGCTGGCTCGTTGACAATGCTAAAGACTTACGCATAAGATGTCAACAGGCAAACACAAAAAATTAGGAGGAAGCCTAAATGATGACGCTTGAAGAAGTACGCGAACAATTGTTAGATAGACGCATTGACATGGTAGCGGACGCTACTGGACTGCATTACAGCACTGTTTGTGATGTTCGATCTGGAAAAAATGACAATCCTTCATACAAGACAGTGAAAGCTCTTAGTGACTATTTTGAGGAAAAGAACAATGGATAAAATAGATTCAACAGTTGAATTAATTCAAAACGCTATGTGTGATGCGTCTTTACTTTGTCATCAGTGGTGTCGCAATGAAGATTATGGTTATACCTTTAGTGACCTTGTTGCAGTAACAAAATTAATTATTGAACTGGATCTTAAAGAACTGGAACGCTCATGATTTTTGAAAACATTCCAATAGAGCTTAAAAGCCTTCCGAGATGGGTGTGCTGGCGTGACATCAACAAACGAAAAATACCATTTGATGCGAAAACTCTTAACGGAAAAGCAAGCAGCACCAATTCTGACACATGGGCCACTTATGAAGAAGCGTTGCTGGCCTATGAAGAACGTGCTAACGAATCAGATGCTTTCACTGGAATAGGCATTGTCTTAAACGGCGATGGATTAAATGGCGTAGACATTGATCACTGCTTTCACGATGGTAAGCCATTGCCGGAAGCGTTAAGCCTCTTAGAGCATCTTGGTGCAGCGTACATAGAAATATCTCCAAGCGGAACTGGCCTAAGAGCGTTTGGCTATGCTCCTCCTTTAAATCAGGGCTGCAAAGGAACCTGGGATGGTTTGGCTATTGAGCTATACAGCACTGAGCGTTACTTAACTCTGACTGGCAATGCGATAAAGAACGAAGGCGCTTTACGTGAGTTTAATGGCTTTGAGTCATTAGCCTATGCTATTCGCGTAGACAAGCGCGTAGATAAAGTGACTGGCGAGATCAGTGAAATTCCACAGGATGAACGCCATGCTGAACTAATCAAACGCATCATCACTGGCGAGGTTTATCACGATAGCTTGCGCGACATAGCGTATAGCTTAATTGGCGGCGGTCTGCATCCTGGCTCCGTTGTTAACCATCTCAGGGCGTTGATGGACATGTCAACAGCGCCTCATGATGATCGCTGGTCCGCTAGACGTAGACAAATTTCTGACCTAGTTAATAGCGCTAGGCGCAAGCTAGATCTTCCAGATCCTTTTGATGTTAGCTTTCTAAAGGAAGATGAGGATCTTCTTGATGCAATGGGCGGCATTTATGCGGATCAACTATCTGACACTTATGAACCGCCAGATGAATTGATACAGGATCTGCTAGTTAACAGAACCATATCCATCTTATATGGTGATAGCAACTCTGGTAAGACCTTCTTTGCTATTGACATGGCTTGTCACATATCTAGTGGCCGTATCTGGTTTGGAAAACAGGTAGAGGAAGGGCTTGTCGTCTATCTTGCTACTGAGTCGCCGGAGACTGTTAAGGCAAGAATACAAGCTCATCAAAAATATCATGATAAAAAAATTCCTAACCTTCTTATTATCCAAGTAGCCGTAAACTTTCATGAAAGCGATTATGACGTTAACCGCATAATCACCCTGGTTAAGCAAGAAGAACAAATGCGCAACGTAAAGTGCAAGCTAATCATTGGTGACACTTTGGCTAGGATCTCCGCTGGCGCTAACGAAAACTCAGGAACAGACATGGGTCCGATCATGGCGCGGTTTGACCACATAATGAATAGTGTCTCCAGCGCGGTTTTAATTGTTCATCATTGTGGTAAAGATGCGGCAAAAGGCGGTAGAGGCTGGTCTGGTATTAGAGCGCACATTGATACTGAAATAGAAGTATCAGAAAAGGATAATATAAAATGCGCCACTATTACCAAGCAAAGAGCATTATCTAGCAAAGGCGAAGAGTTTTACTTTGAATTAGAAGTTCTAAAAATGGGTAAAACTAAGTTTGGTGCTGATGCTACTACTTGTGTAGTTAAGCCATTAGATGATGAGAATAAGCCAAAGAAAACAGATTCTAAATTAGCAAAAAACATGAAAACATTTGTTAATGCTTGGATAGAATCTGGCGCAGATGTTATTAATGACTATCCATATTTGAGCAAAGACGATCTAACCATCTATCTTGAGCGCATGGGATGGGCAAAGCAGACCATCAAGAACCATCTTGTCGCCAGCAACACTGACAAGCTAATCGGCTTTTTACTCAATGGTGCTATCATAGAACCATACAAGGCAGGATGGATTGTGGTCAATGAACTGGAAAAAACATGCATGCTTTTACAAAAAGATGACTAAGCTAATCGTACCCAAAGTACCCGGGGTACACTTTAGGTACTGGGTACAATCGTACCTAAAATACCTAAGGTACGTTTGGGTACTGGGTACAGGCTTCCGCAAGTCATTGATTCTTCGTACCCGAAATACCCCATGCCTATAGGCTGGGTATTTGGGTACGGTAATGATGCCATCCAATGGGTATGACCATGCGGACAATCACATTAGAACTTCCTTATCCTGTTTCGATGAACGCAATCTGGCGCGTCTACAAGAACAAGCAAGTTCTCAGTAAAGAAGCGATCCGATATCGCAATGAAGTCAAGTACGTTGCAAGCAAGCACAAGATTGCTTTGACTAGCGATCAGGTCTCTGTGATAATAGAACTGAGGCCAAAGGAGACGATGTCTGGGCGTGAGTCAAAGGTCATCATAGATCTAGATAACTGCATTAAAGCAACTCTAGATGCGCTCCAGGGTATTGTATTCGCGAATGACAAACAGGTGCGCCGGATCTATGCCTACTATGGCGAACCAGTAATCAATGGCGGTTTGATAATAACTATTGAGAAGTATGAATGAGCGACAGATATTTTGCTGAGTATATGCCGGTCTGGAAGCGTATCACTAAAGATAATAAGCCATCAGAAGGCGTAAAGATGTTATTAAGAACTGCATATGGTTCTGCGGTGGTCGGTCAATATTATCCTTCTGGTGAATTCACTCACTATTGCGGACTTCCAAAATTAAGCGATGAAGAAAAAGAATGGCTAAAACAAGAGAAGATCTAGTGGGTAGAATATTCGGCTATTGGACTATTCTGGACAATGCAGAAGATAAGATCTTTAGCACTCAGCGAAAACAAGTCGTTGTTGCAAAATGCCGCTGCGGAAAAATCAAGTCCGTTCTAGTGCAGAACATTCTAAATAAGAAATCACAGTCATGCGGGTGCTTACAGAAAGAACGTGCTAGTGCCTGGATGAGAAACAACTGGAAAAAGAAGAGGAGTTTATAATGCCATCTTTTCAAGAATTAGAACTAGACGTCCTACGCTGGGCAGAAGCTAGACAGATCATTCCGAATAGCAGCAGTCAGGTCCAGGCGCTAAAGTTAGTGTCCGAAGTTGGCGAACTATGCGATGCAGTCATCAAGAAGGACCGCGATGGGGTCATAGACGGCATAGGAGACTCGCTAGTCGTTTTAATCATCTTAGCCGACATAGAGCGCCTAGATTTACTTTCGTGCCTAGAATCGGCTTACAATGAGATTAAGGATAGGCGAGGCACTTTACAGCCCAACGGTGTGTTCGTAAAAGAAACATTAACAGCGCAAGCTGATACAAGAGTCAGCATTGACGATGCAACGCCGGAACAATGGGATGAGATAAGATGAAAGAGCAAACAACCTGGGCAGATGGCGAAAGAGGCGATGGTGCTAGAGACATTAACGAACATCAAGCTGGCGGCGATCATTACAAGCGCATGGCAGTTCAACCCTGGGAAGTCATGGAATTGCTCTTGACAGCAGAAGAATTCTCAGGCTATCTCAAAGGCTGTATAATCAAGCACTCTATGCGAAACAACTCTAAACCTGGCGAGTCTAATGATCTGGAAAAAGCCAAACACTACATGGCTAAGCTAAATGATTTTGAAAAAAGAGTGTTCTAATTGTGAATATTTTGAGCCAAATAGAACTTGTTTCGGCCATGGCTATTGCCTTGTTAATAGTCTATTGGATGACAGACCAGAACCCAAGGCTATGACGGATACTTGTGAACTTTGGATAGAAAGATCTGAGGATTAATGATGTCACGAATATGACAGACACTAAAATAGAACAAGATACTAAGAAACGTAAGCCGCCTCGCGCTGGAATGGGCAGACCTCCTGGCGCTTTAAATAAACAAACTAAAGAAATAAAAGAGATGTTAATGAAATCTCTTGAAGACGCTGGCGGCGCTGATTATTTTAGACAACTCGCTGAAACAAACTCATCTGCTTATGCTTCATTACTTGGCAAGATCATTCCCGCTGAAGTAAAGAATCAAATAACTGGCGCTGACGGCGGTCCAGTTCAACATTCAATCAAGGTGAAGTTTGACTGAAACCAACAAAATTCTTGACCTAAAATGTTGGGTTAAGTTTTTTGTTTTTGGTAGATGTTGTTTTTGCAAATCAACGCCAGCATTAAATAATCCTTGGCCTATTAATATTGATGGATCTTGTTGTGATGAGTGCAATAAAACAATTGTCGCAAATGCAAGAAATAGGTTAATTTGTGGAGACTGAAACAACAGCCAGCTTTCCAAAGAAGCTCCAAGGAATATTCCAACCATACCGTTACAAAGTAGCTTATGGCGGTCGAGGTTCTGGCAAGTCCTGGGCTTTCGCTAGAGCTTTACTAATCCAAGCCGCTCAATCTCCACTGCGGGTCTTATGCGCTCGTGAAGTGCAGAAGTCCATCAAACAGTCTGTTCATACGCTATTAGTCGATCAGATCCAGGCTTTAAACCTCGGACAGTTCTACAATGTCACAGAAACACAGATCTCCGGCATTAACGGCAGTACGTTTAGTTTTGCTGGTCTTGCTAATCATACCGTTGAAAGTATTAAATCATTTGAAGGCTGCGATAGATGCTGGATTGAAGAGGCTCAAACAGTATCCAAAAAGTCCTGGGATATTCTTATTCCTACTATTCGCGCTCCTAATAGTGAAATCTGGGTGTCTCTCAATCCAGACCTGGACACAGACGAAACCTATCAGCGATTTGTACTTAATACCCCACCTGACTCGCTCATTGTCAAAATAAACTACGCAGACAATCCCTGGTTTCCAGATGTATTAGAAAAAGAACGCCAGCATTGCCTCAATGTCGATATCAAAGGATATTCCAACATATGGGAGGGTGTGCCAAAGACTGTTGTAGATGGGGCCATCTTCGCTGAAGAATTCCAAGCAATGATCGACGACCACAGAATTACTCATGTCAAGCATGATCCGTTCCTCAAAGCACATGCGATCTTTGACCTCGGCTGGAATGATGCGATGACCATCATTGTTGCACAACGATCAGGATCAGAGTGCAGGATTATTCATTACATTGAAGAGTCATTCCAGACCTTAGACTGGTACTCGGCTGAACTAAAGAAACTACCATTCAACTGGGGCAAGATCTGGCTACCTCATGACGGTGTGACCAAAGACTACAAGACTGGCAAAAGTGCGGCTGAGATCATGACCGCTCAAGGCTGGGATGTTGAGATCATTCCAGTCGGCGATGTAGAACACGGCATAAAGCTATCGCGCATGTTATTGCCACATGTCTGGATGGATCAGAACACAACTAAGCGATTGCAGGAATGCCTCAAGCGCTATCGTCGTTCAATAAACTCAACAACTAATCAACCTGGCGGTCCATTGCATGACGAATATTCTCATGGCGCTGATGCTTTCCGTTATCTTTCAACATGTATTGATATGCTGAAGAATGATAATATTAAGCGCCGCAAAGATCGTGACACTGGCGTAGCCGGAAGCTGGATGAACTAACCAATGGTATTACTATGAACCTAGACGATGATTCAATCTTTAATTCCATTGGTATTAATGAGCCAGCGGAAGAGCCAGATGAGAAGCTGCTTAATGAGATCCGTAAGAGATTCTCTCAAGCAGTAGAGTTTGAAGCACAGAACAGACAAGAGCGGTTGGATGACATCCGATTTGCGCGTCTCGGCGATCAATGGCCGGAAGCCGCAAAGTATGACCGCAATCGGCCAGGAAAAGAACGGCCAATGCTGGTAGTCAATCGGCTATTGCAGTTCCGTGATCGAGTGGTTAATGAGATCCGTCAGAATACGCCAAGCATTCGTATCAGGCCAGTCAATGATGGCGCTGATCAAGAAACAGCAGAAGTCTTAATGGGCTTAGTGCGTCATATCCAAGATAATTCAAATGCCTCTATAGCTTATGACACAGCAGTCGAATGGCAAGTAGACACTGGTCTTGGCTATATCCGCGTTCGCAATGACTGGTCATCCGACACATCATTTGATCAAGAGATCTTCATTGACCGCATTCCTGATCCGTTCAAGGTTTATTACGATAACCATAGCAAGAGTCCAGATGGATCTGATGCTGAATGGTGTGTTATCGCTGAAGAGATTGCGAAGGAAGACTTTAAGCGCCAGTATCCTAATGTAGATCCTACGCAGTTTGATGATGCTGGCAATGGAGACATGCAGGGCTGGTATTCAAAGGATTCAGTGCGCGTAGCTGAGTATTATTATATCGAGCATGAAGAGCAGGAAATATCTGATCCTGAGACTGGTCGCACTAGAACGGCAGACGTTAAACGCTGCATGTGGTGCAAGGTCACTGGCTCTGTAGTGCTGGAGCG
>Ga0208103_1000139_pt1 | contig 39127 bp, 31 predicted proteins | sample CryBogmetaGMA75M_FD_184550 | JGI IMG/M metagenome (GOLD analysis project Ga0208103, IMG submission 184550) | Freshwater microbial communities from Crystal Bog, Wisconsin, USA - MA7.5M (SPAdes) | ecosystem: Environmental > Aquatic > Freshwater > Lake | place: Crystal Bog, Wisconsin, USA... | reverse complement strand
TTCTGCAGCACCGTGGCTTCCGAGCATATCCCTGATTTTCTTCAATTCGGCCTTAATGCCTTCCATCCGCTCTTTGGTTGCAAGAATTTCCATGACCCCTGCCGCTATCTTCTCCGGACTTGCCTCAAACTGGATTAACTCAGGGACAACTGTCTTTCCGGCAATGATGTTGACGAGACCGATATGATCAACATTAATTACCATCTTGCCTACATAATAGGAAGGTGCAGACACTTTATAAATAATAATCATGGGTGTCTCCATCAGAGCCGTTTCCAGGGTGGCAGTTCCCGAAGCAACCATGGCTATGTCCGTACAACCGATGACATCGTAGACTTCATTGGGGATAAGCCTCACTGGCACGGAATGTTTTGCAATTATTTGTGAGACAAAAGCAATATCAAGCGTATCGGCAAGAGGCAGCACAAATTGGACAGGCCTAATTTTTTTCTCGATGATCTCCGCTGCCCCGAGCATAACAGGGAGGAGTCTAGTAACCTCTGACTGCCTGCTTCCGGGAAGAATTCCCACAGTTGTCACCTTTTCACGGAGATCGAACCGACGCAGCGCCTCCTTGCGGGGATATTTCGTCCTGACTACATCCAGGAGGGGATGGCCGACGAAGGTTGCATCAACACCTGCTTCCCTGTAGAGATCGGCCTCAAAGGGGAGAATCACGGCCATTCTGTCCACGATCTTCTTGATCTTCCCGATTCTTCCTCTTCGCCACGCCCATACCTGGGGACTGATATAGTAAAATACCTTTATGCCATATTTCTTCGCTGCCTTCGCGAGAGGAAGGTTGAAATCCGGGTAATCAATGAGGATGATAAGATCGGGTCTGTCTTTCTTCAGTGATGACTTGAGTTGAGCCATGACTTTCAGTATCATTCTCAGTTTAAAGACAACCTCCGTGAGTCCGACAACAGCCATATCTGCGGCATCTGCTATCAGCTCTACGCCGGCCTCCTTCAAATTCCTGCCGCCGACTCCATAGAATCTTATTTCCGGATCGATCTTGTGCATTGCCTGTACGAGGTTTCCCCCATGGAGGTCGCCCGAGGCTTCCCCCGCCACAATCATGATTCGTTTTCTGCTGCCGATTTCTTTATCTTGTCCGTCTATGAAAAGGGATGTTTCAGGGTGCATGGTTGATCACATTGCTTACGTGTTCAATCTCCTCTTTTTCCAGCTCGGGGAACATGGGCAGTGACAGTACCTCTGCGGCACATATCTCACTGTTCGTCAGGTTCTCCGTACTAATGTTCTGGCGGGTGAATACCTCCTGTCTATGGAGAGGCACGGGGTAATAGATCGCGGAGGAGACGTTCTCATTTTGCAGGGTTTTCATGATGCCATGCCTGTTTTTTGAGCGGATCGTAAACTGATGATATACATGCCTGCAAAGAGGAAGCTCAATGGGGAGGGTGATATCATCTCTCTTGATGAGCGTTCTGTATATGTCCGCATTAATGCGGCGCTTGTCGTTGAATTCTTCGATTTTTTTCATTTTGACGCGGATGATTGCCGCCTGGATCTCATCAAGTCGGCTGTTATAACCTAAAGTCGTGTGATGGTATTTGATGGTGCTCCCGTGGTTCCGGAGAAGCCTCATGTTCTTTGCCATTTCCTCATTGCCGGTGATAATCATGCCCCCGTCGCCGTAGCCGGCTAGATTTTTGCTCGGAAAGAAACTAAAACAGCCGCAGTCACCGCGGGTACCCACTTTTTTCCCCTTATATGTTGCACCGAAGGCCTGGGCGCAATCCTCAATGACTCTGATATTATATTTCGCCGCCAGAGCGCAGATCGGATCCATATCCGCAGGATGGCCGAAGAGATGGACAGGGATGATCGCCTTGGTCTTGCTTGTAATTTTCTCCTCTACCTTGCCGGGGTCGATGTTGAATGTGTCCGTAACAATATCCGCAAATACGGGTATTGCATGAAGAAGTGATATGACGTCCGCCGTGGCAATGAAAGTGAAGGGTGTGGTAATAACCTCATCTCCCGCTCCGATTCCGCAGGCCCGCAGAGACAGGAGCAGGGAGTCAGTCCCGCTTGCTACACCAACGGCATGGGAGACACCGTGATACGCGGCTATTTCTTTTTCCAGTTCCGCCACATTCGGTCCCAAAATGAACTGACCGTCTTCAAGTACATTCTGTATAGCTGCATCGATGGCGGCTTTGAGATTCTGATACTGTCTCTTGAGGTCAACCATGGGTATCATGGAAGCAGCTCCTGCGATCGCTTAACCTTTTCAGCAATGAGAAGAGCTAATTCCAAAGCGTCTCTCCCTTCCTTGCCGGTGACAGGCGGCGGATTCCTGCTTATAACTGCTTCAATGAACGAGCGAATCTCTTCCTCCAAGGGATCAAGTATTTTCACTTCCACAGGGTTTGCGCTGATTTCAACATTTCCTCCCGCACCGTTTTTCCTGCAGAGAGAGACCAATTCGCGTTTCCCATAATCTACTGCGTGATACCCCTCAAACCCGAAGAATCTAATCTTCTGCATTGTCTTTCCCGTTACCCTGCTGGCCGTGACATTAGCCACGCAACCGGAAGAGAAGGTTATCCTCGCATTGGCAATGTCCACCTTATCCGAAAGGATGGATACACCCACGGCTTCCACATTCAGTATGGGTGACTTGACAAAGTGCAGGATTATGTCGAGATCATGGATCATGAGATCAAGAATGACATCCACATCCGTGCCGCGCTCGAAGAACGGGTGGAGGCGGTGAGTCTCAATGAAAAGCGGTTTTCCGATAACCGTTCTCAGTGCAACGATTGCCGGATTAAATCGTTCAAGCAATCCTATTTGAAATATCAAACCTTTTGCTTCGGCAATGGCTATGAGTTCGTCAGCCTCCTCGATAGTCGTTGTAATGGGTTTTTCCAGCAGGACGTCGATGCCCGCTTCCAAGAAGTCTTTTGCGATCCGGTAATGGGATATGGTTGGAACGGCAATACTGACTGCATCGACTGAACTTAAGAGCTTGCGGTTATCGGACATAGCAAGGCAGTCGTACATTTCGGCTGCCTTCCGGGCACGCTCCTCTTTGATGTCTACCACGCCGACAATCCGGCAATTGGACAACCCGCGGTATTTTTGCAGGTGGTAGTTACCTAAATGACCGATACCCACCACACCGATTCTGATTTCTTTCATATGGCAGACGAGATGATAAATTCTAATGCATCATTTCATAGATGCGAATGTACAACTGTCATTTCGAACTCAGCGGGGAACCTTTCAAAACCATCAGGCCTTAGAGTTATCTTGTGATCCCCCTCGCCGATCTGGTTTCGATGAACTCAACGAACTGCCTTACTTCCGGAATATCATCAACCTCGGCTTTGACCTTTGCGATTGCCACAGAGAGAAGGAGGGATGATCTAAAAACAATCCTGTAGGCTTTTTTCAGCGCTTGTATCGTTTCCTCTTTGAAACCCCGGCGCTTCAGTCCTATTATATTGAGACCATACAGCTTTGCATAGTTGCCGGAGGCCATGACGAAAGGGGGAACATCCTTGGAAACGGCGGAAGCGCCGCCGATGATAGCGTGCGCCCCTATGCGAGTAAACTGATGGATGCCGGTTAATCCGCCGATGATAGCGTGATCTTCTACATGTATATGGCCGGCCAAATTGGCAGCATTGGCCATAACGATATTATTTCCCAGTTTACAATTATGCGCCACGTGGCAGTAAGCCATCAGAAGGTTATTATTTCCTATGATGGTTACCCCGATATCGGCCGATGTGGCCCGGTTGATGGTCACATATTCCCTGATTGTATTATTGTTTCCGATAACAACCCGAGTCTTTTCTCCCTTGAATTTCAGGTCCTGGGGGGTTGCGCCGATTGAGCTAAATTGAAAGATGCGGCATCCCTCTCCGATGTCGGTATTGGCATCAACTACCACATGAGGTCCGATAATGGTGTTCTTTCCGATATGCACATCGGGCCCTATGACCGTATAAGGGCCAATCTCGACGCCCTCCCCGATATGGGCCTCCGTAGATAAAACTGCTGTAGGGTGAATATTCATAGTAGATCCCTGAAATCGCACATCCTGATATTTCAATTCTAAACAAATTCAAAATACAAAATCTTCTGTGCATTTGGATTCTGACATTGTCCAGCACTCAGGATTTGGTGCTTTTAGTTTTATTTTTTATATCCTTTTCCAGTTTCTCCAGTCTTTTCAATATTGACGCTACGTTCTTGCGCATTTGCGGAAGTTGTGAAACACATGCCTCTACGCGCAGCCATTGTCTGTGAGGCAAATGGGGTGAACCGGACACAACCTGGTTTGAGGGGACGTCGTCATGAACACCTGACTGGGCGCCAACCATGACATGATCACCGAGGTCGATGTGGCCAACGAGACCTGCCTGACCTCCTAGGATAACGCCCTTTCCAAGTTTTGTGCTTCCTGAAATGCCAACCTGGGATACAATTACGGAGTATTCACCAATTACCACATTGTGGGCCACTTGTACCAGATTATCGATTTTTACACCCCTTTGTATCCAGGTTTTATCAATGGTGCCCCTGTCTATGGTGGTATTGGCTCCCACTTCAACGTCATCGTCTATTTGAACAAAGCCTACCTGGGGAATCTTTATATTTTCCCGTGCCGGCCTGGCAAAACCAAAGCCGTCACCACCGATAATGACACCGGCATGCAGGATAACCCTCTTTCCGATAATGCACTTTCGTGATACAACAACGTTGGGATAAAGAATGGAGTCTTCACCGATTACAACACGACGACCGATGTAGACACCTGGATAAATGATAACGCCCCGTTCAACTCTTGCATCCCGTCCGATATATACACCGGGATAGATAGTCGCATCTTCTGAGACGATTGCGCCTTCCTCGATGAATGTTTCCGTACTAATCTTGGGCGGATCATGGTCTTCCGGATAAAAAAGACCCAGGACCCGGCCAAGGGCGATATAGGGATCATCAACGACAATCAGGTTTCTGTCGTCCCTCTCGATTCGGGGCGAGACCAAGATGGCAGAGGCTTTCGTTGTCTCAAGTGACTTCAAATATTTGGGGTTTGCGATGAAGCTCAGATCGCCCTTTCCGGCCTCATCGATTCCCCGGATATCGTGAATGACTACTTCCGGGTCTCCTTTGATCTTGCCACCTAGAAAAGATGCAATTTCGCCCAGCGTCTTTTTCAATTTGCTATCTCTAATTTCTTAGTTTTTCGATTTGAAGGTTTTGTTGAATTCTTCAATAACCCTCTGGGTCAGGTTATTTTCTTTCGCAAAGTAGGCAACGGGCATGCTGCCGAGATCAATGATCAGTGTATATTTTTCCTTATCACCAATGGCATTTATTACTTTCAAAATTTCGGGAACCAACTTCTTAGAAAGCTCCTGATCTCTTGCCTGAAGCTCTTCATTGGCATCCTTAACCACCAACTGGTAATCCCTGAATTTTTTCTGGTATGCCGCCTCTTTCTCCTTCATGGCGCTCTCTGTCAGAACGGATCGCTGCTTTTCCAAGTCCTCCTTAAGCTTTTTCATTTCCCCTTCCCGCTTCTGTATCATGGCCTTGTCTTTTTCGTAGAGCTTGCCGAAATCTTCGGCGGACTTTTTTCCGGCATCGGATTTGACCATTATTTCTCGCATGTCGATAAAGCCTATCTTTTCAGCGGCAAATGCGCATGTGCCACATAGGAAAAGTGACAGGATGACAAATACCATTGAAATCAGCAGACCACTTTTTTTCATAACCTTTTCCCCCTTATTAATTAGAATGATATGGCATGTCTACATAAACATACCTATTGTGAATTCAAATCGGTTTGAAGCTTCATTGTCCTTTTGGTCAAGGACATAGCCCCATTCGAGCCTCAGGGGACCGATAGGAGAGTACCACCTGATACCAACTCCTGCCGTTCTCCTCAGGTCATCGAAATGATAACCGCTGTCCCAGGCATTGCCGGTATCGTAAAATACAACCCCCTTCATCCCGGCATTCTTAATCAAGGGAAAGATGTATTCAAAGTTGAAACACAACATTGTAAAGCCGCCGATAGGATCATTTGTGACGGGATCTCTTGGCCCAACATCACGAAGTCCCCGGAGAGTATCTATTCCGCCCAGATAGTAGCGCTCAAAGATCGGGATGTCCGTTTCCGCAGTACGTTGTATGAAACCGGCTCGCGCGCGCACACTGAATACAGTATCCAGAGGCAGGGGATGGAACCATGAAGACCTCGCCCCATATCTGATATAGTCTGTGCTGCCCTGGAGCGGCCCTCCCGCATAATCAATGGTACCGCTGTTCTTGTAACCCTTCGTGGGAAACATCCAGTCATCAGTAGTATCCTTTGTGAGGGTGAAGGACACCACGCTCTCTGTCGTCTTTCCGGCCTGTTGCTTGATTATATTCGCTGCGGTGTCCTGGACATCCGTGACATCATTTGTAAAAAGCCTATACCCTACATAACCGGATACATACGGCCAGAGAGGATAACCAAAGGTCGTTCCAAACCCCTTCGTGTTTAGATTGTAACTGTCATATTGCCGTTGCGCGCTCCAGAGGTCAAATTTGCTCCACAGGGGAATGTCAAACAGCCATGGCTCTATAAATGAGAGTTCGTACATGTTCGATATAGACCCGATGCTTGCCTTGAGGCTTAATATCTGTCCCCTGCCAAAGAGGTTTTGCTGGGAGATCTGGGCGGTGCCGACGGCACGGTCCTGGGCTGAGTATCCTGCACCGATACTGAACATGCCCGTCGGTTTTTCCTTGATGTTGATATTGACGTCCGTCAATGTTTCGTCAGTACCCTTTTCTGTCTGAAAATTTATCTCTTCAAAGTATCTCAGGCGATTGAGAGTCATGTAGCTACTCTTGAGCTTGCTGCTGCTATAAAGATCACCTTCGTTAAAAGCGAGCTGCCTCCTGATTACCTTATCTCTGGTTTTTGTGTTACCCGTGATGGTTATCCTGTTGAAGAAAACCTCGTGACCTTTCTTAATATTGAAAGTTACATCCACCGTCTGGTTTTTCTCCTGAGGAACAGTACGCGGCGCAATGTCTGCATATGCGTAACCATCATCATTACAGGCTTGGGTAAGATACTCCATATCCTTCATGACAGCTTCCCTTTCGTAGAACTCTTTCTTGCTGATACGCAAATTATTCAGGAGTTCAGACCGGGAAACAGTCAATGTATCGCCTGTAATATCGATCTTGCCTACTTTGAATTGTTTTCCCTCTACTATCGGTATTTTTACATAAATCCCTTTCTTGTCATGCGTAATTTCAGGTTCACCGACCTGTGCATTGATAAAGCCGTGATTCAGGTAAAATGCGTTTAGTTTTTCCGTATCCTGTTTTAATTGGTCTTTCTTCAGGATGCCTGAGTCGGTTAGAAAATGAAAAATGCCCCATTCCGTGAGGCTCATCATATTTTTCAGTTCTTTGCTCGTGAATGCCCGGTTTCCCTCAAAAGAAATGGTCTTGACATACAGCCTCTCATTTTCGGTTATATTGAAGGTGACAATGACATTCTTGTCGCCTTCTTTATCAATGGCATACTTGATCTCTGCATTGTAGTATCCCTTGTTATCGTAGAGGGCCTTGATTTTTTCTGTACTGGCGACAGTTTTTTCCGGGTTGAGGACCTGCTGGACTTTGAATGTCAGAACTCCTTCAATCTCACTCCTCTCGATGGCTTTATTCCCCTTTATTCTTATCTCTGAGATGAGGGCTTTTTCTTTCAAAAGAAAAGCGATGATCTTTCCTTCAGGACTGACAGTGACGTCCACGGCCACATCATCGAAATATCCCATCTTGTAAATAGCTTTGATATCGGAGGTGAGCTCTGCTTCCGAAAAGAGATTGCCCCTGGCACTTTTTATGACCTGGCCCAACGCGCTGCTTTCAATCTTCCGGTTACCTTTAAACTCAATCTTTGCTATCCTCATATCTGCGGCTATCTTGAGGAGTATATTTGTCCGTAATTGGGCAGAGATGGAGCCAATGGCTTCTATGCCTTTACCCTGTGCAAAGACTGCATGCAGCGTTTTTCCTTCCTTTACGTCAATGACTCTGGCGTCTACGCTGATTTGCTCTCCGAATGCGGAAAGACTTCCCATGATTACGTAATTGGCCCCTGTGCCCTTACCGACGTTGACGGCAAGCTTTTCATCAATCACCTTGCCCTCTATGGCTTTGGCAAATGAACCTCTCTCAATTAGCTGGATGCTTCTTGATTTGGCAAACTCCGTGGAGAGTCCTTTGTAGATGGCTTCCCGCAGATTGGCTGCATTTGCATGGGCGTGAACTTCAAATGGTAGGATGGCAATTTTTTTTCCGTCTTCCGCAAGAGCATTATGATGATGTAGCAGCAGGAGAGAAGCCAAGAGAATGATGATTTTTATGACAAGACTATTATTATTCATAGTTATAAATTTTTCCATCTCTTAGGCCTATGTTCTTCGACATTTTGTCGGCCAGCGTTCTATTGTGGGTAACGACGACAAGTGTGATTCTTTTCGTTCTATTGAGGTCCAGCAGGATATCTTCTATCTTCTTCCCCGTTTCGCTATCAAGGTTCCCAGTAGGCTCATCAGCCAGAATGATTTCCGGTTCCATGACAAGTGCCCGCGCCACGGCAACCCTCTGCTGTTCGCCTCCGGAAAGCTCGCCGGGTTTGTGGGTTAATCTGTCGCCGAGTCCCACTTCATGCAATATGGCTGCGGCCCGCTCTCTTGCTTTTCGGTACGGTAAACCGTGAATCAGAGCCGGCATCATCGTATTTTCCAGACTGTTAAACTCGGGCATCAGATTATGGAATTGGAAAACAAAACCAATCATTTTGTTTCTGAACTCTGCCAGTTTTTTCTTGTCCCACTGGAAGACATCAATGTCGTCAAAAAGTACATTGCCCGATGTGGGGTGATCCAGAGTTCCCAGAATATGAATAAGGGTACTCTTTCCCGCACCGGAAACACCCAAAATGGCAAGAGACTCACCTCGGGTTATGGTGAAGTCCAGGCTTTTCAAAACTTCAATTCTGTTACCATCCTTGATAAAGGTTTTACTTAAATTATTTAGTTGTATCATCAAATAAAATACTAAATTATAGAATCTAAATCCTAACATTTAGGATATTTGTAATTCCGTATTCTCCGGCATTTGGGCTTCAGCCCCTGGGGTCTCTTCTCCAGCCATCAATCATATCTCAGGGCTTCCGCCGGGTCCAGTTTAGAAGCCCTCCGGGAGGGGTAAATTGTCGACAGGAAACATATCAGCATGGTCCCTATAATAATGATGACGACATCGCTGTAATTGACCTGGGAAGGCAACTGGCTCAGGTAATATACATCTCCTGGAAGTATTTTGAAACCGAAAAGATTTTCGATGTATACAGATAGCTTCTCAAGGTTTAAGGCAACTGCAAGCCCTCCAATACAGCCCATAAAGGTGCCGATGGCGCCGATCGTCACCCCTTGATAAATGAATATCTTCATGATGCTTGCTGAAGTGGCTCCCATGGATTTCAAAATGGCAATATCCTTGTTTTTTTCCATGACTATCATAATGAGCGTGCATATTATGTTAAACGCTGCAACCAGAACAATGAGACTGAGGATGATGAACATGACCCGCTTCTCCAGTTTCAGGGCGGAGAATAGGTTCTTATTCATTTCCATCCAGTTCCTTGCCCAGAAAGGAAATCCCAGTTTTTTCTCTATGGATTTTGCGATGATATTCGCTCTGTAGATGTCGTTAACCTTGATTTCAAGGCCAGTTACCCGATCTCCCAGATTTAAGAATTCCTGACAGTCTTTCAGGGAAACGTATGCGAGGGTTGAATCATATTCATAGAACCCGGAATCGAAAATACCCACAACAATAAACCTTTTCATTTTGGGAACCATTCCCATAGGTGTGGAAATACCCATGGGAGAGATTATATTCACGGGGTCGAAGAGCAGAAGTCCCATATTTTTTGCCAGTTCTTTGCCTATGACAATTCCCGGAAGCATGGATGTATCCTTGCCGAGTCCTATGGTACTGCGCTGTTTATCGGAAAGATATTCAATGTTTCCTTCGTGCATCTTCCCCAGATTAATGACTTTGAAGGCGTTATCTACTGACATTCCCCGCAGGATTACACCGCTGGTGCGACCCTCATTTCTCAGCATGGCCTGACTGAATATGAATGGAGTGGAGGCGACGACACCTTCGACTTGTTCAACCTCGTTCATGACCTTCTGGTAATCTTTCATCGCCCCTGTGTACTGCATGAGAACGACGTGAGAATTTATTCCCAGTATTTTATTACGGAGGTCGGTCTCGAACCCATTCATCACAGCAAGAACAATTATGAGTGCGGCAACACCCAAGAATATCCCGGCAACGGATATGAATGTGATAATGGAGACAAATATCTGCTTTCGCTTGGCCCGGAGGTATCGGAGACTGATAAAAAATTCAAAGGACATGATTAATCTTATTCTTCCTTGCTTCTCAAAAGGGGGAAAAGGATAACGTCCCTTATGGAGGCAGAGTTTGTGAAGAGCATCACCAGCCTGTCGATACCTATTCCTTCTCCTGCTGTAGGCGGCATCCCGTATTCGAGGGTTCGAATATAATCCTCATCCATCTCGTGTGCCTCATCATCTCCGGCTTCCCTGGCTCTAAGCTGCATCACAAACCTTTCCCGTTGGTCAACAGGGTCGTTAATCTCGGAAAAGGCATTGGCGATTTCTTTTCCACAAATATAAAGCTCGAATCTGTCAGTTACCTCTGGATGATTGGGGGTTTTCCTGGCAAGGGGAGAAACCTCAACGGGATAGTGAGTTATAAAAATCGGTTGAATCAGCTTGTCCTCCACTTGTTCTTCAAATATAGCCATCATGACCATTCCCGGTGCATCACTGTCCTTGATGTTCAGGCCGAGATCCTTTGCGCAGGCGAGCATCCTGGCATCATCGGTGAGGACTTCGGCGTCTATCTTGCCATATTGGATAATTGCATCTCTTACTGAAATGCGCGGCCACGGGGGGGTCAGGTCAATCTCAGTTTCCAGGTACTGAAACTTCGGGGAGCCAAAGAGTTCGCAGGCGATGAAGTTGAACATCTCTTCGGTCAGTGCCATCAGATCCTCGTATGTGGCGTAAGCTTGATAAAATTCCATCATTGTAAATTCGGGGTTATGAAAGGTGGAAATGCCTTCATTCCTGAAACTCTTATTTATTTCGTAGACCCGTTCGAAACCACCAGTAACCAGTCGCTTCAGATACAATTCAGGGGCTATCCTCAGATAAAAATCCATGCCCAGGGCATTGTGATGGGTCTTAAAGGGGCGTGCCATGGCGCCGCCTGCCTTTGGCTGCATCATGGGGGTTTCCACTTCCAGGAAATCTCTTTCTTCCATAAAGCAACGTATAAGCTGAATGATGCGGCTCCTCCTCGCAAAGACCTCTTTAGTATGAGGATTAACAATCAGATCGAGGTGACGTTGACGGTATTTTGTCTCTATATCTGTAAGGCCATGCCACTTCTCCGGCAGGGGTCGTATCGCCTTTGAAAGGAGCCTCAGTTCATCAACATCGATCGTCAGCTCATTCGTCCTGGTTCTAAATATCTTCCCCGCGACAAAAACTATATCCCCCACGTCGAGCCTTTTGAAGAGCGAATAAGCCTTTTCTCCCACCTGATTCTTTCTGACAAAGGCCTGAAGCCTACCCGTTCTGTCCTGAATAATGACGAAAGAACCTTTTCCAAAGTCTCGAATGGCCATCAGTCTTCCCGCTATGGCGAATCTCTCGGCGATCTTGCCTATGGCATCACTGTCCATGTGGGCAAAACGGGTGATGATGGATGCGGCTGTGTCTTTGACCCGGGCATCATTGGGATAAAGATCAATGCCGTCAGCCTTAAGGGATTCTATCTTTCCCCTTTTCTTCCTTAATAGTTCGCTGTCTTCCATAGATAATCTGTCCAGTTCATATGAATCGAATTTGACTATATTTTTTTTGGGGATTAGTCAAGCATGATTTAAGATACGTCAGCGCAATGAGATCATTAAAGAATTCGCAAAAAGGAATTTTGAGCGACGGCAGGTCTCTCTGGACTCATAATTTGAACTGAGCTCAAGGTAAAGAGAGTAGTGAAGGCGTTATAAGAAGTTGCAGTAGGGAGGTCTTAAAATATTAGTGTTTGTTCACTATGCTGGACACTCTTAGCCATGACTGCTTATTTTTCCCAGCTTGATGGCGCAGAATTCGCCACACATAGTACAGCCCTCTTCTTTTGCGCTTTTACTGGTTTCCAGAAGTCTTTCAGTCTTCTCCGGATCAATGGAGGCCTTCACCTGGCCCTGCCAGTCGAATTCCTTTCTGCATCGTGCCATCATGATGTCCTTCTCGAAGGCGCCGGGGATTTCCTTTGCTATGTCTGCAATATGCGCGGCAATCTTTGAGGCTATGACTCCTTCCCTGACATCTTCAAGTGTAGGGAGACGCAGGTGTTCTGATGGCGTTACGTAACAGAGGAAGTCCGCACCCAATGATCCGGCGATCGCTCCGCCAATTGCTGAAGTGATGTGGTCGTAACCAGGGGCTATGTCCGTTGGCAGTGGTCCCAGGACGTAGAAAGGTGCGCCGTCACACAAGCTCTTCTGCAACTGTATGTTGGCCTGGATTTCATTGATGGGTACATGACCGGGGCCTTCGATCATGACCTGAACTCCTTCCCCTCTTGCTCTTTTTGCGAGCTCGCCCAGGAGAATGAGCTCCTGCACCTGTCCCCGGTCCGTTGCATCCGCGAGACACCCCGGCCGGAGACCGTCACCAAGGCTTAGAACCATGTCATAACGTTTCGCGATTTCTAACAGCCTGTCATATCTGTCATAGAGGGGGTTTTCTCTGTCATTAAATGACATCCAGTTTCTAATAATGGACCCGCCTCTACTGACAATGCCTAAAATCCGTCCTTCTTCCTCGATACATGCTACACTTCTTCTTGTCACGCCACAGTGAACGGTGATGAAGTCAACGCCGTCCTCGCCATTTTCCTCGATAACCCTGAACATGTCTTCAGCAGTCATCTCCATGATGGCTTTCTTTGCCTCCAGCATCTCAGCGGCAGCCTGATATATGGGAACAGTCCCCAGAGGAACAGTTGATGCCTCGATGATTGCCTGCCTGATCTTCCGGATATCTCCTCCTGTGGAGAGGTCCATGATCGTATCTGCCCCTGCGGCGACTGAAATTCTTACTTTTTTCAGCTCCAGGTCGAAATCCACACGATCCCTGGATGTCCCTATATTGGCATTGATCTTGGTTCTGAGACCCTTGCCTATGGCAAGGGGCGCTATTGCAGTGTGTTTTTTATTGCGGATTACCACGATATTGCCTTTTTCAACACCTTCACGGATAAATTCAGGGGACACCCCTTCCTTCTTGGCACATAGCTTCATCTCTTCAGATATGAAGCCATTTCGTGCTCTCTTCAATTGAGTCATTTTAGAAACGCTCCTGTAATAGTCGAACGATATAAACAATGCGGGGCATACCCTTTCTAAGGATATGCCCCACAAGAAATATTACGCAGATTCGATTTCCTCCGCTGGAATTATCCAGATCAGGTTCTAAGGGTATATTCTCAGCCTGGTCGGCACCCCTGCACAGTCAGTATAAGTATAATTTCTACTCCATTTTTTTCATGAAATCAAGTACAAATTCGACGTTTGCCCAATTTTAGCCCAGTTTTAGATTGCTAAGAGCCATAATGTTTTGTATGATTCGAAGACTTACCAGATAGAGGAAGGGGGGATAATTATGGTTAACAAGGCATTATTGATAGGCAGGCTGGGTGCAGATCCTGAGGTAAGATATACGCCTGACGGCACCATGGTGGTCAATTTTCGTTTGGCAACAGATCTTCAGTGGAAAGATAAGAACGGAGAAAAGATTCAGAGAACAGAATGGCACAGGATAGTGGCCTACGGCAAATTGGCCGAAATCTGTAGCAATTATCTTTCCAAGGGGAAATTGATATTCATTGAAGGCCGAATTCAGACACGGTCCTGGGAAGACAAAGACGGAGTAAAGCGCTCCACTACGGAGATTGTTGCTTCAAACATGCAAATGCTGGATTCAAAGGGGCAGACGCGGAGCCAGGATACGGCTGTCGATGATCAGACTCTCGCATCAGCAGGGTCCGAATCCGCACCGGATGATGTTCCCTTTTAGCCTGCTCCGGCGTTATTTCTTTTCATCGATTTTCTTAGAGTCCGGCCCCGTTTCGTTCTCATCCGATTCTCGGACGGATTTCTTGAAGTTCTTGATGCCCTTTCCAATGGCGCCACCGATTTCCGGAAGCTTGCCGGCGCCAAAGATGATGAGAACGATGACGAGAATTACAATTAACTCAGGCACGCCTATTCCAAACATATTTTCGTGACCCCTTTTTGATATTATAAACAGATCTAAAGCACCAAGACGCCTTTGTCAAACCTATAATATTACGGCAGCGTTAAGTGCACAACCTGACCTCGTTCACCCAGGTTGCCGAGAGATTTTCCTTTAAATGTGATGTCAATACCGCCTGCGTTGCCGACAACAACAATAAAGCGCGACGCTTCTCTCTCTATCTTTTCACCTGGGTGCAGTAAAATTTCATATGGCGGATTATTATCTGCAGTGACTCTTAGCCATGTCATCTCTCTGGCTTCCATGGTTATTTGATATGTTTCGTCTGTGTCGCCCTGGTTTTTATTGATTTCCTCAGATGCTGTCCCCTGCGTCATCTTCTGCTTCTCTTGAGTTTCGTGCGGGGCCGGTTGTGCCTGCGACAGCGGGATTGGCTGGGCATCTCCTTCTTGAGTTTTTGCAGCCACGTTTGCCTGATCCTGAGCTTCACTCTTGGGGCTTTTTCCAATATCATCGGTTGGCTTCAAACTGAATGATTTATGTTCCTGTTCGGGAATTTGATTTTTTACAACGTCGATTGCTGTTTCATATGTAGATAACGAGAAAGTAACAAGGCCAACGATAATAATAATTAATAATCCCCACAGGAAAGCCTTGTAGAACAGCCTTGCAGATTTAGGGATTTCTTTATTTTTTTCATCGCGGTGAGTCGGATTGAGTGTTTCTATGTATTGCTCATAAAGAGCGAGAATTACGTTGCTGTCGATGCCCAGAGTCTTCGCATATATTTTAATGAATGACCTCGTAAAAACTGGCGGCGGAAGCAGGAGAAATTCACCATTTTCAATGGCTGCAAGAGTAGCTACGTTGATCCGGGTGCGTTCGAATATATCTCTTAATGTAAGCCCTTGGGATTCCCTGATGGATTTGAGATCGTATTCTGTAATACCGAAGCCTTGGTAGAGTTTTACCGAAGGCCCCGTATTTTTTATCGTATCAACCATGTTTAATATTCCGGTTACATGCCATAGTAAGAAAAATAACGGCTTGCAATGCCTGACATTTAGCAAATCATATTAAGTGCATAATTACCACCAATTTCAGAGTCACGCAACAGAAAGATGCAACTTTCAAAAAATCGGAAAGCTTGGTATATGTCAGTATATCTCTTGATAGGAAAATTTAGCTTATGGATAATTGCACTGAGTTTGTAATGGCTGTAGCAAGAGAAGCGGGCATATTTTTAAAAGAAAGGCTAAATGAGAAGCACGTAATAAACTATAAAGGGGAAATAAATATTGTCACGGAGGAAGATAGGCTTTCTGAAGAAATGATTACTTCCAGAATTCGTGAGAGATATCCCGACCACGATATCCTTGCAGAAGAGTCGGCAGGGATGGTGCTGGGTTCGAAGTACCGATGGATAATTGATCCCTTGGATGGGACGACGAATTATGCTCACGGTTATCCGGTTTTCTGTGTATCCATTGCTTTTGAAAAAGAAAGTGAAATCCATCTGGGCGTAATCTACAATCCTATGTTGGACGAAATGTTTGTTGCAGAAAAAGGCAAAGGAGCTTTCTTGAATGGTCAGAAAATCTCAGTATCAAATACGGCGGATCTTTCCAGCAGTCTTCTGGCTACCGGTTTCCCCTATGACATAAGGTCTGACAGAAACAATAATATTAATTACTTTAACGGGATGGCGAAGAGTGCCCAGGCTATTCGCAGGGCTGGATCCGCGGCTCTTGATATGGCCTATATTGCGGCGGGCCGTTTTGATGGCTTTTGGGAACTGAAACTCATGCCGTGGGACACGGCTGCCGGGTGCCTTATGATTCGTGAATCAGGAGGAACAGTTACGGATCTCTTCGGCGGTGCGTTTCACCTTGAGGCTCCCCATGTCCTGGCCACAAATGGAAAGATACATCGCGACATGGTTGCGCTGCTTAAAAAAATTGACGGGGAGACCTTCTCCTGACTGAGTCCTCTCAGAGATTACCTTGCCTCAAATGCGAAGAACAAGCGATTCCCGTGCCTGTCAATACCGACAGGAGCAAACCCTAACCGGCAACGGGCAATGCAACCACCATCTATTATGCCTTCATGGGACGAAATGGCGATTGTATTATTTTTACAAACTCTATAACGGGCCTGACCCTGTATCATGATTCTTATCCATCCACCGGTTGTTAAACCCTGTGAACCGCCAGCGGGACTGGCGAAGCTGGGAGGTGTCATGTATGACCACGACATTCCCTGCAAAGTAATTGATGCCAATGTGGAGGGTTTCTCAAGCCTGCTCCTGGAAGGAGGAAGGTGGGAATACAAACACGAAGGGCGGACCGATGATAATAATAGCTCGATTCCTAAAAATTTATTGAATACTTGGACGAACCGTTCATTCCGTTATCTGGGAAGCAACATTACCGCTTTAACCTCTTGGGAGACCTATAAGAATATTGATCGCTATAAACGGGCGGTAATTGATCTCAACCGGGTTCTCGAGGTGACGGCCTCTCACAGCGGTGCGCATCTGAGTCTGGCTAATTACCTTGATCGGAATCTCTCTCCGGTCAGAAGTGCGGATTTGATAAGAGCTTCTGAAACACCCGAACACAATCCCTTCTATGGGTATTTCAAGAAGCGTCTTCTGGTGGCGCTCGAGCAGGAATGCCCTGCCACTGTCGGATTTTCATTAAACTATCTGAGCCAGGCACTGTGCACCTTTGCCATGATCGGCTTCTTGAAACGAGAATGCCCCGGCACCATGGTGGTCTTGGGCGGCGGGCTGGTCACATCGTGGATGCGGCGACCAGGATGGGCGAATCCATTTGGTGGCCTCGTTGACTACATGGTGGCAGGGCCGGGAGAGGCCGCCCTTCTTTCAATTCACGGTACTACCTGTCGGCAGGGACATCATACTCCCGATTATGATGTATCATCCATGAACGACTATCTGGCTCCGGGTCCCGTCTTGCCTTACAGTGCATCGAGCGGCTGCTACTGGAACCGCTGTTCCTTCTGTCCCGAAAGGGCGGAGGGTAGTCCCTATGAACCCGTGCCCGTAGAGCGGGTAATCGAGGATATTAGCAGCCTCGCCGAAAGAACGAAGCCCGCCCTCGTCCATCTCCTAGATAATGCCGTTAGTCCGGCACTTCTGAAGGCTATCGCGGGATCATCTTTCAGCGTTCCGTGGTACGGATTTGCCAAAGTATCCTCGCACTTGACGGACCTCGATTTCTGCCGGACTCTGAAACGATCTGGTTGTGTCATATTGCAGCTTGGACTGGAATCGGGGGACCAGGATGTCCTGGACAGTATGCAAAAGGGGTTTGATTTAATGACAGCTTCCGCCGCCTTGAAGACGCTGAAGAAGGCCGGTATCGCAACCTACGTCTACCTGATTTTTGGAACGCCTTCGGAAACAGTTGCTGAAGCGCGCAAGACCCTCGATTTTGCAGTCCAGCACAGCAGGCAGATCGATTTTCTCAACCTTGCAATCTTCAATCTCCCGGCTTATAGTCCGGAGGCCCGGGATCTCGACGTCAGTGATTTTTATGAAGGTGACCTTTCGCTTTACAGGAATTTTTTTCATCCCCGAGGGTGGAAAAGAAGTCTTGTGAGGCAATTCCTTGACAGGGAATTTAAGAAACACCCTGCCATTGCTTCGATACTGAGGAAAGCCCCACCCGTATTTACCTCCAATCATGCCCCTTTTTTTATGATGAACGCGTGCTAAATGTTTGTTCTGTGACCAACTTTATCTTTGCCGAGAGCTCAAAATATTGTATTGATCTATCTGAAGCGGTTCATTAAGACTACAAGCAATTAGTTGGAATTAAAGGCACAAAAATTGCGGTGTTTTCATAAGATAGGATAAGACAGGCAGTGGAAAATGAGCAGTTCACGATTCGTTTTCCTCAAAGAGGAAAAGGTATGGAAAATTTGTTAAATGCCCACTTCTTGGGCCGTCACTTTGCTATTTCCTTTTCCGTCAAATAACATGCCGGATCGGGAGCCCATATGTCTCCCGTGACCGCTTCCGCTCTGGCCCGGAAATTTCCACCGCAAATATCGAGCCAGCGGCAGTCGGCGCATCTTCCTTTCACGTATTTCTTTCTGTCTTTAAGCCTCAACATCAGCTCGTTTGATGTATCCATCCAGATCTTGCTGAAAGGACGTTCTCTCACGTTTCCAAACGAGACGCCCCTCCAAAACTGATCCGCATGCACCTCCCCATCCCAGCTCACGCAGCCGATGCCGCTTCCGGAACTGTTACCCTCGTTCACCATAAGGAGTGACATAGCTTCCCTTGCTCGTTCGGGATCCTCTTCCAGCAGGCGCATGTAGACATAGGGTCCATCGGCGTGGTTATCCACTGTCAGTATTTCTTTGGGCTTCCCCCGGTTGAACATGTCCATGGTTTTGTCCATGATAAGATCCAGGACTCGCCTCTTTTCATCTGGGGAGAGGTCTTCGTTAACCAGCTTCGAACCGCGGCCGGAATAGACTAAGTGATAAAAACATGCACGGGGTATTTTTTCCTTCTCTATGAGTTCGAAGAGGGCAGGGATGTCCGCAACATTTTTCCTGTTCATGGTAACACGCATTCCCACTTTGATTCCTTTATCCCGGCAGATTCTAATCCCTCTCAGGGTCATGTCAAAGGCTCCCTTTACGCCCCGAAAGCTGTCGTGCGTCTTCTCCATCCCATCGACACTTACGCCAACATAGGCAACCCCGATTTTCTTGAATGTAGATGCCAATTCTCTTGTGAGCAGAGTACCGTTGGTTGATAAGACAACCCTCATACCCTGATCTACAGCGAACTCGGCCAGCTCAGGGAGATCCTCCCTTATCATGGGCTCACCGCCGGAAAAAAGGAGGACCGGTGATCCAAAGGAGGCGAGATCGGATATCAGTTTCTTTCCCTCGTCTGTGGTCAATTCATTGCTGTATCTGATGTTTTGGGAGCTTGAGTAGCAGTGTATGCAGTTGAGATTACACCTTCTGGTCATGTTCCAGACTACCACAGGCCGTTTATGCTTCTCCCCTCCATAACGGAGCGAATCCATTGTTTCTGCTGTGCCACAGCACAGTCTTGAGATGCTTATCATATGTTTGCCTCAGAGCCTAAGTTCATACCCTCTGCCGGAGACGCGTTCCTGGCCGCTTGTCGAGATGTAATGTCCACGGGTTAAATGCTGGTCTGGGTGGGCAGATTCTTCTGTCGTTGTTCATGCATATATAAAAAATTATATGTGGATGCCCAGTTCTCGCCTCTCTATGCGTCTTTCCGAGAAAAAAACCTGCTCACTCAACAATTCCCAGGCACGTTCCTTACTGAAATCGGAAACATGTCCATCCCGGATGGTTATGGCGCCCTGGTCTCTGAGATCCCATAAGACCTGTTGAATCTCAACGGGCTCTTTTCTGGTGTACCTGGCCAGTTCATCGAGAGGGTTCTGATTGTCCGGCAGTGGCCACTTCATGAGAAAATATAGAACGGCAATCAATCTGGTCCATGATTGGCTAAGTTCACCGAGGGCGTTGCCTGTTTGTCTGATTCTGTTCGAAAATTCTTTAAGCATAAAAAGAGACACGTTGCCGCTTTCCCGGAGCAGGCTGCGAAAGGTGTCCCCGTCAATTACAGCCACGCTGCTGTCCTCAGTGGCCTGTACCGAAGCAGTACGAGGCGCTTCGATCAACGCCGCCATTTCACCGAAGTACTCTCCCGGCCCCATTTCGGCCAGGACCTTCTTTGTCTGGCCGGCACTTTTTTCCACGCGCACGTTACCCATCAGGATGTAGTACATTTCCTGTCCGGTGTCCCCCTGTCTGAAAACATAAGTATCTTTCGGGTACATATGGCCGAATTTCCTGAACAGGCGTTCCTCGACTTTCATGATTTTCTTTCTGGGTTTTAAGAAGGCCTTTTCAAGGAGGATCAGATTTCTTCTCTGGTGAGAAGAAATAAGCTCCGCGCAGAACAAGAGGATTAATGCCACGTAGAAAACCCAGAGCACAAGGATGACCACGGTTTCCAGCGAACCAAATATCAGATTATATTTTGCATCACCAGACATATACCAGGTAAAAAAATGCTTGGCAATTTCCATTAAGGCTGAAAAGATGGCGGCGCCGGTCAGCGCACTTCCCATGCTTATTTTTCCCGAGGGAATTACTTTGTAGACAATCGTAAAAAATGCCACTGTCAGCAGGTAAGGCAGAAAAAAACTAAATAACGCTCCATGCAAGAAGGGAAGAATCATGAACTCATTGCTGAAAAGAGGAGGTCGTTGTACAAGCGTTGTTGAAATATATGTGATCCCCACACTGGCGACGCCTACAGCCCACCCCATAGGAATCATGGCAATGGCGAGGAGGTTTGATACGAAGTAATTTCGTCGGCCTCTCGATCGGAAAATCATGTTCATGGCTGTCTCAATAGCGCTGAAGATCATGGCAGAAGACCATATCAGACTTATGATACCGACCCAGCCCAGGAGCTGTTTTTTTTGCTCCATAGGTCCGAGCTGGGATAGAAGGGATTCTGAGAAGTAAGGATGAAAACCATGGATTTTTTCAATGAGTTCGTTCTGAATGTTTGGGTGTGAGCTGAAAATGTAGCTTGCCACCAGCATGGTTAAGATGAATAGAGGGATAAAAGACAGCATCGCATACAGCGAAATAGCCGCAGCCTGGTTGGTGTTGCCGTTGGCCTGGAAATTTCTTATCGCGTCCCAGAGTATGTCCCATCCTGTGGCAAGGACGAGATGGGGCCGTTCCATCTTGTGTTTCAATTTCTCATATCTTTGTTTCATTTTGCCGGTCATAGGCTTATGCTTTCTTGAAGAAGCTGCCCTAAGAATACAATTTGTTCTTTTCTCGATGGAAACTGGCACGCAAACAAACAAAACTATAGGGGAGAGGCAGGGGTGTGTCAAGTTCAAAAGAGCGCAGAATTTCGTTGAAAAGGTCTTTTGTATCCTGTAATCTTTCTGCCATGAGGGATTTAGCGTATCTTGGTTTGCTGATTGTCATTACCGTTCATATGGCCTTAGGGGGCTGTAGTCAGAAAGACGAGGGAGTCACCGCCAGAAACCTGACCGACTCGGGACCCGCCTATGGGGACATAATAGTGGAAGGCTCCATCGGTGACGCCAGCAATCTGATTCCCATCCTTTCCTCAGACAGTACTTCTCATGAAATTTCCGGGCTGGTCTTTAACGGTCTTGTCAAATATGACAAAGACGTCAATATAGTGGGAGACCTCGCTGAATCATGGGAAGTGTCCAGGGACGGGCTCGTCATTACGTTCCACCTCAGGAAGGGCGTTAAATGGCATGACGGCCATCCCTTCACCGCGCGCGACGTCTTCTATACATATCAGGTTACGATCGACCCCAAGACGCCCACCGCGTATTCCGGTGACTTCCTCAAGGTTAAAAAGGCAGAAGTCCTGGACGATCATACCTTCCGGGTTACTTATGACAAGCCCTTCGCCCCCGCGCTCATGAGCTGGGGGACAGCGATTCTGCCGCAGCATCTCCTGGAAGGAAGGGATATCACAACGTCTCCCCTGGCGCGTCATCCCATAGGAACAGGACCGTACATATTCAAAGAGTGGTTGCCCGGCCAGAAGATAGTCCTCATCTCCAACCCGGACTATTTCGAGGGCAGGCCTTATATTGACGGTTACATAATGCGGATCATACCGGATACAGCCACCATGTTTTTGGAATTGCGTGCAAATGGCATTGACCGGATGAACCTGACACCACTTCAGTACACGAGGCAGACAGAGAATAATCTCTTCCGGAAGAATTTCAATAAGTACAGGTATCTCTCCTTTTCCTACACTTACCTGGGCTACAATCTGAAAAATCCGCTGTTCGCCGATAAACGTGTGCGGCAGGCCATAGCATACGGTATCAACAAGGACGAGATCATCCAGGGCGTCTTGCTGGGCCTGGGAAAAGTTGCCACAGGTCCTTACAAGCCGGGCACCTGGGTTTACAACCCCAATGTAGAGACGTATCCATACAACCCGAAGAAGGCGAAGGAGCTTCTGGCGGCTGCCGGATGGAAGGATACAGATGGTGACGGTATACTGGATAAAGATGGGCAGCCTTTTATTTTTGAAATTATCACGAATCAGGGAAACGAGATCCGGGCAAAATGTGCAGAGATCATTCAAAGGCGTCTTTCCGAGATAGGCATCAAGGTTAAAATCAGGGTCTTGGAGTGGGCTGCCTTTGTCAATGACTTTATTAACAAGCGTCGCTTTGACGCCACAATCCTCGGCTGGACCGTGCCTCTCGATCCCGACATATATGATGTCTGGCATTCGAGTAAAACGGGACCGCAGGAGCTGAATTTCATATCCTACAAAAACGAGGAAGTTGATAGACTGATTGAAAAGGGAAGGGGCACCTTCGACCAGAAAGAAAGAAAAAAATACTATGACAGGATTCAGGAGATATTAGCGGAAGACGAGCCCTATACATTCCTGTATGTGCCCGATGCCCTGCCGATTATCCATGCCCGCTTTCATGGCATCGAACCTGCGCCTCTGGGAATCGGATACAATTTTATCAAGTGGTATGTTCCCAAAGAGGAACAGAAACTGGTCATGACGAGGTAGTCTTTCAATTCCCTCAGAGTTTATATCAATCCTGTCATTCCCGAGAAATCGGGAATCTAAGGTACTGGATGCCCCCGTATCAAGTACGGGGCAGGCTTATCAAGTCCGGCATGACAATTGGTGTGTTTAATTCCCAGAGTAATATAATAGCAATAAAACTAACCAAGCAAATATTCCTTGAATTATCCGATTCATTAGTTAAGAATACAACACATTCAATCCTCAAAAGGGAGTGCGATGAAGAAGCTGTTTTTCTATAGAATATTTATTCTCTCCCTTCTTTTCATTTCCCTGCCAACCCCATCCATAGCAAAGATGATGAACATCCTCGTCTACCCCTTCGAGAACACAGGAGACAAGCAATACTCCTGGATATCGGCAGGGATGACCGATACGGTAATCAATGACCTCATGGGGATAAGAGAGGTCAGCGTCATCTCCAATGCAGACAGAAGGAAGATTATGGAGGAGACGAAGTTCGTCCTCTCCGGTCTTGTTGGAGAAGAGACAATGTTGAAAGTGGGTAAGCTTACCGGTGCGAATGTCATCTTTACGGGAAGCTATCTGGTTTCACAGAATAACATCCGAGTGATTGCCCGTCTCATCAACGTGGAGACAGGGAAGGTAGAGAGTTCCGCCAAACTCGATGGAAGCCTCGAAAAAATCTTTGACCTGCAGGACAAAGTCGTCCTTACACTCCTGTCTGAGACTGGTAAGGTGACTATCCCTGATGTAACACAGGTTAAGATTGCTGAAGCCGAGAAGAAAAAAATAGCGGAAAAACCAAGGCCGACAACGACAGCTTATGAATTATACGCTAAAGGTCTGGAACTTCGAGATACAAACCCGAAAGAGGCTCTCGCTTATTTCAAAAAGACCCTGGACATAGATAAACACTATGTTGATGCTCTAATTGAAGCTGGTTCTACCGCGGGTAGCACATTGAACCTCTTTGATGAAGGATTAGGCTACCTCACCCGTGCCGATAAAATACTGAAATCACGAAAGGCTACTAATACAACTGATTATGCCGGCCTCATGGGTAACATCGGTAATATCTACAATTCAAAAGGCGACCTTGACCGTGCACTGAGATACTACATGGATTCTAAGGAAATACAGGACAGGATCGGGTTGCAGAATACGGCAAGCTATGCCGGCCTCACGGGTAACATCGGTAATATCTATGATTCCAAAGGCGACCTTGATCGTGCCCTGAGATACTACACGAATTCTCAGAAAATACTTGAGAGGCTCGGGTTGCAGAACTCGGCAGACTATGCTGGCATCATGATGAACATCGGTGTTGTCTACAACTCAAAAGGCGACCTTGACCGTGCCTTGAGATACTTCGTGGATTCTAAGGAAATACAGGACAGGATCGGGTTGCAGAATACGCAAGGTTCTGCCTGGCTTATGACGAACATCGGTAATATCTACAATTCAAAAGGCGACCTTGACCGTGCACTGAGATACTACATGGATTCTAAGGAAATACAGGACAGGATCGGGTTGCAGAATACGGCAGGCTATGCCGGCCTCATGATGAACATCGGTGTTGTCTACAACTCCAAAGGCGACCTTGACCATGTTCTGAGATACTACATGGATTCTAAGGAAATTCTCGACAGGATAGGATTGCAGGATACGGAAGACTATGCCGGACTCATGATGAACATCGGTGTTGTCTATTACTCAAAAGACGACCTTGACCGTGCCCTGAGATACTACCTGGATTCTCAGACAATACAGGAAAGGCTCGATCTTCAGAACACGGCAAACTACGCCCTCCTTCTTTCCAATATAGGTATTCTGTATGAAAAGCAGGGACGGCGCGAAATGGCGGGGAGATATTACAGAAACGCTTATGACACCTATGTAAGAGCCGGATATGTAGGTACATGGAAAGATAACTCCCTCAAAAATGCCCAGCGGCTCGGCTATTGATGATGCAACTCGCACCCTTCCTTCATCAACCATAGTTGATTTCTGGTTGCGCACTATTGAAAGAACGGACATCTCGCTATCAATATCGACAATCATGGTCTCATATAACGCCAGGATCAGCTCAGACCTCATTTATCGGCGATTGGCTGTACACAGTCGTTATGCGGTATCTCGTTTGGCGTTCCGTTCCTTCCCCAAAAGGTACTTCGTGATGTCATCTTTGTGGTGCTCCCACGCCTGTGAAGTAGCGTATACCTCCACCGGAAACCAAGCTGGATGTTTTACGATAACGCCATCATACACAGCTGCCATGAAATTAATGGGCCTGTGAGCAATGAGTTGGCGGCGCACTAGGGATTCTAAGAGGCGACAACCCTCCTCTGAGATTCCTGCCCCAATCAAAAGATGGTGGTATTTTTTCACCCAATCTTTGGCAGACTGAGTGAGAATGTTTAGGACACTGTCGTCTATTCGTCCCCGGGGTATCGCCGCAATTCTGTCGGGCGGTACTCGAATCCAAATCTCTTGGTCTCCACCTAATTTGCCCTCTGACAGGGCAGACAAAGAGACGCCACCTGATTGATGAATCGCGCTAAGGAGTGTCGCTTCATCTTCACTGAGAGGATCGGATGGCGAGAGGATGTCCAACGGCTCAGTGTCAAGACACCACAAGCGGTGGACTGCCCTCACAGGTACGCCTTCCACTTCATCTGTCTTTGAATAGCAAGCCACGATGTAATCTGCTTTTGCAGGGTTGTGGCCGTGATATTTGAAGTTCACTGCAAACAGCTCAACTTCGACTTTTGCATGACGGCCATCGTCCATAACAACGACATAGTCAGGACAGACGTCCTGTGACAGAAAAATCTCCTTAATGCCGAACCGAGATAGGTTTTTTTCAAACCACCGTCGGAACTCCTTCTCATTCGTGAAGACAACGGCCTGATTCATATCTTCACCTCGTCACACCCAACACTGGGCCCTATGCCCTGCTGCATAACAATAAAATGCTGAATACGTATTTACAGAAAAATGGAAATTAAAAATGTCAATACTCATTAAATAGAGATAGATTTGTCTTTCAGAATTGTCAATAAATTATTTTCGCTACGGCTTTTATGTATCATATCGCGATAGACGTAACCTATATAGTATCGGTCGTTATACAGAAACACCGGGATCTGTAAAGGGTGGTTCCTTATTTCAGCGTCTGCACTGATGCCGCCATCGCGGATTTGCCTTTCACCGAACTCTCAGGCCAATAGATTTTACTTTCAGTCTAAAATGGGTTATAAATAAATTCTATGGAACGGCACAAAAAAAGCTCCGTTGAGGGTCAGGAGCTTAAAGATCATATAATAGAGTTCTGTGAGGCTCTGGGAGCAGACCTTGTTGGTTTTGCCCCTGTGGAACGTTGGGATGACGCCGGGGAGGTGCCGCCGGATTTCCGTCCCCGGACCCTCTGGCCACCGGCCCGGACCGTTATCGTGATCGGCCTTGAGATGCCCCTTCCTATCGTGGAGACGACACCCTCTGTCCTTCATATGGAACTTTACCGGACGGCCAACAGAAAGCTGGACACACTGGCCTATGACCTGACCCGGCATCTCAACCGCATGGGACACGCCTCATTTTTCTTCGGACGTGATGTCTACGCCAGCCTGGAGGCCCTGCGAGATGCGCCCATGGCCGCATTCAGTCACGTCATGGCAGCGAAATATGCCGGGCTCGGCACCATCGGCGTAAGCCACTGCCTTCTGACACCGGAATTCGGTCCCAGAGTGCGGCTTGTCTCCGTCTTCACGACAGCCGTCATACCGCCAGACCTCCTCGTGAAGAAGGATCTCTGCATCAAGTGCGAACTCTGCTGCCTTTGCTGCCCCAGGAAGGCACTCACGATGCGCGAGGACTGCGTAATCGGTGATTTCGATAAAATGGCCTGTCTAACAATGGCCGAGGATTTGACCCATAGAGGCTGCTACCCCTGTGGTATCTGCACCAAGGTGTGCCCCATAGGCAAGGATCGGGTGCTCTACAAACAGAAGGGCATGCGGACGAAATACCTCGAGGAGGCCAAGGCCCTTGCCGCGAACCCCGACGATCCCGAATACAAGTCCTGGACGCACGTGCGGAAATATGGGCTCACGAAGGGGAAGGCCGCTCCTGTCTCCAGAACAAGAGAACATGGGAAGAAAAAGGAAGCGTGAAGATGGCAATCACAAATCTGGAACAGTTCTCTGAAAGCTTTAATGACCTTCTTAAGGGCAAACCGGACATATCTACCATCATCAGAACAGGCCGGACTCTTGTTAGCGAACTGATGAATCAGAAGGAGTGGTTCGGCGGCATCCTTCAGAGAGTCCTTTTCGATAAGGAATTTTCCGAAAACCAGAAGCCCGGCATCTGGCCCAACGAGATCACCCTGCACAGAAGCTCCGACCGCTCTTTCCTTGTGCTGTGCTATATTTGGGACCCAAGTCTCAGTGATGCCATCCATGATCACGGGTCCTGGGGCATCATCGGAAGCTTCGTTCGGTCCATCGGGGAACGCAAGTATATGCGCCTGGATGACGGCAAAAAAGAAGGGTACGCAGAAGTGGAGGAAGTTTCTTCTATCGTACTCAATCCGGGTGAGACAACGTACGTGCTGCCGCTCAATAAAGGGATTCACAGAATGGAAAACTTCGGGAGCGATACAGCTATCACTATTAATGTATACGGACCGAACGTCCGGAAAGGATATGTGCAGTTCTTCTACCCGGAGATGAATTCCGTAAACAGGGTCTATCCGCCGAAAACCCTCAGGGAGGCCTTGGCCGTCCGCGCCCTCGGGAGCCTGGCGGCGCCCTGGAGCGAAGAGATGTTGAAACGCATACTGGCGAGCGGGCTTCCCGATTACATTAAGAAGGAAGGTGAGATTTCGCTGGCCAGGCTGAAAACATGATCCTTCTACCGCCATGAGGACGATGTCATCTCAAGAAGTCCGGCATGAAGTTGGTACGCTGAACAGCTTTAGCACTTGAAATCGCGGCCACTCTGATGTAGAAACAACTCATCAATAGAAAATGAAAGGAGCGTAACAATGAAAAGGGATTCCCTGCTGATTGGTGTATTATGTCTGTTAGTAGCTCTCTCCGCATGCGGCATGAAGAGCGTGAAGCATGGGGCTATGATCGATGAGGCGAAGGTGAAAAACAATGTTATCGACGGCAAGACATCAAAGTCCGAGGTTGTGATGGAATTCGGTCCCCCCACTAAGACCATGGAAAATGAGAAGATGTTTTTCTATGAGTGGTCAGAAACAAGCACGTCCAGCATGCCTGGATACGGCGGGTCGACAACCATTACCAACAACCTCATTATTCTCTTTGATGACAATGGCGTCGTAAAGAGCCATAAGATTACTAAGACCGGTGCGGAGTCAAAAAAGGGTTTCGGTGAACAGAAAGACAAGTAGGTTGTGTTTGGTTGAGACAGGTTGGAAGCAAAGAATAAAAGATAAAATCCGAATATTTTATAATCAAAGCGTTATACGGTACTGACCTTGCCTTCGATAGTTTTACCGGATGCAAGGTTACAGGTTCGTTTTCTTGATAAAGTTTGAGCATTATTTGCCATCTCAACCCGTGATAACCGCATTTCATCGGTTCACAACTGTTAGCATTAGTAGCTGAAATCGATACCTCCCAAATTCTTAGCATATCATTTCATTATTAAGGTGTCATATCGACCGAAGGGACTGTCGTAATAGGGAAAAATGTCATTCCGAACGAATGTGAGGAAACTTTAAGATCCCTCCCAGGGTTTACCCTGAGTAAACACGAAGGGCCCGGGACAAGGATTTCTCGCTGTCCCTTCGCTGCTCAGGGCTTCGGCTCACCGAAATAACAATAGTGCATAGTGATCAATATATTTATTTGTGAAAACTAAAGAGGGACCAAAGCCAATTGATCAAACCTACACGGACTATAAATAATCTCATAAGCGGTACGCCCATCACCATAGTAGCCCTCGGCGATTCTTTAACGCAGGGATGGATGGTCTCGAAGGGTTATATCGATTTTTTGACGGAAATGCTTCGCATAAAGTTTTCCGAAAGCAGATTCAGGCTTGTTAACAGCGGCATACCCGGTGATACGGCTGATTCCGGCCTGTACAGGTTGATTGGGGACGTTCTTTACTACAATCCCGATTGCGTCTTCATACAATACGCAATCAACGATGCCTTTTCGGGATTTACAGAACAACAATTTAAGAAAAATATAAAAGGTATTATTGAGAAAATTAACGAAAATGCTGATACGGACATCATCCTGATAACCTCAGGCTACATTGGCGACAATGATGACAACCGCCACGTAGAGAAATATTATCATCAGCTCGCAGTGCTGGGAGAAGACTACCGTATTCCTGTTGCGCTGGTGCATGAGTACTGGAAAAAGAAGATTATGGATGGAATACCGTTAGAATCTCTGGTGCAGTATGATGGTGTGCACCCTACAGAGGGGGGTTACAGGCTAATGGCAGAAGCAGTCATGAAGCTTTTTGAGATAAATGAAAAAAGGCAGTCTGATGAAGGGCATGCGTAACCAAATATATGGACGAACCATTCATCACACTTGAAGATATCACAATTCGCTTACGTGACAAATTTATCCTCCCCCACAGTTCATGGAAAATTCTGACTGGTCAGAACTGGGCGATACTGGGACCGAATGGAGCCGGTAAATCTTCGCTGGTCAGGGTTCTCACAGGTGATGTACCCTATGTTCGGGGCAGCATCACCTATCACTTTCCACAGCATCCTTCCGAGATAATCGGTTATGTGTCATCCGAACTCCAGGAACATTTGATCGCGAGGGAGAAATTTCAAGATATGTCACGCTATTTTGCCGGCAAACTTTATGATTTTGAAAAAGCGAAAACAACAATTCTTGCCGGCGATCATGATGGGGGTGATGGTCCGCCCGATCTTGGGAGAATCGTGGACATTCTGGGTATCCGCCACCTTCTGGATCGCGGTATACGCTATCTCTCCTCCGGTGAAATGAGGAAGGTGCTTATCGCCAGGGCGTTAATAAGATCTCAGAAGCTCCTGATTCTCGATGAACCCTTCGCCGGAATCGATGCGGAATCACGAAATAAAATCGTAGAATCCATAGCTGAACTGGTCAGGCAAGGGCTCCAAGTAGTCCTGGTTACTCACCGCGCGCAGGAGATCCTTCCCTTTATCTCAAACATACTCTTCATCAAAAATGGCAAAGTATTGATGCAAGGCAAACGAAACGACGTCCTGACAACTGAAAATCTAAGCCGTCTGTATGATGTGAAATATTTTGACCATGGATTGACATTGGACAAGAGAAAATCCGGCTCTGTAAGAGGTACGTCATATAGAAAAGGCATTTTGGTGGATATGAGGAACGTGTCCGTGAAATACGGGAATGCGCTGGTATTGAATAATGTGAACTGGACTGTCAGGCGACACGAAAACTGGGCGATTGTCGGTCCCAGCGGTTCGGGGAAAACCACTCTCTTGAGCTTGATTGCAGGTGATAATCCTCAGGCATATGCCAATGAAATATATTTGTTTGGAAAGAGGAGGGGATCAGGAGAGAGCATCTGGGATATCAAGGCCCGCATAGGCATGGTGTCTTCAGAGATTCAAACGCTCTACAGAAAAGAAATAACGGCATCTGATGTAGTAGCGTCCGGCATCTTTGACTCCATAGGACTCTATAGAAATCTTAATTCGGAACACAAGCTACAGGTCGACAAATGGGTTGAGTTTTTCGGCATATCACATATCGCAAATAACATATTCACTCACCTTTCTTTCGGGGAGAGAAGGATGGTGCTTTTGGCCCGTTCGATGGTGAAGTCGCCAGAGCTTCTTATACTTGATGAACCTTGCCAGGGTCTGGATCAAGAGAATCGGAAGCTGTTCATGGGCCTGATTGAGATGATCGGCAGAAATACAGATACAAATCTCGTATATGTGACGCATTATCAAGATGAGCTTCCTGCATGTATTGATCATGTTCTGACATTGAAAAAACCGGAACTAGAAAGCAATAATCCAACTTTCGACGTAATATAGACAATTAGAATAGAGTAAAGTCGTCTAAGTAAATCATTTATTATTAAGGTGTCATATCGACCGTGGGGAGATGTCTTTTAGTTTTTCCCTGGTATTTCTTGCGTATTTTTCGTATTGCTTTTTTTAGTAAACACGTATTAAATGACGCCTGCATCTATTGCGGGCTGATCAATCAGTTTATTCAATTCATAGAAATTGAAGCTCTCCGCAGCAAGCTGCGGGGAATGCGCTCGCTACCGAATTCAAATAACCAACCAATTTAACAGGTCACGAAGAAGGAACTTTCCACTTAGTAATTGAGAATCCGTTTCCCGCTTTATTTTTGACTTTTCATGAGGTCATAAAGGATGAAATCGAGGAAGGGATTTACACTTGTTGAATTGATGATCACCATTGCCTTACTGGCAATAGTTGCCACTATTGGAGGATTGAACCTTCATGCGTACACGTTAAACAGGAATCTAAAGTCAGCAGCAAGAGAGATTGTGTCTGATTTTTTTGTTTACAGGGCGAGGGCAGTCTCTGAGGGTAAGACCTATCGGATTGCTTTTGATATTGACGGAAACAGCTATGTCGTCCAGCCGGGCTCATCCACTCCCGTTACCAGGAGTCCCTTAGCATTCGGGTCGGATATTAGAATAATCGCTGCCAGTTTCGGAGGGGGACATACCGTTAATTTTTTGGCCAGAGGAACCGTGTCGCCATTCGGGAATATTAAACTCACAAACAGCAGGCAATCCAGCGCCACAATCAAGGTCAATATAACGGGAAGAACGTATGTGATATTTGATATTAAATAGCAAGCAGCCCGTTCAAGGTGGTCATTGCCGCCTTTGCTGTTTTATTACTGCAACCATCCTCCACTGCCGTCACCAACGAGGACAAACGGCGCCCAGAAGAGGGGATGGGCATAACTGGCCACAATCTTTCCGCTAACATCATCGACCAGATTTGATTTATCCATGAGCTCCAGCATGGATTTTTGCAGAGCTCTTGCCCTTGAAAGTTCCTTGTCTTCCTTCTGATACTGGAATAGTGCGGTAATCAGCTTTCTCGCAGATGTCGTCTCCACGGGATACACGCTTGCCAGAATTGCCCTCGTCCCCGCATAGAAGAATGACCGTCCAAGGCCGGAGAGGGCCTCCGCACCGGTACCTTCCGCAGCTGCGGTATTGCACGCTGACAGGACAACCCAGTCGGCGTTTAATTTCAGCTTCATGATTTCACCCATAGTCAAGAGGCCATCCTCTTTATCTCCGGTTACTGAGGGAGAGGAAAGTGCCAGCGCAGGTTGATCCAGTCCGTCCAGATCTCCCGCAACCAGGGCGTGGGTGGCAAAGGAGATTATTTTTCTGTCCGCAAGGTTCATGGTCTTTACGCGATTCTCAGATGCGTCTTTCCCCAGAAAAACGTCCCTCTCCGGATCAGCATCCACAGCGCGTGCAACACTTCTGAGCTCTTCAGCTGTGTCTGGAAGACGGTTCAGCTTATCCAGATGGGTGGTGGTGATATCAGCGTTGTCCAGTCCGCCCTTTTCTGTGAGCCGGATCCCGCGAACCTGTATGGGTGATCCCCGGCTCGCCAGAGAGGCAGGCCCCTGAAGGTTTTTTGTGTTCGTTGAAGAAACTGATTCTTCCGGATTGAAGACGGGGTCGCCGAATCCGACAAAAGCCCTGCGATGGGGGTCGCCTGTGGGAAGGGCCCTGATGGTAATGAGAGAGGAGACGGACGGCAGCATAGTTATGGAAGCCTTCCTGATGAGCCATGGCACATGGCGGTATCTGCTAAACAGAAGGCCTACGTCCTTCCCCGGGTTGACATTTTCCGTAGGGAGAATCGCTATGGGAATCTGATCTAACGGGCTGTGGGTAACGATGAGTAGATCCGTCGCATTCTGCCAGCCGCCTTCAATAGGTTTCAGGAGCTTGTGATAAAGGTCATAGGCGGAGGCCGTGTCGAATTCCGGGATATCGCTTATGGTAGCGGGATTTGGATCAAGGGACTTCCTTAGGCCGGCGACAAGCTTTCCCATTTCTCTTGTGCCTAAAGGTGAAACAAGGAATGATAAGTCACCTCTATAAGGGATGGCCCATGTGTATGTGCCATTGTTTGTGGAATAGATAGATATCAAGGCCTCACCCGGGCGCAAGGTCTTTTGTGCTTGGGACCATGCTACTGCTTTTGGATTTACAAAGTCTGCGTATTTCGGGAATCGTTTCTTGATTTCCTCCTGAAGGGCGGCGCGCGCTCTGTTCAGGCTGATGATCCTGACCTGTAGATCCTTGATGATCTCCGGCTTTTGTTCGGCAGACGGCGCCGCTATCAGGTCGAGAACATTTGCTTCTATGATCTCCGTCTGCTTCAGGGCGTCCTGCTCACGACGGATCAGGTCGTTCAGTTCAGGATTGGTTTCTGCCGTCCGAGCGCTGCTTGCCGCGAGAGCCCCCTGTACGGTATGGCCCCGGGCTGCGTCGGCTGTCTTGAAGGCAAGTCCGGCCGCGTCTATCCCCAACTCCCTTTCTACTGGTGTTTCGTAGATCTCGCCCAGAAGACTGATATAGTCGTCCATGATAATCTTCAGTCTCTGTATCCTTGAGTAGTCTGCCTTATCCATCTGGAAGCGCAATAATATGTCCGTCGCCTTGGAAAGGTCATTCACTGCATTCTTGAGATTTTTCAACCGGTAGTTCGCCATTCCCCGGAAAGCCAGCCTCTCGGTTGTGATATAGTGCTCTTCACCAAATCTTTCGACGGCCTTTGTGTATGAATTCGTTGATATCGTGAATGCCTCTTTGTTTCTGCCTGTCATCAGGAGAGAAAGTATGAAATTATGGTTGCCCAGAAAATATTTTCTGTAGGCATACTGATCATCTTTCGCTCCCTTGAGAGCGAGGTCGAACTGCTGCATTGCTTGGGTGAATTTACCTTGAGAGGAAAGTACGCTTCCCAGCAGCATGCGGGTGTTGCTCATGCTTCTGGAGTCGCCGGATATACCGGAAGCTTCAAAAGATTGCACGGTCAGTAATGCCAGTTTTTCTGCCTCCGGGAGTCTTCCCTCGGCTCTCAGAATATTGGCAAGCCTGCCTAATGCGGCCGCTGTCTTCAGAGAGTCTTTTCCTGCATGACCGAGGGATTCCTTCAGAGCCTCCCGGGCTTCAACTTCCGCTTCCATGAAACGTTCCTGTCTCATGAGGTTCATTGCGAGGCGCAGCCTGACATTTATGGCCCGCATTGGCACTTCATCTTTTACTGCTTGCGCGAGATTGAGATTTTGACGGAAATACTTTTCCGCTTCGGTATTTTTTGCATGGGCTTCCAGGAGATTAGCATCCATTGCCGATTCTGCCATATCACAAAATTGGAGAAATCTTACATTCCGCCGCTTTTTTTTAGAGGTGAGACAGAAGGCCTTTCCATCATCTGCCGTCTTTTGTGCCTTATTCAGTTCCCCCATCTGTATATAAGTTTCAACAAGCTGTTCATATATTGCAGGCGCGGCATCTATTATCAAAGCGTCTTCCAGAAGATTCACGGAACGATTAAAATTGCCTATATCCCTTTCCACCACTGCCAGATGAAGGAGTATGCGAGAGTTATGGGCTCCTGCTTTCTCGGATAGTCGCAGCGCCTCGCGCAAATCTTTAAGGGACTGTTTCGTCCGGCCGAGCTGCCGGGCGGTCTCACCTCTCTTATGATAAAACAAGCTGTCGGCGTTTGCGGGTGCAACGGCATCGGCCTGGACTATGAGCCGTTCGGTTATCTTTCTATCGAACTGTCCCGGCTGCTCCAGAATTGACGTAATATCATCTATTCTCCTTGGGGGAGGTACGAAGGCAGAAGTGCCGCTTATGGAAACGGTCACTTTTTTCGCCTCTTCAAGAGACATCTGCGTTGCACATGACGGGAGCAAGAGTACAATCAGAACAAAAGGAAGAAGTCTATTGATGGGAAAAAGTCCGATAAATGCGTGACCATAGGCATCACTTATTTTTCTCATGATCGCACCTTGAGGTTGCTCCTCAGGTAATCTTTAAATTCTTCGTAGATTGCGGGAAGCTCAAAGGACTCACCTTTTTTGTGGTCAATGCCCTTCAGGCTCTCCGGCAGTTCAGGGCTCATTCCCAGGAGGCCTTCGATTTCATCGGGAAATTTTGCCGGATGGGCTGTCTCGATGGATACGCATAGGGGGAAGTCACCGTATCGTTCCAGGTATATCTCAAGGCCCCTCCAACCCACCGCTCCGTGCGGCTCCAGCAGGATTCCGTACTGATCGTATGTCCTTTTGATCGTTTTCTTTGTTTCCTCGTCGGTGATACTAACGGAGAAAATCCATCGCTTCATCTCGTTTATGTCCGGGTATCTATGGACCGCGCCCCCCCGATCAACTGTTCCCCCGTAAAGGTCGAAGAATCGGGCGAGGTTACTCGGATGACCAACGTTCATGGCGCTGGAGAGACACGCTCGAGAGGGTGATATTTTTTCGTAGACGCCTGTCTCCAAAAAATTAGGGAATTCGTCGTTCTCGTTGGTTGGCATGACAAGCCTATGCACAGGGATGCCCATCCTTCTTGCGTATTCGCATCCCAGGGCGTCGCCGAAATTTCCCGACGGAACAGAAAAAACTATTTCTTCGCCAACCCCGGCAAGTTGTGAATAGGCGTAGAAGTAATAAATAATCTGGGGGAGGATTCTGCCGAAATTAATAGAATTTGCCGAGGTCAGGTTAAAGGCAGTGAGGGACGGGTCCGAGAAGGCCTTTTTGACAAGGTTCTGGCAATCGTCAAACTTGCCCAGTACAGAGATAGCCCGAACATTTCCGCCGATCGTATCGAGTTGTTTCTTCTGCCTGCCGCTGACTTCGCCTTTCGGATAAAGGATGCAGACGTCAATGCCTTTGACACCCTTGAAGGCCTCGCCAACAGCGCTTCCCGTGTCTCCCGATGTGGCAACCAGGACATTCAGCCTCGTATCCGGATCACGGAAATAGCTCATCAGGCGGGCCATCATCCTGGCCGCAAAATCCTTGAAAGAGGCGGTCGGTCCGTGATCAAGCCTCATGATATATTTGCGGTCTGCCACTCTTTCAAGTGGGACCGGGTAGTTGTACGACTCTGCGACAATCTTTTCCAGCACCTCGCGAGGGATTTCATCTGCGAGAAAGGCTGTCGCAACAAGCATGGCCGCTCTCGTGTAGGGTTTGCCATTCAAGGCCATGATACTCTGGATGGAGATTACCGGGATGGGATCCGGCATGAAAAGCCCTTCGTCGGGCGCCTGGCCTTGGAGGAGCGCCTCTCTGAAAGAAACAGTCTTCTTCCATGGAACAAGGCCGGGGATACCACCAAGATTCCTATTTGTGCTGTAGTAATAGATTCTCTGCGACATGATAAAGAAAAAATCCTTCTGAGATATTCCACCATGCGGTGGATATGTACAGGTTATAACTATCATAATAGTCGTGATCAAGCAAATACGTAAATTTTTTCTTGACAACGGCTTTCTTTTGGTTTAATCACTACAGAAACGATAGTATTAGTAGTGATTATACTCAAGATAGCTTATGAAACTTTCCACAAGAGCCCGGTATGGAGTACGATTAATGGTTGCCTTGGCCCTTAATTATGGCAAGGGCCTTATATTTCTGAAGGACATAGCCAAGGGAGAGAACATCTCCGAGAAGTACCTCAGTCAAATCATCATACCCTTGCGTGGAGTCGGTTTGGTGAATTCCAGCAGGGGGGCATATGGGGGATACAGTCTCTCTAAAGACCCGTCGCAGATCACCATGAAAGAGATCATGGATGTCTTGGAAGGGGACTGTTCTCTTGTGGACTGTGTGAAGGATCCTTCCAAGTGTCCGAGGGTTCCCATCTGTGCGAGCCACGACGTCTGGGCAATTATAGGAGGAAAAATTTCAGAAACCTTGAGTTCGATAACCCTGGATATGCTGGTCAAAATGAATCAGGAAAAAGCTCAAAAGGCGATGATGCATAATATCTGAAATATGCTAATATCCAAGAATACCCTAAAGGAGAAACGGCAGGGCGGACTTGGATCACCTGCTGAGGATTTACGGTGAAAAAAATATATCTGGATAACGCAGCGACAACCCCGACAGATGCAAGGGTATTGGAGGCCATGTTGCCCTTCTTTTCGCAGATGTACGGGAATCCCTCAAGCCTCCATGCCTTTGGTCAGGAGGCCAAGCATGCCATCGAGGAGGCGCGTTACATCGTTGCGCAATTTATCGGCGCCAGGCAGGAAGAGATTATTTTTACCAGCGGGGGCACGGAAAGCAACAATTCCGCGATTAAAGGCGTGGCCTGCGCGAGACGTGATAAGGGAAATCACATCATAACCTCGAAGATAGAGCACCATGCAGTTCTGGAAACATGCCATTTTCTGGAGAAACAGGGGTTTGAAGTGACCTACATTCCCGTTGATGAATTTGGCATAGTCGATCCTGCGGATGTGAAAAAGGCCATTACGGGAAAGACGATCCTGATTTCTATCATGCACGCCAATAACGAGATAGGGACAATCGAGCCCATTGCTGAGATCGGTAAAATTGCGAGGGAGAAAGGAATATATTTTCATACCGACGCCGTTCAGACTCTCGGCCACCTCTCGATAGATGTCAGCGAACTGAATGTGGACCTCCTCAGCGCCTCCGGGCATAAGCTGTATGGACCAAAGGGCGTGGGGATCCTATACGTAAGGAAAGGCGTACGCATGCTTCCCTTCATGCATGGCGGTGACCAGGAACAGGGCCGCCGGGCATCGACTCATAATGTGCCGGGGATCGTCGGTTTTGGAAAGGCCGTGGAACTGGCAAAGGAGGAGATGGCAAAAGAGATCAAGCAACTGACCCTGCTGCGTGATAAGCTGATCAAAGGCATTCTTGACAAAATTGAATATGCGCGTTTGAACGGGCACCCTGCAGAGAGGCTCTCGAATAACGTCAATGTCTCCATTTCATACGTGGAGGGCGAATCCATGCTGTTGAATCTTGACATGGAAGGGATCGCCTGTTCAACAGGCTCTGCCTGTACCTCATCGTCTCTGGAGCCGTCGCATGTCTTGGCGGCCATCGGGCTATCTCATGAGCTCGCCCACGGGTCATTGAGATTTTCCCTGGGTAGACTGACCTCGGAGGAAGACATCGACTACTGCCTCACACGCCTCTCCGGCATTGTCCGTAAATTGCGCGCTATGTCTCCTCTGTATAAGAAGGAGGTTAAGTAATGGAGTACAGTGAAAGGGTCATGGAGCATTTCAGAAATCCGAGGAATGTTGGTGAAATTGAAAATCCCGATGGAGTTGGAAGGGTGGGAAACCCCGTATGCGGTGATATAATGGAACTATACATCAAGGTTAAAGATGGCGTTATTACAGATGCAAAGTTCAAGACCTTCGGCTGCGGTGCCGCTATTGCCACGAGCTCCATGGTTACGGAACTGGTGAAGAACAGGACGATTGACGAGGCTTTGAAAATCTCCAACTGGGCTGTAGCGGAAGCCCTGGGTGGACTGCCGCCCATTAAGATGCACTGCTCTGTTCTGGCGGAAGAGGCGCTTAAAAAAGCCCTTGATGATTACCGCGGGAGAACTTCAATTCAAGCGTCCGGCGAACCGGCCAGGAAATTGCAGATTGGGTGAAGCAGTTGGGTAAGATGAGTAAGAAAGTTTTGGTGGCCATGAGCGGCGGGGTCGATTCGTCCGTTGCGGCCATGATTATGAAAAATGAAGGATACGACGTATCCGGGGTTACCATGTGTCTCGGCATCAGAGATGGAGGGGATCGTGTCAGGTGCTGCGGCCCCACTGCCGTCGATGATGCGAAAAGGGTCTGTAACCGGCTTAAAATTCCTCACTATGTCTTCGATTATGCCGAAGAGCTTGAGGAAAAGGTGATTGCCAGATTTGTCAGTGAGTATCTGAGAGGAAGGACGCCGAACCCCTGCATAGACTGCAACCGTTACCTTAAATTCGGGAG